>JADHED010000034.1_pt1 | contig 176157 bp, 154 predicted proteins | sample 8952041 | NCBI WGS metagenome assembly JADHED01 (sample SAMN16124423, study PRJNA663239) | bioreactor sludge metagenome | isolation source: sludge (control) | place: India:Bengaluru | collected 2018-09-08
GCAAACCTCAGCTGGTCGGATCGGCCTCACAAGACGTGGTTCGCCGGAGGCTTACTTTGTGGATACTATCGGTTGACGTTGATCCTTGACCGGCCGAAGCGATGAATGGCCGGTCTTTGGAGAAGCCTACAGGAAAAGCTTGCGAAGGGTCGGCGGTTCAGCCGATCGGGCAAGTTGATCCCGGCGCAGCAGTCATTCGAGTTTCCGGTCATGCTCAGACACGCTACGGTGCTGCGATGAACCTTTGTGTGGATGTTTGGTCTGCGCTGTGCCTTTGTACGAGGTAGACACCGGGGGCTGGGAGTTCGATCTCGAGCATATCGGTGTCCGGCCGTTGAAACTCGAACACGACTTGCCCCACGCCATTCAAGATCCGGAGCTTGTTAACTGTACCTGGGCTTTGGAGGCTAACCCGTCCATTGCCAAGGATGCGAATTTCTGATTCCAGGGGAGGGCGATCGTGTATGCCGACCGTACTGAAGAAAACGGCTTCGGACGTCGCGTAGCACCCATGTTCATCACTGGTGATCACAGAATAGAATCCTTGAACCTCCGGGTCGTGGGTCGGTAAGGTCGCACCGGGAAGGCTGTCACCATCATGAAGCCATTGATAGGTGTTGGCTATTGAGCTTGACAACACACCGTTTTCCAAGGATACGGTGGGTTCAGTGGCTTCGAACACCGCTATCTCCAACGTGTCACTCCATACGAAGCAGCCTGCATCGTCCGCTGCGATCACCGAATATTGACCGGTCTGGGTCACAGTGATGAAGCTGTCCACAGCCATGGTGCTCCACCAGTGATCCAATTGAACAGGAACACTGAGGTCAACACTGTCTCCGGCACATAGTTCCAACGGTCCTGATGATGAGATCTCCATGGTCGTTGAGCTGCAGTTGTTCAATCGAGCTACGAACACGTCGAAGTTGTTGTACGCAGGTGTAATGTTCTCGAATTCGTCAAGACGGATGGTGTCGCTTTGCATACCGGCGACATAGATGTTTCCCAGATGGTCAACCGAGGCACCGTAACAGGTGTTCATGTCTCCTTGGCCGGCAGTCATAGGCTTGACCCACACTACGGTGCCATTTCGTGTGTATTTCGCCAAGTAGCTGCCGGAATAGGGTGAGATCACCAATGGCCCGAATGACATATAGCCGCTTTGGCCATTGCCGAATGCGTATACGTTATTCATCTGGTCCACTGTCAACCGGGCTCCACCATCAACATGATTGCCTCCCGCTCGCTCGACCCATTGTGTTTCACCGTCGGGGTTGAATACGCCCACGAACATATCCATCAGATTGTAGCTCTGGCTTTGAAGGAATAGACGGCGGCCGAAGACCGTGGCACTATCTGGATCGAAAAAATGCCCAGAGAACCCTCCGCTTACCACCACGCGGCCGACTCGGTCCACCATCAGATCGCTGATGTTCTCTGTCCCGATGCCGCCAGAGGCTTTGGCCCAAGCAACGGCACCATCGGGATTCCACTTGATGATGTACGCGTTAAAGGCGGGATCCTGCTCACTGGTCACCTGAAGGGTGTGATCCCCGACCTGCACCTGGGTCACTCCGCCGAAAGCACCGCCGCGATAGATGGCCAAGGTGGTGTCGCAGGTAGCCGCAGGCACTGCGTTAAGGCTTGCGGTCGGGGGGAATGCGGTCGTTGCATTGGACCGTCGGTAGGTGCCGTCGGCGGTGTAACTCACCGCGAATACCACTGAACCGTTCATGGGGTCGCCAACATAGGTGTGATCAACGAGCGTTAGGCTCGTGTTGAATGCTCCACAGAGATACACGTTGCCCGACGCATCCGTGAAAACCTTGCCGGGTGCGGATTGACCACTGCTCGGCGTGTGGTTCTTGTACCAAAGCACCGTGCCATTCGGGTCGAATTTCACCAGGAGAACACTGGGGGTGTTCAGGTCACCTGGTATATTGATGTTGTCCAAGAGGATCGATCCCTGAGCCGAGGAGGAGACGAACACATTCCCATGCTTGTCAGTAGCTAAATGGTCAGCTCGCATCGGTAATGAACGTGCCCAGAGTACCGTTCCGCCGGGGTCGAGCTTGACCATGTAGTGTTGGTTGTTCGTTAGATTGAAGCTTCCCCAGGTGATAGAAGGTGCTCCGATGCCAACAACATAGATATGACCTTCGTGGTCGGTGGCGATCGCCCGGCCTGAAGCCTGTTGCGCGCCTTGGTTCCCTGCGAATCGGGCCCATGCGAATGGGGGCGCTTGGGCCAAGACCTGAATTGGGTTGAGCAATAGGCCAAGTATTGGGAAGAGGTAGCGCATTAGGGCTTGGTCGCTTTCGGAATTGAAGTGATTGCGGGGGGCGCGCAAGGTATGTTCCATGGATCCTCGTTGATCACCAGACTGATTCGCCCTGCCGTGGCGGATGGGATACGCTGGTTCGCCAGTGGCCCAGGTCGGCCCCTTGGTGTCGATGGTGGCCTGTACCACGGATGAGCGGATGGATGGGCCTGTTCTGTCGTTCCCGTTGGACGCTCGATCCCCGGCCGAGGATGCGTGGCTTTTTCCAAGGACGATCCGGCGGACCGGGGCCACTGGGACAGTTCTCTTGGTGATGGCCTGAAGAAGATCAACCGGATCGCTGAGTACCGTATCCACAACTGGCCGTTCACATGAAGTCCATATCATCCTTGGCCAAGGGGCGATCCAACCAAGGCGTGATCGACCGAAATTCGCGGTCATGGAACGGCTCCCATTCGTCCTTTCCGGTGGAGGTGCTCGTGGGGTGGCCCATATCGGGGTGCTTCGCGCGTTCCAGGAGGTCGGTATCGTGCCTTCGGCCATCAGCGGCACCAGCGCAGGGGCACTGGTAGGTGCTTTCATCGCTGCCGGGGTGGATCCGGACGAACTCGGACGGCTGGTGATCTCCGATTGGCGACTCCACCTGACCCGTTGGCGCGTGCTGCGCGGTGATCGGCTCACCCAACGACGCATCCGTGAGATCCTGAACGCCGAACTGCCCGTTCACACCTTCGAGGAGTTGAGGATCCCGCTGTTCGTTACCGCCACCGACCTTCAGCAGGGTGGTCAGCGGATCTTCAAGAGCGGCGAACTGATCCCCCCGCTGCTCGCCTCGTGCGCGGTGCCGCTGGTGTTCCCCGCCATGGTCATCGACGGGGTGCCGTACGTGGACGGCGGGCTGAGCAACAACCTGCCCATTGAGCCGTTCGAGCTACGACGGAACGAGACCATCGCCGTCTATGTGAACCCATTGCCGAAGTACGACCCGCATGGCACGTGGCGGGCCACCGTGGATCGGGTGTTCCACCTGAGCTTCCGCGAAATGGTGGCGCGGTCCGCTAAAGGATGTCGAGCGTACATCGAGCCGCAGGAACTGGACCGATTCGGGATGTTCGACCTGAGGTATGTGGGCGAGATCGAACGGATCGGATATGATCACACCAAAGCGCTGCTGGCCCAGCACTGACCTAACCGTAGTTCTTGCGTGAGGCCATGCGGACCTTCGGTCCTTGCCGAAGGGGGCTTCTTATTTCATGGCGGATCCAACAACGGCCGAGGATGCGCGGCTATTCTTTCGCAGGCCGATCCGGAAGACCTGCCAAGTAGTAGGGTCTATGTAACAGGTCTTGCGGTGGATACATGAGGACAGTGAAGCAGCGGATCCTCTGGCTTTGGCTGTTCCCAAGGAATACGTTGGAGACCGAACACGTATCGCCCTCGCATCGGGTGGGAGCGCCCATCACGAACAAGCACGGCGCATGGGAACATGCGCCGTGCTCATGATGGTCTTCGGGCGGTTACTCTTTCACGAACCGTGCAGTGGCCCTTTCGCCCTTCGCGTCGATCACCGTGAGCTGATACATCCCTGCGGGAAGCATGCCGGTTTCGATGATCCCTTTGGTGCCGTTCGTGGTGGTGTATTGCGTTTCGAGCACCGTGCGACCACTGGCGTCGGTGATGGCGATGGTGTTCGTGCCACGGAAGTGGCCGGGCATTTCATAGTTCAACACTTCGTTGGTGGGCACCGGGTGGATCTGAAGCTGAGTGCCGTGCTGGGAGAACTCGGGCGTGGTGGTGCTCAGATCGGCGATCCACTGGGTGAATTCGTTGGTGATGGTGTTGCCAAGGACCTCTGAAGTGGCGCTGATGGTCTGTACCACGGGATAGGGAAGGCCAGGAACGTAGTACAGGTAATTGTCGAACACCGTGTTGAACGTGAACATGCCAGAGGTGGTCTCTTCCTCTTGCACCCAGTGGACACGCAGTACGTTCGTGAGCGTACCGGTCGGGAGGATCAGGGTACCATAGGCATCCGCTTCCCCCTCGATGCTGCCAGCCATGATCACCTCCAGTTCTTCATCCTCGAAGGTGGCGCTGTACGTGTCCGTCCAGCTGGTCTGGTGGCTGCATGGGAAGCTCATGAAGCGCCCTTCGTCGGAATAGACCACGGCCATGCCTTCACCTTCATAACCGAGCAGGTATACGCCATTGGTACCCACCCTGAAATAGGCGGTGGAACCGTCGCTCACCTCGGCCACGGTGGCCGTGGGGAACTGGGCGCCGAAGGTGGTAGTGGCGGGATCCACCAGGGTGACGACCTCGGTGCTATCAGTGGTCAGGCTGCTGAAGTCCCACACTTGTCCGGGGCCAGCGGTTCCCGGTGCGATATGGTCGCTGAAGTGCCATTCGTAACTGGTGCCCTGGGTAGGCCCATTGCCAGCGAAGGTTAGGGTGGGTTGCGCGATGGCCGATCCAACGGAACCAAAGGCGAAGAGAGTAAGGATCTGTTTCATGCGTATCGATCTTTGATTTGAAGGAGCAGACGCGCACGGGGTATGAGAAGTTACTGGTCGTGTGACGACCGGGGAAGGCCGTTGATGAACGGTTGGGGCGCTCACCTCCGCACATCCAACGCGATTCCCGCCCGGATACTGAGGTTGTCCTTCAGGTACGGGTTCGCCATCACCCAGCCTTGTGTTTTTCCCTCGGCCTCGGCGTAGGCCTTCAGCGATCCGCCCAGCGGGAACGCGGCGCGCACCGTGAGCAGGCCGCCGGCCTTCCCTTTCGTATCGTAGAAGCCGCTGTTCTCGGGCTGTACCCAGAGCATGCCGCGCAGGTCCAGCTGGGCCGGCCGGTCACCATGGCCGAGGCGCAAGCCCTTCCGCATCAGTTCCACGCCGCCGAAGCTGCTCCCGTGGTTGTGGTAGGTATGGATGCCCAGCAACCAATGGTGGCCACATCGGTCCAGCAGCAGGTCGCCGCCGAGGTCGTAGCCGAAAGAGGTGAGCACGTGCCGCACGGCGAAGGTGAAGCGGGTATCGTGGCCCAGGCGGATGCCGTGTATGCCGATCATGTCGGGCGAGAGGAAGTTGAGGTACTGCAGGTCGCCCATGCGTTTCAGGTAGGCGTCCTCCTCGGGCGTGAGGTCTGCGCGCTTGATCACCCGGTCGATGCCCGGGCCGAAGGGATGCGTGCCCCGCGCGGTGTAGGGTTCGTCGGGGCGGTGCAGGTCGTACACCCAGGCGGTGAAGTCCCAGCCCACGAAGTCGCGTTCGGCCACCTGCTCGCCGTAGTAGTTCATGGTGTCGATGCTGCGGTCGTAGTCCGATGCGCGGAATTGCCGCACGTAGCCCACGGCCTGCTTGGTGAGCAGGATGTTCATGGCCACGTTGGGGTAGTTCGTGCGCTCGAAGAAGTTGTCCTGCTGCATGTTGCGCAGCAGGGCGTACTGGCCTTCGATCCCCGAAGCGAAGCTGCGGACGAGCTCGTTCGGCGCCTCGCGCTTGAAGCGGACCATGTCGCTGTCGGACACGTGCGTCACCGAAGCGCTCGCGATGCCGCCGCCGAAACGGTAATAGGTCTCGTTGAAGGTGGAGATGCCCCGCAGGGTGGTGCCGTTGCGGTGGAACTCCTCGTGCATCCAGGCCGGGCCGAACACCATGAGCTGGTAGGCCAGCAGGTAGTCCACCACACCGGCCTGCGCGTTCGCTACGATCCGGTTCCACAGGTAGCGTTTCCTGTTCGTGGGTTCGATCAGGCCGTTCCACAGCTTGTTGGTGAAGTAGTAGTTGGTGGCGTGCAGGTCCTTGGTCACGGCCAGTACCTGTTGCATGGAGGGGCTTTCATGGCCGCGCAGCAGGTCGCCCGCGTTCACCGTTGCCTCCGTGCCGTCGGTGAGGCCTGCACGTTTGTTGGCAGCCATCTGCGCCGCATGCCACGCGTAGGGCGCATCGATCAGCGGGAGATCCAGCAGCAGGCGTGGGCGGATGGCGTAGGTGCTGTCCTGGGCTTGGGTCCATTGCGGTGCGATCCACGCCAGCAGGGCGCAGAGGATGGGCCAGGTGCACAGCAGCAGGATCCGCAGGAAGTGAAGCAGGATGGTCATGTGGAAGCGGGTGGTTCGGGTGGTGCTTAGGCGGGTTGAGGTGCGGAGTCCCTGCGATGCCTTGCGGTGGACAGGTATCGGAGAAGCGCTTCGAGGTTCTTCTCTTTTCGGACGAGGCGGCCTCCCCAGCGGTGCAAGAGGCGCATCACCAAGCCCATGATGCCGGGCATGTAGGTGTCGCCCCAATAGGCCAGCATCGCTAGGTCGGCGGGCCGCTTGGGCACGCCGGTGGAGGAGGTGAGGCCATCGTCGGCGAGCCCGTAGGCGTATGCGATGCAACGTTCGAACCCATCACTGGCGGGTTTCAATTCCACCAGGAACCGGATGGGTTCGGTGGAGGATGGATTGAAGAACCGGTGCCTTTTGCCGCGCGGTGCGGTGGTCTGTTCGCCGGGAGTGAGCCGCAATTCCTGCCGCTCCAGCTGGATGCCGAGGGTGCCTTCCACCGGTCTGAAGGTTTCATCGAAGTGCCGGTGCCAGTGCAGGGTATTGCCGCCGCCGGGCGCCAGGTCAACGCACACCACGGTGTGGAGTCCACCGCTGCTTGCGGCCGTTTCCAGGAAGGACACGCGGTCCTTGATCCTGGGGTTGTGGAAGCTCATGCCCGGTTCCACAGTGGGCAAGTTCCGATCGATGTGCATGGGAAGGAAATGGTTGGTTCCTGGACGCGTTAAGCAGGAGGTAGGATACAGGCAGTTTGCAAGGACCATGATGGATCACGCCACCAGCGTAGGGTCGCCGATGCGTTCCTGCAGCGCCTTGCGCGCCCGGAACAAGTACACCTTCACCTTGGTCATGTCCAGGCCGGTCATGTCGGCGATCTCCTGGTAGGCGAAGCCTTCGAGGTCGCGCAGCAGCACCAGCGAGCGTTGGATCGGCGGCAGGGTGTCCAGCATGCGGTTCAGCTCATCTATCAGGCCATGCTTGGGCTGGTGGGCCACCAGGATGTTCTCGTGGCCATCGGCGTAGCGCGTCACGAACTTGCGGCGGCGCGAGCGGTCCACGACCAGGTTGTGCGCGGTGGTGAAGAGGTAGCTGCGGCACTTGATCTCATCCACGGTGTCCAGCTTCAGCCACAGGCGCAGGAAGCTGTCCTGCACGATGTCCTTGGCGTTGTCGCGGTCGCACAGGTGCTTCAACGCGAAGCGGAATAGGGCGTCGGAATGGGCGTCCACACAGCGGTTGTAGGCGGCGAGGTCCATGGCCATTGGGCAGCGTTCGTTCAACGGTGCGAAATAGGCGCGGCCGTGGCCCCTCGGCCTTGAACGAATGCGACGGATCATTGACGAAAAGCGACATTCCGCTTGGGCGGTCCTCGCGTGAGCTGGATCACGGTGGAACCGCGGGTGCCGCGAGGTCGATCAGAGGAAGAAGAGGCCCTGCAGGCTTTCGGAAAAGCGCCTCCGCAGCAGGTAGAAGGGGGCTTTGCCTTCTTGCAGGCTCCCGGGCGTTACGCCGGCGAAGGTCTTGAAGTCGCGGTTGAAATGAGCCTGGTCGGAGTAACCGAGGTCGAACGCGAGGTCGCTCCAGCGTTCGATGGTGCGCTCCGTGGCTTGTTCGTACGCCTTGCGGAAGCGCACGATGCGGTGGTAGGCCACCGGGCTCAGGCCCAGGTGTTCCTTGAACAACCGTTGTGCCTGCCGGTCGCACACGAAGAGCTTATCGCCCAAGGTGCGGTGGTCGAAGCCCAGGCCATGGCCGCGCATCTGCTGCATGGCCGAGGAGAGGCGCACGGATGACCTGGTGCCACGGGCCAAACGTTGCATCAGAAAGTCCTCCATCAGTGCGATGGCCCCCGCTTCGTCCTGCGCCTCCACCACCGGTTCCAAGGCTTGGTGCAGTCCTGGCCCGAACAGATCACGTGTGCCCATGAACATGGGGTCGACCACCTTCAACGGTGCGCCGAACACCTCGATGGCCGCTTCGGGTAAGAGGCGTACGCCCATCATCAGGCAATTGCCGCTCGCCACCCACTTCAACGGCTCGCGTTGCATGCCCACCACACGGGTGTCGGGCATGCGTTCCCATTGGCCGTTCACGAAGGCCCGCGTGGTGCCCCGCAGGTTCACGATCAATTCCGACACCCCGAGCGGAATGCACTGCTGCACGCTGGTCTCCACATCGGGACCGGAGCAGCGGAAGAACCAATAGCGGTCCACCACGCCCTTCAATGCCTCCGAAGGGGCGTGCTCCCGATAGACCATCGCGTGCAGTGGGGAGGGGCGGTCGCTGACAGACATGCCGATGTGGAACCATACGGGTCCGCCGGTATGCCTCGTGGCCTGGTCGGAATGCTTCCCGTGTTACAAAGATGTGGCCGGAGCAGGATACCAGTTGTTGAAGAAAAACGACATTTTCCATCCTATGACACAGTATCCGTGGGTGGCCTTGGGGGGGATTGGACCCGCCCAAGGTCCTCACGCCACCAAGGCCGGATCGCCGATCAGCCCTTGCAGCGCCTTGCGCGCCCGGAACAGGTACACCTTCACCTTGGTCATGTCCAGGCCGGTCATGTCGGCGATCTCCTGGTAGGCGAAGCCTTCGAGGTCGCGCAGCAGCACCAGCGAGCGTTGGATCGGCGGCAGGGTGTCCAGCATGCGGTTCAGCTCATCTATCAGGCCATGCTTGGGCTGGTGGGCCACCAGGATGTTCTCGTGGCCATCGGCGTAGCGCGTCACGAACTTGCGGCGGCGCGAGCGGTCCACGACCAGGTTGTGCGCGGTGGTGAAGAGGTAGCTGCGGCACTTGATCTCATCCACGGTGTCCAGCTTCAGCCACAGGCGCAGGAAGCTGTCCTGCACGATGTCCTTGGCGTTGTCGCGGTCGCGCAGGTGTTTGAGCGCGAAGCGGAACAGGGCGTCGGAATGGGCGTCCACACAGCGGTTGTAGGCGGCGAGGTCCATGCCTTTGGGCGGGGTTGTGGTGGATGTTGTCGCGGCGCGCATCGTGGTCGTTCCTTTCGGCGGTACAAAGCTCCGAGCGCGTGTTGCCGTGGCCGCTTGACCTGCATCAAGAAGTGTGGTGGTGGGCATGCTGGCCATGTTGATGGTGCGTGGGTTGCGATCAGTGGTGGACGGCCATGCGCGTTCTGGTGGATGTGGTCTTTTCCAGGCCCGGTTCCGATACCGCGGGGATGTGCGGAAAGCGCACGTTGTTGGCCAGGTCGAATCGGCGTTGGCCGATCCTGGGCGGCACGCGGCGGATCAGCGCGTTGCGGAGGGCGATCGCCAGCGGATGTTGCCATTGCCCCACGCCGCCGATGGTGCGCGAGTTGCGGACCACCCAGCTGGTGCGCGGCATTCGGTCCTGCTCGAAGGCGCGGAACGCCGTGGTGGCGTCGGGCGTGTTGTGCAGGTAATGCGCCAGCAGCACCGCGTCCTCGATGGCCTGGCACGCGCCCTGGCCCATGTTGGGCGTGGTGGCGTGGGCCGCGTCGCCGATCAACAGTACCCGGCCGTGGGCGAAGTGCTCCAGCGGCGGCAGGTCGTGGATGCCGCCTTGGATCAGGTGCTCGTCGCTGGCGTGGGCCAACACCTGGCGCACCGTTGTGTGGTACCCGGCGAAATGCCGTTGGAGGTCGGCGATGCGGAAGGCCGCGAAGCGTGCATCGTTCTCCAGTGCGTTGCTGGTGGCGAACCAGTACACGTGGTCGTCCGCCAAGGGCACGATCCCGAAGCGCCCCCGGGGGCCCCAGGTCTCCGAGGCGATGTCGCCCATGCCGGGCAGATGTACTACGCCGCGCCAGGCCGCGTAGCCCGCGTAGCGCGGCTGCACCCGGGGCAGTACGCAGCGGCGCACGGCGGAGCGGATGCCGTCGGCGGCGATGAGCAGTGCGGCGTGGTGTTCGCCGCCATCGGTGAATCGCACGGTGACGCCCTCATGGTCCTGCACCAGGGAGGCTACACGGCGGTCGGTGTGCAGCTCCTTGGGGTCCAGTTGCTCCAGTAAGAAGGCATGCAGGTCGGCGCGGTGGATGCAGAGCACGCCCGGCCCCAGGTCCGACGGTACCTGGGTGCGCGTAAGGATACCACCGCGGTGGTCGAGGATGTGGAAGGTGCGCACCAGGCGGCCACGACCGAGCAGGGCCTGCTTGAGGTCCAGCGCGGCGAAGGCGTTGATGGCGTTGGGGCCGAGGCTGATGCCCGCGCCCACGGGGCGGAGGTGCGGGGCGGCCTCGAACACCGATACGGTGTGGCCGATACGCTTGAGCGCGATGGCGGTGGTAAGCCCCGCGATGCCCCCGCCGATGATGGTGATGTGTTGCTTTTCCATTGCGGGGACAAAGCTTCCGGGCCGCAATGGGCTTGCACTTTACATGTGTTAAGAAGTGCGTTGGCGCGGTAGGAAGTGGACGGAGCGGGGCGCATACCGTGATCATTCCCGCCGGACGGGAGCTGCGTGTGGGGGCGGAGCGGCAGCTTGCCGGAGGCGCGGCCCGGCAGCCACGTGCAGCCCGCCGCGGCGGGCGATGCGAGGAGGCTGCGAGGCACGAGCAGACCCCGGAGCGCCGTGGGTGCAGGCCGGGCCACCGGCAACTATAGCGGAGCACCCGGCCCCGTGCGAGGGCCCTGCGCGCGGCAAGGGGACACGCCCCGACGACCTATTGCTTGCCCGCCCGGATACGGCTCACGCTCACCGGGGTGGTGTTGAGGTAGGAGGCGATGTATTGCAACGGGCAGCGGTTGGTGATGCCCGGGTAGGTGCGCTCCAGCAGGGCGTAGCGCTCGGCGGCGGAATGGAAGCGCAGGCTTTCGATGCGTTGCTGTTCCTGCATCACGGCGAAGGTCGTGAGGCGGCGCGCGGCGTTCTCCAGGTCGTGGTGCTTGGCGCAGCAGGCCTCGAAGTCCTTCGAGGTGAAATGGTACACCTCGGAGTCCTCCACCAGCTCGATGGCCTTGTGCGTGGGCTGCTGCGTGAACAGGCTGGGCACGGCGCCGATGAACTGCCCGTCGATGGCGAAGTAGTCGGTGACGTCCTTGTCCTCGCGGTGGTAGTACACGCGTGCCAGCCCTTTGTGGATGAAGAACATGTTCCGTGCCACCTGCCCGATGCGGAGCAGTTCGGTGCCGCGCTCGAGCTGTTCCATCCGGATGATGGCGTGCAGGTCGGCGATGGCCTCATCGGAGAGCGGCCGCAGGCGGAGCAGCGTGGCGATGATGGGGTGGGTGCGCATGCAGGGCGGATACCGGAGGGTGGAACCGGTCACGAAGATCGTTCCGGGAGCGGCGCTGTAACAAACCACACCACCCGGGCGTCCAGTCCCCAAGATCAACCCAACCGATGAAGACACTGAAGCCTTTCAGCGCATTGTTCGCCACGGCCCTGTTGGCCGCATGCGGCGGCAGCCCCAAACCCGAGCCGACAGCAGAAGCACTCGCACCTGCCGTGGAGACCGAAGCCTCCAAGATCGAGCGGGGCCGCTACCTCGTGGGCATCATGGGCTGCAACGACTGCCACTCGCCCAAGCTCATGGGGCCGCAAGGACCTTACCTCGATCCCGATCGCATCCTCAGCGGATACCCCGCCGACCGCCCGCTGCCACCGGTGCCCGCGAACGCCGAGGCCTGGGCACTGATGGCCATGGACCTCACCGCCGCCGTGGGGCCGTGGGGCACCACCTTCGCCGCCAACATCACCAGCGACGAAACGGGCATCGGCAACTGGACCTATGAGCAGTTCGAGCGCGCCTTGCGGCACGGCCTGTACAAGGGCCTGGAAGGCTCGCGCCCGTTGCTGCCGCCCATGCCGTGGCAGAACATGGTGGACATGAAGGCGGAGGACATGCAGGCGATGTTCGCCTACTTGAAGAGCACCAAGCCCGTGGAGAACGTGGTGCCGGCACCGATCCCTCCCGGAGCCAAGGCTTCGTAAGAGCAGGCTGAAGGGTTGAGCGCCCCGCATGGTCCGATGGGATCGTGCGGGGCGTTCGCATGGAACGGTGGTGGGGTTGGTGGAGTTGGTGGAGTTGATCCCCCACGTATGGATCATGGGTCGGTGTCTCGTGCAAGGGAGGTGCTCTACGGCGTTGAAGGTGCATGGCCGCCCGCCGTACCTTGGTTGTATGGAGCACCATCTACCAACCCTTTTGCTGATGGCCGCATTCCCGTTCGGCCTGGTCGCGCAGACCAAGGGCCCCGAACCATTGTCCGCGCAGGAGAGCGACCCTGTGCGCCTCGGCTGGATGCAAGGCACGCCGCCGCCTGCCGACCGTGTGGTGCATGTGGCCGACGGTTCCTTCTTCCGCTTCCCGGCCTTGCGCTGGAGCGTGGTGCACATGCGCGAGCTCATGCCCACGGTCCGTGTTTCGCGTGGGAGCGTTGCGCCCATGGCCTTGCCCTTCGCGCTGGATCCCGGCATCGACAAGGTGGTGTTCAAGCCTTGGCACGCCGACACCACCATGACCTGGGAGCAGTCGCTGTGGGCCAACTACACGGACGGGATCTTGGTGATGCATCGCGGCCGCGTGGTATACGAGCGCTACTTCGGCGCCTTGGGTCCCGACGATGTCCATGTGGTGATGTCGCTCACCAAATCATTCAACGGTACCCTGGCCGCCACGCTGGTGGCCGAAGGTGTGCTGGACGAGAACAAACCCGTGCCGTTCTACGTGCCCGAGCTCGCCGGATCGGCCTTCGGCGATGCCACCGTGCGTCAGCTGATGGATATGACCACCGGCCTTCGCTACAGCGAAAACTATGCGGACCCAAAGGCCGATGTGTGGATGTTCGGCGCCGCGGGCGAGCCGAACCGGATGCCCGGGGACGGTCGTGGGCCCTTGGGCTACTGCGCCTATCTGGAAACGGTGCGGAAGGATGGGCAGTATGGCGCGGCCTTCCACTACAAGACGGTGAACGCGGACGCCTTGGGCTGGGTGATCGCCCGGGCCACGGGCAAACCAGTGGACGAGCTGCTTGCGGAGCGGATCTGGGGGCGCATCGGCATGGAGCAGGACGGATACTACCAGGTGGATGCCTTGGGCACCTCCTTCACGGGCGGCGGCCTCAACGCATCGTTGCGTGACCTGGCGCGCTTCGGGGAGCTGATCCGCAACAAGGGGCGCCACCAGGGGGAGCAAGTGATCCCCCAGCGCGCGGTGGAGGACATCATGGCGGGCGGAAGCAAGGAGGTGTTCGCCAAGTCCGGGTACACCGAACTGCGGGGCTGGTCCTACCGGGACATGTGGTGGGTCACCGGGAATGCGCATGGTGCCTTCATGGCCCGTGGTGTGTATGGCCAGGCCATCTACATCGACCCCAAAGCCGAAATGGTGATCGTGCGCCTGGCCTCCCATCCGGTGGCGGCCAACACGGCCAACGATGCCACCTCGCTCCCGGCCTACCAGGCCATGGCGGAATACCTGATGGGGAAGCATTGAGCGAGGGGAGGGGTAGGGTAGGGTGAGGTGGGCGGATGCGGTAGTGGGCGCTGTAGACACCACCGGGGTGGATGCCTTGTTCTGGGACTGGTAAAAGGCGTTGCGTGCGGTGGGTCGTATTTTGGGATGCCAGGATAGTGCAAGGAGAACTCTGGTGGTTGGATCCCACGGATCGCATCGCCACGAGGGATCACATGCGTGATCACCCTGGGGTGTACCTAGACGAGTTGATGAACGGTCGGCGCACCTGCTGACCGGCAGGCGCGGACGGATGCGCCGACCGATCTTCGCGCTGCCATGAGCAACAAGGCGGCCAAGAGCAAGGCGGTGGAACTGCTGGGCTTCGGCATACCCAAGCAGCAGGTGTTCGACAACCTGCGGATGGAGTTCCCCGAGGTGAAGCCGGGGAAGCTGGCCGAATGGCTGCGTTACATGCCCACCTCGTATGCACGTGAGAAGTACCGCACCTTGCACCTCGCCCTGCTGGCGATCATCGTGCTCTCCGCCGTACTGCGTATCCTGCGGCAGGTCTTCAGCAGCGGGGTCCACCTGGATCAAGCGACGGCCTACCTGAGCCTGATCCCCATTGCCACATTGCTCATGGGGTGGAGCCTCTACCGCTGGCAGGGGCAGGTGTTCGAGTGGGTGGGCTGGGGCAACGTGGTGGGCGTGTTCGGGTTGATGCGCGATCTGAGCCTTTTCGTGAAGGATGGCGGCGATCCTTGGACCTTGTCCGGTAGGCTCTTGAGCATTTCCACTGGAGCGATCGCGCTGTACCTGGCGCACAAGGTCTTCGCCAAACCGAAAGTGGATAAGGACCCGATGACCGGGGAGAAGCGCTACGTGTTCCGGGATGAGGCGCTGGTCTAACGGGAACTTGGAACCAAGGGAAGGACATGGCTTCGAGGCCACGGCAGCCCCCGACAGAGCAGGCAGCATGACAGAAAACGCCGTAGTGCGGCGATTAAACCCGATACGGAAGTCCCACCGCTCAATGCGGTAGAAAGAAGCCCCAGTATGCGCACCCGGCCAGTGCGGGAAGCAAGAGGGCCAGCGCCGGCAGTAGCGGCCAGCGCTCGCTCCGATACCGATGCGCTCGAAGGATCAGTACCACCGCCACCACGAGCAGGAAATACGGCAGCGAGGCCAGCGCGGGATGCACATCGCCCAGGCCGAAGTAGAAGACCTTTTCCAGCGTGAGTAGCACGGCCACCAGCCCCACCAAGGTCACCAGCCCGAGACCGGCCACCACCAACGGCCAACTCGTACGCACCGGCAGCCTACGGATCCGACGCAGCCCGTTCATGAGCACCCACACGCCGAGGATGAGGCCCCACAGCACAGCCGCCACACCACAGGCCATCAACCCTTGGAACAGCCAGCGTTGGTGGAAGGGCGTGCGGTACGCCTGCAGCGCTTGGTAGGCCTTGTTCGGGGGGAAGAGTGCAGGCAGGTCCAGCGTGTGCGCGCCCTTTCGCAGCTCCGCGTGCAGATCGAAGGTGATCCGGTGTTCGTAGTCGTGATAGAAAGCCAGGTGCACGAGGCCGCTGTCAGGTTCGAAGAGCGTGCTGAAGAAGGTGCCGTTCCCCAGGAACTTCCGGCAGGACTTCATGCCTTCCAACACGGACCACGCGCCGTCCACCGTAGGCGCAACACCCGCCTCGAGGAGCGTACGACCTTGTTGCAGGCGCGGAATGGGAATGGCGTCCATGTCCGTATCGCGTGCCAGCCGCCAGTTGCCCACCGCGAAGTACGGCTCGTCGCCCAGCAGGATGGTGTCGTTCTGCACCACCGCGTAACGGCCCTGCGCATCTGCCAGGAAGATCATGCTCTGATGCAGGAGGATCCGGTCATGTTTCCGCAGGAAGGCCACCGCTTCCGGAACGTCGTGGCACTGCTCCAGCATGCGGTTGGTCAGCGCATTGAACTCAAGCGGCGGCTTGCCCGGCGAAGGCGCTACGTCCATCGGCTGGACCGTGAGCCCGTCGAACACGAGTCCGACCTCGTTCATGCCCAGTTGGTCCGTCCAGGGCAGGTATGGATGCCCCCGCCAACTGCTGAAGTACACTGCGCCGAGCCGGCCAGCCTCGCCGGGCACGAAGCGCACGCGGCCTTCCACACACCACGAGTCCTCGTTGTTGCCCACGAAGGTCCGCCCCCCATTGTGGAGGATGAAGGCGGTGCAGGCCGGGGCCCACAACGGAAGCAGCATGGCGAGGAAGGCGAACAGGCGCATACCGAATGAATGTGATGAAGAGCGAACGTAACGCTGAACCGACCCCATGCGATCGGGGCTTCTGATCCGGCATGTGATCGCGCCGTGCTACTCCTTCACCCACGTTGTGCCGGTCAACCTGCCGGAACCATCGCGGACGCTGATGCGGTACAGCCCGGCCGGAAGTGCTTCCGTGGATACCAACGGGCGGGGATCGGTGGTGCGCTGTTGAAGCACCACGCGGCAGGTGGCATCGAGGAGGGTGATGGTGTGCGGGCCGGGCGGGAGGGAAAGCGAGAAGTGGGTGGTGCCGGGGTTGGGGAAGACATGGATGCGTGTGGAGGGATCCTGCTCTCCCACACCGGTCGATCCGGAGAACGCGAGATCGTCCACCTTGACAAAGCTGCCGGGCACGGGCGCTAGGAAGTTGGTGCTGGAGACGATCTGGATGAAGGCGGTGTCCGGGATACCGGTGCCGAGGTAGTCGAGGGGAACGGAGAATGCCTGCCAGGTGGCCAGTGTACCCGTCACTTCCAATGAGCCGAATGCGATGAGGTCGGTACTGGACGTTACGCTGTTCCACTTGCTGAGCGCCACCTGGACCTGAGCGGTGTCGAAGGGTTGGATGCCGTATTGCCACTGGCCGGTGAGCATGGCGGGGCGTTGGGCATAGGGGAAGCCGGCATGGCTGGAGGATGTGCCGACCGAGAGCCAACCTTGGATCGCCATGACGCCGCCCGGGGATTGGCGCGTGGTGATCACGGCATGGAAGCCGCCGGGGTGGCCCGGTGTGCCTTGTTCCACCGTGGGGCCACCGACCGTGGGGATCTCGTTGTAGGTGAGCCAGCCCATCGGGTCCAGGTATGATCCTTGATCCACCCACGTTTCGAAGCCACCGTTGGGGATCTGAGCGGTGGCCAGCAGGGGGAGCAAGGCCAGGGGGAGGAGGGCTGTGCGCATGATGAACGAATGTACGGGCCGGACGGGGATGAGGGAATGCTACCTTGGCCAACTCGATGAACGTAAGCCTCATGTTCCTCGTTCCGCAGTGGTCCGTCGGTTCCGTAACTTTCGACCATGGCATCAAAGACCAAAACGGCCCGCAATCCTCGTAAGGCAGCCAAAGCGCCGCTCACGAGCAAGACCCTGCGTCGCGTGTCTACCACAGCCACCAAGTCCGCGAGCCGTTCTGCTTTCGATCACGTGGATGAACTGCTGGTGGTGAAGGAAGGCTGGCTGGTGAAGGTGGACAAGTCCGGCAAGGTGACCAAGCGGGTGAAGCGGATCAAGCTTCCTGCTGCCTGAACGGCCATGGCGCGATCGCTGCGCTTGCGGATGTTCGCTGGGCCGAACGGGTCCGGAAAGACGACCATCATCAATGCGGTACGCAAGGCCCGGGTGAACGGCCGTCCCGTGGATCTGGGTGCGTACATCAACGCGGATGACATTGCGAAGGCCCTCGGCAAGGGCTACGACCTTGCGCCCTTCGAGCTTGAATTTGATGCCGAACGCTTCCTGGCCTTTGCGGCCGCTTCCGGTCTGTTGGACAAGGAGTTCATGCTGAAGGACCTGGAGCATGGCGTGGTCTGGACCAGCGATCGCGTACGTTCCAAACCTTCACTGCCAAAGGACCGTGTGGCCCAGCTGATCGCGCAGTTCCTGTACGATGAGCTGCTCACTGCGAAGCGCAAGTTCTCGCTCGAGACGGTGTTCAGTCACCCGAACAAGTTGGAACTGATGAAGCGGGCCAAAGCAATGGGCTACAAGGTGTACCTCTACTTCATTTCCACGGAAGATCCTGCGATCAACGTCCAACGGGTGAAGGATATCCGCGTGAAACAGGGTGGCCATGATGTGCCGAAGGACAAGATCATCAGCCGCTACCATCGGACCATGGCGAATCTGCCTGAAGCGCTATCGATCGCCTACCATGCCTACCTATGGGACAACTCGAAGCACGGTTCTGCCCAGTTGTTCTGCGAGATGAAGCGGACGGATGACGGTACGCTCTGGGACATCGATCCCACGTTGGTGCCGATCTGGTTCCTGCCCTACTTGTTGGAGCTCCCGGAGGCGGGAGATCTTTCTCATGTGTATTGGAAGGCGATGGAGCGATTCAGGGATCCTTCAGGGGAGTGAGCGTTCCATACGGGATCTCCGCCAGGGATGGGAGCGACGGCTGGCCGCAGGCCGGGCCATGCGGCACCGTGGAGCGAGGAGGCCCGACGGTAGGAGGGACCCCGCAGCCCCGGTGACGCCGGCCCGGGCCAGGCCACCACAGCGGACAGCCCGCCCGGGCGGCCTGATCAACTCATACTTTCATTCGCTCGCCATTGGATCCCCTACCTTGTACGAGACGGAGATCCTGGAAGTGACCGGCATGGGGCCGGTAACGAACTCCTTGCAGGGTCGTGGGGAAGGCGTGGCATGAGCCGTGGAGGACGGGATCGTGAGGCGGTGCTCACCATAGTGCAACGGATCGGACTTTGCGCGTGGACGAGCGTGATGTCCTGCGAACTTGCTGATCGAACGACGATATGAACAACTCGGATGGAATGAGAATGCTCTTGGTGTTCATGACCGCTTCAGCGCTGGTGGTCCAGGCCCAACCCGAACTGCCGTTGCTTTGGGAGCACCGCTTCCCCGAGCCTACATTCATGACCGGCTACGGTGACGTGGCCGTGGGCATGGCGGTGCGGAATGACAGTTTGCTGGTGGGCCACAGCTGGGAGAACATTTCCCAGAGCAGCCTGATCCACGCCGCAACAGGCGATCCGGTCTGGTCCCTATCGTCGGGCGATACCGTGTACCACCAGGGCGGGCGGAGTTTTTTCGGGAATGCGATGATCGGTGCCGAGCGTGTGGCATCCGGCGCTGGGATCGGTGTCCGCACGCGGTTGTACGACCTGGATGGCACGGTGCCTTGGACCGTGGATGCCGGGCTGCAGAACGTGGCACGGATGTGCGGTCCGCTGGTCAATGGCGCGGGCGACTCCGCCTTCGTGCTGGCCTACCAGAATGGAACACTGCACGGCTTCCGCTACGATCACGCGGGTGGCACGGGGAGCTGGCAGCTCCCCACCGGCCATCCTTGGCGCGAATTCTCCGCCAACTTCAACGCAGCGGGCCATCTGTTGGTCACGGCCATGGTGGACCATCCCGGAGCGTTCACGGACGTGCCTCGGCTTGTCGTTCTCAACAGCGTGGATGGCAGCGTGGAATGGTCTGCCTACCTGGAGGATACCACCGGCTTCGTGGTCAATTCGCCCGCCATGACCGTACCATGGGCCGGCGATACCATGCTCACGGTGCATACCACTTATGCGGGCAAGGTGCTGATGCGGATGACCGAGGCCACCACCGGGCAGAGCGTGTGGTCCTTCGAGGACAGCCTGAGCCTTTCGCCATACCTGGCCTCCGTGGCCGTGGTACCGTCCCAGGGCAGCATTTTGGTGGCGTTGGACCGCGGTTCCGTGATCGCCTACTCCAGGAGCAACGGGCGCGTTTGGATGGACACGCTGAACCTGACGTCCGCGTACCCGAACACGCGGATCCTGGCGAATGAGGACCATGTGGTGCTGGTATCGCCAGCAGACCGCCACCTCGACCAAGGCCAGGATGTGATGATCCGTGCGCTGGACCCGACCACCGGCACAGTGCTCGGGGAGGCTTGGGTGAACGACATCGCGGATACGCACGATATGCCGGAGGATGCGCTGCTGAACGGAAGCATGCTCCACCTGATCTCGGCGGCCACACACGACACGTTGAACATCCTCTTCGAGAGCACCACCCTCCTGGTCTCCACCTTCGATCTCTCCGTTACGACGGGTGTTCACGGGCATGCGGAAGTGCCGGCACCCGTGCAAGGGATCATCTCGGCCGGCAGCATCCAGGATCGACTGGGTACGCACGTGAAGCACTGGAAGGCCTTCGACAGGCACGGGCGGCTGTTGGCCACGGGCGATCGCGGGCGGATGGATGCCTGGTACACCACGGCTGCTTCGGGCATGTATACGTTGGTGGCGGGAAAGGAACGGTTGGTCTTCCTGAAACCCTGATCCCAATTCGCACTAAGACGTAGGCCGAACTACTCGGTCTCTTTCCGCATGACTTCTCCGTCGTGATCGTTCCGCAGCCCATGCTATGCAACGCCCCCGCCGTATCGTCCTGTGTAGTGATCCCTTCGTATCTCTAGCCTACGCCTTCGTGCGAAATGGGATAAGCGGATACGGGTTGAACGGGACGGCCGCGTTCAGGGCGGCAGCCATGTTCCGCGCCGGGTGTGGTGTGGTTGGTGCACCGAAGTGTAAGGGTGGAGCACTGAACCCGCGTGACGGATCGCAGCGGCACCCCGCACCCCGAGGGCCCAGAGCGTAGCGCAGCGGAGTCGAAGGGTGCGAGGGGGAGGAGTACAGCGAAGAGCCGGACCCCGAGAACCCTGAGCGGAGGCTCTGCGAAGTCGAAGGGTGCGAGGGGGCACGCCCAAACCCACCTTCCATTTCACGCTTTCGACCGCGCACCGGTATTTTCGCGGCATGTCAACAGCCGTAGCCCCTCCATACGTCCCCAAGCACAAGATCCGCGTGGTCACCGCCGCCTCGTTGTTCGACGGCCACGATGCCGCCATCAACATCATGCGGCGGATCATCCAGGCCACCGGCGCCGAGGTGATCCACCTGGGGCACGACCGCAGCGTGGAGGATGTGGTGAACACCGCGATCCAGGAGGATGCCCACGCCATTGCCATGACCAGCTACCAGGGCGGGCACGTGGAGTACTTCAAGTACATGCACGACCTGCTGAAGGAGAAGGGCGCGGGGCACATCAAGATCTTCGGCGGCGGCGGGGGTACCATCCTGCCCAGCGAGATCGAGGAGTTGCACGCCTACGGCATCACGCGGCTGTACCACCCGGACGATGGCCGCGCCATGGGCCTGCAGGGCATGATCAACGACATGCTGGAGCAGGCCGACTACGACCTGAGCGACCAGGTGAACGGTGAGGCGAAGAAGCTGACCCCGCAGAACTGGACGGCCATCGCCAAGCTGATCAGCACGGCGGAGAACCACCCGCAGGTGTTCGAGAAGATCGCCGACGAGGTCCACAAGAAGGCCGCGGCCAGCAAGGCGCCGGTGCTGGGCATCACGGGCACGGGCGGTGCGGGCAAGAGCAGCATGGTGGATGAGCTGATCCGTCGTTTCGTGCTGGACCAGCCCGGCAAGACCATCGGCGTGATCAGCGTGGACCCCAGCAAGCGCAAGACCGGCGGCGCGTTGCTGGGCGACCGCATCCGCATGAACAGCATCCGCGGCGAGCGGGTGTACATGCGCAGTCTCGCTACGCGGCAGAGCAACCTCGCGCTCAGCAAGCACGTGAAGGAAGCCGTGGCCATCCTGAAGGCAGCGGGCTTCGACCTGGTGGTGCTGGAGACCAGCGGCATCGGCCAGAGCGACACCGAGATCCTGGATCACAGTGATGTTTCGCTCTACATCATGACGCCCGAGTTCGGTGCGGCCACGCAGCTGGAGAAGATCGACATGCTCGACTTCGCCGACGTGGTGGCCATCAACAAGTTCGACAAGCGCGGCGCCCTCGATGCCCTGCGCGACGTGAAGAAGCAGTACAAGCGCAACCACCAACTGTGGGACGCCAAGGACGAGGACCTGCCCGTGGTGGGCACCATCGCCAGCCAGTTCAACGACCCCGGCACCAACGCCCTCTACGCGCGGCTGATGAAGAAGATCAAGGAGAAGACGGGCACCGAGCTCGACTCCAGCTTCCACGCGCACGACGAGATGAGCGAGAAGGTGTGGATCATCCCCCCGGCCAAGAGCAGGTACTTGAGCGAGATCAGCGAGAGCAATCGGAGGTATGATGACAAGGTGCGCAAGCAGGCGGAGGTCGCGGACAAGCTCTATGGGCTGTATTCGGCGGTGTTGACGTTCGGGGGACCGGATCTGCTGATTGCTGATTCGCTGATTCCTGATTCAAATACCCCAACGCGCGAAGGCCGTGCGAATGCCGCAAATCAGCAATCAGAAATCAGCAATCCCCCAGATCAGGAATCAGCAATTCGGAATCTCGAAGAGAAATTCAACGAACTAAGGAAGGACCTGGATCCGCATTTGTGGTCCATGCTCCAGAACTGGAAGGCCGAGGAGGAACGCTACTCCGGCGAGTTCTACACCTACATCGTGCGCGGCAAGGAGATCAAAGTTCCCAACCACACCGAGAGCCTCAGTCACCTGAAGATCCCGAAAGTCGCGCTGCCCAAGTTCCGCAGCTGGGGCGACAAGGTGCGCTGGGCCATGCAGGAGAACACGCCCGGCTTCTTCCCCTACACCGCGGGCATCTACCCGTTCAAGCGCACCGGCGAGGACCCCGCGCGGATGTTCGCCGGCGAGGGCGGCCCCGAGCGCACCAACAAGCGCTTCCACTACGTGAGCCAGGGCATGCCCGCCAAGCGCCTCAGCACCGCCTTCGACAGCGTGACGCTCTACGGCAACGACCCCGGTCGCCGTCCCGACATCTACGGTAAGGTGGGCAACAGCGGTGTGAGCATCTGCTGCCTGGACGATGCCAAGAAGCTCTACTCCGGCTTCGACCTCAGCGACCCGAAGACCTCTGTGTCCATGACCATCAACGGTCCCGCGCCCATGCTGCTCGGCTTCTTCATGAATGCGGCGATCGATCAGAATTGTGAAAAATTCATTCGCGCGAACGGTCTCGTCGATGAAGTGGAAAGGAAGATCCGCCAACGATGGGATTCGATTTCTAATTCGCTGATTGCTGATCCAGCCGCGCGTGGGGCTGGCGCGAATGCCTCTAACCAGCAATCAGCAATCAGCAATCCGAAAGCCGGAATCAGCAATCAGCAATCAGGAATCAGACCGAAATATCACGGCGAAATCCCCGAAGGGAACGACGGCTTAGGGTTGCTGTTGTTGGGCATCACCGGCGATCAAGTCCTCCCGCCGGACGTATACGCCAAGATCAAGGCCGACACCCTCGCACAAGTGCGCGGCACCGTGCAGGCCGACATCCTCAAGGAAGACCAAGCCCAGAACACCTGCATCTTCAGCACCGAGTTCGCGCTGCGCTTGATGGGTGACGTGCAGCAATACTTCATCGACAAGAAGGTCCGCAACTTCTACAGCGTCAGCATCAGCGGCTACCACATCGCGGAGGCCGGCGCCAACCCCATCAGCCAGCTCGCCTTCACCCTGGCCAACGGCTTCACCTACGTGGAGTACTACCTCAGCCGGGGCATGGACATCAACGCGTTCGCGCCCAACCTGAGCTTCTTCTTCAGCAACGGCATGGACCCAGAGTACGCCGTGATGGGCCGCGTGGCGCGCCGCCTCTGGGCCAAGGCGCTCAAGCATCGCTATGGTGCCGACGAGCGCAGCCAGATGCTGAAGTACCACATCCAGACCAGCGGTCGCAGCCTCCACGCGCAGGAGATCGACTTCAACGACATCCGCACCACGTTGCAGGCGCTGTATGCCATTTACGACAACTGCAACAGCCTGCACACCAACGCCTACGACGAGGCCATCACCACGCCCACCGAGGAAAGCGTGCGCCGCGCCATGGCCATCCAGCTCATCATCAACAAGGAGCTCGGCCTGGCCAAGAACGAGAACCCGTTGCAGGGCAGCTTCATCATCGAAGAGCTCACCGACCTGGTGGAAGAGGCCGTGCTCAGCGAGTTCGACCGCATCACTGAGCGCGGCGGCGTGCTGGGCGCCATGGAGACCATGTACCAAAGAAGCCGGATACAAGAAGAGAGCTTGTACTATGAGACCCTCAAGCACACAGGGGAGTATCCGATCATAGGGGTGAACACGTTCTTGTCGAGCAAAGGATCACCAACGATTCTACCGAAGGAAGTGATCAGGGCAACGGAAGAAGAGAAGGAAGCCCAGATAGCGACCGTCGAGAACTTGAGAACCGCTTACGCTGATGAAGCCGCTAAGGCGATCAAGGACCTACAGCAAGCCGCGATCCGGAACGAGAATATGTTCGAAGTGTTGATGGAAGCCACCAAGTACTGTAGCCTTGGTCAACTCACAGCCGCCATGTTTGAAGTAGGTGGACAGTACAGGAGGAATATGTAGCTGCTATTGGATCACGACCCTCCCGATGAAGCGACCAGCACTTGATTCCAACACCACGGTGTAGAAGCCTTGGAATGTAGCCACGTCAATTTGCTTGAGCGGTCCACCCATGTCCGTGGCCAGCACGATCCTACCGCTGGGGTCGATCAAGGCCAATCGTCCACCAAGGTGAGCATCTTGGCCTGCGAGTTGGATCACAAGGTCATCCTCGGCGGGGTTCGGTGAAATCTTCATGCGCGTAGAGTCTTGAAGGGGTATTTCCTGCGTACCCATAGTTAGTGGCCAACAGATCTGACCGAAACCACCGGGGCCAGGAAGACCACTGTTGCTTGCATCGTATTGCATCGTGTCGTTCACGATGCACTGATAGAAGCCGCTGCTTCCGATCACAAAGGGGCCAAAGGCGGTTCCCATCCCAGCTTGCCAGAAAACTTCGCCGGGATCGTTCGGATTGAAAGGATTGAAAGGATGGAGAGGCGTTGGATCCAGATAGTGCCTGGTCACGCTGACGCCTGCATTGGACAGTACTACCACGGAATCAACCACGAAATCACGGAATACTACACTGAATACCGGTGGGTCCCAAATAGCGACCAGAACATCATGCACTGTATCTCCAGCCTGTGCTGATACATCGCCAGTGAGCCACTCGTCCCCGGACCCTGGTATGTACAAGTAGCCCCTGCCATTGACATCTGATCGGACAAAATAGTCTCCGATGAACTCATAGTTCCCTGAGGCGTTGCCGAATGCGGATATCTTCTTGAACACCGTACCGCTCATTAATGTATCCGGAGTATCGCCCATTTGGAATTGAACTGAAAACCCGGTCATACTCCCAATGAGAACACCTCCGCACCAATGGGCATTCGCATCCGGGTAGAATTGAGCCGAAGCCCCCAACACAGAGCCCAAGGTGAGCAGGCAAATGAATCTGGTGCGCATCGTCTACGTTATTGAATGATGACACGCCCGGCCATGCGGGCGCTACCCGTATCCACCACGACCGTGAAGAAGCCGTTAAATTGAGATACATCGATTACCTTCAACGGCCCTTGCATGCTGGTGGTCAACACAACTCTTCCCATTGGATCGATCAATCGAAGCTGGCCCATGCTATCCTTTGCAATACCCGAACACAGAACAGAAAGTGATTCCCACGCTGGGTTAGGAAATAGCTGGAGCAAAGGACCAGCGACCTGCGTTTCCAATTCATCCTCTTCCGTTGCAAAGCCCTCACTTTCCATGCTCTTGGGTTGGAAGCTGTTCCCGGGCTGGTCGCACGGATGGATGAAGGCATGGAAGTGAGAGCCTGCTTCGGCGTGGAAGCCAGGGGTGAGATGGACCTCGCTCCCACCCCGATAGGTGATCCGTCGGCCTGTAGGAACAACGGCATCGGACGTGATCGATGCTTGGGCTTCCTTGAACTCATCCGTCGCGTAGGTACCGGATTCGTTCAAGTCGACATCCGGCGGGCAATGCAGGCCGTGCTCCCACACCCCGCGTCCGGTGGTGCCGACCCGGATACGGTTGATCTGATAGTTCACTTCAAGACCGATGGAGGTAACGTGCGGCAGGGATCCGCCCAAACGCACCCAGCCCGATGAGTTCGTCAGGTCATCGGCGTCTTCAGGATCCAAAGGGTCGTAGGTGGCGATACGCTTGTTGTTAGTGAAATAGACGCCCACCTCCGTAGCGATATAAAGCCCGCCATCACTGCCCTGCTCGAACTCGAGACAATCCCTGTCCACAATGGTGTTGGGCAGGTTCATGGTGATGTCCGCACAGGGATAGCTTCCATCGCAATCGAACTTCTGGTTCGCAGGATAAACGCTCAGATCGCTCACATCCATTCGGAAGACCATCTTGTTCGCGAACTGCCCGGAGTATTCAAGCGGGTCGATGAAGCTTGAATACTGGTAGGCCAGATAGATCGTGTTCGCATCCTCCGTATCGAAGGCCACATCCGCAACGGCAGGTTCGCGGTCAGGGTCGAACGACCCTAATGGCGCTCGGCGAGGATGGGGCACATCCTCCCAGGAACTCTTCACCGTCTGCACATCCGGGTGATCAATGTTGGTGTTCCGGAATATCCGCTGCTGCCAGTCGTAGTTCTGCAAGCCTGCATAGAGGTGGTCCGGGTTGGCAGGGTTAGATCGGACCCACCAGAATTGCTCGGCGTTGTTGAAGACAGGGTGATTCACCTCTAAGTTGTTCGTGAAGTCGCTTACGATGACCCGATTGGAGCCTCTATTGAAGGAGCGTCCGATCTCGAGTTCGGTGCCCAGCCGTGCGGCGTAGTACAAATGCGTGGGATCACTTCTGTTCAACGCACCTTCAGCAAAATACTGACTGGGACTGATGGACCAAGACGCAGTGGCGCTGTTTGAGGTTTCGGCAGCATCGTTCCTATTCCACGCAGCACTACCGAATTGATTGGGCTGCGTTGCGTGGTACACGATATTGGCATCCTTGTGATCAACGATGGCCAGTGTGCCATCACCATACTGGTTCAGGTACGACCATTCCGGATCCCAGTCTTGTGCGTAGGGAGTTCGTGTGAGCATGTGGCAGTCGTGATAAAGTCCCAGAGCGATGTAGTCCGGCTTGTTCTGCGAGGTGGACATGGACCAGACCTCCGCTACGCCCAAGCCTTCGCATTTGTACTCCCAAGTACGTGGGCTCACGTTCGTGTTGATCCTGGATACACCGCCGTGATTCGCCGCCCAGAAGATCCCGGCATTAGCCGGATCACCAACGATATCCTCCACGTCGTCGTGTCCTGTCGAGGCATACTGGTACTGTCTCGGTGAAGAAGGATACGGGAAGGGCACCTCGGCTCCGTTCAAATACCAGTTCACATCATAAGGGGCGTCTCCCACTATGAAGGAGCCCGCGTTGAACTGATCGACGCCGAAGGTGTGACCCGCCCCGAAATCGGGATTGAAGCCCGATGCCAGGGTGGTCCAATTCTGCGTGGAGGTGTCGTAGAGCTTCACCCATGAGTTGCTCCCTTTCTCGACCATACAGTGGAATGCGGTCGGCGATGCCGCTGAAGTTTCCACCGTAGCCCATTCCCATGCTGGATCGATGGCAGGTTGGTTGGGGGCTTCTGTCCACGTATCCCCATCGTCGGTGGAGACCATGAACCGCCAAATCTTCGTCTGCGGGCCATTGAGAATGGTGAAGCGCATTGAGGCGCACAATGTGCTTGTGGGCGAGGAAGATGAGAGATACTCCATGTCATACACGAGCACGTTCGCGTCTATTAGATCGCTCGTGTAGGATGTAACGCTGGACGGCACATTGATGGTGACCTCGCTCCATTGCGGATCGGCCGCTTCCGGTTCATCCGAGACATAGAGCCCCTTGGAGGTCATCAGGAACACCCGATGGTCGCTTTGAGCGTTCAGTTTGCGATCGAAGAGAAATTGATAGACCTCCGTCATCGGACCCTCAAGATCGATGTGATCGGCAATCCGCACCCAATCCGCCCCGCTGTTGCTTGTTCGATACAGACCGCCGACGTAGGAGATCCTGCCGTACGTGGAGGTCGTGTACCATTTCTCTGTTGATCCCGGGTAAAAGTCCGCCCAATTGCATCCAGAGTGCCTTAGACCCAGATCAGTTCCAGCGTTGTGCCATGTACAGGTCGCGTTGGCGTCATCCGTGTGGAAAAGTCCGCCGCTGTTGCTCGTACAGAGCATATGATCTGGGTCGTCTTTTGAGATTGCGAGGTGCCTGATCGGGCCGATCCCGAACATGTTGTTCGTGATCCGCTTCGGCCCGATCTCAAGCCATGGGTCGGTGTTGGACTTGAAGGACCCACCCGCGTGGAACTTCAACTCACAATAACTACTCATCATCTGGTCGTAGTAGTCCGGTTCACCATGGGGCGCGCGAGCCTGCCAGTACCTAAACCATTTTTGGAACTCAGCGTACTCGCCACCTTCATGGAAGAACACGGAATCAGGCATCAGCGGCCGAATCGAATCGAAGTAGACCTGCTTCTGTGCCTGTATCTGATAGAGTGAACCGGTCGGTAGGTTGGATTGCGCCCAGCCATGCAAACCGAGCACTGCGGCGAACAAGCAGGGCGTTATGCGTGCGCAATACTTCATGATGGTTGCTGGTTTGGACGCCTGCTCCAATTACTGCGCAAGCATCTCGTGGCATTGGTCATGTCGAAGGTATCGTTCCGATCGATCTCTTCTATAGTCCGGTTGAAAACTATTGACAGGTTCAAGGGGGGCATCGCGTGAGCGGGCGAAGCGGCAGCCCGGCGCAGGCAGGGCCTTGCGGATGCGCGCAACGAGGAGGCACGACGAAGGAGTGCCCCGCAGTGCCGCAGCTGCTGGCCCTGACAAGTCCGGCTACAGCGTAGCACGCGACCCGCGCGGGGAAATGTGCGTCAGCGAGGGGCACGCCCAAACAACTGCGACGTGCAGCAGTACTATCGACAAAAAGGTCCGCAACTTCTACAGCGTCAGCATCAGCGGCTACCACATCGCCGAGGCCGGCGCCAACCCCATCAGCCAGCTCGCCTTCACCCTGGCCAACGGCTTCACCTACGTGGAGTACTACCTCAGCCGGGGCATGGATATCAACGCCTTCGCGCCCAACCTGAGCTTCTTCTTCAGCAACGGCATGGACCCCGAGTACGCCGTGATGGGCCGCGTGGCGCGCCGCTGGGGTGCCTCGGAGTTCGCCGGGCAGATGCCATGAGTGACGATCGTTCGGCCAGACGAGGCGCAACGAAGGGAGGCTACCACCCGGTAGCTGACCGACGAGCAACGAAGTATGGGCGGACGAGGGGCGCTCACCCGCAGGGCTGCGGCCCAGCCGCAGTGGCGCTGCTCGGTGGACATCGTGGCACCCAACGGGCCAAGGCGCTCAAGCATCGCTACGGCGCCGACGAGCGCAGCCAGATGCCAGGGTGCCTCGGTGGGCCTCGAACGGCAGGCACGAGCGATGATCCTTGTGCCAGACAAGGCGCGACGAGGGAGGCTACCGTAACCGGTAGCTGACCGAGGAAGCAACGCAGTATGGTGCAAGGAGCGCGCTCGCCCGAAGGGCCGCCGAAGGCGGTGATGCCGGAGCGAGGCCCGCAGTGGCACCCACGGTACCACATCCAGACCAGCGGTCGCAGCCTCCACGCGCAGGAGATCGACTTCAACGACATCCGCACCACGTTGCAGGCGCTGTATGCCATTTACGACAACTGCAACAGCCTGCACACCAACGCCTACGACGAGGCCATCACCACGCCCACCGAGGAAAGCGTGCGCCGCGCCATGGCCATCCAGCTCATCATCAACAAGGAGCTCGGCCTGGCCAAGAATGAGAACCCGCTCCAAGGCTCCTTCATCATCGAAGAGCTCACCGACCTGGTGGAAGAAGCCGTGCTCACCGAGTTCGACCGGATCACGGAGCGCGGTGGTGTCTTGGGAGCGATGGAAACGATGTACCAACGCAGCAGGATCCAAGAAGAGAGCTTGTACTACGAGACCCTCAAGCACACGGGCGAATACCCGATCATCGGCGTGAACACCTTCCTCAGCAGCAAGGGCTCACCGACGGTATTGCCCAAGGAGGTGATCCGCGCCACCGAGGAAGAGAAGGAAGCGCAGATTGCGACGGTGGAGAACCTACGCGCGGCCTACAGCGCGGAAGCGGCGAAGGCGATCAAGGACCTGCAGCAAGCGGCCATCCGGAACGAGAACATGTTCGCCGTGCTGATGGAGGCGACGAAGTATTGCTCGCTCGGGCAGTTGACTGCGGCGATGTTCGAGGTGGGGGGGCAGTATCGGCGGAATATGTGACCCGCGAAGGGCCCGATACTCCATTCACTCTCGGACACGGTGATCGCACTATCGATCACACGGCAAAGGTGTCATTGAGTATCGCTGCTAGGTCGTCTGGTAACGCCAGCGGCTTCAGCGCCGGCACATTCGCTCCGCCCGTATTCCCGATCGGCACCGTGCCCACGAAGCTCTTCACCCCACCGAAGACCAGACGCGGCAACTGTCCGATGATCTCGCGCATGTTCTTGGTACGGAACCCGAACTTCAGCATGCGCCAATGCACCGCGTTGTGCTCCAAGGGCCAACGCTGGCCGAGAATATGGGCCCGCTCGAGATGGTGCCATTCGAGTTGCAGATCGCCGAGCGTGCGAGCCTCTTCGCTCTTGCGCAACTCTGCTACGTAGTATGGCCGCACCTGCGTCGGCATGGCCCAATGAAGCTTGATTGCTTCACCGGCAACTTGCCGCAGCCTTCATTCTGGCAGCACTGGGGCAATTTGGCAAAGGCGGCTGCATCACCGGGTGTGCCATCGGCGGAGTACCCCAGCTTGGTGAGCGCTGCACGCAATTTGTCCGCGTCGGTCTTGCGCGGATCGTAGGTCACGCTCACGGCAGCGGTGCTGAGGTCCACATCCACCTTCTTCACGCCCTTGGTATAGACGAGTTCGGTCTCGATGGTCTTCTCGCACATATCGCAGATGCCAGTGCTCTGGATGGCGATGGTGGCGGTCTTCTTGCCTTTGGCGGGCGGGGAAACTGCACCGGTTTGTGCAGATAGGCCTAGTGTGCAAAAGGCAAAGAGCAGGGTGGTCAGCTGTTTCATGTTCGTAGCCACGCAAGTTATGTTCCAGAACCCTCACCGCATCCTGCTCGCGTTAAGTATCGCCAACAGCGCCACACCCACATCGGCGAACACCGCTTCCCATAGGGTGGCCAATCCTCCCGCGCCGAGGATCAGGACGATCGCCTTCACGCCGAAAGCGAGTACGATGTTCTGCGTGACCACCCGCTTGGTGGCCCGGCCGATGCGGATGGCTTCGGCGATCCGCGAGGGCTGGTCGTTCTGGATCACCACATCAGCGGTCTCGATGGCCGCATCGCTGCCCAGGCCGCCCATGGCGATACCCACATCGCTGAGCGCGAGCACCGGCGCATCATTGATGCCGTCGCCCACGAAGGCCACCACGGCGGTAGGGTCCTTCTTCACCTGCTGCATCTTCGATACTTTATCTTCCGGCAGCAGATCGCCGAAGGCCTTGTGGATACCCAGCTTGGCCGCGACGCGCTGCGTGATGGCCGTCTTGTCGCCGCTGAGCATCACGATCTCGCGCACGCCCGATGCACGCAGTTCGTTCACCGCCTGCTGTGCGTCCGCTTTCACCTTATCGGCAACGGTGATGTAGCCCGCGTAGCTGCCGCCGATCGCACACACCACGATGGTATCCTCGACGGTATCCACGTCCGCAGGATAGGACACGTTGAACTTCTTCAAGAGGCGCGCATTGCCCACCAGCACCTCCTTGCCCTGCACCGTACCGCGCATACCGTGGCCGCTGATCTCCTCCACGTTCGTGGCCTCGCCCACGGCATCGCCTTGCGGATGTTCCAACACGGCCTTTGCGATGGGGTGCGTGCTGTGCGCTTCCATGGCCTTCACCACGCCGAGCAGTTGTTCCGCGCTTGCACTTTCCGCAGGCTTCACCTCCTGAACAGCGAACACGCCCTCGGTGAGCGTACCGGTCTTGTCCATCACCACGGTGTTCACCTTGGTGAGCACATCGAGGTAGTTGCCACCCTTCAGCAGGATGCCCTTGCGGCTGGCTGCGCCGATGCCACCGAAGTAGCCCAGCGGAATGCTGATGACCAGTGCGCATGGGCAGGAGATCACTAGGAAGATGAGGGCACGGTATAGCCAACTGTTGAAGTCGTAGGACTCCACAACCAACATGGGCACCAGCACGATGCCCACGGCGAGCGCCACCACGATGGGTGTGTAGATGCGGGCGAAGCGGCGGATGAAGAGCTCCGTTGGTGCCTTGCTCTTGGCGGCGTTCTGCACCAGATCCAGTATGCGTGCGAGGCTGCTCTCGCCAAAGGGTTTGGTCACTTCCATGTCCACCACCTTGTCCGCAGCGATCATGCCAGCAAGCACCGGCGCATCGTTCACGATGGTGCGCGGCACGCTCTCACCGGTGAGCGCGGCGGTATCGAACGACGCTTTTTCACTCAGGAGTTTTCCGTCCAACGGCACGCGATCGCCCACGCGGATGCGGAGGATGTCACCGACCTTCACCTCAGCAGCGGGCGTTTCCACCGGGATGCCGTCGCGCAGCACGTTCGCGGTATCCGGACGTACATCCAGCAAGGCCTGGATATTGCGCTTGGCCCGATCAACGGCGGCGTTCTGGAACAGTTCACCCACGGCATAGAACAGCATCACCGCCACGCCCTCGGGGTACTCGCCGATGTAGAACGCGCCGATGGTGGCCAAACTCATCAGGAAGAACTCGCTGAAGACCGCGCCCTTCGCGATGGTACGTACCGCATTCACCAGCACCGGCCAGCCTACCGGCAGGTACGCGGCCAAGTACCAGGCGAAACGCCACCATGCCTGTTGCCAGAGCTGCGGTGCCAGCTGGTCGATGGCGATGCCGCTGAGGAGCAGGATGAACGAAACAATAGCAGGCAGGTAGGTCCGCCAGGTGGAACGAGCAGCGAGGGAATGATGGGTGCTCATGATCTTAATGCTCGTGTCCTTCACTCGTGTTCATCATCGCGATCAGGTAGTAGGCGCCACCGGTCACCACTTCGGCGTCCGGGTCCACCGGTTGCAGGAAGGTTACTGCTGTGTACGCGCCATCGGTCGTTCCACGCTTCACTTCGATGCGTTGGAAGCTCATGCTGCCGGTTGCGGCCTCGTGCGCATGTTCATCGCTATGGTCATGTTCGTGCACCTCACCTTGTGCATGGGTTGCCTTGTTCTCCTTCGCGTGATCGTGTGCTTCCCCTTCGGTGTGTTTGTGCGCCGGTTCCTCCTTGTGCGCGGGCTCTTCATCATGCCCGTGCCCATGCTCCTCTTCACCTTCGGTCCTGATGAACACGTAGTCCTTGCCTTCCATGTTCACGATGGCCTCGGTGAGCACGGCGGTGGTGGTGGCGTTGCCTACGCTGATGCGCCCGGTAACGCCCATGCCGTCGATCAGGCCCACTTTGTCGCCGGTGATCTCCGCGTGCACCGGGATCGTCTTCGTCTCGCGTTCGAAGGCACTGCCGATGGCGAAGACCACGGCCGTGTAGTTCTTGCCCGGCAGGTTGGTGAGGCTGAGGTCGATGGTCTGGCCCACCTTCACGGAGGCGATGTCCTGTTCGTAGAGGAAGAGGTCCACGTGGAGCTTGCTGTTGTTCACCACGCGGAACATTGTGGCATCGTTGCTCACCTTGCTTCCCACGTTCACCGCGATGTGCGCCACGGTGCCATCGATGGGGCTTACGATGCCCGCGGCTGAGCGCAGTGCATTGGCAGTGAGCTTCTCGGGGTCGATGTTGATCAGGCGCAACTGCTCGGCATGGGCGTTCACGCTGGCCCGCAAGGAGGCGTGTTCCGCCGTGACCTGTTGCAGGGTCTTCTGCGCGCTCACGTTGGCGCGGGCCAGTTCGGTCTGGCGTTCCAATTCCGTTTCGGCGTACACCAGTCGTGCTTTCGCATCGAGGTAGTCGCGTTGCAGTTGGATGATCGAAGGGTCGGTGACCGTAGCGAGCACCTGCCCCTTGTTCACATGGTCGCCTTCCTGCACCAGCACTTCGCGCACGGTGCCTCCCATGGCCACGGTGATGTCGGCGACGTTCTGCGGCGGCACTTTCAAAAAGCCGACGGCCTTGAGGGCGGTGGTGAGGTCCTTCATCTCCACCTTGCCAAGCTTGCCCTCGATGGCGGCGAATTGTTGCGGCGAAACGGTGACGGTGCTCCCACCGCCGTGGCCCTCCTCTTCGCCGTGGCCATGGCCTTCTTCTTCGCCGGAGGCCGCGCCACCGCCACAGGCGGCCAGTGCGATGGTGAGCAGGAGCAGAAAGAGCGTATTCGGCATGCGCTGAAGAGCGCTGTTGATCGGTTGCGTTTTCATGTCTATGCGGTCTTAGAGCCCATTGAGGGCACGGAGGTGGAGGACGGTAAGTGCGAGCTCGTAACGCACGCGCAAGTGCTCGGCGTTGAGTTGAAAGGCCTGCTCGATGCCTTGAGTGAATTGGAAGTAGTCGGCTTCGCCCGCGCGATAGGCACGCAGGGCATCGTCGCGCAGGGTAGCACCCAGCGCGGCACCGGTGCTTTCATAGAAGGCGAGGCTCTCGCGCAATTGAGTGAGCTGCGCCTGCGTGGTGGCGCGCTCGCTGCTGCGCTGTCGGCGTGCGGCTTCCAGTTCCTGCGCGGCGATCTCGCTGCGCAAACGTGCCGCCGAGGTGCGACCGCCCTGGCCGCTGCCGGGCAGGGGGATCGAAGCACCGATGAGGAAGCCCGAAAAGGGCGACGTGCCATCGAAGGTCTGGTAGAAGCCGCCGCCCTGCAGGCTGGGTGCCCATTGGCTGCGTTGCAGTTTCCATTCGGCCTCGGCCACCTGCGTGCGCTGCTGCAAGGAGAGCAGGAGCGGGTCGTTGCCGCCGCCGGGATCCGGCGCTCGTGCGGTGTTGAGCAATTCCTCGGGCACCGGCACGGCACCACTGAGCGGGCCCGTCCAGCGTTCTACTTCCACCTGGTAGGCCACCAGATCAGCCTGTGCCTGGCGCAAGCGCACCTTCACCTGCTCGGCGCGGCTTTGCGCACTGGTGCTTTCCAAGCGGCCGGTCTCACCGAGCTCGAAGCGCTGCAGCGCGAAGGCCGCCATGGATGCGTACGCGCTGTCCAGCTGTTGCAGGATACGCACCTGTTCAAGGCCCATGGCCCATTGCAGGTAGGCCCCTCCCGCGCTCTCCTTCACGTAGGCCGCCGTGTTCAGCTTTTCGTTCTCCGCAAGGTGCAGGCTTTCCTTCAGGTAGGCCGCGCGTCGGGCAATGGTGGTGGGAAATGCGAACCCGGTATTGGCTTCCAGGATAATGTCCTTGGGATACGGCCCCTGGGTCTGGCCATGGGAGAATTGCGCGTTGAGCGGCTGCAGCCCGAAGGCCGTGCCACGCAGGGCATCCTGTTCCTGCACACGCAGTTCCGCAGCGGTCATGCTCGGATGGGTGCGCAAGGCGCGTGCGATCGCCGTGTCCATCGGCATCGGTTCCTGTGCGCTGCTGGTGCCGCCGATCATGATCAACAGCACGGTCGCGACGATCAGCGGTGCGTTCGCCTTGCCGCCATTGGCATCGTTGCGCCTCCTGCCTCCGCCCATGAAGAGCAGATAGAGCACCGGCAGCACCATGAGGGTGAGGGCCGTGGCGGTGATGAGGCCACCGATCACCACCGTGGCCAGGGGGCGTTGCACTTCCGCGCCCGCGTTGCCGCTCAAGGCCATGGGCAGGAAACCGAGCGAGGCCACCGCCGCCGTCATCAGCACGGGCCGCAGCCGGATGCGCGTTCCCTTCAGCACGCGTTCCTTCAGGTCGGTGATGCCCTCGCGTTCCAGCTCGTCGAATGTGGCGATGAGCACGATGCCGTTGAGCACCGCCACGCCGAAGAGGGCGATGAAGCCCACGCCCGCGCTGATGCTGAAGGGCATGTCGCGCAGCAGCAGGGCCGCCACGCCGCCGATGGCGCTCATGGGGATGGCGGTGTAGATGAGCAGGGCGCGCCTGGCGCTGCTGAAGGTGAAATAGAGCAGCAGGAAGATCAGTAGCAGCGCCACGGGCACGGCCACCAGCAGGCTGGCGTTGGCCGCGCGCAGGTTCTCGAAGGTGCCGCCGAAGGTGTAGGAATACCCGGTGGGAAGGATCAGTTCATCGTCCATGCGTTGCGCGAGTTCCTCCACGAAGCCCTCCACGTCGCGGTCGCGCACGTTCACGCCCACCACGATGCGGCGCCGGGCGTTCTCGCGGCTCACCTGCGCGGGGCCGTTCACCAGGGCCACCTCGGCCACCTGCTTCAGGGCGATCTGGCCGCCGCCGGGCATGGCCACCAGCAGGTTGGCCACGTCCTCGATCCGCTGGCGCTGGTCCTGCTGCATGCGCACCACCAGGTCGAAGCGGCGTTCGTCCTCGTAGATGGAGCCCGCCACCTCACCGGCGAAGGCCGTGCGCAATGCGCGGTTCAGGTCGGCGATGTTCAGGCCGTACTGCGCCACCCGCGCGCGGTCGTAGTTCACGGTGATCTGCGGCAGGCCCGCCACCCGCTCCAGCTGGGGTTCGCCGGCGCCCTCCACACCGCGGATCAGCGCGGCCACCTTCGCGCCCAGCAGCGCCAGGGTGTCCATGTTCTCGCCGTACACCTTCACGGCCACGTCCTGCCGGATGCCGGTCATCAGCTCGTTGAAGCGCATCTGGATGGGCTGCGTGGCCTCGAAGAAGACGCCGGGGATCACGCGCAGGGCCTTCATCATGGTGTCCTGCAGGCTCTCGCGGTCGCGGGCGGTCACCCATTCGTCCTTGTCCTTGAGGATGATCATCAGGTCGGTGGCCTCGGGCGGCATGGGGTCGGTGGGGATCTCGGCGCTGCCGGTGCGGCCCACCACTTGTTTCACCTCGGGAAAGCCCATCAGGATCCGCTCCACCTTCTCGTTGTTGGCGATGCTCATGCTGAGCGAGGCCCCCTGCGGCAGGATGCTGTGGAAGGCGAAGTCGCCCTCCTCCAACGTGGGTATGAATTCGCCGCCCATGCGCGTGAAGGCGAAGAGGCTGCCGAGGAAGAGCACCACGGCCACCACCACCACCTGCACCTGGTGGCGCAGGGAGAACGCGATCACCGGGTCGTACCACCGCTGGAGCCGGTCCATCATGCGGTCGCTGAGGTTGCGCTTGCGGGTGGTGTTGCGCGCGAGGGCCAGCGCGCTCATCATGGGCACGTAGGTGAGGCTGAGCAGCAGCGCGCCGACGATGGCGAAGCTCACCACGGCCGCCATGGGGCGGAACATCTTGCCTTCGATGCCCACCAGGGTGAGGATGGGGATGTACACGATGAGGATGATGATCTCGCCAAAGGCCGCGCTGCGGCGGATCCGGCTGGCGCTGTCGTACACCGCCTCGTCCATCTGCGCGCGGGTGAGCAGCCGCCCCTGGAAGCGCGTGTGCAGGTGGTGCAGGGTGGCCTCCACGATGATCACCGCGCCGTCCACGATCAGGCCGAAGTCGATGGCGCCGAGGCTCATCAGGTTGCCGCTCATGCCGAAGAGGTTCATCAGGATGATGGCGAAGAGCATGCTGAGCGGGATCACGCTGGCCACGATGAGGCCCGCGCGCCAGTTGCCCAGGAAGAGCACCAGCACGAGGATCACGATCAGCGCGCCCTCCAGCAGGTTGGTGCGCACCGTGCCGATGGCGCGGTCCACCAGGTGGGACCGGTCCAGGTAGGGCTCGATCATCAGCCCCTCGGGCAGCGACTTCTGGATCATGGGGATGCGCTCCTTCACGGCCTTGATCACCTCGGCGCTGTTGGCGCCCTTGAGCATGAGCACCATGCCGCCCACCACTTCACCCTGGCCGTTGCGGGTGAGCGAGCCGTAGCGCGGGGCGCTGCCGAAGCCCACGGTGGCCACGTCGCGCACCAGCAGCGGCACGCCGTTGCTGCCGTGCTTCACCACCACCTGCCCGATGTCCTCCAGCGAGCGCAGCAGGCCGCTGCCGCGGATGCTGTAGCTGTTGGGCCGCTTCTCGATGTAGGCGCCGCCGGTGTTCTCGTTGTTCTTCTCCAGCGCGGTGAACACCTCGGCCAGCGTCACGCTCATGCTCTGCAGGCGCTTGGGGTCGATGCTCACCTCGTACTGCTTCACCAGGCCGCCGAAGCTGTTCACCTCGGCCACGCCGGGCGTGCCGAGGAGCTGGCGCGCCACCACCCAGTCCTGGATGGTGCGCAGTTCCGTGGGGCTGAAGCGGCCTTCGTAGCCCTTCATCGGATGCAGGGCGTAGTGGTAGATCTCTCCCAGGCCGGTGCTCACCGGGGCCAGGAAGGGCGTGCCCATGCCGGGCGGTATCTGCGCCGTGGCGTCGGCCAGCCGCTGGTCCACCAGGGTGCGGCCGAAGTAGGTGTCCACCTCCTCCTCGAACACGATGGTGATCAGGCTCAGGCCGAAGCGGCTCACCGAGCGGATCTCCACCAGGTCGGGCAGCGAGGCCATGCTGCGCTCGATGGGCGCGGTAATGAACTGCTCCACCTCCTGCGCCGCCAGGGTGGGCGCGTAGGTGATCACCTGCACCTGGTTGTTGGTGATGTCGGGCACCGCATCGATGGGCAGCTGCGTGAGGGACCAGCCGCCGTAGGCGATGAGCAGCACCGTGAACAGGCCCACGATGGCCTTGTTGCGTATGGAGAACCGAATGACCGCGTCGATCATGGAACGAATGCGATGGATCCCGGAGGATCGGGATCCGTGTTGGACGGAAGGGACCGGGAACGCACGGGGCCGGGCCTCACCGTGCGGCGGCGCTCAGCGCCTGATCAGGCGCGCGGCGGGTTCCACTTGGAACCGGAGAAGGAAACGAAGTGCAGGGTCTCCTCGGCCGGGCTCAGCGCGATGGTGGCGCGGGACAGCACCAGGCGGAGGCTGCTGTGCGTGGAGGCCAGCGCGATGCCGCTGCACGCGCAGAACACGTCCGAGCACCCATCGTCGAACGGCGTGTGGTCGTGCTCGCCCGGCGGCAGGTCCGCGTGTTGGTGTCCTTCGCTGTCGTCGTCGTGGTGGCCGAAGTCGCTGTGGTGTTCCAGGATGTGTAGCACCACTTGCGGCACACGCACCCACTCATGCATCTCCATGGCGCTCCAGGCATAGAGGGCCAGGGTGAAGAGGAAGAGGACGCGGCGCATCGCAGGCAAAGGTAAACCCTTCAACGGTACGGGTAGCGCGGATGTTCGGGGAGCGACACCCTGCCCTCGGCCCGGGGTCAGGCCTTGAGACGTTCTGGCGCAGCGTCCTGCCGGTGGGCGATCTCGAGCACGAACCCCGCGATCGCCAGGCTGTTCCCGTTCACCAGGATCTCCACGCGATGGTCACCGGGGTAGTGCTTTCGGGTGCTGAGGTCCACGATGCGCTGGCGCTTGCGCAGGGTGATGGCGGCACGCGCGGGCAATTCCAGCTCTTTCAGCTTGAAGACCTTGCGAGAATGCCGACCATCGGCTTTCATGTAGTGGATCGCGTAGTCGATGACCAGCGGTTGGTCCTGGTCGGATCCCGAAACCAGCTCGAACGCGAACTCCAGGGTTCCGCCGAGGGCGAGGCGGTCCTCCGCGATCCTCAGGTCCTCCACACGCACCTTCACCCTCTTGTTGTACGAGAACAAGGCGAGGGCGTCCTGCGCGCCGGCTTTGATCAGGGTGCGGCAGGCGTGTTTGGCGATCCAGGCGGTCGCGGGGTGTTGCAGGTCCCACGTGCGCAGCAGGTCCACCACGTAGCCCGGATGGTCCTTGCTGATGTCGTTCAAGTGGTTCGCCACCGACTTGCGGACGTACGGTGCAGGGTCGCTCCGCAGACACGTCAGGATGGGGCGGGTGTGTTGCGGGTCGCGCACAACGGCGTCCAGTCGGAATGACCAGGGAAGCCGGGGGCGGCTGCCCTCCGATGCCAGGCGTCGGACATGTTCGCTCTCATCCTCCGCCCATTGCCGCATCACGTGGAGCGTGCCTTCCAGATCGCGCCGAAGGAACTCACGGACGGCGAATTCGGAAGAGCCGAACCGGGTGAAATTGGCCAGCGCATCCAATGAGAACGCCGGATCATCCAAGCCGTAAAGCGCGACGAGGTCGGGGTACAACAGGGCGGTATAGCCCTTCGGCATCTCCAGGGCCACTTCCTTCAACACGCCCACCGTTCGGCGAAAGTCCTGCGGCAGGTGTTTCCGCAGGGTGATGCTGGTATGGCGCATACGTGCGTTCAGTTCACGTCCAGCGAGCCCATGCATCACTTCCCGGTGGAACGCCGGAACATCGAACGCGGGGTATGCACCCTGCACCGTTCGTGCCAGCCTGTCGAAGTAGGCGGCGTTGAACATCTCCTTGAGCGGTTCCGCCATGGTGCGAAGATGCGATCCGGCCGGGGAAGACGTTGATCGATGCGGTACGGATCGCGGTAACAGGGTCTATTTTGGCCGCAACGGAAGTATGCCTATCAATACACCAGTACCGGACGGCCTCCTGCGGTTCTCACCTTTCGTCGATGCGGTGCTGAAGGGCCTTGGGCAGATCATGCTCCAGGGCAACCGATGGAGCGGCGTGTTCATCCTGGCCGGGCTTTGGCTGGGCGGATGGCAATTCGGCGCGGCGGCGTTGTTGGGCGCGGGCATCGGTACGCTCATGGCGCGGCTCCTGCGCTTCCGGCCGACCGATGTGCAGGCCGGGCTGTACGGCTTCAGTGCGGCGTTGGTGGGTGTGGTACTGGTCTTCCATTTCAAGGCCACCTGGTTCGTTTGGGCGCTCGTGGTGGTCGGTGCCGCCACGGCCGCCATGCTGCAGCACCTCTTCATTCGAAGGGGGCTTCCGGGATTCACCTTCCCCTTCGTACTGGTGGCCTGGGTGCTGATCCCGCTGTTGCGCGTGTTCACGGCGCCTGCCTCGTCGGCCATCGCCCCGCTGCCGACCTCGAACGCCCTTGCGCTCCTGAGCGTCGGAACGAACGGATTCGGACAGGTGATCTTCCAAGGTCACGCACTGTCCGGCGTGCTCTTCTTCCTTGGCGTGCTGGTCGCTTCGCCACGTGCGGCCCTGGTGGGCCTGCTGGCCTCCTTCGCCGGGGCCTGTGCGGCGTGGTGCTTGCATCTGCCGTTGGACCTGATCCTTGCGGGACTTTTCGGGTTCAATGCCGTGCTCACCGCCATCGCCTTCGCCGAACAGCCCCACCGTTCACACAGCGTGGTGATCGCGGTGGTCATCACTTTGGTACTGCAATTCGCACTGGTGATCACGGGCTGGCTGGATCCATTCGGTGGCGCGCTCACCTTCCCGTTCGTGGCGGGCAGTTGGCTCACTTTGGCGTTCAGCAGGAGAGGGAAGAAGTGAGCGGTGTGAACGCGTACCAGGTTCCGTACAGCGATCCGACCGCCTTCGGCTACCCCGCGCCCAACAGCTCGCCCACGTGCTCCCGGGCCTCACCCGTGCGCAGGTCCTTCACCAGCAAGCGCCGTACGCTGGTGTACGAGCCCATGTCGTGGTCGCCGTTGATGTGCACCGTGCCCATCAGGATCAGGTACTTCGCGTTGTAGGTGGTGCGTGCGGCCAGCAGGTCGATGCGCGCGCTGATGGCCTCCTGCATCACCTCGGTGGCCTCCTTCATCGGATCCCCCGCCGCGAGTATCCGCTCCTTCGCGGCCAGCACGATCTGCTCGATGGTGTTCTGCTGGTGGTCCAGCTCGGTGACCTCTCCGGCGCGGATCTCACCGGCCTGCAGCTTCTTCACGGCTGCGCGGCAGGCACCGCAACAACCGCTGGACCTCACCTGACCGATGCGCAGGATGGAGCCGAGGCTGCCGTCCTTGCTCACGCCGATGGGCGGACCGTGGTACACGAACACGGCGCCATCGTCCGGCACATGCGCGGCGAAAGCGCCCATACCCGTGAGGCCGGCGAAGGGGTAGCCGTCCAGTCCGCCGAGCTTGAAGGGGCCCAGCATCTCGTAGGCACGCGGCGGGTATTCAATGGTGTTCACGTCGTCGCAGCACAGGCTGTCGGCGGCCATCATCTTGCCGGGCTGCAGGCCGTAGCGGTCGGCGAGCAGGTCGAACAGACGCTCGACCGCCGTGATGGTGGAGATGGCGTTCGGGTAGTGCTTGCGGACGATGGCCAGGTGTTCGGGCGTGCTCATAGCTGGATGTTGTTCTGCGCGGGGATGGGTTTTGGGATGTCGGTCTCGCCGAGCATCTCGCGGAGGTCGATCTCGATGGTGCGGCTCAAGGTGGTGATGGGCGTGTCGTTGGCCTGGCCCTCGAAAGGGTTCTCGGTGGCCTCGCCCACGCGCTCCATGGCGTTGAACACCCAGCCGATGAGGAAGCTCGCGGGAATGGCGAGCCACACCTGCCAGGTGCCCAGCTTGGCGAACTCGCCGATCAACCCCAGCGGCACGAGCCACACGAACACCCGCGTGAAGAACTTGTTGATGGTGGCGAACTGGCGGGGGTAGGGATAGTTCTTGATCCGCTCGCAGCCGCCCTGCTGGCCGTACATGTCCATGAGGAGCTTTTCCAGGAGCACGCGGTGGTTCGCTTCCAGCACGCCCTGCCCGTAGAGGCCCGCGACCACATCGCCCTGCAGGGCCAGGAGGTGCGTGGCCCGGTTGCTCTTTGCGAGTACGTGGGCACGATCCTGTTCGCTCAGCAGGGGCCGCAGCTCCTCGGCGAGATCGCCCTGGTGCTCGGCCACGGTGAAGTACTTGTTGCGGTATTCCTGGTTGTGCCGCTGCTGCACGGTCTCCCAGGCACGCGGTTGGCGCAGCTGGTAGCGCAGGGCCGTGAGCCAGGCGATGTGCTGGTGGACCAACCGGGAGCGTGTGCGTGCCGCATCCGTCTCGCTGAGCCGGTCGCTCGACCGCACGAAGTCCATCACGGCCAGGCCCCAGGAACGGCTGGTGTTCACGATGGCGCCGTAGATCTGCCGCGACTCCCACGCCCGGGCGTAGGTGGCGTTGTTGCGGAAACCCACGATGAAGGCTGCGGCCGTGCCGACCAGCGCGATGGGCACCCACGGCAGCGTGAGCCAGGTCCAGCCCGCCAGCTGGTATAGCGCGGTGGGCACCGTGGCGATGGCCAGCAGCCAATAGCTGTCGCGCCGCAGCCAAAGCAGGAATTCCTTCGGCGAATAGCCCTTACCGATGTGCATGGATCGAACGTACTATTTCGGGCGATGGGTGAGACCAAGCGCATAGTTGAGCTGGATGGCGAGGATGAGCCCGATGCTCAAGTAGGTGCTGAAGAAGCAGAGCGCCGCCGCGCCCGCGTAGAGCAGTTGTGCCGTGCGGATCCGGTCAACAACGGCCTTGTTCACCGCCACTGCCGCATCGCCCTCCACATTGAGCATGCCGTGCTTGTAGGCATAGCGCCAATGCAGCCAGAGCGCCAACCCCAGCGCGAGGATATTGGCCCAGTACAACAGGAGCGCGCTCTTCAGCCGCAGATCGTTGCTCAGGACAACCGTGAGGAAAGGGATGGTGGAGACGAACAGCAGGAAAAGGATGGAGAGCCAGGAGAGATGCCTGTCGTACCGCGCCAGGTACGTGAACTGGGCGGATTGCCCCATCCAGAAGATGCCGAGCGTCATGAAGCTGAGCACGAAGGCGACGAAGTTGGGCGTGAGCTTGCGCAATGCGGCGAACAAGGCCGCATCGCTGTCCAGCACCTGTGCGGCAGGCAGCTTCAGGTCGAAGATGAGCAGCGTCATGGCGATAGCGATCACCCCGTCGCTCAAGGCCTCGATCCGTGCGGTGCGCTGACCGGCGATGTTGTTGTACTCCCCGAAGCGCATCACGCCGCTTTTTCCGCAAGGGGATGCCCCAACCAGAGGATCACGAAGGCCAGCACCACCACCCACGACTCCTTCAGGAAAGCCATCCAGTCGTGCAGGGCGATGAACTGCACCAGCAGGAACATCACCACGCCCAGGTTCAGCCAACTGCCCCAGACAAAGGTCTTCGGGTGGAACATCATCAGGCAGCCCACCACGGTGATCACGCCCAGCAGTTGGCGCAGCACCGCCGCCGTGCCGAAGGGCTCGAAGAACTTCACCATCGCCGGGCTGTTGGTGATCATGCCCCAGCCGGCCCGCAGGCTCATCCAGGCCATGAAAAGAATGAGGCCGCCGTTCACGATGCGCAGGATCATGCTCATGTCCATGGGTTAATGGTTCTGTCGGTCAAGATATACGTTGGCCTTTGCAGGGTCGTCATCTGCGAACGGGTCGCTTCAGCCGCGCCTGTGACAAGGATCGATCTCCCATCGAAGTAGTCGCGTACAAGAGCTGAAGGCAACAGCCCCGTCCACCTTCACATCTTCACATCTTCACTTCCTCTCTTCCTCACCACTGCGCATTCAGTAATTCGCCTGCCCCACCTCCAGCCGCGTGATCCGGCCATCTTTCACCCGGAACTTGAAATAGGCCTTGAAGTCGCCCCAGGAGTCGCTGTGCAGCCTGCCGTACACATCCAGGCCGTTGTTCTCCACCTTGTCGATGGCGGTGAAGCGTTCCTTGCCCTTGCCGAAGGCATTGTTGCTGAAGTTGCTGAGGCTTCCTTCGTGGCCATCGTCGCTGAAAGTGGCGCCTGGTGTGAAGAGGGCGTCCCAAGCCTTGCTGTCGTGGGCGTTCAGCGCCTCGATGGCGGCTTTCACGGTGGGGTCGGTGATCGGTGCGGTCATCTGCGAAGTGGTCTGTTGGTCATGTGTGATCGTTGATCCGGAAGGTGCGGCTGCGGCCAGGGTCGTGAAGGCCAGGGCCAGGATCCAGGTATGGAGGGTTCGCGGCATCGGTCCTTGGTGTGGATCGTATCGCGAAGGAAGCAACACGCGCGCGACCGGGCATGGTGAGCCTTTGCGCTCAACGGATCCTGTTCCGGCTGCGGAACTCGCCCGGCGTACAGCCTTGGAAGCGCTTGAAGAACTTGCCGAAGTTGGAGGGGTCCATGGTGAGGCGTCGGCCCACTTCAGCGGCGGAGAGCGCGGGGTCGGCCAACAACTCACGGGCCAGCTGCATCAGGCGTTCCTCGTAGATGTCGCAGGGGCTCATGCCGCTCGCCTGCCGCACGGCGCGGCTCAGGTATTGCGACCCCACGCCCAGGATCCGCGCCAGGTCGCCGATCTCCGCCAACCGGTCGCGTTCGCCGGAGGCCAGGGCATTGACCTCGGTATCCACGGCGCGTTGGTAGCGACTGAGCAGTTGTTGGCCGGCTGGTTTGGTGGACTTTGCAGGCATGGTGCGAAGATCGGGGGATCCGTCCAATGAGGATCACTCACACCTCAACGCCCGTACCGGATCCGTCTGTGCCGCCAGGATCGCGCGGAAACTCACGGTGAAGGTGGCGATCAACAGCACGACCAGTCCCGCGCCGAGGAATACCAGCGGCTCCATGGTGGTGCGGAAAGCGACCCCGGCCTGTTGAAAGCTCGTATGTTTGCGATTCATGAATCATGAATCATGAACGAGCACAAGGGTATGCGGCCGCAGGATGTGGCCATCTTGTTGAAGATCGTGGCGCTGGGTGACCAGCCGTGGACCGGGGCCGAGGTGGCCCGTGCGCTGCACCTGAGCCCGGCCGAGGTGAGTAATTCGCTCAAACGTTCGGCGCTGGCGGACTTGATCGATGGCACGCGTCGGCGGGTGTCGCGCGGGGCGCTGCTCGAATTCCTCAAGTACGGGCTGCCCTACGTGTTCCCCGTGCGGCCAGGCGGTGTGGTCCGCGGGGTGCCCACGGCGCATGCGGCATCACCGCTGCGCGCGAAGTTCGCCGGAGCCGATCCATACGTGTGGCCCTATGCCAAGGGTCAGGCCCAAGGACAGGCGTTGGCTCCACTCTACACAGGGGCACCCGCAGCCGCGATGGAGGACCCGGTATTGCACGAGTTGCTGGCACTTGCCGATGCGATGCGCGTTGGCCGCGCTCGAGAACGGAACGAGGCCGAGAAGGAACTGGCCAAACGATTGAAATGATGCGGGACGTGGTGAACGTCCAAGCCGTGCAACTGGTGGCCGCCGGGATCGAGCGAGTTGCGCGACCAGGTCGTGTTCGTGGGCGGCGCGGCGATCAGCCTTTATGCCGACGACCCCGGTGCAGATAGTCCGCGGCCGACATCAGACATCGACCTGGTCATCGAAGCGGTCGGGTACGGAGCCTACGCTCGTCTGGAGCAGCGCCTCGCGGAACTCGGCTTCCACCACTCGCCAGAGGATGGGGTCAACTGCCGTTATCGGTTCCATGGCGTCACGGTGGACATCATGCCTACCGATGTGCCCGCGCTGATGCCCGCGAACCGTTGGTACATCCCAGGGATCAAGCATGCCGTGAAAGTCACGCTACCGGATGGCTCTTCTCTGGCCATGCTCACTGCGCCCTACTACCTGGGCACCAAGTTCGCTGCGCATGACGATCGTGGTGGTGATCCGCGCACGAGCAAGGACTTCGAGGACATTGTTTTTGTTTTGGACAGCCGCCTGGGTATCGTGGACGAGATCATGGCCGCGCCAACCGACATTCGGGATCATCTGATGGAGCGCTCGGCCGAACTGCTCCAGGAGGAGCACATTCACGAGTATCTCGAAGCCCACCTGTCGCCCATGATCGCTGCGGATCGGGCGCAGGTGCTCCTGGAGCGATTGCGCGCTATCGCCAGGAGTTGACGTGATCTGTGATGGCGCGTGTTCGAAGCTCGCCTTGATGCCCGGATCGACATGATCGATCACTCACACCTCAACGCCCGCACCGGATCCGTCTGCGCCGCACGGATCGCCCGGAAGCTCACGGTGAACGCGGCGATCAGCAGCACGATCATTCCCGCACCGAGGAAGACCAGCGGCTCGATGTGCGTGCGGAAGGCGAAATTCTCCAGCCAGCGGCCCACGCCGAACCACGCGAGCGGCACGGCCACCAAGGCGCCCACCTGCACCAGCAGCAGGAAATCGCGGGTGACCACCCAGGTGATGCGCAGCGTATCCGCCCCCATCACCTTGCGGATGCCGATCTCGCGCGTGCGTTTTTCGGCGGTCCAGGAAGCAAGGGCGAAGAGGCCCAGGCAGGCGATGAAGACGGCGAGCAACGAGAAGATGCCGACCAGTTGTGCCAGACGACCTTGCGCTTCGTACTGGGAGTCCAGCTGGTCGTCGAGGAACTGGTACTCGAAGGGGAAGTTGGTGGTGCGGCTGTTCCACTCCTTGCGCGCAGCCTCGATCACGGGCGTGGGATCCCCCGCCTCGGTGCGGATGTAGATGTAGCGCAGCCATTGCGTGATGTCGTCCTTGCCGCATAGGTCGAACACGAAGGGCTGCACCGCCTTGAACAAGGGGTCGAAGGCGAAGTCCTTGGCCACGCCGATCACGCGCTCGCTGCCATGCGGTGTGTGCATGCGGTCGCCGATGGCCTTGGCGGGATCATCGGGATGCAGCTGTTTCGCGAAGGTCTCGTTGATCACCACACTGAGCGAATCATCGCCGGGAAAGTCGCGGCTGAACCAGCGCCCCGCAGTGAGTTGGATGTCCATGGCCTCCTGGAATTCGGGGTTCACATACAGCGATGGCAGGTAGGTCCACTGGCCCTGTGCCATTTCGCCCCAGTTGAACTCGTGCGTGTTGTGCTTCTTGCCGAGGATATCGTTGCTCCAGCTCACCGCCTTCACGCCGCCGATCTTCTTCAATTCAGGATAGACCGCCAGATACACATCCGCCATCGGCGCACGCACGGGGATCAGGATCACTTGCTCCTTGTTGAAGCCGAGCTCAACGCTCCGCAGGTGGTCGTGCTGTTTCTTCACGAACACGGTGCCGATGATGAGCACCAGCGCGATGGCGAACTGTACCACCACCAGCGCCTTCCGCAGTGCCTGACCGCGTGAGCTTCCGCCGCTGTTGCCCTTCAGCACCACGGCCGGCTGGAAACTGCTGAGGAAGAAGGCCGGGTAGATGCCGCTGAGCAGGCCGACGACCGCGGCGATGGCGAGCACGCCGGGTACCAGCAGCGATGGTAACGGAATCGTTTCTCCCGCCAGCGTGTTGAACGCGGGCATCAGCAGCTTGATCAGCAACAGCGCGATCACCGCCGCGAGCAGGCTCATCAGCACGCTTTCCAGCAGGAACTGGCCGATGAGTTGTCCTCGCGCCGCGCCCGCCGCCTTGCGCACGCCCACCTCGCGCGCCCGGTACGCACTGCGCGCCGTGGCGAGGTTCATGAAGTTCACCGCGGCCAGCACCAGGATGAAGAAGCCGATCGCCCAAAGGATGTTCACACTTCCCTTGTCGCCGTTCTGGTGCATCTCGAAATCGAGCTTGCTGGTGAGGTGGATGTCGGCGAGCGGCTGCAACTCGTGGCCGATCTGATCCTTGAGGAAGTCGGGGTAGTATTTGTGGATGAAGTCCGGAAATACGCGCTCCACTTCGGCCTTGGTGATGCCTTCCTTCAGCCGCACGTAGGTCCAGCAGGGGTTCCACACCCAATTCTTCGTCTCGATGTTCTTCCAGAATTGCAGGATGGTGCCCATGCTCACCAGTCCCTCGAAGCGGATGTGCGAGTTGCGCGGGATCTCGCCCAGGATGCCCGTGACCTGCACGTCCATGGCGTTGTCCCACTTCATCAGCTGGCCCATGGGATCGGCATCGCCGAAGTACTTCTTCGCCAGCTCCTGCGAGAGCACGATGCTGCCTGGCTTGGCCAGCGCGGTCTTGGGATCACCGGCGATCAGCGGATAATCGAAGAGGTCGAAGACCGTACTGTCCACCAGGTACAGCCCGCTCTCGGTGAACATCTTGTCGGTGCTCAGGCTGTCGCCCACCTTCAGCGTGTGCTGGGGGTCCTGGAAGTCGAACCAGCGGCAGTAGCGCTCGATCAGTTCCGGGTGGTCGTGGTAGAGCGTGGGCCCCAGGCCGAAGACCATGCTGCTGCTGTGCTCCCCTTGACCCTCCATCTCGATCTCGCCGACCACGCGGTACACACGTTCGGTGTGCGGCACGAAACGGTCGAAGCTCCGTTGGTACCGCACGTACAGCCCGATGAGCACGAAGCACGCGATGCCCGTGGCCAGGCCCAGCAGGTTGATGAGGGTGTAGAGCTTCTGCTTCCAGAGGTTGCGGAAGCCGGTGAGGAGGAGGTTCTTCAGCATGGGTGTTTCATTGGCGCGGAACGGACAATTCAACAATGCTGTGCCAAGGTCTTCGAAGAAGGCATTGGATCCATGGAATTGGTGCGCTGGGGTTCGCCGCGTGACGGGCGGTTGGCGGCGGAAGGCCACATTCTTCCGGTAAAAAAGGATCCATAGGATCGAGGATTTGAGCGCCTGTCGATCGAATGCTGTGAACGAGCTTTGCCCCATGCTTTTTCGCGCGATCGTTCTATCCTTCCTCGTTGTCCAGTTCGGGTCGGAGGCCCGTGCACAACGCACCAACCTGAGCGGAACCATCCTGGCCCCCACCGGCGATAGCGTGGCAGTGTGGTACATGAAGCCTACCAATGGTCATAGTTTGCAGACCATGCTGGCCGAAGCCCCACTGGATGCCAAGGGAAAGTTCACCATGCAGTTCGACCTGGACAGCGCCCGTTCGGTCACCTTTTCCGACGGCAACGAGGTGACCGGCCTTTTCATGCTGCCTGGAGAATCGCTTGAGCTCAGCTTGCACACCGCCTATTTCGATGAGACCGTGCGCTTCAGTGGCGATGGCGCGGCCCGGAACGGTGCGCTCGCCTCGCTCGCCCTCGCGGAGGAGATGGATGAGATGAACACCTATCTGTACGCCTTTACCGCTGATCCCGATACTGTCGCCCTCCGGGCCTTCATCGCGGAGCGCTCGCAAGCGATGGATCGGGCCCTGAGCGATCTAGCGAAAGCTCATCCCGAGATGACGGTAGTGATCGAAGCGCGCAGGGCACGAGAGGCGGTCCGCGCGGGTGTACTTCAGAAGCGGATCCGTGCGGAAATGGCCTTCGCCGAACTGAGCGAGCAGAGCATCGGCAAGCCCGCATGGGACCTGCAGGGCGTGGATCTGAAGGGCGATACGGTGCGCCTATCGCAATTCAAGGGCAGGACGACCGTGGTCGATCTCTGGGCTACGTGGTGCGGACCGTGCAAGGAAGAGATCCCGTATTGGACGAAACTGGAGGAGGAGCACGGCGACGAGGTGAACTTCGTGAGCATCTGCGTGTGGGATGAGCGGGAACGATGGGCCGCCATGGCCAGTACGCTGGGCCATCGTCACAGCATGTTCATCGCCAAGGAGGACTTAGGTCAACTCCAGCCGTATATGGTCACGGGCATCCCGCGCTATCTGGTGTTCGACAAGGATCTGAATATCGTCTCGATCGACGCGCCGAGGCCTTCTTCCCCTGATCTGGTGAAGCTCTTCTGATCCGCCGCCCGAGCGGGATCGTGGGAGGGCACCTGCGGCCTCGGTTGGTCCCACTTCGGCCGACGACGCTCGCGTTCGTCATACCGCACATTTTTGATCGACCACCATGATCCCTGCCGACCTACCCGCCAATACAGCTCCACCAGCATGCTGTTCACCTCGCGAGCGGCGTTGGTGCGCGCATCCGCGATAAGGGTGGAGAGATCCTTCACCAACGCTCGTGCCGATGGCTTCCGCCTCTTCACGTGCGTTGCACGAGGCGCGGCTTTGCGAACCACGGACTTGCTTGCTACGGTCTTTCTCGTGCTCATGGCCATGACCCAAACATTGAGGTCCATGATCAAGGTCGTGGCCTGGGGTAAGTCCTGAATTGTCTCCGCACTGCGGAGACATTTCAGGACTTGTCACGGAGATCGGGAGGATGAGCTGGGCGCCGCCGAATACCACAGCCGCCAGTGCAGCGCGATGGACACCGGAAAGCGCGTGTCACTCGTATCGCAGGGCCTTCACCGGATCCGCCACTGCCGCCCGGTACGCCTGCACCGATACCGTGAATACGGTAACGAGCAGGGTGATCAGCAGGGCCGCGGCGTAGAGCAGGGGTGAGATGCTGGTGTGGTAGGCGAAGGTCTCCAGCCAACGGCCGATGGCATAGTAGGCCAGCGGGAAGGCCAGCAGCAGCGCCAGGCCCAGCAGCACCACGAATTCCTTGTTCAGCCGCCGGACGATGTCGAACAGTGGCGCTCCCATCACGCGGCGGATACCGATCTCGCGGGTGCGCTGCTTGGTGGTGAAGAACGCCAGACCGTAAAGACCCATCACCGTGAGCACGATGGTGAGCACGGCGAAGGCGGTGAACACGCGGTAGAGCTTGTCCTCGGCCTGGTACAGCTGGGCGATGCTGTCCGTGAGGAAGGTGGCGTCCCATTCCGCGTTGGGGAACAGCTTCTTCCACTCGCCCTGCAACGTGGCCAACTGGGTGGCGACATCACCGGGTTCCAGCCGCAATACCAGGTTCTGCGCACCATAACGCTGGTCGCTCTGGAACATCACCAGCGGTTCAATTGGCGTGTGCAAGCTGGTGTAGTGGAAGTCCTTGAGCACACCGATCACGGTGAGCTCCTGGTCGGCCTGCGGCGGACTGGCCTGCGCATCGCCGGGGATGAAGATCTTCTCGCTCAACGGATCCTTCCAACCGAAGGCCTTCACCGCGCTCTCGTTCACCATCACGGCGTTCACGCGGTCGCTGGGGATGGCGGGGTCGAAGTAGCGTCCCGCCGCCAGTTCCACGCCGAGCAATGCGGGGAAGTCGGCATCGGTGCTCATGGTGGGCATGGGCTTGTCGATGCGCCCCTCCGGCGTGTTCACCTTCAGCACCCAGCGGCCGCTGCCCTGGCCGGGCAGGTTCTGCGTGAAGGCCGCACCGGTGACGAAGCTCTGCCGCATCAATTCATCCTTCACGGGCCGCAGCTTGTCCCACGCCAGCGTATCCGGACCTGGCGGCAAGGGCATGGTGATGCTCAGCAGGTTCTCCTTGCGGAAGCCCATGTCCGTGGTGCGCAGCCAGTGCAGTTGTGCGAACACCGCGAGCGTACCCACCACCATGAAGAGCGCGATGGCGAACTGCGCGCCCATGAGCACCTTGCGTACACGCTGCTTCCCGGCACCGCTGGCAATGCCTTCCTTCAGCAACAGTTGCGGTGAAAAGCGGGAAAGGAAGAAGGCGGGATAACTGCCCGCCACCACGCCGATGGCGAGTACGATGAGCAGGACGACGACCACGAAACTCCCGCGCAACAGGTAGCCCATGCCGATCTCCTTCTCCGTGATGCTGTTGAACGCAGGCAACGCGAGCCACAGCAGGGCCAGCGCCACGCCGATGCCGATCACCGCGATCATCACGCTGCCGCCGATGAACTGCGCCACGAGCTGCCCGCGCTGCGCCCCGCTCACCTTGCGCAGGGCCACCTCCTTCGCGCGGCGTGTGGCATCGGCCGTGCTCATGTTGATGTAGTTGATGCAGGCGATGGCGAGCACCAGCACGGCCACCAGGGCGAAGAGCGTCACGTAGGCTTTGTTGCCCTTCTTCGGCGTGTCGTAGATCAGCTCGTTGTTGAAGTGCACCTCGCGCAGCGGCTCCAGGTTGAAGCGGATGCTTCCTTGGAACTGGTCGCCGCCCCATTGCGGGATGATGTACTTGGTGACGAAGGCATCCATCTTGCCTTGGAAGGCGTGCTCATCCACACCCGGGGCCAGCACCAGATAGTTGAAGCAGCTGTTGTTGCCCCACGACTGGTCGAGCTGGGCCTTGGCCTGCGGCGGCATGCCCAGACGGCTCATGAAGACACCCATGGGGATGTGCGTGTTCTCCGCCTTGCCGTCGATCACACCGGCCACCTTCAGCGCGCGGCCGTTGCGGGTGACGAGCTTGCCGATGGGGTCCTCCGCGCCGAACATGCGCGTGGCCATGTCCTGCATGATCACGATGTTGTCCGGCTCGTCGAGCGCCTCGGGGCCGCCGTGCGTGAAGGTGAAGTCGAAGGTGCGGAAGGTGCTGGTGTCGGCGTTGTAGCCGTCCTGCGCCACGTACTTGTGGCCGTTGTATTCCAGTGTGGTCTGCCCGAGCTGGAACAGCGAGACACCGGCCTCGATGTCCGGATACTCCTTGAGCAGTGCCTCCATGATCGGGAAGGGCGTGATGCCGAAGTCGTCCCTGGTATCGCCGAACTGGTAGTGGGCCTGGATGCGGTAGATGCGGTCGGCCTTCGCATGGTGGGCATCGAAGCTCAGCTCATCCTGCACGTAGATGTAGATGAGCATGCAGGCCGTGATACCGATCGCCAGGCCCAGGATGTTCAGCGCCGCGAAGAGCTTGTCGCGCTTCAGGCTGCGCCAGGCGATGAGGAGGTGGTTCTTCCACATGGAGCGTAGGTCAGAGTAGGGCTTGGGCGGGTATCCCCGCTTCCACCACTTTGCCATCCAGTAGTTTGATGGTGCGCTGGGCATACCCCGCATCGCGGATGCTGTGGGTCACGATGATCACCGTGGTTCCCGACTTGTTCAGTTCACGGAGCAGCCCCATCACTTCATCGCCCATGGCGCTGTCCAGGTTGCCCGTGGGCTCGTCGGCCAGGATCAGGTCCGGACTGTTCACCACCGCCCGTGCGATGGCCACCCGCTGCTGCTGACCACCGCTGAGCTGTTGGGGGAAGTGATCCGCTCGATGCGCGATGTTCATGCGATCCATGGCTGCTTGCACGCGCTCCATGCGCTCGTCTTTGCGCATCCGGGTGTAGATCAGCGGGAGTTCGATGTTCTCCTTCACGGTGAGCTCATCGATCAGGTTGAAGCTCTGGAACACGAACCCGATGGTGTTCTTCCGCAGTTCGGCGCGCTTGCGTTCTTTGTATCCGCCCACGTCCTCGCCGTTCACGAGGTACTGGCCACCGCTCGGGGCGTCCAGCAGACCGATGATGTTGAGCAAGGTGGATTTCCCGCAGCCGCTGGGCCCCATGATCGCCACGAATTCACCTCGGGCGATGGCGATGTCCACGCTGCTCAGTGCCGTGGTCTCCACGGTGTCGGTACGGTAGACCTTGGATAGGTTCTGTGTTCGTAGAAGGCTCATGAGGGGTTGTGTTGTGCGTGTTGTAGGTGCTCCTTGGCGGCATGCATGCCGCATCACGTCTGTGTTCGACACGTGGTGCGTGCGCTCATGGAGCTATTCGATCAGCAGTTCATCGGCGTCGTTGAAGGCGTTATATCGGCTGGTGATCACCCGGTCGCCAGGACGGAGTCCTTCCAACACCTCGTAGTGTTCGGGGTTCTGGCGGCCCAGCTTCACCGCGTGTTTCGTGCCCCTTCCATCTTCGCCGACCACGTACACCCATTGTCCCCCGGTGTCTTGGAAGAAGGGGCCGCGAGGCACCATCACGGCCTCCACGTCCTCGCTCAACTGCAGGCGCACCTGGAAGGTCTGGCCACGACGGATGTCCGTGGGTTTTTCCCCGACGAAGCGCAGGTCGACATCGAACTCGCCGTTACTCACTTCGGGGTAGATCTTGAACACCTCGACAAGGTGTTGCCGTCCGGCATGGGTGAAGGAGCCCTGCAGGCCGATGGTTACCCGGCTCACATAGTGCTCGGGTATCCGGGCCCGCACCTTGAACCGCTCGAGCACATCGATCTGGGCGATCCGTTCACCCCGTTGTTTGGTCTGGCCCAGCTCGGCGTTCAATCCGCTCAATTGCCCATCGTTCGGTGCCTTGATCACCAGGTTCTGAAGGTTCTCCCGCAGGAAGGCGAGGTTCTGGTCGATCAACGCCAGGTTGTTGGTGATGGAACCGAGCTGGCTGAGGCGGAAGAGGGAGTCGCTGCGGACGTTGGCGGCCACGAGCTTGCGTTTCTCACGCATGTATTCGAGGTGTTCCCGATCGGCCAGGAAGGTGTTCCGCGCGAGCAGGGAGTCCTGGACCAAGCGTTCATCGATCCGCCCATCCCGCTCCAGTCGTTTCAGTTCCTTGTCCAGGTTGAGCAGTTCATCGCGTAAGCGGGTGGTCTGCTGATCCATGGCCAGTCGCGTGGTGCGTAGGTTGTTCTGCTGGTCCAGCAACTGCGCCTCCCGATTGATGGCATCCATGTGCAATTGCGGATTGCTCAGCTCGATGATCGGATCTCCGGCCCGCACCGGGGTGCCGTCCTCCACGAAACGTTGTTTCACGGTACCCCCTTCCAAGGCATCGAGGAATACGGTCTGTATGGGTTGCACCGTTCCCGTTACGGGGATGAATTCCTTGAACGACCCGCGCGTCACGCTGCTCAACGTGACCTTCGCGGCCTCGATGCGTACGCGGCGCGTGGTGAAGGATCCGCCCCATAGGATGCCGCCAAGAAGCAGCACCCCACCCGCGCATCCCAGTGCGATGAGTTTCTTCCGACGTTGTGGGCGAGGGTCTATCGTGCGGTCCATGAGGATGCTCCGGGGTGTGGCTTGGACCAAATGTGTGTTGGGCCGGTGCGCCCTTGCTGGGTTTTTGTGGGGGGCGGGGTGCCGGATGATGAACGGTTGGCACCCGGGTGCCGCAGGACCAGGCCGGAGTGCGGTGGTCGCGGATGTCCGACCGTGCCAACTTTGCGCCATGTGCTATGGTGTGAAGGCGCGAACGGAGATGGCGTTGAACATCGCCCGCAGCAGAGGCGATCAACCTGCGGTGGATCGTTTACAACGCTTGCTGCAGCCCAAGGGTGTGGTGGAACATTGGTTCGCCAATGGCTTCGATCACCCCGAGTTGGTCCTCTATACCGACGGATCGCCGAACGAGCCACGGCTGCTCTCCTGGGGCTTGGTGCCGACTTGGTTCAAGGATCTCGGCGAACTCGCACGTTTCCGGAAACAGACGCTCAACGCCCGCGGCGAGACCATGTTCGACAAACCCGCCTTCCGCAGCGCAGCGGAACAGCGGCGGGCCATCGTGTTCGTCGAAGGCTATTATGAACACTACCATCTGGGAGGCAAGGCCTATCCCTTCTTCATCCACCTGAAGGGCGGGGCACCGTTCGCGCTCGCGGCGTTGTGGGAAGAATGGGTGCATCCGAGTGGCGATGCGCTCACCACCTTCAGCATCGTCACCACCGAGGCCAATGCGTTGATGGCACGTATCCACAACAAGCCTGGACCCACGGGGCCGCGAATGCCTGTGGTGCTGGGCGAACGGGAACAGGAGGTTTGGTTGTCCCCGGTACGTGGTCCGGGTGATCGTGCAGCTTTGGCGGACCTTGTGAAGCCATGGCCTGCGGACGCCATGGAAGCGCATGCGGTGAGGCCCTTGCTCGGGAAGAACGCGTGGGGCGATAGGGCCGGTGCCAGTGATCCGTTCGAATACCCCGAGCTACTCTTGGGCGGGCCGATGGGGTAGCCGCACCGGAGCCTCGAGCGTATAGATCGTGATGGCCGTACCGGCCACCTGTTCCACGCGCGCGCCGGCCCCGCGCGGATCCGCTTTGAACCGGAGCCATGCGGGGTCTTGGGCGAAACGGGGATCCGCCTCCGACCGTGGTGAGGAGACGATGACGTTGATGCCGTGCTTCGCGATGAATTCGTTGAACCCCGTTCGCATCTCCGTGGTCGGTACCTGGATGCTTCCTGCGCGTTGGTAGGTCGCATAGCCTCCGTCCGGGTCGAGGATCACGAGTGGTCCGGGGAGTTCCGATCGGCGCAACGCGTTGATCGTCGCCAGCACCGGGCGTTCCGGCTTGCCGAAGGGACGGCCACTGTACAGCACGAGGATCGCCGCGGCCGATGCCGCTAGCATCCATGGTGCACGATCGGTGCCTCTGGTGCCGACCGGGAAGATCCGAGCGAGCGCGGGAAGCATGCAGAGGATGATCGGGAAGATCAGGTAGTGCTGACGGGGATGGATGATCACCGCAGCGATCAAGGCGGGTAGCGAGAGGACCAGGACCATGGCGTATGTCCCACGGTGTGGGGCTCCCGGTTCGCGCGTGGTGTAGAGGGACCAACCCAGGGCGAGGCACAACGCGATCAGCAACACCGAGGCGACACGATCCATACGGGCCCCGGCGGGCAGCATCATCCGTCCGATGGCTGGAACCAGTTGGCGTAGGTTCTGCCCGATGTGCCAAAGGATGCGGTCCGGTGCCGTGGTCAGCGCAGTGGTCAGACTGGTGGAGCTGCCGAGGTCCGCCGCTGCGATGGCCTCCCATCCCGTCCACGGGTCCATGTCGCCCGATCCAGTGGCCACCTTGTTCAACGCGTAGTGCTGACCGAAGGCGACCGTGCTTCGGCCGTGCCCGAATGGACTGCCCAACCAGAGTACGAGGACGAGGGCCAGCAGTCCGGGGACCCAGGCCCACCGCTTGGCCGGAGGGTCTCCACCGCGCACCCGCCGTTTGGCGTCGTGGATCCACAGCCCGATGAGCCCGAATATGCTCAGGGCGAATTCCGGACGGATGTACGTGGCCACGATCGCGGCGCACGATACGATGGCCCAGCCCCGATCGCGTGACCGGGAAACGCTCCGAAACAGGAGCCCCAGCAGGAGGATGATCAGTGCGAAGACCGATACGCGCGGCCAGTTCAGGATGTTCAGCGTGGAGAGCAGGATGAACAGGCCCGCAAGGAATGCCGCCGAGATCGATGTGCCCAGCGCGCGGAGCACGAGGAAGAACAGGAAGGGCAACAAGGCGATCGTGAAGCCCAGGTTCAGGAAGTAGCGGTCAACGGGATCCGCAAGGACGAACTGAAGCGCCCGGTACCACAACGAATACAGCGGTGCCATGTCGGCGTCGGGCATCCCTTCCGTATCGATCATGGCCCCGCGATGGAGGTAGGCGGTCTCATCGTACAGGCCGATGTCGAGCCGCTGCGTGGCATACACCGCGACCAGCACGCAGAGCAGCCCGAACAACAGGGTCACGAGCCGAGTGCGGCGCGCGTGCGTTGGGGCGTTGGGGTGGGGGGATGCCATGGCCGGGATCAGCGGGGTGGTCGGTTCTTAGAGCGGGTCCACATCCGTTACCAACTGTACCGCGCTGTGGGCGCTATCGCCGAACACCCTGTCGATGGTGTCGCGAAGGTGCTCCTTGCCCGCTTGGTGCGTGGCTCTCGGTAGTTTCACCAACAGGCGCCGGAGGTGTTTGTCGCGGATACGCGATACCACGGGGATCTCCGGCCCCAGCACCAGGTCGCCGAAGTAGGGGCGCAATGCATGCGCCAGCGTGTGTGCGGTGTGTGCGACACGTTCTTCGGAACGGTGCTTCAACGTGAGTTGTACCAGACGCATGAAGGGCGGGTAGCCATGGGTACGGCGGTGTTCCAATTCGCGTTGGTACATGCCTTCCACATCGTGGTGCACCACCAGCTCCAATATCGGATGCTGTACCTCCTGTGCTTGGATGATCACTGTGCCCGCGGTCTTTCGCCTTCCCGAACGGCCGGCCACTTGCGCCATCAGCTGGAAGGCCCGTTCATGCGCCCGGAAGTCGGGGAAGCGCATCAGGTTGTCGGCGTTCAGGATGGCCACGGTGCTCACGTGGTCGAAATCGAGTCCCTTGGTCACCATCTGCGTGCCCACCAGGATGTCCACCGCCCCTTGCCCGAAGGCGGTGAGGATGCGGTCCAGCGCGTGGCGTCCACGGGTGGTGTCCTGGTCCATGCGGGCGATGCGTGCGCTGGTGAACAGCTCGCTCAGTTCCTCCTCGATCTTCTCCGTGCCGAAGCCCAGCATCCGCAGGCGAGAACTGCCGCAGTTGCCACAGTGCGTGGGTGGAGCGTACTGCCTGCCGCAGTAGTGGCAGCGCAGCTGGTGCTGGAACTTGTGGTAGGTCAGGCTCACGTCGCACTGGTCGCACTGGGGGACCCAATCGCATGTTTCGCATTGCCACACCGGCACGTAGCCACGGCGGTTCTGGAACACGATCACCTGCTCGCGTTTGTCCAGTGCCTGTTGGATATGGTCGATCAGCGTGGCCGAGAAATGACCGCGCATCAGTTTCCGCTTGGCCGCGTCGCGCAGGTCCACCCGCGTGATCATCGGCATGCGCACATCGCCGTATCGCACCAGCAGTTCCACCGAGCCGTACTTCCCGCTACGTGCGTTGTACAGGCTTTCCATGCTCGGTGTGGCGGAGCCCAGCAGCACCTTCGTACCATGCAAGGCGGCCAGCACGATGGCCATGTCGCGGGCATGGTAGCGCGGTGCGGGTTCGTGTTGCTTGTAGCTCGGGTCGTGCTCCTCGTCCACGATCACCAGGCCCAGCCGGGTGAAGGGCAGGAAGATGGCCGACCGCGCCCCCACGATCACGCGCGGCGGTGTATCGCTGGTGCAGCGCATCCAGAGGGCGGTGCGCTCGTGCTGGGCCATGCGCGAATGGAAAACGGCCACCGTTTCCCCGAGCCGCGATCGCAGCCTGGCGATGATCTGGGTGGTGAGGGCGATCTCCGGAAGAAGGTAGAGCACCTGCTGACCACGGGAGAGCGCTTCCAGGATCAGGGTGATGTACAGTTCGGTCTTGCCGCTCGAGGTCACCCCGCGCAGGAGCACCACCTCGTGCTTCTCGAAACCGATCCGCACGGCGTCGAGGGCTTGCTGCTGGGCCGGGGAGAGGGTGGGGGGTGGGGCCGATGCGGCGGAAGGGTCGGGGTGGCCCTCCTCACGTTCGTACCGTTCGAACAGCCCCTTCTTCACCAATTGCTCCACCACGGCGGTGGTGCTGCCGCTCGCGTGCACCAGCTTGGCGCGTTCCACTTCCTTGGGCCGGTCGCTCAGGCATTGGCTCAGCTCCACGAAGCGCATCAGCACGTGGAGCTGCTTCGGGGCTTTCTCCAACCGGTCGAACCAGCCGTGCAGGGCGGCTTCGCTCGTCGCTTCCGGTGCCAGCCGGATATAGGTGGCCATCCGTGGCTTCCAATCCTGCTTCAACTGTTCCTCCAGCAGCAGGGCTCCCTGTTCCATCAGACGTTTCACCACAGGCAATGGGTCCTTCAGTCCCAACAGTTCGCCGGCCTGTTCCAACGTCACCACCTGCCCATCCTCCAAGGCGTTCAGCAGGAACACCGCACGCTCCTGGCCGGGTAGGTTATCCTCCACGTGCGGGCCTGCCACCAGGCGTGTCTCGCTGGAGAGGGTGAGTTGTCCGGGCAGGGCCGCGATCATCACCTCGCCCACCGTGCACATGTAGTACGCAGCGATGCGGTCCCAGAGCTCCAACTGCTCGGGCAGCACGATGGGGGCGGGGTCCAGCACGGAGAGGATCGGTCTCGCCTTGCGGTTCAATGGGTCATCGCCATGCACCCGACGCACCACCGCGCCGTACAGCTTGCGCCCGCGCCCGAAGGGCACGGCCACACGCATGCCCGCCACCACCTCGCACCCCTCCGGTATGGAGTAGGTGAAGGTGCCCGGAACGGCAAGTGGGAGGATGACTTCGGCGTACACGTGGTTCGACCAGGCCACAAAGGTGATCGATGAACGGATCAACGGTCGCGGAAGGGCCAAGAACGGCGGTTTTTGGAACGAGGAACGGCGGACAACATTTCGGCGACTCCGGCTGTCTTATAGGCATGAAGCGCAAGAAGGTGGAGTTCAGGAACAAAATGGCCAGAGCGGTGCGGTTGCCCGTGCAGCGGCCTGTGCCGGAGGAGAAGGACCTCTACGACCTTTCCACACCGCTGTGGCACAAGTATTATGAGGCGGTACGGAAGGGGATCCGCTTCCCCCGGTACTACAAGCACGAGCTGAACTGGTGATGGAGTGGGCGGTGTAACGTGCCCACGGCGTTCGCTGGCCGTTCTGTTCCACAGTGGTTTGTTCACGAGCCTGGTGGACAGCCGAGCGGTGGCTGGATCGACGCCTCTACTTTGCACCGCATGTCCGCGAACCCCCATACCCGGTCGGCGGTGCTCGTCCTGGGCGCCCTCTTCTTCTTGTTCGGTTTCACCACGTGGATCAACGGGCCGCTGATCGGCTATCTGAAGATCATTTGTGAGCTGAAGGACGGTGCCGAGCCCTTCTATGTCACCTTCGCCTTCTATATCGCCTATTTCGTTACGGCCCTGCCGATGTCGGCGGTGTTGCGGCGCACCGGCATGAAGCGCGGTATGATGTACGGCTTGTTCGTGATGGCCATCGGAGCGCTCCTGTTCATCCCAGCCGCGCAAGCACGTTCCTACCCTCTTTTCCTGGTGGGGCTCTTCGTCATCGGTACGGGCCTCTCGTTGTTGCAAACGGCCAGCAATCCGTACATCACCGTGGTAGGTCCTATCGAGAGCGCTGCTTCTCGCATCAGCGTCATGGGCATCTGCAACAAGATGGCCGGGGTGCTGGCCCCGATCGTGCTCGGTGCCCTGTTGCTGCAGGATGCCGCCACCCTGCAGGCCGACCTGGCCTCCCTCGACGCAACGGCCTATGCCGCCAAGCTGGATGAACTGGCTGCCCGGGTGATCCTGCCCTACGGGGTGATGGCCGTGGTGCTCTTCGGCCTGGGACTGATGGTGCTTTTCTCGCCCCTGCCCGAACTTGATGCGGAGGTTGATGAACAAGCTGGCGATGCTCCGGAACGTGGCATCCTGAGCTATCCGGCGCTGATGCTCGGGGTGGTCGCGCTCTTCCTGTACGTGGGGGTGGAGGTGATGGCTGGAGATACCATTGGCCTGTATGGTCAGGCCCAGGGCATGCCCTTGGAGGAGACCCGTCACCTCACCAGTTACACGCTCGCCTGCATGGTGGTGGGGTACATCATCGGTATCGTCGGCGTTCCCCGTTGGTTCACACAGGCCCAAGCACTGGCCTTTTCAGCCGTCCTCGGTGTCCTGCTCACCCTCGCGGCCATTCTGCTCGATGGTGTCGCCAGTGTGTATTGCATCGCTTTCCTCGGGCTGGCCAATGCCCTGGTGTGGCCCGCCATCTGGCCGCTCGCCATCGCTGGCCTCGGCCGACACTTGAGAACGGGCAGCGCCTTCCTGATCATGTCCATCGCCGGCGGGGCATTGCTCCCATTGCTCTATGGCCAGCTTTCGGCCATGCCCGCGGTGGGGCCTCAGAACGCCTACTGGATGATGGTGCCCTGCTACCTCTTCATCCTCTGGTACGCCCTCAAGGGTGCCCGCTTCACACGCTGGTAGGAACCCGTGGCCCAGATCCCCGTAGAAGTGTTGAAAACTGCTGGAAGGTGCTGGGACCCAGCCCTACGCCTGCACGTACCTTCGACACCCGGATAACGAACATATCCGCAGTCTCCATGCGCGTGATACACTCTTCGACTTTCGCTTCCGCCCTTGTTCTGGGCCTGTTCATGGCCTCTTGCGGAGGTTCGGACACCACTTCCCACGACCATACGGCCGATACCCTTGCGGTGGATACCGCACAGAAGGAGACCGAGTTGCTGAGCGTCGCTGGCCGGGTGTTCAGTATCCCCTCTCCGGTACAGACCGTCCTGGCCATGCGCAAAGCAGGCCTGAAGTATCAGAAGGATCTGACCGCACCGCTGGAGAAGAGCGATGTGGCCACCGGCAAAGTGGCGCAGAGCACCGCGCTCGGCATCTATGGTGCGGATCTCGCCTATGCCACCGTGCACAAGGATGGACAACGCGCCATGGCCACCCTTCAGGCCATCGAGAAATTGGGCAGCACGCTGGAACTCACCAACTCCTTCGACAAAGCCCTGCTGGATCGCTTCAAGAACAACCTCGGTAGCGAGGATAGCCTTCTGCGATTCAGTGGCACGGCATTCCGCGCGGCGGACCAGTATCTGAAGAGCAGCCAGCGCGATGATGTGAGCGCCTTGGTCCTTGCCGGAGGATGGATCGAAGCCCTGTACCTGACCGTTTCGGACCCCGCGGCGAGCAAGGATCAGGCCTTGGTCAACCGCATCGGCGAACAGAAGAACGGACTTAACGCCCTGGTCGAATTGCTCACAAGCACCGACAAAGAGCAAGCCGCTGCGCCCTTGGTGACCGCGCTGAAGGAGCTTCAGGGCCTGTTCGCCGGGGTCTCCTCCACCTACACCTTCCAGGAGCCGGTCACCGATGCGACCAAGAAGACCACCTTCATCAACAGCACCAGTACCGTCACCATTCCCGCTGATCAACTCTCGGCCATCGTGGCCAAGGTATCGGCCATCCGCAACCTGATGCTCGCCTGAACCCATGCGCAGGACATTCCTTCTTCTCAGTCTTTCCATCTCCATCGCCAGCCAGGCCCAGGAGATTTGTGGCACCATCGCTGAACGTTGCGAAAAGCACATCACAACGCAGTACATCCCCGATGGCCAGTTCTACCGTGCGCTCCTGCAGGGCGACGAACAAGCCGAGTTCAACCTCACCCTCTTTGGCGGTACCACCTACCGTGTGGCCGCCTGCAGTGGAGAGGGCGATGGGATCCTCCTTTTCCATGTGGTGGATAAGGACGGTAATGTGCTCTTCAGCAACAAGGATCAGGGGAATGCTCCCTACTGGGACCTCGCTGTGGCGAATACCATCGACGTACGGATCGAGGCCGGATTGGACCCCACCAAAGCCGGGAGCGGATGTGCCGTGATGCTCATCGGCTTCAAGAAGTAGACCGGCTTTCGCGCTCCGACGCAACCTTGCGGCGCCCCTCTCGTAAAGAGGGGCGCTCTTTTTTTCGGGCATGGCCCAGGAGGGAGGGGTGAAGGCAGTATGAGTGAGAAGATACTCAAGGCTTTGTTGCAGTTGTTCGCCATCATCGCCAAGGGCGATGCCGTGGCCGAAGGCGCACGTCCGGACAATGCGGCGATCCTCGCACGCTTCTTGCGCAAACAGTTCAGCCCCGAGGTGGCCGCCGCGCACATGGCCCGGTATCAGGCTTATGTGCAGGCGTTCCATGCCAGCGGTGGCCAGAGCCGCAGCGGGCGTAAACGCACCTCGCTCAACTCGGTGAAGGTCCTGAAGATCTGCACCCAGGTGAACGAGGAACTCAACCAGCACCAGAAGTTCGTGGTGCTGATCCACCTCTTGGAGTTCGTGAACAGCAACGTGGAGGTGACGGAACAGGAAGCCGAGTTCGTGGCCACCGTGGCGGAGACCTTCAACATCGTACACGAGGATTTCCTCAGCTGCCGCCGATTCGTGGAGTTGCATGGAGAGCATCGCGAGGATGCGGAGAACCTGCTCTATATCGACGCCGCCCAGCACACCACCACGCAGAAGGCCAAACACATCCATGCCCATGGGCTGGAAGGCGAGATCAGGGTGCTGCACGTGCCCAGCGTGAACCTGTATGTGATGCGCTACTCCGGCGCGGCCGAAGTCACCATGAACGGCCAACGGATGGGGAGCGACAGCCACTTCGTGCTGAGCAATGGCACCAGTGTGCGTCCGCCCAACGGGGTGCCCATCTATTACAGCGACATCCTCGCCGCGTTCATGCAGAAGGGCACACGGTCCCGGATCGTGTTCAAGGCCGACGCCATCGAGTACGCGTTCCCCAACGGCCGCATCGGCCTCCACGAACTGCGCCTGGCCGAAACAGGGGGTAAGCTCATCGGGATCATGGGGGGGAGTGGCAGCGGCAAGAGCACGCTCCTCAACATCCTCAATGGAAACCTGAAGCCGAGCCGTGGCCGTGTGACCATCAATGGCATCGACGTGCACACCGAGCGCGAACGGATCCGTGGGGTGATCGGCCATGTGAGCCAGGACGACCTGCTGATCGAGGAGCTTTCCGTTTACCAGAACCTCTTCTACAATGCCAAGCTGTGCTTCGGCGACCTATCCGATGAACAGGTCGGGGAGCGGGTGTTGCGCATGCTGCAGACGCTGGGGCTCTTCGAGTCGAAGGACCTCAAGGTGGGCAGCCCCTTGGAAAAGACCATCAGCGGTGGCCAGCGTAAGCGCCTCAACATCGCCTTGGAGCTGATCCGCGAACCCAGTGTCCTCTTCGTGGATGAACCCACCAGCGGCCTCAGCTCGCGCGATTCGGAGAACATCATGGATCTCCTGAAGGAGCTCGCCCTCAAGGGCCGACTCGTCTTCGTGGTGATCCACCAACCTTCATCCGATATCTTCAAGCTCTTCGATCGGCTCCTCCTCATGGACCAGGAAGGGCATCCCGTCTACTACGGCGATCCCGTGGATGCAGTGGTCTACTTCAAACGGGTCACCGGCCAGGTCAACAGCGAGGTGGGGCAGTGCGGCGCTTGCGGCAATGTGAACCCCGAACAGATCTTCAATATCCTCGAAGCCAAACTCGTGGATGAGTACGGCAACGAAACGGATCAGCGACGCATCGGACCAGAAGCCTGGAACGAGGTGTTCCGTGCGCAGATGGAAGGCCGCGTGGCCCAGGTGGCCGAGGAACGGAGCGTGCCGAAGAGCACGTTCACCGTACCTGGGCGACTTCGCCAGCTGAAGGTCTATTTCCAACGCGATCTCCTGAGCAAGCTGGCCAATCGGCAGTACGTGCTGATCAACATGGTCGAAGCGCCTGCCCTGGCCTTCATCATGGCGTTCTTCCTGAAGTTCCATCGCGTGGGCCACGGCCTGCCAGAGGAATACGTGTTCCGCCAGAACGACAACATCCCCCAGTACCTCTTCATCGCGGTCATCGTGGCCCTGTTCCTCGGCCTTACCGTGAGCGCCGAGGAGATCATCCGCGACCGCAAGATCCTTGCGCGGGAGAAGTTCCTGGACCTGAGCTGGATGAGCTACCTGCTGAGCAAGGTGGGCATCCTGTTCCTGATCTCGGCCATCCAGACCGGTCTGTTCGTGCTCGTTGGGCACGCGGTGCTCGGGATCCAAGGCCAGCACCTTCAGCATTGGCTGCTGCTGTTCAGCGCCTCGTGTTTCGCCAATGTGCTCGGCCTCAACGTAAGCGCGAGTTTCAACAGCGCCAAAGTGATCTACATCATGATCCCGGTGCTCATCATTCCGCAACTGCTCTTCAGTGGCATCATCGTGAAGTTCGATAAGCTGCATCCCTGGTTCGCTTCGCAACGAAGCGTACCCGTGGTGGGTAACGTAATGGCCTCGCGTTGGGCCTATGAGGGCCTGGCCGTGACCCAGTTCATGGACAACCGCTATGAGCGGGAGTTCTATGCCTTGGATCAGCGCATGAAGAACGCCAATTGGAAGAAGGACCTCTGGGTGCGCGAATTGGAGAGCGCGGTGAGCAACGTGCGCCGGGCGTTGAACGGCTTCCCAGAGGGAGTGGAACTGGAGCATGATCTCGGCCTGCTCCGCACCGAGCTGGCCAAGGAGGCCAGGATGATCAAAGGATTCTCATTCCAGCGGATCGCCGAATTGGAACCCGATAAGGTGAATGCCGAGGTGCTCGATGAACTGACGGCCGCTCTCAATGTGCTTACCCAGCACTATCGCAATGTCTTCAAGGCCGCTGAAGCTGAAAAGGAACAACGCATCGCCCGCATGACAGCCGACCCCGAACGGCGTGCGCAGTACTTCGCGCTGATCAATGGACATCGGAACGAAAGCCTGGCCGATGTGGTGACCAACAAGAACGAGGTGAATGTGATCGTGACCGACGCCGGTGAGCTGATCCAGAAAAGCGACCCGATCTACCTGGAACCCACCTACAGCGGTTTCTTCGGTGCCCAGTTCTATGCACCGGCCAAATGGCTCGGCGGCATACGTGTGCCTACCCTGGCCGCCAACACCCTGGTGCTTTGGGCCATGTCGCTGTTGCTGGCGATGACGCTCTACTTCGAACTGTTCCCCCGACTGCTGAAAAAGTTCGGAGGCCGAGCGGTCGGCTGAGTATCCGCCGCGCTAAACGAGCCTCGGACAGTACGTGCGGGATCGGAGCAGGAGCGGAGCACCGGACCGCCTGCCCTGGTGTATCGATGGCCATTTCCGACCCACCCTGCGTTGAACGGTGGACCAGCGATCGGGTCAATACCAAAGGAATGATCCAGCCGCGCAACGATCGGGCTGTGGGTGGATGGGGAATGGTCCGCTGCTGAAACGACTATTCCTTGTTCCCGCCATCCACCTCTTCGATCTCGATCATCTTGAAGGGGATGTTGATGATACCCGCATAGTCTTCGCCGGCCTCGAGCATGTCCTCATCGTCCGCCTCGTAGTGCCAGAGCACCGTGACTTCGTTGCCCGTGGCCCGAACCCCTTCCAATTTCTTGAACAGGTCCAGGATGCACTTGGACGAACTCGTGTTGAAGTACTCGAGTTGCACATGGAGCGCGGTCTTGGGCCGTGGCGAACGACCGTATTTGTCCAACCAGTCGATCAAGGGCTTGTAGAAATCGATCGAGTTCTCGGGGATGGATCGCCCTTTCAATTCAAACAAACCGGAGTCGGGATCGAAATGGACATGAGGCGTCTTGGGGCTGCCTTCGATGGATAGGGCCGTCATGATGTTCGGTCTAAGAGGTCACGTTCACGTTAAGGCTGAAGAAAGCACTGCCTTGATCGTAGGGCATGAAACCATACTCGAGCTTGCCACCGCTTTTCCGAGCGATGTCGATCATCCCCAGCCCGCCACCTCCTTTGTTGGTATAGGTGCCGTCGGCAAGGGTCTCTCGGTAGAATTCGCGGAGTTGATCGGGCTCCAGCGTGTTGATGTGGTCCAGGTGTTCCTTCAAACGGTCCACCTCGGCACCGTCCATCAGGTTTCCCGTTAGGACCTGGTACCCATGGCCAACCTGTGCGATCATGACCACGCCGTGCGGCTCTGCGGTCGGCTCGGTCCTGTGATCCGTGTCGTTCCGCTGTCCTGCATGATGGTGATACAGGTTCTGCAGGCACTCCATCACCACGTTGAGGACGCGCTTGCGGGTCCGCATATCGGATTCGATCCCGTCCATCTTGCGCTCGGTGGCGATCAGCAGGGCAGTGATCAGCTCCGGAGTCAGCGTCCCTTTGAAGGAAAGCATCACCCGATGGCGCTCCAGTTCGTGGTACAGGTCGTGGATCCGGTCCAGCATCGATGCGGTGGTTCTGCGGCTATGTCCTACAAAGAACACTCCACCTGCGCGGTATGTGCCTCCCCGCTGCGGGGAGTTTTCCACGGAATTGTCAACCCGTGCCGGGTAGGTACATTCGCGCCTCGCAGGCCATGGGTTGGTTCAAACATTGGTTCGGTACGCGGTATTACGCGCTCCTCTACGGGCATCGCGACGTTGCGGATGCACGGTCCTGGACCGATGCCATCCTTGCCCGTTGGAGCCTTCCCCATGGTGCCCGACTGCTGGACCTTGCTTGCGGCCGTGGACGGCATGCCCGGTTCTTCGCGGAGGCCGGTCTGGAGGTGGTGGGGGTGGATATCTCGGAAGCCAGTATCGCCGAGGCTCGGATGGCAGCGCCCCAAGCGCGCTTCGTGGTACACGATATGCGCCAGGTCCTCGAGCCGGAGGCCTTCGATGCCGCCTGCTGCTTGTTCACCAGCCTGGGCTACTTCGAGGACTTTGAGGATGATCGCGCGGTTTTCCGCGCCGCCTTCGCGGCCTTGAGGCCCGGTGGCCGTTTCGTGGTGGATTTCATGAACAGCGCGCTTGTCATCCGCGATCTGGTCCCCGAAGAGCGACTTCGCAAGGAGGGCGTGGATTTCACACTTCGCCGTTCCTGTCGGGACCAGGTGCTGGTGAAGTGCATCTCGGTCCGCGATGGTGATGATGAGCATCACTTCGAAGAACGGGTTCAAGCACTTGCTCCCGACCAACTGGAGGAAATGGCCCGTGCCGCTGGCTTTGTGATCGAGGACCGGACAGACGGCCCCGAACCACTTCCTTTCGATCCGGAAATGTCCCAGCGCTTCGTGCTCTGGATGCGCAAACCCTTCACATGACGCTCGTTACCGTCCTGGCCTTCTTCCTTTTGCCCTTGCTCGCTGGTGCATTGGTCCGTGTAACACGGCCCGAGTCGAAATGGCTGAGTCTGCTTCTCTCCTTCAGCGGTGCCTTCCTACTAGCGGTGGTGTTCCTGCACATGCTGCCCGAACTCTACGCCGAAGAAGGGGCCCATATAGGCTTGTGGGTGCTTGGTGGATTCCTGTTACAGGTGGTGCTTGAATTCTTCAGCCAGGGCATAGAACACGGTCACATCCATCATCACGGTGGAAAGGCCCTGCCACTGGTGACCTTGTTCAGCCTTTGCCTGCACTCTTTCGCCGAGGGCATGCCCTTTGCCGATCCCAAGGTGGCGGGCGACCTGCCCTTCCTGTTCGGCGTGCTGCTGCACAAGATGCCCATGGCCATCGCCCTGGCCACGGTGCTGTTGCGCTCCGGCACCAGTGGTGCCTCCAGTTGGATCATGCTCGTGGTCTTCGCCCTTGCTGCACCGCTCGGCATCGGAACCGGTGTGTTGATCGGGGCCGAGGAGGGACACGGCTTCCTGCACCACATGCTCGGCCTGGCCATCGGCATGTTGTTGCACATCAGCACCACCATCATCTTCGAGAGCGCCCCGGATCACCGGTTCAACGCCAAACGGTTCGTGGCCGTGGTGGTGGGAGTGGTGCTGGCCTTGCTCTCCGTACACCACCATTAAGAGGCGGCAACGAAGAAGCGGTCTGTTCCACTTGGTAGTGGGCAGGTGAAGTGGCGAGGAAGCCACGACCATTTCCACTTCTTCCCTTTTTCTCCTCTGCGCTTCTTCTCCTCTTCACTTTCACCCTTCTTCACCACCCGGATCCGCTCATGCTTCGCATAGAACGGATCCCGTAGACACCGCTACGCGATGATCCATAGGCTGTGCCCGACCGAAAATTAGCCTCGGGTTCCTTCGTTCTGGAGATCGCTATTTGAGCCGCGTCGGCGTATGGGATCCAACGTGTGACGCCGTGCACCCCCGCGGCGGATGCACCGGCGTGGGCGGCCCCGGCGAGCTGCGGAGCCGTATGAGGTCCTTTTTTTTTCGTGGCCGGATACAATAGGTCTTCCCGGATTACGTTACTTTGTAGTGCAAAGTACTTTGAAAATGATCAAGAACGACCCCGCCCACGAGCTGTCCCATATCCGAGGGTTGATGGAGCGCAGCACCCGCTTCCTCAGCCTTAGTGGGCTCAGCGGCGTGGTGGCCGGCGTGGTGGCCCTCGGGGGGGCCACCCTGGCGCGCCACCACATCACCGCGGCCCTTGCGGCCGGTACGGACACGCTCACCTATGGCACCATGCGCGGCCAGGTGCCGGCGGACGACCTGCGGTGGACCCTACTGATGGATGCGGGCTTGGTGCTCTGCATGGCCTTGCTTGGTGCCTTTTGGTTCACCTGGCGTCGCAGCCGCCGCACCGGCCAAGATCTCTGGGATACCAGTGCCCGCCGTTTGATGGTGAACTTACTGGTCCCCCTGGTCGCGGGCGGGGTGTTCTGCTTGGCGCTCTTCTTCTACGGACTGCCGGGTCTGGTGGCACCTGCCACCTTGGTGTTCTATGGCCTGGCGCTGTTCAATGCGGGCAAGTACACCTTGGACGAAGTGCGTTGGCTGGGACTGAGCGAGCTGGTGTTGGGCCTGCTGGCACTATTCTGGCTGGAGGCCGCGCTGCTCTTCTGGGCCTTTGGCTTCGGGGTGCTGCACATCTTCTATGGAGGGCTGATGTACCTGCGCCACGAACGTGGCACGGAGCACGCATGATCGAACTGCTCAATAAGGCCTTCGAGAGCCGGGTCCGTCTTGGGGTCATGGCCGTACTCGTGGTGAACGATTGGGTGGATCACGCCCGGCTGAAGGAGCTCTTGGGCGTGACCGATGGCAACCTCGCCAGCCACCTGGCCGCCCTGGAGGAACTGAAATATGTGCAGGTCCGCAAACGATTTGTGGGCAAGCGACCCAATACGAGCTACCGTTCCACCGTTACCGGCGCGAAGGCGTTCCGCGCACACCTGGACGCCATTGAACGTTTGATCCCCAGAACCTGAACATCCATGTCCATCACGTCCGCAACATCCACACGTTCCCGTTGGTCCACCCTGTTCATGGTCCTGCTCCTTGCGTTGTTGTTCGACCGGCTGTTCTGGGACCGCTCGGTGGGGCTTAACCTCACGCTCTTCCCCCTGGCCGCGATGGCGCTGGCAGTCTGGCGCCATGGCTGGAACGGTATCTCGGTGCCGGCGCGGGTGGCTTACATCGGAACGGTGGTGTCCGCCACCATGGTGTATGTGCATCACAGTAGCCTGGCGATCACCGCCACCGTGGTGGGCCTGGTGCTCTTCGCGGGCCTGGTACACGAGCCTGCCTTGCGCAGTGTGCCGTTCGCCATCCCGCAGGCTTTGCTGGCCTTCTTCAGTGCACCGGCCGCTGGCTGGAACGGCCTGGCCGTGCTGCGTGACGGTGACACGCCTGCAGGCAGTGGATGGCGGTGGACCCGCATCGCCATCCTGCCCGCGTTGGTGGCAACGGCCTTCGTGCAGCTATACCGCGTTGGCAACCCGAAGTTCGACCAGCTCACCGCCGGGTTCTTCGACGGGATCTTCGACCTGCTTGGAGAGCTGCTCACCCCGCACCTGCTCTTCTTCCTCTTCGCTCTGATGGTGTGCGCCACCTTGGTGCGGCGCATGGCACCGGAGCTCGCCGCCCGATTCGAGCAGGGATACACCGATGCCATGGTGCGCGTACGCATCCGCCGACCGCAGTGGCTGGCCCCGCTGGCCATGGACGCGCTGGAACGCGAGCGCCGCGCCGGCGTGGTGCTGCTGGTGCTGGTGAACCTCGCCCTGCTCGTGGTGAACGCGATCGACATCGGCTGGGTGTGGTTCGGCTTCACGGTGCCCGAGGATTTCAGCCTGAAACAGTTCGTGCACGAGGGCACCTGGGCGCTGATCTGCAGCATCCTGCTGAGCATCGTGGTATTGCTGTACCTGTTCCGCGGCAACCTCAACTTCCACCCGCGCAACGCCACGTTGAAGCGGCTCGCGGTGGTGTGGGTGGTGCAGAACTTCATCCTCGGCATCTCGGTGTTCCTGCGCAACTACCACTACATCTCGTTCCACGGCCTGGCGTACAAACGGGTGGGGGTGGTCGTGTTCCTCGTGCTGGTGCTCATCGGACTCATCACCATGCTCATCAAGGTGCGCGAACGCCGCAGCTTCTTCTACCTGGTCCGGGTGAACGGCTGGGCCTGGTTCGTGGTACTGGTGGGCCTTACCACCGTGGATTGGGACAGCCTGATCGTACGTTACAATCTGCGGCACGACAACCCTGGCGAGATCGATATCGACAACTACCTGCACATGAGCGACAAGGTGTTGCCGCTGCTCTACGCCGACCTGGACAAGGTGGAGCACCAGATGGCCCGGCACCGCAATAACCGCGTGCGCTGGGTGGAGCACCTGGATCCCGCTGAGTTCCGGCGCGAGTTGGATGAGAAGCGCGGGCGATTCCTGCAGCGCTATGCGGGCCTGCATTGGCAGGAGTATAGCTGGGCCGATCACCGGACCATGGCGGCATTGAAGGGGGCGGGCTTGAACGTACGGCCATGAACCTCGCCGACCTCCGATACATCCGCCGCTGGTTGATCTTCTTCATGGTCGCTTTGTTGGTGAGCGGCCTTACCGCCGTTCCATTGGAATGGGGTACCCGGTGGCTGGCCGATCTCACACACGGATGGGGCGGGCCTTGGGCGGATTGGACCGCCCGTACGGCCGAGGCCTTGGCCCAGGTGGGTGCAACCTATCCCATGTTGTTCTACGGCACCGACTGGCTCGCCTTCGCCCATGTGGTGATCGCCCTGGCCTTCATTGGCCCCTACCGCGATCCCGTGCGAAACAAATGGGTGGTGGAGTGGGGCTTGTGGTGCTGCCTGCTGGTACTTCCACTCGCCTTTCTGTGGGCCCCGGTGCGTGGCATTCCCTTCTTCTGGCGTTGTGTGGACGCTTCTTTCGGCGTGATCGGTGCCCTGCCCCTATGGTTGGTGCTCAAGCGGATCGATGCGGATCACCTCAAGCCTTCCCGTCCATGAACAACGCTAAGTACCGCGAGCTCTGGGCCACGGTGGTCACACTTTCCCTGGCCCTGGTCGGTGCCTTCGCTCCTGACGCCTACCTGCCCATGCTGTTCCGTGCGTTCATCGTGCCACTAGCGCTGGCCCTGGGCCTCTTGGCAGCCGCGAGTACACTGTGGCGGCGGTGGTGGCTGGCGCAGGGGGCCTTGTTGGGCGTCGCCATCTTGCTCATCCATGTACCGGTGGCCAGCGTGGAGCAGGCCGGTTCCGGACGCACGGCGTTGCGCATCTTCCACATGAACGTGCTGCAACCGAACACCGCGTTCGCTGAAGCCATTGCGGTGGCCCGGGCCAGCGATGCCGATGTGATCAGCGTACAGGAGGTGGGGGCTGAGTGGGCCGAGGCCCTGTTGCAAGGGCTGGTCGCGAGCCACCCGTACGCACACCTTGAACCACGCAACAACTGCTATGGGGTCGCCCTGTTCAGTAAACGGCCTTTCCAGAAGGTGGAACTGCTGGAGGTGGAAGGTACCCCGTTCATCGAAGCTCGCATCGATATGGCCGGTAGATCGGTGCGTTTGCTGGCGGTGCACGCCACCTCCCCGATCAGCTACGAACATTTCCGCAGGCGGAACGTGCAATTGGAACTGTTGGGCGCTCACCTCGCGTGCATCGAGGAGGCCACCATCCTGGTGGGTGACCTGAACACCGTGCCGTGGGACACGGCCTTCGCGCGATTCTGTGGACGTACAGGTCTGCGCAGCACCACCCGAGCCTTCCAACGCACCTGGCCGGCGCTGGGGCCCCTGGCCGCCATCCCGCTGGACCATGTGCTGGTGTCGCCGGAGGTCGGCTGCGCGGCCTTGCGCACTGTGCACATCCCCGGCAGCGACCACCGCGGCCTCTTGGCGGAACTGACCCTCTGAGGCCATGGATCCCGCCACCAAGCGACTTTGGGTGTGGATGACGGTGTTCTTCATCGCCATGGCCTTTCTGGAGAGTGCCGTGGTGGTGTACCTGCGGGCGCTGTACTACCCCGATGGTTTCCGTTTCCCGCTGGTGCCCATGGACCCCGGCCTGGTGGCCACGGAGGTGGGCCGCGAGTTCGCCACTCTGGTGATGCTGCTGGCCCCCGCCGCCCTGGTGACGCGCTCCGCCCTGGGGCGTTTCGCCTGGTTCTGCTACGGCTTCGGGGTCTGGGACATCTTCTATTACGTATGGTTGAAGGTGCTGCTGGACTGGCCCGCCTCCCTCGCGGAGCCCGACCTCCTGTTCCTGATCCCCGTGCCGTGGGTGGGGCCCGTGTGGGCGCCCATTACCGTGTCGGTGGGTTTGATCGTGCTTGCTGTCCTGCTGTTGCGGGGGCAGGCCATCATGCCTGAAGGGCTCGTGGACGAATGGACATGGACGTTGCTCGTTTCCGGGGCCGTGCTCATCATCCTGTCTTTCGTGTCCGGCCAATGGACCGGAGCACTGGATCCTACAACTGGCCCCAGCGCCCCGGCATGGCCATCGGGAACGGGTCTGTCCGATGCTTGGGATCATACATGGCCATGGTTCGCGGCCGGATGTATGCTGGCCTTCGCGGGCCTGTGGCGGGTGGGGCGAAGAGGCCGTGGACAGCCGTAGGGTCCCGGTCTGAACATTATTCTTTTTTCAACGTTAAACGCGTATTGGACGCAACCCGATCAAGAGGGGCCGTCTATTGAAATGGAAAACAGATCCAAAATGGTGACTGAAGCGCGTACCTTCCTTAGGTTGGGGTTGTTGTCCTTCCTTGGGTTCGTATTCTATTATGCCCACCTGTTCTTCGGGTTGTTGGACAACGTGGTTCTGTTCAAGACCGTCGCGATCACCTTTCTGTTGGCTACCGTGCCATTGCCGATCATCGCCATGAATAGCAAGAGGCTATTCCCGGAGTTGAATGCCAACGGCAAGACCGTGCTCACCGTGGTTTCGTCCTTGCTCCTTCTGCATCATTTCCTCATGACATTCATTTTCGTGTTGTTCTTGAAGGGGAATACGATCCTTTGAATGCTGGACTGATACCACCATGCCCGGATCGTGGCTTGACAAAGAGGGGCCGATCGTCCTAACTGAAACTTTTCCGGGAAGATGACCGTATCCAACTCAGCGATCCCGAACAGAAGGATCCACGGCATACCCGATCCAGAGGACACCGGCCCAGTGGCATTACAAGGTCCCCGTTCGAGCCCGTAAGCTCGAAGATCGGGAACATGAGAAGCCCGCCCCGTAAGGCGGGCTTCGCCGTTGCCGGAAAAGACCGTGTTGAGATCCGGTGATACGTTCTCGGCTTACTGTTCCCCCAGCTCTGCGCCGAACGACATGAACCTGCACCCCGTCCATACAGGAACCTGTATGGCTTCTGCGGAATAGCGGTGCAACAGGGACCCCTCTTGAAGGTCGTTTTAAGATGTCCGCTATGGTGCGATGAATGCCGCGCGCTGGACGTACCCACGGGCCTGTACCAGATGGACACCGCTTGAAGACGGGGTCAATAGGATCCGATCGCCCATGCCGGTGCCGCTTTCCACCAATGTCCCACGGCTGTCATAGAGCCGCACCTGCCCAAGCCTATTGCCGGTGGGTGTGCTCACCAGCAAGCCATCCGCCGTTGATGTCACGATGAATTCGGGTTCAGCCTGGACCGTTCCAATGCCATTTCCAACGGTTGAACAGGACTCCAGTATGGAGAACGGCGCATCGCCTGGGGGAACGCTGGCGAGGTAGGTCACCGGGCCTGCCATGTGCCATTCATCGAAAAGGCCAAAGCTGAGTTGGCCACCCGTGGGTTCCTGGTCAGGAAGAACGGACATGCTATAGTTTCCAGGAGCCAGGCAGATACTGACTTGGTCCATCTGTTGCAGATCGGTCAACTCGAATTGTCCTGTAGCGATGATATCCGCGCCGTTCCTGATCGTCCAGGTGAAAGTGCCTATGGCGATGGCTCCTCCGGTGTTCTGTAGATAGGGGTTCACCATTACGCATTCCTGTGCTGGGCACAGGTTCACGGTGACCGGCCAGGTGCAGGCCAATTCGCTGAAGAAGCCTGTCCAGAGATGAAGTGTAGCGTTGAATGGGCCCGTTGGGAAGGTGGCATCGGGGTGTACCCGGAGGATGTGTGTGCTTTCCATGCCGATCGCGAATAGATCGGGCGTTTCAACGGCAAGGGTATCGCCCTGGTCGCTCAGCAGGACGAAGCCAGGGTAGGAGAAGCCGATCTCGGTACTGGTCAGGTGTACCACGATCGCAGTATCCGTGAAGCTGGACCAGCGGATGGACTCCACCGTTAGTACACTGCAGTCCGGTCCTTCGCCGATCACCTCGAATACATGCTGTGGTATGGGCGCGGAATCGTCGATGAAGGCACCGTCCACGAGGATGTTGTAGGTCCCGGTCGGCAGCGTCCCGATCACGAACTCCTCGGTGTGGGGCACTAGGATGTCCATGCCGATGTCGTTCGTTGCGGTGAGTGTGATGTGTACGGTATTGCCTGCGAGCTCCCAACTCGCATCGTTGATCGACGATCCCGTACTGGACAAGTCCCCGTTCAACGCGATGGTGATCACATCCATGTTGGTGGGCTGTGCGGGTTCCACCGCGATGGAGTGGATGTAGAAATAGGTCTGTGCCGTGGCCGAGAGTGAGGCCAGGACGAGTAGACCTGGAAGCAGCAAAGCGGGGCGTATCGTGCGCATCGGATCCGGTTAGTACCGGGAAGACGCACGTACGGGGTTTTTCGATGCCCGGATCAGCTCTTCATATTGTCGAATTGGAGCGGAAGCTCGAAATCCTTCTCACGGCAGAGCGCCATCACGGCTTGGAGGTCATCGATCTTCTTTCCGCTCACCCTGATCAGATCGTCCATGATCTGGGGCTGCACCTTCAGGCCGCTGTCCTTGATGGTTTTCACGATCTTCTTGGCCGTTTCGCGTTCGATGCCTTGCTTCACTTTGATGATGCGGTATAACGTCTTTCCGCTCGGCACGGGCTCCTCCTTCAGATCGAAGCTGCGAACGTCCACTTTCTGCTTGCCACTGCGCTCCAACAAGATGTCCAGCACGGCGTCCAGTTTCAAGTGGTCTTCGGTGCTCAGCTTGATGGTCAGGGCCTTCTTGTCCAATTCGATGGTGCTGTTGGTGCCTCGAAGGTCGTACCGGGTGTCGATCTCGCGCTTGACCACGTTGATGGCGTTGTCGAGCATCTGGAGGTCCACTTTGGAGAGGATGTCTACGGAGGGCATGTGCGGGATGGATTCGGCCTGCTAAGGTAGATGCCGTGGAAATGCGGTGGCTCGTTCGCTTTCCCACTTATCTTAGACGGATACAAGATCGAGAGCCATGCCCACGCAGACCTTGAAATACAACGAGACCACGAACTACATCGCCGGGAAACCCGATGCCAACGGGCAGCAACGGATGGATGTCCGTTCCCCACTGGACGGTAGCCTGATCAGTACGGTGCTCCTGAGCACGGCCAATGACCTGGACAAAGCCGTGAAAGCCGCCGAAGCCGCATTCCCGGCGTGGAGCGGCACGCCGATCAAGGAGCGCGCGCAGATCTTCTTCCGCTATCGCGAACTGCTGCTGAAGAACAGGGAAGAATTAGCCGTTCTCGTACACACGGAGAATGGCAAGACCATGGACGAGTCGTACGCCGAGGTGGATAAGAGCGCCGAGCTGTGCGAGTTCGCCTGCAGCCTGCCGCAACTGGTGCAGGGCGAACTGCTCGAGGTGAGCAAGGGCGTGGAGTGCCGCATTGAGCGGAAGCCCCTGGGCGTGGTGGCCAGCATCGCGCCGTTCAACTTCCCGAACATGGTGCCGCACTGGACCATCCCCAACGCACTGATGCTCGGGAACACCATGATCCTGAAGCCGAGCGAGGTGGTGCCGATAAGCGCGATCCGCATCGCCGAGCTGCTGAAGGAAGCAGGACTGCCCGATGGGGTCTTCAACGTGGTGAACGGCGACCGCGCGATCGTGGAAGCCATCTGCGACCACCCGGGGATCAAGGCCGTGAGCTTCGTGGGAAGCACCAAGGTGGCCAAGATCGTGTACGTGCGTGCGACGAGCACCTTGAAACGCGCCGTGTGCCTGGGGGGGGCGAAGAACCACCTGATCGTGCTGCCCGATGCGCACCTGGAGATGACCGCGAGCAATGTGGTGGCCAGCATGAGCGGTTGTGCTGGCCAGCGCTGTATGGCCGCAGCACAGATGGTGGGGGTGGGTGCGGTGGACCCCATCATCCAGCAGATGATCCTGGAAGCGAAGAAGCTCGTGCCGGGGAGGAACCTCGGTCCGGTGATCAGCAAGGCCGCCTACGAGCGCATCACAGGGTACATCGCCGAAGCGGAGAAGGCGGGTGCCAAGGTGCTGCTCGACGGGCGTGATCCGACCGTGGAAGGTGGTGCGAAGGATGGCTATTACCTGGGCCCCACGATCATCGATCACGTGACCACCGATATGCGCATCGCGCAGGAAGAGGTCTTCGGACCGGTGATCAGCATCGTGCGCGCCAAGGACCTGGACCAGGCCATCGCCATCGAGAACGCGAACCCCTATGGCAACGCTGCGGCCGTTTTCACGCAGAGCGGTGGCTTTGCAAGGCAGGTCATGGAACGCGCCTCGGCCGGCATGATCGGCGTGAACATCGGCGTGCCCGTGCCGCGCGAACCCTTCAGCTTCGGCGGCTGGAACGATAGCAAGTTCGGTACCTGCGACATCACGGGGAAGAGCAGCATCGAGTTCTGGACGCAGCTGAAGAAGACCACGACGAAGTGGAACCCGGAAGGGAAGACGAATTGGATGAGCTGAGAATAGAACGCAGATGACGCGGATCGAACAGATGGGCACTGATCTGAGGCCGTTATTCGTGCATTATCTGCGACCATCATGCTTGATCAGCGTCATCTGCGTTCCAACACGAACCATAGTATGAGCACTTTGACAACGACCAACCCCGCCGAGATCCTCAAGGACAACCTCGAGCATACCATCTTCTCCTGGAGCAAGCAGAGCGGCCTCACGCCCTTGAACATAGAACGAGCGAAGGGCATCTACCTGTACGAACGGAGCGGTAAACGCTACATCGACTTCAGTTCGCAGCTGATGAACGTGAACATCGGACACGGGCATCCGAAGGTGGCGGAGGCGGTGGCGAAGCAGATGGCCGAGGTGAGCTACGTGCATCCGGGCATGATCACCGAGGCGCGCGGGAAGCTCGGGAAGAAGCTGGCGGAGATCACCCCGGGTTCGCTCAACCGCACCTTTTTCACCAACGGCGGCACGGAGGCGGTGGAACATGCCATGAAGCTGGCCCGCTTGTACACCGGCCGTCACAAGATCATCACGTTGTATCAGAGCTACCATGGCGCCACCTACGGAGCGCTTTCAGCAGGTGGCGACCCACGCGGTCTGCCGCACGACAGCCAGGGTGTTCCGAACATCATCCACGTGGAGAACCCGTATTTCTACCGCTGCCCTTGGAACAGCCGGACGCCGGAGGAATGCACGGAGAACGCGCTGGCGCATCTGGAACGCATCGTGAAGTACGAAGGACCGGGATCCATCGCGGCGATCATGATGGAAGGGGAGAGCGGCAGCAGCGGCTGCATCAAGTACCCGCCCGGCTATTGGAAGGGCGTGAAGGCCATTGCGGATCGATACGGCATCTTGACGATCTGCGACGAGGTGATGAGCGGCTTCGGTCGCACCGGTAAATGGTTCGGTATCGACCACCACGGGGTGGTGCCGGACATGATGTGCATGGCGAAAGGCATCACCGCGGGCTACATCCCGCTCGGTGGATTGATCGTGCGCGAAGAGATCGTGAAGCACTTCGATGAGAAGCCACTACCGATCGGACTTACGTACAGCGCACATGCGGTGGCGTGTGCGGCTGCCAATGCGGTGCTGGCGATCTACGAGGACGAGGACCTGGTCAACAATGCGGCACGCATGGGCAGGTACGTCGATAAGCGTGTGGCCGAACTGGCGCAGAAGCACCCGAGCATCGGCGACTTCCGCAATACCGGGCTGCTGGGTTGCATCGAGCTGGTGAAGGACCGCAAGACCAAGGAGCCCATGGCGCCGTGGAACGCTACACCCGACCAAATGGGCGTGATGAACAAGGTCGCGGCGAAGATCAACGAGCTCGGCATGTTCACCTTCGTGCGCTGGAACTGGATCTTCGTGGCGCCGCCATTGTGCATCGACGAGGCGGGGATCGACGAGGGCCTTGAGATCATCAGCAAGGCGATCAGCATCGCGGATGAAGCGTGCATGTGATCAGCTAATGAGCGGATCTTCCAATTAGCTGGTCGGATGGAAGACATCACCCGTTCCCCGCTCTACAGCCCGGACCTTGCGCCCATTCCGCCCGAGAAGCGCACATGGAACAGGTGGAACCTGGCCGCGCTCTGGGTGGGCATGGCGGTCTGTATCCCCACATACTTGCTGGCTTCGTACATGATGCGGGCCGGTTTGAGCTGGCAGGCGGCGTTGGTGATCATCGGCCTGGCCAACCTGGTGATCACGATCCCCATGGTGCTCAACGGACACGCCGGAGTGAAGTACGGCATTCCGTTCCCCGTGCAGGGGCGGGCGGCGTTCGGCACGGTGGGCATCCATATCCCGAGCCTCGTACGTGCCGTGGTGGCCTGCGGCTGGTTCGGTGTGCAGACGTGGATCGGTGGCTTGGCCATCTATTCCATTTGGAATGCCGCGACCGGTCAGGATGGAGAAGTTGCGCTGACCATTGGCAAGTTCATCTGCTTCGGCGTGTTCTGGCTGATCAACATCTGGTTCATCTGGAAAGGCACCGAGAGCATCCGCTGGCTGGAGGATTGGAACGCACCGATCCTGATCCTCATCGGCGTGGTCCTGCTGGTCTGGGGGGCAAGGAGCGCGGGCGGCTTCACCCAGGTGCTGGATCAAGGGAAGCAACTGCAGCAGGCCACCATCGAGGTGCTGCCATACGCGGATGCGCCGGGGATCACCCTCGGCCTATCGCCGCTCCTGAACACGGACGGCACACCCAAGGCCACGCACTATCGACTGATCCATACGAAGCAACGCGAGAGCCGACCGGCCGAATGGGTGCCGATCGTCTCGGCCTTGACCGCGGTGAACATCGGTGCGGACAGCGAAGTGCAGGTGCAGTTCAGGGACGGCAAGGGCAACGAGTCCGCCCTGTTGGAGTTCAAGGCCGGCGGCACCAGCGCGCGCGAGGTCGGGTTTTGGCAATACCTCATGTGGTTCACCGCCATGGTCGGCTTCTGGGCCACCATGTCCATCAGCATATCGGACATCACGCGCCACGCGAAGAGCCAGAAGGACCAGCTCGCCGGGCAGTTCATCGGCCTGCCGGGCACCATGCTCTTCTACTCCTTTGTGGGGATCTTCGTCACCAGTGCGGCCGTGGTGGCCTTCGATGATGTGCTCATCGCCGAGGATGCCCCGTGGGACCCGGTATCGCTGGTGGACAAGTTCAAGAGCCCGGGCGTGGTCATCTTCGCGCAGGTCGCGATGCTCATCGCCACGCTCAGTACCAACATCGCGGCGAACGTGATCGCACCGGCCAACGCCTTCAGCAACCTTTTCCCGAAGCGCATCAGTTTCCGCGTGGGCGGCGTGATCGCTGGTTTCGTGGGCATCCTCATCTGCCCGTGGTGGCTCATGAACGAGATCAGTGGCATCCTCATCTTCATCAGCGGCTTGCTCGGTCCGGTGCTGGGCATTCTGCTGTGCGACTACTTCGTGGTGCGCAAACGCGAACTGGTGCTCGCGGAACTGTACATGGTGGATGGCCGGTACGCGGGGGTGAACACCGCCGCCATCATCGCACTTGTCGCGGGTGTGGCGGTGGCCATCATCGGCTACTGGGTGAAACCGCTGGAAGTACTTTACCAGCTCTCGTGGTTCAGTGGAACGGCCGTCGCGTTCGTGGTGTACTGGGCGTTGATGCGCTACCGATCGTAATTGTGCAGCAACCTGCTGCACAATTACGATCATTGTCACCACCGTTTGTACGGGCCGCATTCTCTACTTTGGCAACATGCCGCGCACGCCAGTAAAACGACCAGCGCGCAGGGTGGTCCCCGCCGGTTACCCGCGCTTCCTCACCGTCTTGAAGGATCATATCCGTCAGGCGCAGGTGAAGGCCGCGCTGTCGGTGAACAGCGAGCTGATCAAGCTCTATTGGCACATCGGGAGGGAGATCCTCCTGCGCCAGCGGAAGGAAGGCTGGGGGAGCAAAGTGGTGGACCGCCTGGGTGCCGACCTGCTCGCCGAGTTCCCGGAGATGACGGGCCTGTCCCCGCGGAACCTGCTCTACATGCGGGCTTTCGCCGATGCCTATCCCGACCCCTCAATTGTGCAGCAGGTTGCTGCACAATTGCCATGGGCGCATAACCTGGTGCTGCTCGACAAGGTCAAGCGCACCGAGGACCGCCTCTGGTACGCGGCCGCTGCGGTGCGTCACGGGTGGAGCCGCTCGGTGCTCTCGCTGCAGATCGCGGCCCGGGCGCACAAGCGTCATGGCAAGGCCATCACCAACTTTCAGCGCACGCTGCCACCCGGCCGCTCCGACCTCGTGCAACAGACCCTGAAGGATCCCTACACCTTCGATTTCCTCACCCTTGCCGTGAATGCGCGGGAGCGCGAATTGGAGCAGGGGCTGGTGGAGCATGTGCAGAAATTCCTCATCGAACTGGGCGTGGGCTTCGCTTTTCTCGGGCGGCAGTTCCACATGGAGGTGGAAGGGGAGGACTACTACATGGACCTGCTCTTCTACCATGTGCGGCTCCGTTGCTACGTGGTGATCGACCTGAAGATGGGCGCGTTCAAACCGGAGTACGTAGGCAAGATGGGGTTCTACCTCAGCGCGGTGGACGCCGAGCTGCGCCATGCGGACGACCAACCGACCATCGGCCTGCTTCTCTGCAAGGGCGCGAAGAAGCTCACCGTGGAGTACGCGCTGCGGGGCACGAACAAGCCCATCGGTGTTTCGCAGTGGAGCACCAAGCTCGTGGCCGAACTGCCGCGGAAGCTGCAGCGCCTGCTGCCCACCGCCGCACAGATCGAGAAAGAACTGGAGAAGAAACCCGGAAAAAGGCGGCGCGGATGAAATTGTGCAGCAACCTGCTGCACAATTGATCAACCTCCGGAAAGCCGCACCAATACGAACGATCATGGCACTCCTCATCAAGAACGGAACCGTTGTCACCGCCGCTGATTTCCACCGTGCGGATGTCCTCATCGAAGGTGAACACATCAAGGCCATCGGGCACGACCTGCATGCGCCGGGTGCGGAAGTGATCGACGCGAAAGGCCAGTTCGTACTTCCCGGTGGCATCGATCCGCATGTGCATCTGGACATGCCCTTCATGGGCACCTTCAGCAGCGATAACTACGAGACCGGCACGCTCGCCGCGCTGCACGGCGGTACCACCACCGTCATCGATTTCATCCTGCAAACGCAGGGGAAGAGCCTGCGGCACGCGCTGGAAAGCTGGCAGGGCCGCATGAACGGCAACCTCTACGGCGATCTCAGCTTCCACATGGCCGTCACCGATTTCAACGACGACACACGCAAGGAAGTGCGCGAGATGATCGAGCAGGAGGGCATCACCAGCTTCAAGACCTTCATGGCCTACAAGGGCGCGCTCATGATCGACGACCGCCAGATGGTGGGCCTGATGCAGGAGGTGAAGGAGCACGGCGGCATGGTGATCGTCCACGCCACCAACGGCGACATGATCGACTACCTCGTGCAGAAGCATCGAAGCGAAGGCAAGCTCTCGCCGCTGTACCACTACCTCAGCCAGCCCGAGATCACCGAGGCCGAGGCCAGTCACCGGTTCGCGGACATGGCCAGCTACACAGGCGTACCCGCGTACATCGTACACCTCACCTGCGAAGGTGCGCTCAACGCCGTGCGCGATGCCGCGCGCCGGGGCCAGCGCGTGCTCGCCGAGACCTGCATCCAATACCTGCTGCTCGATGCCTCGCTCTACGAACGTGCTGACGGCGCCAAGTGGGTGATGAGCCCGCCGTTGCGCGAGAAGAAGGATCAGCAGCAATTGTGGGCCGGCATCGAACAAGGCAGCTTGCAAGTAGTGTCCACGGACCACTGCCCCTTCATGATGGCGCAGAAAGCCATGGGCTCCGCCGACTTCTCGAAGATCCCGAACGGTCATCCCGCCATCGAGCACCGCATGGAACTGCTCTTCAGCGAAGGCGTGAACAAGAAGCGCATCAGCGTGAACAAGTTCGTGGAAGTCACAGCCACCAACCCCGCGAAGATCTTCGGCATGTTCCCGCGCAAAGGCACCATCGGCATCGGCAGCGACGCGGACATCATCCTGCTCGACCCCAACGAGCGCCACACCCTCAGCGCCAAGATGCACCACATGAATGTGGACTACAGCGGCTACGAAGGCATGCAACTCACCGGCAAGGTGAAGACCACCATCCTCCGCGGCCAGGTGGCGGTACACAACGGCGAAGTGCGGATCAAGAAAGGGTATGGGAAGTTCGTGAAGCGGAACAAGGTGTCGGGAATGCTGTAGGGGGATGGAACGCTCAATGGAACGCAGATGACGCGGATGAAGCAGATGAACGCTGATCTGAAATGCAGATGAAGAAGGTTCTGGGCGTGTCGGCTCGAAGACTCGCCGTCGCGCTTTCCGCTGCAAGTCCTCGCGCGGATTACCGCGCTGTGGGCTTTTCGCTACAATCGCTCACGCGAATGCGGTCCAGTGTTCCTACTTTGTTCGCGTGTTGATGGAGCATGAACAGTGCCAGCCAGTATCGGCCATGAAGCAAGGAACCCCTGCCGCAGGTGCGGTGATCGCGAGCCAGAATGGTAGCCAGATGAGCTACTGCAACAAGTGCGAGAAATGCGGTGAAACAAGCCGAAGTTCGAACACAGTGAGTATCCCGGCGAAAGGGAACAAGTACACGAATAACTTCCGGTGCATGAAGTGTGGCAATCAGCAACGAGTGGAGATCATTGGAATATGAAATGAGCACATTGATCGCCGTCGAGACTTACCCAGCTTGGCTTGAGATAGAGATCGGGCTGGACAGCCATGCCGTCGCTCTTTCGCATGCAGGCCGTACCGAGTTGTTTGAAAGCCGGATCAAAGAAGGGCTTGAAGCACTGGAACGTGCATGCCCCGGAATCGGATCCAAGCTTGAAGTGTTTCCGGGTCGCCCCTTTGCCTTCACTGGATCGTTAACCGAGGAAGAGATCCGAGCGATCTGGCACCTGCCGAAATTGCGGATGCTTGCTGATCGTGGCGATCAGGACCCCGGCGAACCGCAACCTGACGAGCTGGGCATGCGCCCATACATCGTTTCAGTGCATCAACATATTCAAGCCGAGGAAAGCGATGTGATCAATGTCGAGGCATACACATTGCTCGTGAATGCAAAGGACGAAGAGGATGCGAGGACCAGCGCGGTTGATCAGTGCTCCTCTGTCATGCCGGAGCACTTCATGGGCAGCGACTATGTCATTCATCGGCGCTGGTGGACGGCAGAACACGCCCATGTGAATTCATGGAAGGAGGACGTGCGGAGTACTTTCGGAAATGCGGTTGTTTTGGATCGTCGAACGGTTCGCAAGAAGAAGGGAGTAACATGGCGTCCAGAAGGGAGCATAGAACGTGTGACTTATGGTAGTCCCGTACAACGTCCGAAAGAATGGGAGTGGATGTTGAGTTGAATGCTCTGGAAGGCAAGCTGCTTGAATCTTACCGGCGGCACTTCAGCGAGGCCCCAAGTTGGGCCTACCCAGTTGCACCACCCATTCCATTCGTTGGAAAAGACTATCCTGAATCTGGTGGAGGAGTACTGATCTACGCAAGTGCGGAGAACCTGGGCTACACTTGGGATGATGCGAATCCGACGAGGGTTGGATGGGGACTTCACTCAAGCGAAAGGGTCAACAAATGGCCTTGGCTCGGGAACTGTTGGAGTCAAATGTTAAGGGGAAGAATCATGCTGGAAAGTGTGGGTGGTACTTCTGTCCACATCGGTCCGATCAACGATGGCACACAACTGAAGGTCGCACGACACATTGTTCAATGCCTTCGGCCTTTGTCAAGGTTTGCCGAGGCATCGGCCAGGGATTTCTTGGAACAGATCGCCGTTTCGAATCCGGGCAAGTACAGCATCTTCTCGCGAACGAATAGGGACTATCCCAAAGACTTAGGCAAGTTCAAGGAGATGGTCTCATTCATCCTGGCTGACTTGAATGTACTGCGGCCTGAGGTCCTGATCATACCGGGAACCATCTTCAGTACGCTACAGCGCACTACTTTGAAGGCCAGGTTGGCAGAGGTCCCGACAATCGTTCTCATTTCACAAGTTCAACCACGACCGATCAGGGTTTGGAGAAAGCCCCTTGCCAAGAAGGAGAGGTGGTGCGTGAACACGGTGCCTTATCGTTGGGATGTTCCAGCACATGCCGATCAATATGTTCAATGGATCGAGGAAAGGAGGATGACCACGAAGTGGGGCGAGCGCATCATCCGACTTTGATGTTCAAGTGTATTCCTGATGCGATAGGCTGCGTGAGGGATAGAAGCGGCACCCCGCAGCGAGGAACGAGCGAGGAGTATAGCGGATAGCCCGACCCGAGGCTTTTGCGAGGCGCACGCCCACCCTTCGACTTCGCTCAGGGTGACACTTCCCCAGCGTATCCGCGTTCATCTGCTTCATCCGCGTCATCTGCGTTCCATTCCCACATCCCGCCCCGACCCGTAGGAAATTCGCTTACTTCCTCTTAACATTGGGTTCCATCAGAACGAACCATCAGCGCAGATCCGCCTAATCAGCGTCATCTGCGTTCCAATCAGACAACCCATGCCGAGGAAGATCAAGAGCGGCCTTATCCAGATGAGCCTCCCGAAGACGGAGGGCGAAGGCAGCATCCAGGAGATCGTGGATGCCATGGTGCAGAAGCACATCCCGTACATCGAGAAGGCGGGCCAACAGGGCGTGCAGATCCTCTGCCTGCAGGAGATCTTCAACACGCCGTACTTCTGTCCGGGGCAGGACAAGGCCTGGTACGCGAGCGCGGAAACGGTGCCCGGCCCCACCACGGAGTTGATGGCCCAGTACGCGAAGAAGTACAACATGGTGATCATCGTTCCGATCTACGAGAAGGAACAGGCCGGCGTTCTTTACAACACCGCCGCGGTGATCGATGCGGACGGCACGTACCTGGGCAAGTACCGCAAGAACCACATCCCGCACACGAGCGGCTTCTGGGAGAAATTCTTCTTCAAGCCCGGCAACCTGGGTTATCCGGTGTTCCAGACGCGCTACGCGAAGGTGGGCGTGTACATCTGCTACGACCGCCACTTCCCCGATGGCGCACGCTGCCTGGGCCTGAACGGGGCGGAGATCGTGTACAACCCAAGTGCTACGGTGGCTGGTCTCAGCGAGTACCTGTGGAAGCTGGAACAACCCGCGCATGCCGCAGCGAACGGCTACTTCATGGGGTGCATCAACCGGGTGGGGGAGGAGAAGCCCTGGAACCTCGGGAAGTTCTACGGCCAGAGCTACTTCGTGGATCCACGCGGCCAGATCTTCGCACAAGCCTCGCGCGATGATGATGAGCTGCTTGTCGCGGAATTCGACCTGGATATGATCGAGGAGGTGCGCAGCACGTGGCAGTTCTTCAGGGATCGCAGGCCGGAGACTTACGGGAGGTTGACGGAGTTGTAAGAACGCTGATGACGCGGATCTTTATGATGAACGCGGATCAAAGCGAATTGCCATGCCTGACCTGAACAAAGAGAATTACATGCATTCTGAATTGACCGAGCAGGTCATTCTGATGTTCTACAAGGTATACAACGCTTTGGGGCATGGCTTTTGGGAGAAGGTCTATGAGAACGCGATGTTCCATGAGTTGACCTTGGCAGGACTTCAGGTGAAGCGCCAACAACCGATCACCGTGTTTTATAATGGTGTGGAGGTCGGTAGCTATTACGCTGACCTCATTGTCGAAGGTCTCGTCATCGTGGAACTCAAAGCTGCGGAGAGTATTTGTGAGGAGCACGAGTGCCAGTTGATCAACTACCTTAAAGCCACCGACATGGAAGTAGGATTGCTCCTGAACTTCGGCAAGAAGCCTCAAATCAAGCGAAAGGTCCACTCAAACTCCTATCAGCGGATATCATAGCCATCCGCGCCACTTGCGTCCCACCTCTCGCTGACACATCCTATCAGCGGGTATCATAAAGACCAGCGCGATCAGCGTTCCATCATGGCAGAGTACAAGAAACCCACCACCGAAGCCGAGTTCGCGGCCAACTTCCATCCGAAGAAGCCGTTGATGAGCGACACCGAGGCGTACTACGAGAGCTCGCGCTGTCTGTATTGTTACGACGCGCCGTGCATCAATGCGTGCCCAACGGGGATCGATATTCCGCTCTTCATCCGCCAGATCAACGATGGCAACAAGGAGGGTGCGGCCAAGACGATCTACGAGAGTAATTGGTTCGGTCATGCGTGCGGGAATGTTTGCCCTACGGAGGAACTGTGCGAAGGTTCGTGCGTGTACAACAACAGCGATGTGAAGCCGATCGAGATCGGGCGCTTGCAGGCGCATGCCACCGACAAGGTGATCCGCAGCAAGAAGCGGTTGTTCATCACCGCGAAGCCCACAGGCAGGAAGGTGGCAGTGATCGGTGCGGGTCCGGCGGGTGTTTCGTGTGCGTGTGAACTGCGGATGCATGGGCATACGGTGGACATCTACGAGGCGAAGGCCAAACCGAGCGGCCTTTGCGTGTATGGCGTGGCACCGTACAAGCTCACCAACGAGGAGGCGCTGGATGAGATGAGCTATCTGCAGGAGCAGTTCGGCTTCAACGTCCACTACAACAAGCCGGTGACCGGTCGTGCCGAACTGGACGAACTGGAGAAGGACTACGACGCCATTTTCATCGGCATCGGCCTGGGCGGAACATCATCGCTCGGCATTCCCGGTGAGGACAAGAAGGGCGTGATGGGTGCGTTGGAGTTCGTAGAGGAATTGCGCAACAAGCATCACGCGACTCCGGTGGGGACGCGGGTGATCGTGCTCGGAGGTGGGAACACGGCCATGGACGCGGCCAGCGAGAGTTGCCGCATGGGCGCGGAAAGCGTGATCATCGCCTACCGGCGGGGTCCGGAGGAGATGGGCGCGTACGGCTTCGAGTTCGATCTGGCGAAGAAGAGTGGTTCGAAGGCACTGTTCAACGTGACGCCGGTGGAAGTTTTGGGCAACGGTGCTGTGACCGGTGTGAAGTTCATTCGGAACAAGACGGCCTACGGGAAGATCGAAGTGATCCCCGGGAGCGAATTCATAGAGCCGTGCGACATGGTGCTGCTCGGGACCGGTCAAGGCAAGCAGGTGGCGTTGCTGGAACAGATCAGCGGCGTGAAGCTGGACCAGAAGGGCCGCATCCTGGACAACCGAGGCCGCATCGTGGTGAACGAGCATTACCAGACGAGCAATCCGAAGTACTTCGCCGCGGGCGATGCGGTGAATGGCGGGGTGGAAGTGGTGAATGCGGCCGCTGAAGCGAAGAAGGCGGCGCATGGGATCGATGCGTACCTGAGGAAGTGATCAGCTGATGTGACGATCAGCGGATTAGCTGATGAAATACCTGACGCTATGGAAGAGTTCGAAGAGTTCATTCCTGGTGATCGAGCTGATTGGCTGGCGATCTGTGATGCCGTGATCGAGGAAGATCGGTTGGCGTCGCTCGATGCTTCTATCGTGCAAGAGCCACAGGCGAGCTATTCCGGAAGTCCGCTTTATCGGGACAACCTGTTGCTCAAAGAGACCTTTGAATTATCCGTTCGCACCATTCGCATCGTGGATCAACTCGGTTGCGAACGGGCATGGTTGATCGACCAGTTCGAGCGGTCGGCATGTTCGACAGGAGCGAATTCCAAGGAGGCTCAGAACGCCGAAAGCCTCAGGGACTTCGTTCACAAGCTGAAGATCGCACTGAAAGAAGCCGACGAAGCCGAATACTGGTATTACCTCATAGCCGCCACGCAGGACAAGGGCGTTGATGAAGATCTCATTGCCCGCATCCAACGTGTCATGCGCATCTTGAACAAGATCATAGGCACCTGTAAGCAACGTCTGCTGGAACGAAAGAACACCAGGTAGCTGTCGCCCACCACGCCATCAGCTAATCCCCACATCCGCTAATCAGCTAATCAAATGGCCGATCTCCGAACCAACCTCGCCGGTATCAAGTCCCCGAACCCATTCTGGCTCGCCTCAGCGCCACCGACCAACTCCGGCTACCAGATCATGAAGGCTTTCGACACGGGCTGGGGCGGTGCCGTGTGGAAGACGCTCGGCGTGCCCGTGGTGAACGTGAGCAGCCGATACGGCAGCGTGAACTATCGCGACAAACGCATGGTGGGCTTCAACAACATCGAGCTCATCACCGACCGGCCATTGCGCGACAACCTGCGCGAGATCAGCGAGGTGAAGAAGCGTTTCCCGGACCACGCGGTGATCGCATCGCTGATGGTAGAGACACGGGAAGAGTGGCACAACATCGTCCGAGATGTGGAGAATGCCGGTGCTGATGGCATCGAACTGAACTTCGGTTGCCCGCACGGCATGTGCGAGCGCGGCATGGGCAGCGCGGTGGGACAGGAGCCGAAGGTGCTGCAGACCATCGTGGAGTGGGTGAAGGAGGTGGCAAAGGTCCCGGTGATCACCAAGCTCACACCGAACATTTCGGACATCACACGTCCGGCACGTGCGGCAAGGGCCGGTGGCAGCGATGCGATCTCGCTGATCAATACCATCCAGAGCATCGTGGGTGTGGATATCGACCAGTTCGTTCCCTACCCGATCGTGGACGGTAAGAGCACCAACGGCGGCTACTGTGGCCCGGCCGTGAAGCCCATCGCGCTGAACATGGTGAAGAACTGTGCTCAACACCCCGAGGTGAATCTGCCCATCAGCGGGATCGGTGGCGTGGAGAACTGGCGCGATGCCGTGGAGTTCATCCTGCTTGGTGCCACCAGCGTTCAGGTCTGTACGGCCGTGATGCACTTCGGCTTTGGCATCATCCGCGATCTGAAAAGCGGCCTGGAACGTTACATGGACGAGAAGGGCTTCAAGACGATCGAGGATTTCCGCGGCAAGGCGCTGCCGAACGTGAAGCATTGGGAGGACCTCAACCTCAAGTACAAGGTCACCGCCAGCATCGACGAAAGCAAGTGCATCGGCTGCCAACTGTGCTACACCGCCTGCGAGGACGGTGCGCACCAGGCCATCGCGCTGAGCACCGATCCGGCGAACCGCATCCCCAGTATCATCGACGAGAATTGCGTGGGGTGCAACCTGTGTTCACTGGTTTGCCCGGTGGAAGGCTGCATCACCATGGAACGCCGCGACGACGCGACGCAGCACCTTACATGGGGTGAGCGAACGGCCGCGGGGAACATCCCGAAAAGCTTCAATGATGAGCTGGCCGGTGGGCTGCACCACTGGGTGCCGGAGCCGGCAGAGGCGCTGGCGAAGAAGAAGCCGAGGCATTACAAGGGCTGATCGAATGGACGAATTCATGCAAGCCGCCATCGACGAAGCCCGCCTGGGCCGGTCAGAAGGTGGCATCCCGATCGGTTCCGTGCTCGTGCGTGATGGAAAGCTCATCGCCCGCGGTCACAACAAACGCGTGCAGGAGAAGAACCCGATTCTCCACGGCGAAATGGACTGCCTCAATAACGCTGGCCGCATCGGCAGCTACAAGGGCACGGTGATCTATTCCACGCTGATGCCCTGCTACATGTGCGCGGGCACCATCGTGCAGTTCAAGATCAAGAAGGTGATCGTGGGGGAATCGCGCACGTTTCCTGGCGCCCGCGCCTTTATGGAAAGTCACGGTGTGGAAGTGATCGACCTGGATCTACCGGAATGCGTGCAGATGATGGAGGAGTTCATCGCTGCGGAGCCGGAACTGTGGAACGAGGATATCGGGGAATAGGGGTTCAGTAGAACACTGGTTGCGCCGATAGGGCAGATGAGCGCTGATCTGGAACAGATCAATGCACCATCTGTGTTGATCATGTTGATCTGCGTCACCGGTGTTCCATTCAGAGGTGGAAATGAAAAGCGGCCACCCCTTTCGGAGCAGCCGCTTTTTGGTCGGACTGCAATGACTATTTCGCCACCACCACGCGGAAGTCGGAACGTTTTCCGTTCTCGAATTCCAGCTGGAACATGTAGGTGCCTGCGCTCATGCCGGTGAGGTCCACGCTCATCACCTCATTGGATGTGATGCTCGTCTTCTGTTCCGAGCACAACGTACCATCCGATCCGAAGATCCGCAACACTGCAGCACCGTGGTGCCCGCGCATGGGGATCCGCACCAGGTCCGCGGTCGGATTCGGGAAGGGAGTGAGCTCCACTTTTTCATCCTCACGGATACCAATGCTGTTGATGTCCATGGTTTTCGCGGCCACGGAAGGAGCACCGGCCAGGCCGGTGAACCCATTGTACCATTGACCAGCATAGATCAACGTGGTGGGAGAGAGCGTCTGGGATCCTGTGGTCTCGTAGTCCAATTGGTCGTTCCATCCATGCCGTACCAGGCTATCCTGTGTTTCCACGCAGAACAGGTAACGCTGGTTGTCCATCAGGGAGAGCGGAGCAGCGAATGGGATGAAGATCGACTCATCCTGCAGGTCGCTGGTGTACGTGTAGGTGCCATTGCCATTGGTTATGGACACCAGGCCGTTGTCCGTCGGACGTGCGTAGAAGTCGGTGATCAGATCCACCCATTGGAAGGCGTAGGCATAGACATCCATGTTGATCAGCGAGGTATCCACGGGGGCGGCACGGTCCGCAGGTGTGCTTCCGGTGAAATGTAGGCCGGTCACCGCAAGGCGGCTGGCGTTGGAGTCGATGAAGGAGATGCACGTGCGGAAACCACTCCCGAAGCCGCTCGGTACCACACCGACATCGCCGGTTGGCAGGTTGGTGCTCGCGTCAATAGGCGCATAGCTCAGTAGGTCGCCGAAGTAGACGGAGGTGGTGAAGGTGTTGTCCGCGTCGAAATCATCCGGAAGATCCGCTTCTGCGGTGTACGTGATGATGTATGCTCCGGACAAGCTGGGTTGTGTGAATGCAGGGAGCAGGATCAACGTACTGTCACCAGGAGCCAGGTTCAGCGCTTCACCGACCTCATTGTACACCTCGGTCCCGTTCTGTGTGATCACCGCGCGGAGCCGGGCGCTGCTTTGGAGCTCTGAGCCGAAGTTGTGCACGTATCCGCCCAGCACGGCCCCGTATTCATCGGCGCTACTCGCCAGAATGCTCGGGTACCCTGCTGCGGGAGGAACCATTACGTCATACACATCCATGCTCAAGTTCGTGGGGAAGGCGCCGTAATTGTTCCCGATGAACGCGGTCACCGGCTCCTGTTCCATCACCGAACGGATCGTGGCACCATCCGTTTGATTGATCATCACCACGGGGATGGTCACCTGTGCGCCGTAGTCCCCACCTTGCATGTTGATGTTCAGTGCATCGCTATTGCTGATCAGCAGGACAGCATCAGCTCCGGCCTCTTGTGCGTGCAAGGCTTTCAAGGAGAAATTGCAGGATCCGCGATAGATCACCGCGATCTTGCCGTCCAGTTCTGCACCGTTCACCAGGGGTTCACAACCCAGCGAATCGGCCGCAGTACCATCGAAACCGAGGACCAGCTCCCTTTGTACGGCGTTCTCCGGTAGCAAAAGGTCGGGTACACTCCAACCGTTGGCCGCTGTAGCGTAGGTGTTGGCATAACTTCCTGCAATGGAATTCGGGGTAATGACCTGGACCACCACATCGCCTTGGCCGTAGCCTAAGGTGCACGTCAGTCCGAATGTGAGCGGGAGTAGATGTTTGAGCATGATGTTCCTGAAAAGTGTTTGTGCGGTTTGGGGTCCGAGAGAGTAGACCCGTCGATCGCAATTCTAACCATTTATCCTTACGCCAACGGATCGGGAGTGGGCCAATGTTGGTGTGCACTTCTTGGTGCTCATTAGGTTCGTTGATCCTCTATCAGGCATGGTAGTTGGTTGAGGATCAATGAATTGCATGTTGCTATTCAGGCGTAATGCTGTGGATCCTGAGCCGTTGTGCATGCCGTGTTGACCGGCTGTGGGTTCTTCGAGGTACCCATATACCATTTCGTATTACTGAGCCGGTGATGAAGATCCGGCCGAGCTCAGCGATCTGTACCACTGGGGTGATAGCGTGAAAGGGTGCGAGGCATTTCACCTTCTCACGCTTTTCACCCTTTCACCTTTTCACCATTGGATCGACCGGTTCTTTCATGCCGTCTCAGTACGGCGTAGGCTAGAGATGTGAAGGGATCGTTTCGCAGGACGATACGGCGAGGTCGTTGCATAGCATGGGCTAAGGAACGATCACGACGGAGAAGTCATGCGGAAAGAGACCGAGTGGATCGGCCTACGCCATAGTGCGAATTGGTATTACAGGCCGTGATCCCAGGTCTTTGACCACGACGAAAGGATCCACGGGTGTATCGAACCGGACCTGGACCAAGACCACGGCTCCCAACCTTTTCCCATTGTGCAATGGAGCCGGATCGGTGAGGCATCAATGTTTTTGGACCCTTGTGGTGTACACGTTCCCATCATGGATCACACGAACCTCCATGATGCCGGCGTGTTCCAGCGTGAGGTCGATCGGTATGCGGTTCACCCCCTGCGAGCCGGAAATGCTCCAACGATCGAGCATGCGCCCCTGCACATCCCAGATCGAGATCTCCATCGTTCCGGGCCGCGGAGCTTCAAAGCTCAATTCCGCGCGATCTCCTGCGGGGTTCGGGAACACATGGATCCTGGTACTCTCTTTCGCGAAGTGGGCCGTGAGCGTACCATCCGTTGCGAACGACCGCCTGAGGTGTGTGCTCGTGAATAGACTATCGGGTTCGCCACTGTAGCTCCAATGACTGAATCGGAATCCCGGAAGTGGTGTCACCTGCACATCGATGTCGTTCCCGTTGAAGTAGACCCCGTCGAATGGCATGGTTGGCTGAATGGTGTTCACCTGCATGGTGCCCGCGCCGCGTGGGAACATGTCGAACCGGAGTTGCGCTGTATTGGGAAGGTCGTACCACGCCAGTACATCTTCACGCATGTACCCGGCACGAAGTCGGATCCATTCGGGGATCACTTGCCCGCTTTGTTCATGCCAAATGGATGGGTTCGTGCCCCACCGTTGGAAATGACGTGGGATCTCATGTGCGATGGTGGCACGGATCCGGTCGTTCTCGGCCATCAACGCATCCGCGTTCAAGCAGGTGTTCATCAGGTCGGCCAGTCGGTTCAAGAATGAACGCCTGAACTCCGGACGTTGGATCAGGCTCTGGTAGATCTCCGCATGGATGAACCCCTCCCGATGGACATGGACCCAGTAGAACATGTCGAAGTCGTTGGGTATCCACGGCGCTGCGTTCATCGTGGCATCCAAATCGTACATCAAGTAGCGCCATTTACCCCGGTGGATCGATGGTTTCCAGTACTTCAGGTTGTTCGATGGCCAGTCCGAGTTCCCGGCGAACATCTCTAGTGCGAAATAGTCGATGAAGCTCTTCAGGTCCATCAGGCTGTCGACACGGGCGAAGTGCAGGTCGTCGCTCATGTCATGCGAGCGTATGAATTGTTGGAGTGAGTCGAAGTGGAGGCTGTCTCCCTGGATCACGTGGTTCTCTTCGTCCATGATCAGCAACGCGTCCGGATCCATGCTGTGGTTCGTGGCCAAGTAGTCCTTGTCCACACGCTCGCGGATATTGTGGATACCCCAATAGTTGCCGTTGATGTACACCACACTCGGTTTGAATCCCAGCACATCGATGTCCAGACCCGCGTGCAGCGCCACTTGGTGGAAGAAGCCATCGCGGTAGTGTGCCTGGCACCAGTCGCTGCCCGAGTTGCGGAGAATGATGCGCTTGAAGGTCTCCAACGCGGGCTTTTCGGGGAAGAATCCGTGGTCGATCCCATCCGATCCAAAATGGTCACGGGCGGTGAGCCGTAGTGGCCGCTGCGGCTTGTTCCGTGAGGATCGGCCACCATGGATGCGGAGTTCCACATCCTGGTCGATGCGTCGTACACCAAGCTCATCAAAGTACTCGAACCTGACCCCGATGCCCCGCTCATCCCAGAAGTTGGCGCCCCAATGCGGGTAGACCGTGTCCGCCTCTGGCCCCAGCATGTATAGTCCGAGGGTGTCGTCGAACATGCTGTCGGGGTCCATGCTGAGTGAGACAACGGGGAGCCGGGTCTGCTCGTTCAAGAGGAAGGTGCCCGCGATCGTGGGGGAGTCGAGGTGACCGGGACGTCGTGTGAAGGCCTTCAAGACCGTGGTGCTTGTGAGCTGTATGGCGCCCGTATAGATCGCGGAAGAGCTGGTCGGCTCGCTGCCGTCCCAGGTCATGTGGACCGTACAATCCGGTGCTACGGTTAGGCCCACAGGAAGCGGGCCCGGCTTGACCCCCGGGGGAGTGCTGAAATGGGGCACCGGTGCATATCCCGGATAACCCGGGCTGGTGTTCGGCTGCCCCGGGGTGGGCTGGTCGTGGATACGGATGGTGCCGCTGCCATCGCGTGCCGCGCTGTGGTTGGGACGGAGTGCGGGTAGTGGGAACACATCCACAGGGGCGAATGCCGAGGAGCTCAGAACGATCTCTTCACCCGCCGCATCCAGCTTGAATGGGAAGTGCATGCCATCGCTGTTGTCCAGGCCATGGAACAGCACGAGGTAGCCGCCGGCTTCAAGCGTCTGGTTCGGTAGCGACCATCGGTCAGGGTGGAAACGATCATCACTCAGGAACAGGCCGGTCAGCTCTACCGCCTCGGTCCCTTGGTTGTGCAGCTCGATCCAGTCCGGGGTATCCCCGAACGGATCCTGGATCAGGTCGAGGTTCTTGCTGCACGCTTCGCTGATCACGATCTGCCCGTGGCCCAGCAAGCTCACGAGGACCGAAAGGGCTGCGGTGATGGAGCGCGTCATCTGCGACCGGCGGATCCGCACCTTCAATGCTTGAACCGTACGAATAGCCGCCCGAAGTTATCGCTGTCCTTGTCGATCCGGTGGTACATCTTCTTGATATGGGGTTGTTGCAGGAAACGGATCACCTTCTTCTTCAACTGGCCGCTGCCCTTGCCGGGAATGATCTCCACGATGGGGATGCGCTTGTCCACGGCCTCCTCCATGATCTCGTTCAGCGCACGGTCGATGTCCCGCCCCTTGTTGTAGATGTCGTGCAGGTCGAGTTTCAGCTTGGCCATGGCTCACGCACGAACGTCGGTGTATTCCTCCTTGCGGCGGTCCATCATCTTCAGCGCGAATGGGCAGAGCGGAAACACGCGGCGTTTCTTCTCCCGCGCATGGGCGATCGCCGCTTCGAGCAATTTCAGGCCCACACCCTTGCCCTCGGAGCCTGGGAAGCCCTCCGTATGATCGATGGTGATCGTGTTCCCGTCGCCTGTGGTGTAGGTCATCTCGCCCAGCACCTGACCGTTCTCCTTGGCCACGAAACGCCCTTTGTCACCACCCGGCTCGTGTTCGATGTTCATGAAGGCGAAGGTACTTGCAGTTGAGGGGTGCAGACCCGTGCGTGCTCGTGATCACTAGTATTCCGGCATTTTTTCACGAGAGCCGCCTTTCCCACCGGATCCATCCCCACCTTGCACCCATGAAGATGCGCATCAACAAGCTGCTGGATCGGGCTCCGATCCCCGGAGGTGGGGGCGAACTGCTTTTCTACCAGCGCAGCGATGACTATACCATCGAGGTGGCCGGCATGCCGGGTGAACTGATGACCACCGCCCATCATGGGTCTGAGGATGCGCTGGCCGAGCTGGCGCTGCGGAAAGTGAAGAACGCGACGGAAGCGAGTGTGGTGATCGGCGGCTTGGGCATGGGCTTCACCTTGGCCGCGGTGTTGAAGCTGGTGGGCGAGAAAGGGAAAGTGGTGGTGGCCGAGTTGGTGCCGCAGGTGGTGGAGTGGAACAAGGGGCCGATGGGCGAACGTGCCGGTTTTCCCGTGAACGATCCGCGCACGATCGTGCATGTGGGCGATGTGCTCGAACTGATCCGCAACGGCAAGGGCACGTACGATGCCATCCTGCTCGATACGGACAACGGCCCAGAAGGGCTTACCCAGGCGCGCAACAACCGGTTGTATTCCCATCGCGGGCTGCGGTCCGCCTACGATGCACTAAGGCCGGGTGGGGTGTTGGCGGTCTGGTCCACGCACCCGCACGATCCCTTCACACGCCGATTGGGCATGGCTGGTTTCCGTGTGGAAGAACAGAAAGTGTTCGCCCATCGCGATAAAGGCACCAAGCACCACTTGTGGTTCGCAAAGAAGCCGTAGTGCATCCTTCGATCACTTCCCGAAATACCCTTGGTACCACTCCTTTTCCCAGTGATCGCGCTCTTCCTCGAGCAGTTGTGTGCCGTCGATCAAGTCCCGTAGCATCCGCAAGGAGCGGTCGTCGCGTTGGGAGATCACCGGGATGCCCGCACGGATCAACGCGGCCGCCGCCACACCCGGTCCCTGCTGGTACACCTTGTCCGCCGCGAAGCGCGAGCCGAGGTAGGTGACCGTGCTGCCGCAGGCGCCGCTGATGTCCATGAGGATCGCGAGGTCCACTTTCTCACGCAGTGCACGGTCGCGCATCTCGTACGCGGCCTTCACCATGCCGGCGGTCCAATCGGTGCCGTCTTCGGCCAAGGAGCGCGCCTTGCCGTCCAGCACGTCGAAGCCGTTGCCGCCGTGGTTGTCCGGCGTCAGGCGCGGGGTGCCGAAGGAGAAGTGCTCCGGACAGAATTTGACGATCCGCACCTCGGGCCGAACAAGCCATGATCGCAGACCGGTGTGGTCGCCGTTGGTGCTGCCATCCACACCGCATCCCACGCCGCCCAGGCAGGCGCTCATCATCACCACCAACGGCTGCTCGGCCGTGGGGCGCGGGCGTTGGAAGAAGGCAGCACTGGGCAGGTGGGCGGGGCGAGCCGTGGTCATGCCCTGTAAAGTTCGTTCACTTCACCCGCTTGCCCTCCATTTCCTTGCCTTGCCGGAAGGTCAACCGGTCAACGACGCCTTGTGCGTCGGGGTGGAAGGTGATGGTGGCATCCACCACGGTGAGGAAGAACTCGTTCGGTGCGGAACCGAACACCTCAAGCTCCTGCTGGCCGGTGGGGCGCAGGAAGAAGCGATCGCCCTCGGCGCGGAAGGTGAGGGTGAACCCCGGGGCCAGCTCGTATTCGCCCACGTAGGGCAACAGCTCCGCGTTGTGCAGGGCAATGGCCGTACGCGCAGGGAGCGGTTCATTGGTCAGGGTCATGGGGTCATCGCCTTGGCGGGTCTGCAGCAGGGCGCCTGTCACTTTGCCATCGCTACGCCGGAAGGAGATATTGATCACATCGCCGACATAGCGGAACCGGTCGTTGCCCAGGTATTGCAGGCGGAAGCGTTTACCACCCTCACGCTGCGCGTGCAGACCGTCGTCATCGCTGGTGACGTAGCGTGTCACGCCTTGTTCGCTCCGGTACACACCGGCATAGGCCAGCGCTTGTTCCGGGGTAAGCGGCACCTCTGGACCGCCATACGGCTTGCCCAAGACGATCGCCGCCAGCTCGGGCGCCAGGCCGTGTGCATCGTCCGATTCACGGTTCACCAGCACCACAACAAAGAGGTCCTCATTCGGCAGGTAGACCATGTTGCTGGTGGCCCCGTTGATGCCGCCGCTGTGCTCCCGCGTGGGGCTGCCCTGCACGTTCTGGAACATCCAGCCGTAGCCATAGCCGCAGGCCGTGTCATTCGCCAGCACGAATGACGTGAAGGCCCGCTCACGGAATTGCACCGGCATCATGTTCCCTTTTTGAACGGCCGTGTTCCATTTCCACAGGTCCTCCACGGTGCTGCGGATCGACCCCGCGCCGCGCGGCCATGTCAGGCTCACCGGCAACGCCGGCACCCAGTTTTCGCCTTCGGGTTGGTAGCCCAGGCCGGGCTCATGGGGCAGGTAGGTGTCATCCAATGCCGCGCTGGAGGATGCCATGCCCGCCGGCCGCAGCAGATGCTCCGCCACGTGGTCCGACCATGACCGGCCCGAGACCTTCTCGATGATGGCTGTGAGCAGGATGTAGCCGCTGTTGCTGTAGTTCCACTTCGTGCCGGGCTTGAATTCCAGCGGCAGGTCCTTGAACATCTTGATCTCGGCCTCCAAGCTTACGGTCGCCGCGAAAGCCTCGGGGTTGTACGCGGGCAGGTCGGTGAAATTGGGGATGCCCGATGTATGCGTGAGCAGGTGCTCGATCGTGATGGGATGCTCCTTCTTCGGAAAGTCCACGTAGCGCTGGATCTCGTCGGTCAGCTTCAGCTTCCCTTGGTCGGCCAGTTGCAGGATGGCCACCGCGGTGAACTGTTTCGTGATGCTGCCGATGCGGAACTGGCTGGCGGTGGTCAACGGCTTGTTCGCCGCCACATCGGCCATGCCCAACGCGCGCTCGTACAGGATGCGGTCGCCTTGCGCCACCAGCACCACCCCGCCCGGTGCATCAGCGGTGAAGTGCTCGGCCAGCACCGCATCCATGCGGGCGGTGAGGGTGGTGTCGGCCTGCGCCGTTGCTGTTCGGGTCGATGGAAGGGCCAGGAACAGGGCTGCCCATGTGCCAAGCCGGGTGAGTTTGATCCGCATGTGCCTATGACGCCTATTGCGGATGCTCCGGTTACAGCAGTACTTGAACTCGGTCGGGTGGGGCGTACGATCCGGCCGATCGCCGTGCCATTCCCGCCTTCCACCTGCACCCGGGCTCAGATCCTCGTCAACAGCAGTTTCCCGATCGCCTCCACCTGCTTGGCGCTCACCGCGGCCTGCTTCGCGCACTTCTTCCAGGTCTTCACCCCGGCCTTCACCTCGTCGATGATCGCGGCGGCCTTCTTGATGTTCATCGCCTTGGCCACGGCCAGCAGGTCGTCGCGGACGATGTCCGTGCGCTTGCCGTTCACGCTCATCTGGTGCTGCCGCAGCCAGATGTTCTTCGGGTCGTACGCGAAGGTGATGTCGTAGGCCGGCGAAAGGTGCCATTGGCCCTGCGGGTCCATCAGGAACGAGGTGTTCTTCGTGTGGTCGTCGCAGTTGCGGGCGATCACATTGAAGCACATGCGGCGGAAGAGCTCGGCGGCATCGGGGTAGGGCAGGCCCAACAGGCGCATCATGGTAAAGGCGTCAGCGTAGCTGTGGCGCACGGGGTCGTTGTAGTCCAGGTGGCCCAGGCCGCAGAGCGTGGCCATGTGCAGGCGCACGGTCTCGCCGGTGTGTGCATGCTTCACGCGGTCGAAGCGTTGCGTGAGGAAGTGCGCGCGGCCGTTCTCCTCCAGCAGCGTGCACGGCATCATGCTTATGCCGCTCGCCACGGCCATCAGGTGGTAGGCATACTCGATGCGGCCGTAACCCTTGGGGTCGCCCAGCGCGGCGTTGGTCACGCCGTCGAACTTGATCAGGCAGTACGAAAAGCCTTCCAGTCCGTCGATCTGGCCGCTGCGCACCTCGCCGGTGTGGTGGTTGTACGCCACGATCGCCTTGGCCCGCGCGCCGCCCGCCGAGGTGCCCACCTGGATGATGTCCATCAGGGCCTGCTTCTCGCCCTTCCTGCGGTTGGTGCTGAACTTCTCCCGCTCGGTGAGCACCCGCCGCGCCACGCGCACCAGTTCCTCCACTTGCAGGGCCTCGCTGCTGGCCTCCAGTTCGGCGTGGCTCGGCTCGAACTCCAAGGCCCCCATGGCACGGTGACCCAGGAAGCACAGCTTCTCCACCGGGTTCGCCAGCTCGCGCTTTTGTTCGTTCAGCCAGGCGTTCAGCAGTGTATCGCCGAAGCGGTCCGGCAGGCAATCGGCCAGCAGGCCCGGCAGCCCCTTGAACGTCTCGTTGCGGCTGTTGCCGAAAACAAAGACCTCCTCGCCGCCCCGCGCCTTCGCCAAGGGCATCATCACCGGGGCCACGTCCAGCCCGCTGCGCGTGAACGTGCGGTCGAACTGGAACGAAGCCCGCTGCAGGCGCTCGTCCCACACCACCAGGCCAACCACCTGGCCCCAAAGGATCACTTTCGCATGCGTTACCATGTGCTCTTGGGTTTGGGCGGCAGCACATCCGGCTTCTTGCGCCCCGCGCGTTTGCGTTGCTTCTTCAGGTACTTCTCCTGGGCCTCCACCAGCATGTAGGGCGTGGGCTGCGGCTCCTGGTGAAAGGCATCGAGCAGCTCCAGCCGGTCCATGGCGCGCAGCACCTGCACCACGGTGAGCAGGGTGGCGGCGCGGCCGGCCTCCAGCTTCACCACGGTGGTGCGGTCCAGCCCCGCGCGCGTGGCCACCTCGGCCTGGCTCTGGTTGCGCTCCAGCCGCATGCGCCGCAGCTCGGCCCCCAGCTTCGCCACCACCTGCTGGTCGCTCATGGCTTGCCAGTTGATGTTGTTTGTAGGCATCGTAAGGTGTTGTTCAGTTATCTAACGCAGCTTTTCCGCTACAAGTATACACAATTTTGTTGAAGTTGGATGCATTTAATGATGACGATACGAATCATAGAGACAATAATGTCATCATTATGATGCTCTTTCACATCAATCAAACATACCTGATCGGGGTGCGTCCGGGGTAAGAACGTGGAGAGGTGAGAAAGTGAAGGCGGTGAGAAAGTGAAGAAGTGAGGGCGGGCGTGCCCTGTCCTGCGCCCGTGGCCCACGCACGGGTCGGGTGCTTCGCTGTAGCCCGACTTGTCGTGGCCAGCGGTCGCGGGGCTGTGGTGGCTTCCTGCGGTCGCCTCCTCGCTCCACGCGCCCGCAAGGCCGCGCCTGCGCGGAGCTGCCGCTACGCCCCCTCACGCGGGCCAACGTTCACTGCTCCCGTGCCACTACCGTATCGTACAGGCCGTAGTGCGTCAACCCCGGATGGCTTTCGATGCCGGTATAGCGCAGCGACGCATCCTCGTACCGCCGGAACGCGAACACCGCCTGGTTCATCTGCTCGGTGTTGAACACCTTCAGTTTCACCAACAGGTGGAAATCCTTCACGGTTAGACCGGTCACGGTCTGGAAGAGCTCCGGTTCCAGCTTGGTGATCACATCCTGCAGCGTGTTCTCGCGGAAGTCCGTGAGGTACATGAAGGCCGGGATGCGCGTGGCGAACTTGATCAGCTTCTCCTGCACCAGCTTGCGCTTGCTCTTGTACTCCTTCTCGGCGTCGGTCAGCTCCTTCTTCTGCTTCTCCGTGAGCTTGCCCTTCTTCGCTTTGCCCTTCAGGTCCTTGATCTTCCCGCTCTTGTTGATGATCGTCTCGATGATGTTGTCGCCCAAGGCACGCCAGCCTTCGATCTTCTCAATGGCCTTCATGGCCTCCGGGTCGTCCAGCAGCCGTTGCAGGGTGATGTTGTCCACGTTCACCAGCAGCGCGCTTTCCCACTTGCGGGCAAGCAGTGTCGCCGACGTACCGGCCATGGCGATGTCCAGGATGCCGCCCGCATCGATCTGCGTCATGTTGGCACCATCGTAGGCCAGCACGGGCAGGAAGGAGACGAGGTCCTTCACGGCGTTCTCCGGGTTCGGCTCGTTGGGCGATAGGCCGATGCCGTATTCACTGAGCTGCCGCAAGGCCCGCGTGGGTGCGAAGTCGAACACGAAGCAGATGGGCTTCAGGATCTCCTCGGCGTTCGGGTCGTCGCCGTTCGGGTTCTTGATGGACCACGGCGATTGCACGCGGAAGGCCGCTTGGAAATAGGTCTCCGGCGACTTCAGGTTGCGCAGCATCAGGATGCTCGACCATTGCGGCACGGTGACGCCCGTGGTGAGCTTGCCGCAGCTCAGCGTGATGGTCTTCGTGTCGAAACCGTTGCCGATGGCCTTGCGCACCGGGGGCAGGGCGTCCAGGCCGATACCCGCCGTAGTGCCCGCAGCCACCACCACGTCGTAATCGTGCCAGTAGGTATTGTGCTTCTCCTTTAACAGGTTGGCCATGGCGTGGCAGGCCGCCACGTTGGGCAGGAACCAGAACGCGTGTTGCAGGTAGGGCAGCAGCCGCACATCCGAGTAGGGGAACGGCGGACGCGAACCGGTCTTCAGCAGTTCCACCGACTTGGGCGCGTAGCCGCCCCGGATGATGTCCAACCACTTCTGCACGTCGCTCTTGTGCTTGAACTGCACACCGGGCCCTGAGCCTGTCGAAGGGCCGGTGCCACTGGCCTCGAAGAAGGCGTTGAGGTCGAACTCATCGAATTCACCGGCGCTGGCGATGGCCAGCAGCTCATCGGGCATCTGGTAGGTGAGCAGGCGCATCTGCGGCAGCGCACCATACGGATTCCGCTTGTCGGGGTGCTGCGTGGCGAAGGCTTCCTTGGCGCGCTGCTCGTCGGTATAGGTCCAGTTGAAGATCTGCTCCTCGATGAACTCGCCGGTGGCCAGGGCCTTGAAGGGCGTGCCACTGAGGTAGAGGTAGGCCTTGGTGGTGATGGGCAGGAACTCGCTCTCCTGCTCCAAAGGCTGTTGCAGATCGGCCACCTTCTCCTTCAGGCGCTTCTCGTCCTCCAGCCGGGCCTCTTCGCGCACCAGCGCTTCCTCCTCGCTCTCGAAGAGCTCCTTGGCCGATTCGCGCCAGGCCCCGAAGTGGTACTCCTCGAAGACCACGAGGTCCCACTTCACGTGGTGCACCCATTCGTTCTTGGGCTTGATGTTACCCAAGGCATCGCGACCCAGCAGGTCCTGGAAGGAGCCGAAGTACACCACGGGCTTGCGTTTGTCGATCTGCGTGGGATCGCTGCCGCTGTTCTTGCTCAGGTATTGCCAGCCGCTGAAGTCCACGTGGTTCTCCAGGTCGCTTTGCCAGGCATCCTCCACGGCGGGCTTGAAGGTGACCACCAGCACGCGCTTGGCGCCCATCTTCTTGGCCAGTTGGTACGCGGTGAAGGTTTTGCCGAAGCGCATCTTGGCGTTCCACAAAAAGCGCGGCACGGCGTGCATGTCTTCCTTCCAGATGGAATGGAAGTAGGCGTGTGTCTTGTCCACGGCCTCGGCCTGCTCGCGACGCATGGGGAAGGTCTCGTGGTGGCTGCCGGAGTAGCGCTCGCCCGTGCGCAGTTCGGCCAGCACGGCCTTCACATCCTTCACCGTGCAGCGCATCCACTCCAGCGCCACACGCTCGAAGCCTTTGCGCTCCAACGCAGCGCGCACCTCGTGGTCGGTGATGAGGCTGCCGTCCGCGCGTTCGGCGGGTTCGTCCAGCTCGATCCGGTAGTTCGTGATGGCGGCGGTCTTCAATTGCTCGGTCACGCGCTGCTTCACGTTGCGCGTGGTCTGGCCCACTTTCAACTGGCCCTTGTGTGCCGCATCGTCATTGTATTATGATTAGATGCGCGGCCGCGCTTCCGGCTTGGGCGCAAGGATTTCGTCGATGGTCTTACTCATCGCCTTCGCCCATGGGTCGGATCATGCTCTCAATGAACGCGATCTCATCCTTTGTGATGCCGTACTTCTCATAGAGCATTTCATCAGTCCATGTTTTGTTCCAGGCCTGCTGGGGCACCCAAGTATATGTTGAACGAAGTGCGTCTTGCGTAATCTTCCTGAGCGACACAAGGAATCGGAAGAAACGAGTTCGGTAGTAGCTCGCGAAGCTCCGAGCCTCGCGTTCTGACTGAAACGGCGACACAATCAGATATGATTGGGTACAGGCCGATGGTGGAGGTGCAACTATTTCCTTGCCGAGAATTTGATGTGGAAATGACTCACCTGCTCCGTAGGCCTTCGGAACTAGCACTTTCCATGAATCAATGGCTTCAATGTTCTTACGAATTACGGCCCGTTCCATGTAACCCACCGTGCGCGTGCTTCTGCTTATCAGGTGTAGAGCAATTTTCCCGGCACCACCTCTTTCTGACCACTCCTCGTAGTTTGTTGCAATACCAAATGGAGTGTCGCCGGATACGAGCTCAGATACGGATGATTCACCTTTTGCAATAACCTTCCGCAATACCTGTAGTGCACGCTCATCGCGCACAAAGACATCGAATTCCCCCAGCTGACGTCCTTGTTGATATTGCTCCTCTCCTCCCGTCACTCGTGTGACATCACATGGTCCATTGTGGGCTGATTCCCAGAGGAAGAAACATACGCCACCTTTGATCTGCACCCCTGGAAAAGCCTCTCCAGAATCTGGAAAGTCCACTAAGCTTCGAAGATGACCACCGCCTAACATCTGTGAACGGAACTCATCAAGCCCGCGCCCCCCGGCCAACCATCGGGAAGGCGTCACGAAGGCTGCGAATCTCGGTTCGATGTTTAACGCTTGCTGTATGAAGAGGTGGTAGATGGATGAGTCGCTCGACCCCCCCGCACCTCCCCTCATCTGATAAGGCGGGTTGCCAATGATCACGTCGAACTGCATGTTCTTTCCAAAGATTTCGATTAGCCGGGAACGGATGTCCTCGGTATGGATGAATGCGTAAGCATGCGACTCCAGACTTTCTTCTCGATCAAAAATTGCTTTAGGTGCTCCGCAGTATTTGCATTTCGTGTCTGACCAAGAGTGTTCCAAACGCTCATACCAGATGTTGCCCGCATCGGTGGCGAAGCTGCTGCCGATGGAGTGCGCACCCTTGGCATGCATGGAGCAATACACACTGCGCCGCGCCAGCAAGCTGGTGAGGTGCGTGATGCCGATGCCGAAGACCTGTTTGGTGAGAATGTGGTCCACACGCTGCTGCAGGTCCGGGATCTTCTTTTCCAAGCCCTTGGTAAGGCGGCTGGTGATCTCGCGCAGGAAGACCCCGCTCTTGGTGCAGGGGTCCAGGAAGGTGACGGTGGGGTCGGCCCAGATGTCCGCGCCCTTGTTGTTCGCCGCCCATGCCTCGGCCAGGGTGTCGAGCATGCGGTTGGCGAATTCCGGCGGGGTGAAGACCTCATCGTTGCTGAGGTTGGCGATGCAGGTGAGCACATCGGGGTTGCGCCCGCGCAGGGTGAAGGAGGCTTGTTGGGTCATTCGGTGCATTCTGTGGCTGCAATGCCCGATGCTGCCGCAAGGTCGGGTATTCTCATGGGCTTATAGGTCTTCAGTGGAGTGAAAACGTCATAACGGGCCTCCTCCGCGAAGAGCTCCCCATTGTCTTCCGGTGGGAACTGTCGGGCAAGCACGTCCAGCCGGAAGTCACGTCGTTGGAACTTGCCCCTCCCCAAGTAGCCCCATTCGGCAAAGACCAACGGACCACCTTGGGCATTGACCATTTTCAGCGCATCGCCGTGCACCAAGTTCTGCGAAAGAACATAGCAGGCGGCGTGGTAGAGGTCGTCGTTTTTATCCAACTGCAAGTACTCCGCGAAGACCTCCAGCATGTTCGACCGGCACTCGGCGATGTTGTCCGTGAGCAGCTCGATGCCGTAGGCACACATGAGCCCCAGCAACGCGTAGTGCCGCTTTTCGAACTGGTTCTTGCCGTACTTCAGTTCCACCGCCGCGAGCTTGCGCTGTAGGATACGCACCAGGAAGTTGCCGCTACCGCACGCCGGCTCCAGGAAGCGCGAGTCGATGCGCTCGGTCTCGTCCTTCACCAGGTCGAGCATGGCCTCCACCATCCAATCGGGGGTGAAGACCTCACCGTGGTCGGCTACGCGCTGTTTGGACTTGATGAGGCTCATGGAGTATGAAAGTACCGCTGAAATCGATCACCCCCGTTTTCCCAACACCTCCAAGATCCCCTTCGCCGCCTTCGGGATCTTCGTGCCCGGCCCGAATACTGCGAAGCAGCCGGCCTGCTTGAGGAAGTCGAAGTCGTTTGGCGGGATCACGCCGCCGGCCACCACGAAGATATCGGGGCGTTTCCAGGTGTCGCGGGACTTCATAAACACTGTCGAGGTTCTTGGTTACCGGGCGTTCACCTTCGGCTTTGCCTTGGTCCGGGTACGCTTTGTCGCAACCGGCTTGCGTATCCGGTGCTTCACGCCTTGGGCCAGGCGCGAGCGGAGGCGGTCCATCACCTCATTGCGCACTTCAGCCGTCAGGAAGCCCTTCAGGGAGAGGTGCTCATCGATCGCCTCCCAGCCGATGGCCGTGCCATCCGCGATGATCTCCCACTCGTCGAGCTGGGCAGGTGTTGCCTTGGCCAAACGGGGGAAATGGGCGGTGCGCACCATCAAGGGCGAACCCGTGTTGAGCACCACGACCAGCAGCCCCTGGTGGGCCAACGGCTCCACGTCGGTGATGCGGAGCCCGCCCTCATGGATCAGCTGATCCACGGGGTCATCCGATCGGATGTCAGCCTTTCGTGCCGAAATGCGTGTGCCACGCTTGGAGGAGGTGGGCATGGTGTTCTTGGATCAAACGTTTGATGTGTCGGCGTTGCGCTGCATGGAATCCGTACGAGTATTTCTCCCGCGGTTCCGGAATGAGCCACCACTTGGCCCGTCCGCTTCCCTTGGACACATGGACATGCGGCGGCTCGTTGTTCTCATTGCTGAAGAAGTAGAAGCTGTAGCCATCTTCGAGCAGGGGCTTGGGCGTCATCGCTTCTCAAAGATAGACCTGCGATCACCCCCGCCTCCCCAACACCTCCAAGATCCCCTTCGCCGCTTTGGGGATCTTCGTTCCCGGCCCGAACACCTCGAAGCAGCCGGCCTGCTTGAGGAAGTCGAAGTCGTTGGGCGGGATCACACCGCCGGCAACTACCAGGATGTCGGGGCGTTTCCAGGTGTCGCGGAGTTCCTTGATCACCTCGGGCACCAGGGTCTTGTGGCCGCCGGCGAGGCTGCTGATCCCCAGCACGTGCACGTCGTTCTCGATGGCCTGCTTGGCCACTTCCTGCGGGGTCTGGAACAGTGGGCCGATGTCCACGTCGAAGCCGATGTCGGCGAAGCTGGTGGCGATCACCTTGGCGCCGCGGTCGTGGCCGTCCTGGCCCATCTTGGCCACGAGGATGCGCGGGCGGCGGCCTTCCTGCTTGGCGAATTCATCGGCGAGGCGCATGGCCTCCTGCATCTCGGGATCTTGCATGGCTTCTGCGGAATAAACGCCGCTGATCGCGCGCGGCACGGCATGGTAACGGCCAAACGCTGTTTCCAGCGCGTCGCTGATCTCGCCCAAGGTGGCGCGGGCGCGGGCGGCGGTGACGGCGAGGTCCAAGAGATTGCCTCGTGCGGGGCCGTCGCGCTTGTCCGAAGTCGTATGTCCTATGCTCTGAGCAGTGTTTGGCATAGGACTTAAGACATCGGATATTCCTTCATCCTTCGCAGCCCTCGTCAACGCCTCCAACGCCTCCTTCACCTTGCCCTCGTCCCGCGCCGCCTTCATCTTCTTCAGCCGCTCCACCTGTTGCTCGCGCACCTTGGTGTTGTCCACTTCCAGCAGTTCGAGTTCGGTCTCTTCCTCCACCTGGAAGGCGTTCACGCCGATGATGCGGTCCTTGCCGGTGTCGATACGGGCTTGGCGTTTCGCAGCGGCCTCTTCGATGCGCATCTTGGGCAGGCCGCTCTCGATGGCTTTGGCCATGCCGCCGAGTTCCTCCACTTCCTTGATCCGCGCCCAGGCCTTGTGGACGAGCTCGTGGGTGAGGCTTTCCACGTAGTAGCTGCCGCCGAGCGGGTCGATCCACTTGGTGATGCCGCTGTTCTTCTGCAGGTAGAGCTGGGTGTCACGGGCGATCTTGGCGCTAAAGTCGGTGGGCAGCGCGATGGCCTCGTCCAGCGAGTTGGTGTGCAGCGATTGCGTGCCGCCGAGGGCCGCGGCCAGGGCTTCCACCGTGGTGCGCGCCACGTTGTTGAAGGGATCCTGCGCCGTGAGGCTCCAGCCGCTGGTCTGGCAGTGGGTGCGCAGCGCGAGGCTTTTCTTGTCCTTCGCGCCGATCTCGTGCAACAACTTCGCCCAAAGCAGACGTGCCGCGCGCATCTTGGCCACTTCCATGAAGAGGTCCATGCCGATGCCCCAAAAGAAGCTGAGGCGACCGGCGAACTCATCCACCTGCATGCCCGCGGCGATACCGGTGCGCACGTATTCAATGCCATCGGCCAGGGTGTAGGCGAGCTCCAGGTCGGCGGGCGCACCGGCCTCGTGCATGTGGTAGCCGCTGATGCTGATGCTGTTGAACTTGGGCAACTTCTTCGCGCAGTAACTGAAGATGTCGCCCACGATGCGCATGCTCGGCCCTGGCGGATAGATGTACGTGTTGCGCACCATGAACTCCTTCAAAATGTCGTTCTGGATGGTGCCTTGCAACTGTTCGGCCGGTACGCCCTGTTCCTCCGCTGCCACGATGAAGAAGGCCATGATGGGCAGCACAGCGCCGTTCATGGTCATGCTCACGCTCATCTTGTCCAGCGGGATCTGGTCGAAGAGGATCTTCATGTCATCCACGCTGCTGATGCTCACGCCGGCCTTGCCCACGTCGCCGGTCACGCGCGCATGGTCGGCGTCGTAGCCGCGGTGCGTCGCCAGGTCGAAGGCCACGCTGAGGCCCATCTGCCCGGCGGCGAGGTTGCGGCGGTAGAACGCGTTGCTCTCCTCGGCCGTGCTGAACCCCGCGTACTGCCGGATGGTCCACGGGCGGATGGCGTACATGCTGCCGTAGGGGCCACGCAGGTAGGGCGGAATGCCGGCTGCGTAGTGCAGGTGCTCCATCCCCTCGAGGTCCGCGCGGGTGTAGTAGGACTTGAGGGGGATCTCTTCTCTGTTCGGAATGTTCTCCAGCGCTGCATTGCCCTGCGCTCCATTAGCTAATTGGCTGATCGGTGAATCAGCTAATTGATCGACCAGCACATCCGTCAGCCTCTCCACCGAATAACTCCCGCCTATGGGATCAGCCACTCGGCTCAAGAAACTCTCATCGCGCAGCAGGTTGTGGATGTTGCGCACCACGCGGCGGGCCAGGGCATCGCCTTCGGGAATGTGCGGCGTGGGGATCGTGAGCCCGTCGCAGCCGGCGGTGATTGCGCTTACGGCTTGCAGCGTGGCGCGGATCAGGTTCTCGTGCGCGCTCTTCGTTTCGGCGGGGTAGGTGACCACGGCTTGGATCCACGTGGTGTGCGAACAATCGTGCGCGGGTTTGAACTCATCCACCACGGCGGCCCAGGCTTCGCGGAACGCACGCAGACGGGCCACTTCAAGGAAGAGGTCGTCGCTGAGGTGCAGGCGGAACTGCAGGCGGGCGCAGGCGTCGTCGATGGTGAAGCCATGGTCCAGCATGCGTTGCAGGAGGGCGCGGCCTTGGTCCAGGGCTTCGTTGGTACGGTGAATGGCGAATGGTGAATGGTGAATGGGGCCATCGCTCACGCTGAACAGCCGGATGCGTGGATGCTTCGCAACGCGGTCCTTCAGGTCGTGCACATCGGCCGCGTGGGGCAGGCCCAGGCAGAAGCTGAGCTCGGCGGGTTGTGCGCCCTGTTCCTCGGCGCGCTTCATCAGCAGGCCCAGGGTGCCGTGCTCGCCGTCCACCTGTAGGTCGATGCCTGCGAACAGCACATCGTCCAACACGGGGGAGAGGTCGGCCATGCGCCCGTACACCTCCACCGCGTCGGCACCGCCCATGAGGCCCTCGAGGAGCTTGTCGTTGGCATCGGGATCGTTCGCGTCCACGCCGATGGTGGCGCGCCAGGGGTTGCCCGTGCGTTTCACGCCACGCCGCCGCTCGCCGGTGGCGTCGCCCTCGCCGGCCATGTGAAAGGGCGGTAGCTCCGCCCCGGCCATGGGTACGTGGAGCGTGGACAGGGCCTTGTCCTTGAGCTCCTTGGTGATCACGGCCTCCCATTGTGCGCGTGTGGCGGGGGGGAAGGCGCTGAACAGCTTCGTGGTTGCCATCGCCGCGAAGATCGGGTTTCGTTGGTTTCTTGATTTTTCGCTTTCAGCCCATGGATTTGGTGCGATATTTGTTCCTGCCGTTCTAAACACGACCATTTTCACCCATGAAAAAATTGTTCTCCCTGATCGCATGCGTGGTTTTTGTTGGTGCATTGAGCGCCCAGACCACGGCCACTGAGGCTACCACGGCCCCTGCCAAGACCGAGAAGACCACCAAGACCGAGAAGGCTGCGAAGGCCGAGAAGTCAGGTTGCGCTAAAGGCGAAGCCAAGACGGGCTGCTGCGCAGCCAAGGCGAAGGCCTCGACTGATGCGAGTGCCCCAGCTCCAGGTACGGAGACCGCTACCAAGGATGCCGCTGCCCCAGCCAAGGCCGGTTGCTGCGCCGGTAAGGCTTCGGCTGCTGGTGCAAGCTGCCATGGTGCCAAGGCCGATGCACATGGCCATGGCCATGCCGAAGCGAAGGAGCATGCCTGCACCGAAGCCTGCAAGGATGGGGCCCACGCTTTCGCCTGTGGTGAAAAGGGACATGCCTGCTCCGAGGCATGTCACGGCCACAAGCACTAAGTAGAGTAAACGGGTTCAGGCTCCTTGGTCCGAAGCTCCCGCAGGTGGAGCCAAGACCAAGGAGCCTGACCGTTCCTTACCCTTCCCCGGCCCCACCACCAGGGCCGGCGTACACTGATCGCCAACAGGAGCGAACTGCTCCCCAAGCCCTACCTTTCGCCCATGCAGATCACCAAGAACTCCGTTGTCTCGTTCCACTATACCTTGAATGATCCCGATGGTAAATTGCTGGATACCAGCGCGGGCCGCGACGTTTTCGCGTACATCCAGGGGCACCAGATGATCGTTCCGGGGTTGGAGCGACAACTCGAAGGCAAGAAGGCCGGAGACAAGGTGCAGGCCATAGTGCCAGCGGCCGAAGGCTATGGTGAGATCGATCCCGCATTGTTGCACAAGGTGCCGGTGGATCGTTTTGGTGGCCAGAACGTGGAGCCGGGCATGCAGTTCCAAGCTGGTAACGAGGGGGGAGATATGGGGGTGTTCACCGTGATCAGTGTGGAGGACGGCATCGTGGCCCTGAATGGAAATCATCCGTTGGCCGGGGTCACCCTCCACTTCAACGTGGATATCACCGACGTGCGCATGGCCACCGAGGAGGAGCTGGCGCACGGCCATGTGCATGGCGAGGGCGGACACCACCATTGATCGGGGGGATACCGGACCACTACGGTTCGGTGCGTCGGGCGTTCCGTTGGTACGCGGTGGTTTAGCTTGCGCCTGATCCACGGCGCATGTTGTTCCCTTCGTTCGCTTTCTTGGTGTTCCTGCCGGTGGTGTACCTGTTGTACTGGTACATCTTCAACCGGGAGCGACGTCTTCAGAATGCCTTCGTACTGCTGGCCAGCTATGTGTTCTACGGCTGGTGGGATTGGCGTTTCCTCGGCCTGTTGCTGGTGAGCTCCCTCGGCGACTATGCCCTGGCCATCGCCATCGACCGAACTTCCGCTCAGCGCCAGCGCAAGGCCCTACTGATCACCAGTCTGGTGGTCAATCTTGGTGTGTTGGCCACGTTCAAGTACTTCAACTTCTTCCGCGATGGCCTTGCAGACATCATGCTGGCCATGGGGCTTCAGCCCGATCTGCCCACGCTTCACCTGGTGCTGCCTGTGGGGATCAGCTTCTACACCTTCCAGAGCCTGAGCTACACCATCGATGTCTATCGCGGGCAGCTCCGCGCCACGCGCGATCCGGTCGAGTTCCTGGCGTTCGTGAGCTTCTTCCCACAACTGGTCGCCGGACCCATTGAACGGGCGGCCCACCTGCTGCCACAGTTCCAAGCTACACGAAGGTTCGACATGGGGATGGCCGTCGATGGACTCCGACAGATGCTGTGGGGGTTCTTCAAGAAGATGGTGATCGCCGATGGCTGCGCACCGTTGGTGAACGAGATCTTCGCCCGACCCGTGGATGATACGCCGGGCGCAACGCTCTTCTTCGGGGCGTTGTTCTTCGCCTTCCAGATCTACGGAGATTTCAGCGGCTACAGCGATATCGCCATCGGCTGCGCAAGGCTGTTCGGGTTCAGCCTGAGCCAGAATTTCGCCTACCCGTACTTCTCCCGGAGCATCTCGGAGTTCTGGCGGCGCTGGCACATTTCCTTGAGCACCTGGTTCCGCGACTATGTCTACCTGCCATTAGGAGGGTGGCGCACCAAGGCCGGCCGCTTCAAGAACCTCATGATCACCTTCTCGCTCAGCGGACTGTGGCATGGTGCCAACTGGACCTTCATCACCTGGGGTGGGCTCCATGGTACCTATTACCTGCCGGAGGTGGTGCGCAACGCCAAAGCCAGACGCGATACGGCGACCTGGAGGGACCTACCCGCGATCCTGACCACCTTCGCCCTGGTGGTGGTGGCCTGGGTGTTCTTCAGGGCGGCGACCGTGGGACAGGCCCTGGCCTACCTGAAGTACATGGTGCTCAATGCGACGACCGCGCCTGGCATCGCTTTGGTCTGGCTCACGGAGCCGATCAGCATCCTCATCGCCATCCTGCTCATCGTGGAATGGCGTGGCCGGAAGCTGCCGCATGCACTGGCCGTGTTACCGAGGTCCGGGGTGCTGCGGTGGGCGATCTATGTGCTTGTTTCGATGGTGATCCTTCTCTACATGGATGTGCGGACCACGCATGAGTTCATCTACTTCCAATTCTGAACCGTTGCTCCTGGTGAGACGAGCCGCTTGGGCGGGTGCGATCGTGGCCTGCATCCTGATCGCGGCGTTCTTCAATGGCCATCACGCCTCGTGGGTGGACTACCACGGTGCCACCTCCGCCAAGCTGGAACGCCTGATGTCGTTGCCCTCGCCCAAGGTGGTGGTGGTGGGGGGGAGCAATATGACCTTCGGGGTGGATAGCGAGGAACTGGAGAAGGCGTTGTGCATGCCCGTGGTGAACATGAGCATCCATGCGAGCCTGGGGATCGAATACATGGTGAACGAGGTGAAGGATCACCTGGGCAAGGGCGACCTTGTCATCGCGGGTTTCGAGGGGGCCTCCTTGAACGTGGCCTCGAAGGATAATGAGGTGCACGTGCTCACCGTGGATCGGGCCCCCGCTGCACTGGCGGCCATTCCGTGGTACCGCCGTCCGAGGATCCTCATCAATGTGGCCATCATGCGGTTGCAGGCGGCGTGGAAGTACGCCACCGGCGAGTGGGGCGACGAAGAGCCTGAGCCTGTCTATACGGCCCGTGGATTCAATGAACGCGGTGACATGGTGGCGCACCTCGGACTGCCGCAACGGCCTCCGGAGTTGCAAGAACGGGTGGTCTATCCCACGCCGCTGATCGGCGATGAAGTGATCCCGATGCTGAAGGACCTGGTGGCGAACGCCGAGCGGAAGGGTGCGAAGGTGGTCTTCGTCTGGTCGTGTGTGGCCAGCAGTAGCCGCCGACCCGACCTGGAGCTTGAGATCGAGCAGCGGATGCGACAGGCGGGTATCCCCTTGCTTGGCGAAGCGGCCGCAGTGGTCTTTCCCGACACCTCCTTCCACGATACGCACTATCACCTGCGCGCCACCGGACGTAAGCTCCGGACACAACGGTTGATCGAAGAGCTATGCACCGATGGCGAGGTCCACTGTTGCAGCACCCCTTCGGGTGCGCCTGAGGTCGTGACCCGACCGTGACCCTGACCTACGCCGCACGATCCCTGTGGGCCGTCTGGGAGCGATCAACGGTGCGTTGGTGCGGGTACGTTCCATGGGACCGAACCCTCGTGACCGGCACGTTGGTGCATGGTCAATCCTTCTTCTCCGGGACCAGGACGAAGATCTCTTCGTTGTCGCGCTTCATCAGGTAGCGTTCCCGGGCGAATTTCTCCAGCAGGGCCTTGTCGCTGCTCAGTTCGTGCAGCTGTTCCTTGGTGCGTGCGATCTCCTGGGTGTAGTAGGCCTGCTGGTCCTGCATGCGGCCCAGCTCACGGCTGTTCTTGAAGGTGGTCCACGCGTCGTTCTGGTCGAAGAAGGCGATCCAGCACAACAGGCACAGCGCGGTAGCCACGTACCGGTTGCGCAAACGTGCGGGTATGCGGTCCAGCACCTTCTTCATGGCGGCGAAGCTACCGGGCATCAGGAGAGGAACGGGGTGCCGCGCAGCTTTGGTATTCCACGATCCCCTGTTGGGGATCAGACCGCTCCGCGCTTGCCCAGCTCGATCACCTCAAGGCCGTGCACCTTGCCAGCCTCCAGGCCGAAGCGCAGCAAGGTGCGCACCTGGTGCCAGCCGTGCCTGCCCGCAGCGCCAGGGTTCAGGTACAGGCAGTTCACGGCCGGGTCGAACTGTGCGGCGCAGATGTGCGAATGCCCACAGATGAACAGGTCGGTGGGGGTGGAGCGCAGTGCGGCCAGCACCGGTGGCGTGTAGCGCGGAGGTCTTCCGCCGATATGGGTCATCCACACCCGGACCCCTTCGGCCGCGAACCGCAAGTGCTCGGGGTAGGCCTGGCGTACCCGGCCATCGTCGATGTTGCCATGCACCGCCTTCAGCGGTTTCCAGCCGGCCAGCTCTTCGGCAACGCCCGGACCGAGGTCGCCGGCGTGCCAGACCTCGTCGCACAACGCGAAATGTTCCTGCACACGGGGGTCCAGCCAGCCGTGGGTGTCGCTGATGAGGCCGATCCGGGGCATGGGGGCAAAGGAACGGCCGGGGATGTTCCCAGCGGCAACGAGCGGGTACCTTTGCGCACTTCCGCGCATGGAGATCCTTCCTCGCTATTTCCTTCAGCTCGCGTTCGATGGCACCCCCTACCGGGGCTGGCAGCGCCAGCCGGCGGCGCCCACGGTGCAGGAGGAGGTGGAGAAGGCCTTGCGTATCGCCCTGCATGTTCCGGATCTGTTCGTGGTGGGCTGTGGACGTACCGACACCGGGGTCCATGCCACGGACTACTACCTCCATTTCGATGCACCGACCGACCGTACCATCGACGAGCGGCTGGTGTACAGCCTCAACAGCATGCTGCCGGACAGCATCGCCATCAAGCGTGTGATCCCCGTGGCCGACGATGCCCATGCCCGCTTCAGTGCCACGGAGCGGGGCTACACGTACCTGATCCTCCGCCGCAAGGATGCCTTCATGGCCAATCGTGCCCATGTGCTGCATCCCCCCCTGGATGTGGCAGCCATGAATCAGGCGTGCGCATACCTCATCGGTCGGCAGGATTTCAGCAGTTTCTGCAAGGCGGGTAGCGATTCCAAGACCATGCTCTGCGATGTACGCCTGGCGCAATGGACCGAGGAACCCAACGGATACCGGTTCCGCATTCGGGCCGATCGTTTCCTGCGCAACATGGTGCGCGCCATCGTGGGTACGTGCATCCGGATCGGTAAGGGCCAGGCGCCGCCGGACAGTATGCGGGAAGTGATCGAGGCCCGCGATCGTGGAGCGGCAGGTAAGAGCGCGTCCGCACGTGGCTTATACCTGGAGCATGTGGTGTACCCCTTCATCCCCAGTGGCTCCGTATGAGCAAGGCGTCGGCATCCCAGAAGGAGAAGTCCAGAGCCACCGCCCAGGGCAAGGCCTTCGATCGTAAGCTCTTCGCGCGGGTCTTCGCTTTCACCGGACCATATCGTGGGATCTTCTGGGCGGCGGTCGCCCTGACCCTGGTCCTGAGCATCGTTGGGGTGATCCGGCCCATCATGTTGGGCTGGCTGGTGGACGTGGCCGCCAGTACCTACGAGCAGCTCTTCGCGATCACCGAGTCCTCCAACTGGAACGCTCGCAGCATCGCCTGGGCCGCGGGCATCACCAAGGTTTGGTTCGGTCCTGGGACCGCCACGCTGCTCTGGGTGATCACCATCGTGGTGCTGGTCCTGCTCGTGGCCGAGACCGTGGTGCAGTTCTATCAAGCCTACTGGACCGCCTGGCTCGGACAGGCCGTCACCTTCGACTTACGGCAGAAGCTCTACGCCAAGGTGTTGTCCTTCAAACTGCGGTATTTCGATCGCACCCCCATCGGTACGCTCGTTACCCGCGTGATCAGCGATATCGAGACCATCGAGGACATCTTCTCCCAGGGCTTGCTCATGATCATGGGCGATATCCTCAAGCTGGTGGTGGTGGTGGTGGTGATGTTCGTGTACAACTGGAAACTCGCACTGCTCAGCATGGTGCCGATCCCACTGTTGCTTTGGAGCACCAACATCTTCAAGAACAGCATCCAGAAGAGTTTCCAGGATGTGCGCACGCAGGTGGCCCGCCTCAACGCGTTCGTGCAGGAGCATATCCAGGGCATGGCCATCGTGCAGCTCTTCGGCCGTGAGGCCCAGGAGTACCGGAAGTTCCAAGCGATCAACCGCGAACACCGCAAGGCCCATATCCGCAGCGTTCTGGCCTACAGCATCTTCTTTCCCGTGGTGGAGGTGCTCAGCGCGGTATCGCTCGCCTTCCTCGTGTGGTGGGGGGTGAAGGATGTGCTGGCGGGAGAGGCCACCTTGGGCGACATCTTCGCCTACATCCTTTTCATCAACATGTTGTTCCGGCCCATCCGCCAGCTGGCCGACCGGTTCAATGTGCTGCAGATGGGCATGGTGGGCAGCGAACGTGTCTTCAAGGTGCTGGATACCGAGGAGACCCTTCCCGACCTGGGCACGCGGGGCACGGAGGGGCTGAAGGGCGATATCCGATTCCAGGATGTTTGGTTCGCCTACGAAGAGGAGAACCATGTGCTCCACGGCATCACCTTCCACGCCCGTCATGGTGAGATGGTGGCGTTGGTCGGAGCCACGGGGTCCGGCAAGAGCAGCACCATCAACCTTCTCAGCCGGGCCTACGCCTTCCAGCGTGGTGAGATACTGCTCGATGGGCACGACATCCACAGCTATCGGCTCGCCGACCTCCGGCGGTGCATCGCGGTGGTGTTGCAGGACGTGTTCTTGTTCAGCGACACGGTGCACCATAACATCACGCTCGGCGATCCGTCCATCTCGCGCGCCGAGGTGATCGAAGCGGCGAAGTCCGTGGGCGCGCACGAGTTCATCATGCGCCTGCCGGATGGTTATGATACGGAGGTGCGCGAGCGCGGCAGCATCCTCAGCCTGGGCCAGCGGCAGCTCATCGCCTTCATCCGGGCGGCGGTGGTCAAGCCTAAGGTGCTGGTGCTCGATGAGGCCACCAGCAGCGTGGATAGCACCAGCGAGCAGCTGATCCAGCAGGCCACGGAGAACATCACCAAGGGGCGCACCAGCATCGTCATCGCCCACCGCCTCAGCACCATCCAGAAGGCCGATCGCATCATCGTGCTCGATAAGGGCCGTATCATCGAACAGGGCGACCATCAGTCGCTGCTGGCGCAGGACGGGCCGTACCGGAAGTTGTACGAGCTGCAGTTCAGGTAGAACGTGGCGTGCCAGCGCCACACCCCCGTACCGATCAATGTGCCGCCAGGTGCCGTCCCGTATAGGAGCCCTTCACCTTCAGCAGACCTTCCGGCGGACCTTCGTACAGCACGGTGCCACCGCCGTCGCCGCCTTCGGGGCCGAGGTCGATGATGTGGTCGGCGCGCCTGATCACCTCCGTGTTGTGTTCGATCACCAGCACGCTGTGGCCGTTGGCGATGAGCATGTCGAACGCCTTCAGCAGTTTGGCGATGTCGTGGAAGTGCAGGCCGGTAGTGGGTTCGTCGAAGATGAAGAGGGTGGGTTTCTCCTCCTGGCCCTTGGTAAGGAAGCTCGCCAGCTTGATCCGCTGAGCTTCGCCGCCGCTCAGGGTGCTGCTGCTCTGGCCCAGCTTCACGTAGCCCAGCCCCGTTTCCTGCAACGGCATCAACTTGTTCACCACCCGCTGGCAGGCTGCCGAGGTGGCCGCTTGGGCCTGGAAGAAGGCGATGCCATCGTCCACGGTCATGTCCAGCACTTCGGCCACGTCGCGGCCCCCCACCTTCACGTCCAGGATCTCCTCCTTGAACCGTTTGCCGTGGCAGGCTTCGCAGGGTAGGCTGATGTCGGCCATGAACTGCATCTCGATATGCACCTGGCCTTCGCCCTGGCATACTTCGCAACGTCCGCCATCCACGTTGAAACTGAAGAAGGCCGGTCGGTACCCGCGCATCTTCGCCACGTCCACTTCGCTGAACAACTGCCGGATCTCGTCCCACGCTTTCACGTAGGTGACCGGGTTGCTCCGGCTGCTGCGCCCGATCGGGTTCTGGTCCACCATCTCCACGGCGTGGATCCGGTGGATGTCGCCCTCCAAGGTCCTGAACTCGCCCGGCCGCTCGCTGATGCCTTCGAGTTCGCGCTTCACCGCCGGGTACAGGATGCGTTTCACCAACGTGGTCTTGCCGCTGCCGCTCACTCCGGTCACCACGGTGAGCATGTTCAGTGGGAACGCCACATCGATGTCCTTCAGGTTGTGCTCCCGGGCACCGCGCAGGACGAGCTTGTCGCGCACCGTCTTCTGGTGGGTGGGCCGTGGGATCACCTCTCTTCCGGTGAGGTAGCGTGCGGTGAGGCTGTCGCTGTGCAACAGCTCCGCATGGGTGCCGGAGAACACCACTTCGCCGCCGTGCGAACCGGCCATGGGCCCCATATCGATGATGTGGTCGGCCGCTTTCATCACCTCCTCGTCGTGTTCCACCACGATCACGGTATTGCCCAGGTCGCGCAGCTTCCGGAGCACTTCGATCAGGCGCAACGTGTCGCGCGGATGAAGGCCGATGCTGGGCTCGTCGAGGATGTACATGCTGCCCACCAGGCTGCTGCCCAAGGAGGTGGCCAGGTCGATCCGCTGGGTCTCTCCACCGCTCAGGGTGTTGCTGCGTCGCTCCAGGGTGAGGTAGCCCACGCCCACATCGACCAGGTAGCTCAGGCGGTTGCGGATCTCCTTCAACAGGCGCTCCGCGATGCGTTGGTCGTTCTCGTTCAGCTCCAGGTCCTGGAAGAAGCGTGCGCATTCCGTGATCGGCATGCGGGCCAGCTCGGTGATGTCCTTGCCACCGACCTTCACGTAGCGGGCCTCCGGACGGAGCCGCGTGCCGTGGCACAAAGGGCACGTGGTCTTGCCCCGGAAACGGCTGGAGAGCACCCGGTACTGGATCTTGTAGCTCTTCTCTTCCACGTATTGGAAGAATCGGTCGATGCCATGCACGCCTCGCGCTCCTTTCCACAGCAGGTCGCGTTCCGCCGCCGTGAGGTCGCGGTACGGCCGGTGTATGGGGAAGTCGTACTTCGCGCTATCGCGGATGAAGTGGTCTTTCCATTCGCTCAGCTTCTCCCCGCGCCAGGGGGCCACGGCCTCGTCGTAAACGCTCAGGCCCTTGTCGGGGATCACCAGGTCGGCATCGATGCCGATCACATGGCCGAAGCCCTCGCAGGTGGGGCAGGCGCCCACCGGGTCGTTGAAGCTGAACAGGTTGGGTGAGGGTTCTTCGAAGGTGATCCCATCGAGCTCGAACCGGTCACTGAAACCGAGTTGGCGGGGCTTCCCTTTGCCATCCTCGCCCAACAGGATCAATTCACCCTGCCCCTCGAAGAACCCGCTTTCGGCGCTGTCGGCGGCGCGGCTGTCGTTCTCCGCATCGTCGGCCGTGGGGCGTGTCACGGTCAAACGGTCCATCACCAGGAACCAGGTGCCCTTGGGGGCGGCCTTAGCGCCGAGCACCTCCTCGATCCGGTGTACGGTGTTGCCATCGTGCACCCGGGCGTACCCTTGTTGTTGGAGGATCCCGAAGTGTTCCTTCAACGTACGGCCCGCCGGTAGCCGGATCGGAGCCAGCATCAGCACGATGCTGCCCTCGGGGAAGGTGTGCAGGCCCCGCACCACGTCCTCCACGGTGTCGCGCTTCACCTCTTGGCCGGAGGCGGGGGAGTAGGTGTGCCCGGCACGGGCAAAGAGCAGCTTGAGGTGGTCGTACACCTCGGTACTGGTGCCCACGGTGCTCCGCGGGTTGCTCGTCATCACCTTCTGCTCGATGGCGATGGCCGGGCTGATCCCGATGATCCGGTCCACGTCCGGTTTCTCCAACCGCCCCATGAACTGGCGGGCGTAGCTGCTCAGGCTTTCCACGTACCGGCGCTGCCCTTCGGCGTACAACGTGTCGAACGCCAGGCTGCTCTTGCCGCTGCCGCTGAGCCCCGTGACCACCACCAGCTTGCCGCGTGGGATGTCCACGCTCACGTTCTTCAGGTTGTGCACGCGTGCGCCTTGCACCCGGATGAAGCCAGTATGGGCTCTCTTCGGGGGCACGGGGACCCCGTTCGAAGGCGGGGTGGCGGTGTTGGTGGGGGTTGAAGCAGGCAAAGGAGCGGCGAATTTAGGCATCGGTGGTGCCTTGGTCGTTCGGGATCGACTAACTTTGGGTTCGCAGTGGGAACATTAACGCGGCCTGCACAATAACCGACCTCAGGCAACGTTCTCCGCTTCAACTGCGTCTTAGAACCAAACGGGCCTGGTGCCCACGTTGTACCCAAAACCCTCGCCTATAGCACGGACTTTACCCTGACAGCTTTCGATCCGCTCAACCACGGACCAAAACAGGGAAGACCATGCTATCCAAGCGTTCAAGTGCCGCGCGTGCGGGTGGGCTCAACGATCAAGAACTCGTTCATGCCTACCTCGAAGGGAACGAACACGCCTTCGAACTATTGCTGAACCGCCATAAACGGAAGGTGTGGTCCCACATCTATCTGCTTGTGCGCGACCGGGAACTCACCGAAGACCTGTTCCAGGAGGCCTTCATCAAGGTGGTGCATACCCTGAAGACCGGGAAGTACAACGAAGAGGGCAAGTTCCTGCCTTGGGTGATGCGCATCGCCCACAACCTGGTGATCGACCATTTCCGGCGCGTGAAGAAGATGCCGCTGCTGCGGAGCACCGACGAGCACGACGTGTTCGCCACCATCGCGCAACCCGGTAAGAACGTGGAGCAACGTATGGTGAACCTGCAGATCGATGCCGATGTGCGCAACCTGATCGACCACCTGCCCGACGAGCAGCGCGAGGTGGTGCTCATGCGCACCTACCTGGGTATGAGCTTCAAGGAGATCGCCGAACACACCGAGGTAAGTATCAATACCGCCCTGGGTCGTATGCGGTACGCCCTGATCAATATGCGGAAGATGATCAAGGAGCATGACCTCATCTTGGATCGCATTTAGGGTGCCTCGAAGAACCTCGAACGGATGGCGCGCGCCGCTATCATTCGTCCAGACGAGGCGCTCCGAAGAGAGGATACTGGATCGAAGTATCCGACTGAGGAGCAACAAAGTTCGGGCGAATGAGAGCAAGCGATGGCCGCTGTGCTTCTTTCTCATGAACGCCGCCGGAACGAGGTGCTTCGAGGTGCCCTTTAGTGCAACTTCCTGAGTGTCAGTGGTCGGCGGCTCGCTTTCGGGTCGCCGATCGCTTTTTTGGCCATGGCGCAATACATCGGCGGTGAAGTCCGTTCAAAGAACACCGTAACCCATAGCCCGACCTACATGGCCCACTCTACCCTTCGAAAGAACGATGACCGCCGCGCAAAGAGAATGAAGATCAGCGAACAGGAGATCGGTCCGCGTGCTGCAAGCATCCAGCGCATCCTCGGTTACTCCAAGGCCCTGAAAGTGGTGGATGCCCCACCCATCGGCCAGATCGTGCTGCTGCTGAACTGATCCCTGCGAAGGCAGGCAACAAGGCGGACCGGCGCTCGTCGTCCGCAGATGGGGTGTGTTCCGTGCTCGTGCGCACGGCCGATCCAGGAATGCCTTGGCCCCTGCCGCCGTTTTCCGCTCCCGGGTTCTTGCGACCGGTCACACGGCGCGCTTGATCACTGCTCGTTCATCTCCCGGAAGCCGATCAACCGGCCACGCTGGGGATCCCATACCTTCAGGCGCAAGCAGCGGATGATCTCACCGGGCATCAGCGAGGTGGTCTTCGCCTTTTGCAGGGCGGGGATGGCCTTGAACACCTCCGGCAGACGATAGAAGGGGATCCGCGCGTTGAGGTGGTGGATGTGGTGGTAACCGATGTTGCCGGTGAACCAATGCATCACCTTGCTCATCTTCATGTAGCTGCTGCTGCCCAAGGCGGCGTTCACGTAGCTCCAGCCATCCTTTTCGGCGAAGGTGGCCGTGGGGAAGTTGTGCTGGGCGTAGAACAGGTAGGCACCCAGGCCGAGCGCGATCAACGCTGGGGCCACAAAACCGAGCCAGAAGGCCGTCCAGCCCAGGGTAAGCACGATCAGCACGCCCATGCCGGCATGTAGGATCAACGCGATGAGGGAATCCCAGTGCTTGGCGCGGTTGTTCACGAACGAACGTACGCACATGCCGTACACGAACACGGTGAGGTAGCCGAAGGCGATGGTGAGCGGGTGCCGGATGAAGAGATAGACGGAGCGTTCCTTGCGATCGAAGGTCTTGAACTTTTCCACCGTGACGATGGGGTAGGAGCCGATGCTGCTGGTGTACAGCTTGCTGTTGTGCGTATGATGGTGGTCGTGGCTACGCTTCCATATGCTGGTGGGCGCCAGTACGAACAGCCCCCAAAGGGTCATGACCCCATCGGCGAACTTGCTGTTCTGCAGGATGGCCTTGTGCTGGTGGTCGTGGTAGATGATGAACATCCGGGCGATCAACAGGCCGGCAAGGATGGCCCCGAGGATCTTCAGTGGAAGCGGTGAGGTGGGCCAGAAGATGGCGAAGTAGGCAGTGGCCAATGCCAAGCCGGTGGTGATCAGATGCCACCAGCTTCTCCACCGGACCTCCTTGGCGTAAGGCTTGGTGGCGAGGATCAGTTCTTTGTCGAGGTTCGCGGTCATTGAGCGTTCGGCGGGCGTCGGTGTTTCCACCGGCGGTGCGTCCAGAGCCAAAGGTCGGGATTGTTCCGGATATCACGTTCCAGCCGCCGGGTATGGATCTCGGTGATGTTGCCTTCGCCGGTGTTCTTCGGGTCGGGCACCAGGGCTTCCACCCGCATGTGGTAGTAGCCGCGCCGCGGTCGCGTGATGCTGATGTACACCACGGGATACCCGAGTTTCTTCGAGAGTGCTTCCGTACCCTGGAACACCGGCGTGTCCTGGTTGAGGAAGGTCATCCAGTAGGCGCGTTCCGGTGATGGTGTCTGATCGGCGATGAAGGCGGTCGCAGTGTTCAAGTGGCGGTCGCGCAACATGCTCTTGCTCGTTTCGCGCATGGTGTACAGGTTGGTGCCGTGGCGGGTGCGCATGCGGTGCATCAGCCCATCGAACCACTTGTTCTGCAACGGATGATAGATCACGTAGAGCTGCGGAAGCCCCGGCTCGGCACTGTATCGTGCACCGGCCAGCTCCCAGTTGCCGTAGTGCCCCAGGACCAGCACCACGCTCTGCCGTTGCTCCGCGTAAGCCCGTAAGAGTTCCGCGCCCTCGAAGGTCACTCGTTTGCGCACCGTGGCCGGCGAGATGGTCAGCGTCTTCAGCGTTTCCAAGGTCAGGTCACAGAACCATCCTTGGAAACGACGCGCAATGCCCTGTATCTCCACCTCGCTCTTCTCAGGGAAGCTGTTGCGCAGGTTCGTCAGGATCACCTTGCGGCGGTAGCCGATCATGGTGAAGAGCACGAAGTGCATCAGGTCGCTCATCCGATAGAGCAGTGGGAACGGCAGCAGAGCGACGCCGTAAATGAAGGGTAGGGCGAGGAAGTATCCGATGGCACCCATGGTACGGCACAAAGATCAGTGGAAAAGCGACCGCCTGCCGATCACGCTGCAGATGGGACAGCGCCATGGGTCGTGCCCTTTGGCCGGGCAGTGCTCTCGGCCGAAATAGATGATGCGCAGGTGCAGGTCGTTCCAGGTGTGCTCCGGGAAGAGCCGCTTGAGGTCGGATTCGGTGCGTTCCACGCTTTTGCCCGTGCTCAGGGTCCACCGCCAAGCCAAGCGATGGATGTGCGTGTCCACCGGGAACGCCGGAACCCCGAAGGCCTGTGCCATCACCACGCTGGCGGTCTTATGGCCAACACCGGGCAATGCCTCCAGCGCGCCGAAGTCGTCCGGCACACGGCCTCCATGTTCTTCCACGATGATCCGCGAGAGCCCATGGATGCCCTTGCTCTTCATCGGCGACAAGCCGCATGGGCGGATGATGTCCTGGATCTCCTCCACGCTCAGCTGCATCATCTGCTGCGGGGTGCGCGCCTTGGCGAAGAGCACCGGGGTGATCTCGTTCACCTTCCTGTCCGTGCATTGTGCGCTCAGCACCACGGCCACCAGGAGGGTGTACGGGTCTTCATGATCCAGCGGTATGGTGGTGCGCGGGTACAGCGCGGTGAGCTTGTCCAATACGAAGGCCGCTTTCTCGGTCCGGGTCATCGCGTGCAAAGATCGGTCGTTCGCACAAGGGGGCGATGGATGTACAATGGAGAGGAGTGGATGGACGCGACCGGACCACCTATGGATGGGCATAGGGATGCCTCTATGATCCTGTACCGAGGATCACTTCAAGCTGAACCGGAAGTGCGCACAGCTGCCCCGGCTCTTCTCGATGTGCTGGTGGTCCTGTGGACGTGGCCAGCGCCCACCCCAGGACCAGCCGATGTCCGATAGGTATGCGGCCGTGTTGCGCCGGTGCAGGGTGCCGGGGGCGGTGGGGTCGTAGTGGCCATGGGCAGGCTGCACCACCGTGCCGTGCGCATCGTGCCGAACCATGGGGTTCTGGCGCGGGTTGATGTCGATGGCGATGCCCATGGCGTGTTTGGAAGGTTCGGAGGAGGTGGGTTTGGTGCGGTAGTTGAACGCGCTGGTGTTGTTGTCGGCCATGGAGGCTTCGTCGTCCCACCCGGTATGGTCGGCCCGGAGACCGTAACGGTTGATGGGGACCACTTTGGCGATCGGGAAGGTATCGCGTTTCAGGACTTCGAAGAGCCGTTCGACCTCGTCGGCGATACACGCGTGCACGAGCAGTATGCCGCTGTATTCCCGTTGGGTGTCCACCATGGTGCACGTGCTGTCCGTGAAGGAGAAGTACCGCACCTCCACCGCGCGGAGGTTCTCCTTGACCTCGGGCCCCAAGGGGCCGAGCCGATCCTCGATCAAGCGCAGGTCGGCGTACAGTCCAAGGGTGTCGGCCAAGGTGCTGTGGGCGATCACCTCCGCTGCGGGTGGGTCGGGGTAGGCTTGTGCGTCGGGCGGTGTGGGCTGGGGTGCCGTGCTGGGTCCGCAGTGGCCGAGCAGGCCCATGGCCATAAGGGGAAGGGTCCTCATGGCCGGATCACCAGGTGAAGGTGTACGGTCCACTGCCCTGGACGAAGGTGTGGGACCGTACGGGCCTGTGTTCGCGTTCCAGGTGTACGAGGTTCTGCTGCTCGTAGAACAGGTCCTGGAGCAGGGTGTTCTTCACGGTGAGCGTGCCGAGGGGATCCACACCGTTCACCTGCAGGTAGCAGTACAGGGTCTCCCCATCCAGCTCACGCCCGATCCAGGCCCAGGTCACGGGTTGTTCGTCGAGGGTGAGGTGCAGGTGTTCGTTCAGGTAGGCGACCAGGATGCTATCGGCCTTGGGGTGCTCCTGTGCCGAGGCCAGCTTCAGCGGTGCCACGTTCTCCAAGGCATGTTCGATATCGTGCGCGGTGATGCGCCAGGTGAGGTCCAGTGTACGGGTGGACCGCACATGGCGGATGGTGAGGATGGACACGAAGAAGTCGTGTACCGTGCCGAAGAGCGCGAATGCGAGCATCAGGACCTTCATCGCGGTGCGAAGATCGGCAAGGTGCGGGCCTCTACCACTACCGCAGTACGGTGATGCTTCCGGTACGCTCCGATGTCACCGGTGTGCCACAGGCCCCCCGGAAACGCAGGGTGTAATAGTAGGTGCCGTCGGCCAGGCCTTGGGCGTTCCACGGTCGTGGGCCTCCCGAGCTCCCGAACACCTCCATGCCCCAGCGGTCGGTGATGGAGACCTGGTATTCGTGGAACAGGGAGGTGGAGGTGAGCTCCGCCATGTCGGGCAGGTATGGCAGCCAAGTGTCGTTCTGGCCATCGCCGTTGGGCGTTACCACATTGGGCACCTCCAGGGCGGTCAGGTCCACCGATGGGCCTGCCACCGTGTGGATGGTGACGGAGGCCTGGTCCGTACACCCACTGATGGGTTCGGTGACAACTACGGTGTAGGTGCCCGCCTGGGTCACCGTGGGTGCGCTGCTGGTGCTGGTGTAGCCGAGGTCCTCGCCGGTGCCCGATACCGCGCTCCAACCATAGTGCACCTGTTGCACCGGCTGTACGCTCACCCCTTGGATCCCGATCTCCGGCCGGGTGCACGAGAGGCTGTCCTGAAGCGCCGGGATCTGGACGTAGATGGCGTGGTTCGGTATGGTGATGGTCTCGGTGATCACGCAGCCCCCGGCGTCCTCCACTACCAGGATGTGATCGCCCAAGGCAAGGTCGGCGGAGAGGTCGGCGCCCATCGGCTGCCCATCCACCGCGAAGGTGATCGGCTGGACGCCGCCGGACCGGTGCGCCACCTCGAGGGTGCCGAGCCCGGCGTTGCAGGCCGGTGCCACGTCCACCGTATAGCGTAGCGGAGCGCCCACGTTCACCTGGAGCAGTGTGTCCAACACGATGTTCCCGCAGAGGTCCTCCACATTGTCCGCCACCGAAGTGATCACCAGTTGATAGGTGCCCGGCGCGGTGAGCCCTTGGGCAAGGCGTGCGGTGAAGGCCTGCTGAGCCACGGCACCGGGGCTGTCCATCAGTAGGTCCACGAAGGGCATGGTATTGCCATCGGGTGCCCTTAGCCTGAAGTCCGCGATCTCCACGGTACTGGTCCGTATGGGTTCGCTGAAGGTGATGAGCAGGTCGGTGTTGGCGCAATCGAAGGTGGCGGCCATCGCGGTGGGGGCGATGTCATCGTAGATGCTGGCCGTGCTTTGCGTGAAGTCGATGGTGTAGCCATTGGGGCTGTTGGACCAGTTCATGACCACCAGGGCGTAGGTCTCGCCAACCTGTACCTGCAGGTCGGCGTTGAAGGCAGGCCCGTTGGTGTTGCCCGGCCCGTTGCTCTGCCCTATGCCGCCGCTGGCCGTGGAGATCCCCGTGGGGCCGTTCATGCCGATGTTGCCGTACGAGTTGCAGCTCACCTCGGGTGATGCGCCCCCCGGCTGGCCGATGCCTGCGCAACCACCCTGGGTGATGTTGAACAGGCCCCAATCGTAATCGTCCGTGTCCGTGGCGGGGTCCAGTACGAAGCTCAGGGCGCCGGTCTCGGCCACCGTGAAGGTGTACCAAAGGCTCGAGGTCTCCATGTCCGCATTGCACGCTCCGGTGTACTCGTACACGGTGCCGGTCCCCGTCGGGGAACTGCTCTCGGTGTACACCCCACCGCACAAGGCGATGGCCCCGGCGCAATCGCTGGTGGTCTGTGCCGTGGTGCGCAAGGCAAGGATAAGGGCCAGGCCAAGGGTAAGGTGGTGCGCCATCATGGGTGGATGACGAAGCACACGGCCTTTTCGGCGCCCCACGACCGGATCCGCTGCACGGGGCGAAGGACGATCCGGGGCCACTGCGCTCATCGTTCTACATTAGCCCCATGCAGATGCGATCCTTCTTGACCGCCCTGACCACGCTCCTCGTGGGTGCGCTATGTGCGCAGGATGCGCCGCGTTACGGGCGTGACAGGTTCCGCCAGTTGGACCAGGAGCTGCCCACGCCCAACGCGCAACGCACGGCCAGCGGCGCTCCTGGACATGCTTACTGGCAGATGAAAGCGGACTACGACATCCATGTCGAGGTGGTCGAGCCGGTGGCCGGGGAGAACAACGGCCTCTCCAAGTTGGTGGGGCGTGAGACCATCACCTACCACAACCAAAGCCCGGATCCGCTCGCGTACCTCTGGCTACAGCTGGACCAGAACATCTACGAGCCGGGGAGCGATGCCAACGCCATCCGCACGGGCACCATCGGCGATAGCGTGAGCCTGGGGCAGATCCGTAAATGGACCGACACCTTCGATGGCGGATTCAAGATCACCGGGGTAACGGCGGCGAACGGCGCTCCATTGAAGTACACGGTCAACAAGACCATGATGCGCATCGACCTGCCCAAGCCCTTGGCGCCCGGTGCCACGTTCAGTTTCAAGGTGAGCTGGTGGAACTGGATCAACGATCGCGAGAAGGTGGGGGGGCGCAGCGGGTTGGAATACTTCCCCGAAGAGGACAACTTCATCTACACCATCGCCCAGTTCTATCCGCGCATGTGCGCCTACATGGATTACAGCGGATGGATGCACAAACAGTTCATCGGCGCGGGGGAGTTCACCCTCGACTTCGGCGACTACACGCTGAGCATCACCGTGCCTGCCGATCACCTCGTGGCCTCCACCGGTGTGTTGCAGAACGAGAGTGCCGTGCTTACCACCACCCAGCGTACACGCTTGGCCAAGGCGCGGGCGGCCAACAGTCCGGTCTTCATCGTGACCCAGGAAGAGGCCGAACGCAACGAACGCAAGTCCGCGGAGGAGAAGCGGGCCCTGGGGAAGAAGACCTGGACCTACAAGGCCACGAACGTGCGCGATGTGGCCTTCGCCAGCAGCAGGAAGTTCATCTGGGATGCGATGAACCAGCCGGTGAAGGGCAACGACGTGCTCTGCATGAGCTTTTATCCCAAGGAAGGTAACCCCTTGTGGGAGCAGTACAGCACCAAGGCGGTGGCCCACACCATCAAGACCTATAGCAACTACACTACGGACTATGTCTATCCGGTAGCGCAGAGCATCCACACGCGCAACATCGGCATGGAATACCCCATGATCAGCTTCAACGGAGGGCGGCCCGAGAAGGATGGTACCTACAGCGAACGCGTCAAGTATGGCATGATCGGGGTCATCATCCACGAAGTGGGCCACAACTTCTTCCCAATGATCATCAACAGCGACGAGCGCCAGTGGACTTGGATGGATGAAGGCTTGAACACCTTCGTGCAGTACCTCGCGGAACAGGAATGGGACAAGGATTACCCGAGCTGGCGTGGTGTGCCCCGTAACATCGTGGACTACATGAAAGGCGATCCCAATGCGCCTCCGGGCATGGTGAAGGCCCGTATCGAACCCATCATGTCCAACAGCGAGAGCATCACGCAGTTCGGGAACAACGCCTACGGCAAGCCCGCCACCGCGCTCAATATCCTACGCGAGACCGTGATGGGCCGCGAGCTCTTCGATCACGCCTTCAAGACCTACTGCGAACGCTGGAAGTTCAAACACCCCACCCCCGCCGACTTCTTCCGTACCATGGAGGATGCGAGCGGTGTGGACCTGGATTGGTTCTGGCGTGGATGGTTCTACACCACCGACCACGTGGATATCGCCCTCGACGCCGTGCGGTACAAACGGATGAACCCGCGCGATCCGGGCCTCGCCGCCGACCTGAAACGGGCGGACAAGGCCCGTGAACCCATCGACCTGAGCCGCCAACGCAACATCGAGAGCGGCATGGAACACGTGGTGGACCGCGATACGGCGACCCGCGACTTCTACAACACATACGATCCCCTCACCGCCACCGAGCAACAGAAGGCCGCCTACACCAAATGGCGCTCCGGTCTGAAGCCCGAGGAACTCGACCTGCTGGACCAGGACCTGCACCTCTACGAAGTGGCGTTCCGCAACGTCGGTGGCTTGGTGATGCCCCTGATCCTGGAATGGGAGTACACCGATGGTTCCAAGGAGGTGGAGCGGATCCCAGCGGAGATCTGGAAGACCAGCGATGAGGTGACCAAGGTGTTCGTGAAGCGCAAAGAGGTGAAGGCCATCGTGCTCGACCCCTTCTTGGAGACCGCCGATTGCGACCTCAACAACAACAGCTGGCCTCCGCGCCTGGTGCCCACCCGCTTCGATGTGTTCAAGGAGAACCAATGGCGCCAGCCCAATCCTATGCAGATCGAACGCAAAAGGATGACGGGCGGGGAGATGAAGGGGCAGTGAGATGTACCACTACAGAACCGTGGGGCGTTCCTTGTTGTTCTTACTTCTGAATTCGGCATGCAATGACTTCGAGAATGAGGCATTCGACCGTCACAAGTGGGCTCAAGGTGACTACCAAGTTCGCGGTCGTATGTACCACGACTTTTTGAGCGATCATAAGATGGAGGGGATGACGAGAGAAGAGGTAGCGTATTGGCTGACCATTCCCAGAGATACTGTGATGTGCGAGTGGACCTATCACCTTGACCTTGGTTGGACGGCTCTTTTCCACATGGACGTTCACTATGATAGGGTGCCTCGAAGAACCTCGAACGGATGGCGCGCGCCGCTATCATTCGCCCAGCCGAGGCGCTCCGAAGAGAGGATACTGGATCGTAGTATCCGACTGAGGAGCAACAAAGTATGGGCGAATGAGAGCAAGCGATGACCGCTGTGCTTCTTTCTCATGAACGCCGCCGGAACGAGGTTCTTCGAGGTACCCTGATAGTATATCACAACGCGTTGATTCGGTGAGGGTCTGGGATTAACTTTCTCAGCCTTGGTAGAAGGGCACCACCTTTGTCACCTTGCGCCACCTTCGGGTCTATCTTTGAACAATACCAAGCCCATGAGCACCTCCGACCTCAAGCTCAACCTGGTCCAACGCCTGCTGCTGGAGCAGGACGCAACCTTCCTCAGCCGCATTAAGGACCTCTTTGATCGGCGCGAGAGCACGGAAGTGGACTTCACGGAGGATGAGCTAACGGAATTACGCGAGATAGAGCGCAAGCAGGAGAGCGGAGAAGACGCCTACGTGACCATGGAAGAAGCCATGCGAATGGCGCGTGAGGCCCTGGGCAAATGAGCCACCGGCTGCATGTCCGCGTCGTCGCGGTGCGTGGGTACACCGCAGCGGCGATTTGGTACGACAAACGGAGCAAGGGCCTGGGCCATCGCTTCCTCGACGACCTCCAACGTTGCTTCTCCTCCATACGCAGCGATCCTCGCGGTTTCCAGTTGCGCAAAGACGAGTTCCGCCACGCCATGCTCGATGACTTTCCTTATCGAGTGGTGTTCAAACTCAAGGGCAACGACGTGTATGTCTACCAGATCCGCCATACCAGCCGAAAGCCCAGCGAACGTTTCGGTCCGTGAGCGACTCAAATGGATACTCGCGTGAACCCCAACCATTCATGAGCGCCTCCAACATTCCTTTCCAGATCACCGACTGGGACAAGATCCCCACTACCGTTGTTCATGGCGCCACCGGTACCGCTACCATGCGCATTCAGCAACACGGTGACCTCCGGATCCGCATGATCGAGTACTCCGCCAATTACCTCGCGGACCATTGGTGCGAGCTGGGCCATCTGGTCTTCGTGCTCGAGGGCGAGTTGATCAACGAACAGAAGGACGGTACGACGAACGTGTTGAAGCCAGGCATGTCCTACGCCGTGTCGGATGGCTTGAGCAGTCATCGCTCACGCACCGAAGGACCGGTGAAGATGCTCGTGATCGACGGCGGTTTCTTGAAGTGAGCCGGTCAGCGGACTACGTCGAAGAATTTCACGGAATAGGGGTCTGTTGCCCACACGGCATCGGGCAGCACCGGATGTGGCAGTCTGCGCAAGCGATATTTCCCGGGCGGAAGCGGCGCCATCTTGTGCATGAAGTGTTGGTCGGACATATCCTCGCACATAGCGGGTAGCACCGTTCCGAAACGCAGGATCACCTCACGGAAATCCTCATCAGGCTGTTGAGGGAGCAGTTCGGTCGTTGCGTCGTATTTCCCACAGGACCCGCCGTGCCATCGGATATGGATCTCCAGACTGTCGGTCGATCGAAGTGGCGTTGGACCGAGCGAAAGCCATCCGTCGGGCATTTCTTGCCAGACGCTTTTGGGTTCCACGGTGTACTCTATCACCATGCGTTGTTCGATGAAGCTGAAGCTCGCGGCATCGCTGTTCACCTGCGGCTGAGTTTGGGAAGCAGCTTCCCACAAGCTGCTCAGTTGCAAGACCCGCTTGAATTCACGATCCAATTCGGGGTGGCCGCTACCGTTCAAATTCACCTGGTGTATGCTTCCGTCCGTTTCGATGGTCACCACCGCAGAGAGCTTCACCGGCGCTTTCAAACGCTCGATCATCGGCTTGTTGAAATGGATGCGAATGAAGCGGTGGAAGTTCTCCATGCCTCCGGGATAGCTCGCTTCCCGCGCGGATGTGGGGGGTATGCGGGGCATCCTTTTCACGAAGGGCATAAGGTCAGGTATCCGCACGGATGAATGCACGCTGCCACCACGCGACCAGATCACCTGGCCGCCATGGCACGCAAGGGTATCCACCGCACCGGGGAATTCCCCGGCGTTCAATGCACGGCGGCGCGCATCAAGCACCTCCAGGGTGTTTGACTGGTCGTTCAGGCATTTCATCAGGCGACGTGTATCCAGTTCGAACGCACCTTGGGTAAAAGGCAGCAGCAGCGAAACACCGAGTGGCGATGGCGCGTGGGCAAGGAGCAGGTCCATCATGGCGCCACCCGGCAGGTATTTCACGCTCCACGGCCGGTCATCGCGCGATGCATGTACATGGAACGAAAGCATGCTATCGCCATTCGCAGCGCGCATCTCATCCGCGAACAGCGTATCGGAATTCGGTGAAATGACCATGTATTGCGGCGCCTCGTCGCGGTACAGCGCATGGTCCAGTTCCACCACCACGTGCAGTGGTATTTCGATCGGCCCTGGTTGGGCTGCGACTCCAAATGGGAACAGGATGAACAGGAACGCCTTGCGGATGACCATGCCGCTCCGTACACGGATGCAGCGGCCAGGTTCGATCACCGCACCACCCATAGCCGCTTCGGCTCCAGGCGGAAGTTGACCTCGTGCCCTATGTCCACGGGCTCCCCATCCAGGTGGGCGAGCGTGCCCTCCTGCCACACGGTGGCTTGGCGTGTGACGATGTTGCGGATGTGCGGGCTGCGGTCCGCACGTCCGGTGTAGATCTGCACGAAGGCCTTGAGCAGTCCGAGGAACGGCGGTTTGCGCACCACGCGCAGTTCGGCCCAACCATCATCCGGCAATGATCCCGGGCTGATATCCGCGCCGTTGCCGAATTCGCGCGTGTTACAGAACACCAGCATCAAGGCCTGGACCTCGCTGGTCTCGTGGTTCGCCTTCACCACCATGCGCATGGGGGCGGCACCCAGGATCTCCCGGAGGATGATCCGCGCATAGCCGATCATGCCTCGACCACGGCTCTTGTCGAACGCATGGGCCACACGTGCGTCGAATCCGAGACCCGCCGTGCCCAGGAACAACCGGTCGTTCAGGAAACACACGTCCATGGCTTGCGCGGTGCCCGTGAGCGCGTGGCGCAAGGCTTGTTCCGGAGCCAACGGAAGCTTCAACGACCGGGCGTAGCCATTGCCGCTGCCCATGGCCACCACGCCCATGGGCACCGTCGTGTTCACCAGCCCCTGCGCAATGGCGTTGTTGGTGCCGTCGCCGCCCACGCTGATCACCCGGTCCATGCCTTCGGCCACCGCTTGGCGCGCCAGTTCGGTACCATGCCCCGGGCCTTCCACCTCGCGTAGCCGCAATTGTGCGCCGGTATCGCGCGCTACCTTCTCGGCGATGGCGAGGATGTGCGAGGCCCGCCCTTTGCCCGAACGGGGGTTGTAGATCAACGTGGCGCGGGCCGGTCCGGTGGGTGGGGTCATGGCGCAGGTTGGTTCCGTTGGGTGGAGACCACCATGCCGCCGTGCAGCAGGTGGTGGTCGTATTGTTGTATGGCGGCCTTGAGCCGTTGTTCCATTTCGGTCGTGACCGCTTCGGGTACCGAGGTGTGGCCGTTCAAGGGTTGAACCCCAACCACCAGCTTCCCATCGAACTGGACCTGCGCCTGCGCGCTGATGATCCGATAGATGCCATTGCTGGCCATGATGGCGTAGCCACCACCGGGGCGTAGCGGCGAGTGTCCGAAGCTGAAGAACGGCGCCTCGTAACCCGCCAGGTCGAGCACCATGCCCAGGATATCGATCTGCTGGGTCACACCTTGGTACGCATGTTGTCCCACCCGGCCCGGTGCATGCACCACCAACGGGATCCAATGGTCGATCGGCTTGTCGCTATGCTGGCCATTGCGCTCCAGGTCGGCGGTGTGGTCGGCGGTGATCACGAAGATGGTGTTGGCGTACCACGGCATGCGGCGTGCGGTGCTGAAGAACTGCCGTAACGCGTCGTCGGTGTAACGCAGGGTGGGGTGGATGGGCAGCGTGCCGCCCTCGAAGTGCTTGGCCTCGTCCTCGGGCAGCTCATAAGGGTGGTGGGAGCTGAGCGTGAACACCGTGCTCATGAACGGTTGTTCTTCCCGGTTCAGTTCCTGCGCGTAGAACTGGAGGAACGGGCGGTCGCGGATGCCCCAATGCCCGTCGTGATCCTCCGGCGTGCCGCGGTATTCGTTCAGCCCCACATAACGCTGGAACCCCGCCGACCGTGCGAAGCCATCGAAGCCCATGGTACCGTTCCGACCGCCGTGGTAGAAGCTGGTCCGGTAGCCCTCCGCGCCCAAGATGTTGGCCAAGGAGGTGAAGGGCCGTCCTGCATAGGGCGATGTGATGAAGGCTTCGTCCATCATTTCCGGCATGCCAGCGAGTATGGCCGGGATGCCATCGATGCTGCGTCGGCCATTGGCGTAGGCCCGTGTGAAGTGCAGGCTCGTCCGCATGAGGGAATCGAGGAAGGGCATGTAGCCCGTGCCACCGGCCAGCTCCGCGCTATACACCGCCGAGAAGCTCTCCAGGATGATCACCACCACGTTGGGGTGGGACGCCAACGCTCCGGTGACGGTCGGGGTGCTGTCCGTGGCGATGCGAAGGGTGTCGGAGAGGGGTTCCCACGGTCGGTGTGGCAGGGTCGCCGGGTGGCGTAGGTCGTGGTGTACGGGCCACAGCGCCTCGGCCTGTTCCATGGTCATGTAGTGGCGGTCAACCAAGGTGGCTTTGCCCAGGCTCATCAGCATGGTGAACGGCGTGTTCAGCGTTACCGGTAGCACCGCCGCTCCACCATACCGTGCGGCATCCAGCGGCTGCAAGGGGACCAGTTGAAGGCCGCCACGCGTGCCGATCACCATCGCCCCCACCAGGATCAGCCGCCAACCGATGCGCCACGCGCCACGGTCCACCGGGGCAGCATGGCGCGCGCTGAGACGGTAGGCCCAGAACAAGGCCGCCACGGCACCGAGGTAAATCAGGAGAAGGTGCCAGTAGTCCTTCAGGAACGCGGGCGCCAACGATGCGGTGTCGTCGCCCGTGGTGATGATCCGGAGGAAGTCGGCCGTGCTCCGCTTCTGGCTGAAGGGGTAGTAACCCAGGTCCACGAACTGGAAGAAGAGCGCCACGGCGTTGGGGATCACGAATACCGCCAGCTGCAGATCCCGCATCCATTTCCGTGAAGGCGTCGGTTGCCAGAGGTACAACGCCACGCTCAGCAGGTTGAGCCAGGCGATGGCGCTGATATCGAAGCGTACCCCGCCTACGAAACTGGCCATGGGCACCTCCGGGAACAGCCCGCTGTTGAGCCAGGCGAAGAGCACCCGCGAGACGGTGTATAGCACGATCACCGCCCCCTGGCGAAGGGCGATCACGGTGAGCGGGCCACGGAACATGGGTGCGAAGATGCACAACGGTCACGGCCGGGCGATGCGCCCCAGGATCTTGCGGCCGTCGACTTCGCGGACCGGGTACCACCCGCTGTAGGTGCTGTCCAGTAGACTTACCGGGCCTATGGAGCCATCCGTAACCACGAAACGCACCGTGCCGTCCGACATGGCGCGGTAGAGGTTTGAATAGTCGAACAGCGCGTTGGTGCTGTACTGCACGATGTCCTTTTGGGTGAGCACGCTCTGTCCTACGAAGAAGTGCTCAAGGTATTCCCGGTAGGTGATCAGGATCAGCTCGTCCGGCTTCAGCCCCAGGTCGTTGATCAGTACATCGCGCACCGCCATGTCCGCTTGTAGCTGCTCGACATGGGGGGCGTCCGGTAGGCCCATCCGGTACCAGGCCGCCACGCTGTTGGTGCGGAAGGCGGCGAACAGGCAACCGTATCCGACGAACGACCAGGCCAGGGTACGGCCCCACGTGGAGGCGGAGTGGTCGTGGATCAAGAAGGTCGTCCCGATGAACGTAAGCATCAAGCTCTCGTGCAGGTAGTTGAGACGGCTTCCGTACTTCAGCCCGGTCGCCATGGCGAAACCAAGGCTCAGCGGTACGGCGATGGCGATGAACCGCAACGGCGCGTTCCGTGCGCGCCAGCCGACCACCGCGAGCACCACCGCAAGTACATGCCAGCCGATGAAATACTTGTAGGTGGGCGGGTTGAAGAGCTCGGTGTACATCATCCAACTGAAGCCATTGCGCAGGCCCAACACGATGTTCTGGTGGATGGCGGTGATCGAGCCGAGCGATAGCATGCCCAACGAACAGAGCGCGGTGGTGAGCACCAGGGGCACCATGGCCTTGCGGAGGTGTTGCCATTCCCGTGCGATGGCGAGGTACAGCAGCGGCGCCGCCACCATCACCACGCCCGATTGTTTGGCGAACACACCGATCGTCGCCACCACCATCGTTGCGGTCAAGGCGCGTTGCGATCCGGTGGTGAGCCAGCGGATGAAGAGCCATGCGGTGGCCGCGGAGGTGGCCCCCACCAGGGCATCCATGCGCGAGAATGCTTGTTCCCAGGTGCTGCATATGGTGATCCCCGCGGCGAGCACGGCACTCCACGTGCTCGCGCCTCCGGCGCGGCAGGCCCGGAATACGAACCACCCCATGAGCGTCCAGAGCACCAGCGCCACGGCCCGCGAAAGCACGAATACGGCCCGTGCATCATCGCCGTGCAGGCCCAGCACCTTGCCGATCGCCGCGCAGAGCACGTAGTAGGCCGGTGTGTACTGGATCACATCGAAGGGTGGCCGCTCGGGGTCCTCGTACAACGCCTTTCCGAGCATCACCTTCTGTATGCCGTGGATCACGTTGTGTTCCACACCACCCAGCTCCGTGCGGTGTTGGAAGAGCATCTCCCAACGCAGCGAGAGGTTCCATGCCACCACCGCGCTGATCGCCACCACCACCAGCCAACGCACCGGTATTCCCAGCAGGCGAGCGGTTTCGATCGAGGGGAGCATCGGGTGAAGGTAGGTTCAAGGCTTCTGGGCCACCGCCAACAACGAACGGCCGAAGGCATGGGCGACAAGCGGGTCGGTGATCCTGGAGAGCGGCACGATCCATCGGTCCCAGAACAGGACCTGCGCCCGTGTCGGGGCCGCGCTACGGAGCATCAGCTTGTTGCCCAAGGAGAGCAGGAACCCAGCGCTGTCGAGGTACCGAAGGCGGTGGATCATGAGGCCGGCGGGCATACGCGCACGGAGCAGGGGGCGGTCGTAGCGCCGGTGGTGGCCGATGGCCTCGTCGAACGGGCTGTACAGGAACTGGAAGGCGGGCACCAGGATGATGAGGTGGCCACCGGGGTTCAACATGTCGTATGCACGCTGTAGTTCTGCCGTGTCGTCCTCGATGTGCTCCAACACGTCGATGTACAGCACCGCATCGAACCGCTCGCCCGCCATGTCGCGGCTGGTGCCCTGCACCGAACGCTGTGCGATGGTGGGCGGAAGGTGCGCATGCTCCGGAACCTGGGCCAACAGGTGGGCGTCGGGTTCCAGGAAGGTGTAGCTGAGGACCCGGTCGTGGCACACGTGGTGCGCGTTCGCACCAAGGCCACAGCCCACCTCCAGCACATGGCCCTGCACAAAAGGCCGCACCGCCGTGGCCCATCGTCGCTTCCAGTTCGCCGCATGCCGGAACAGCTCCAGCTCGGTGCCCGGGTACTTCATGCCGACCGTGCTACGTGCTTGTACAGCCGCTGCCCTGGTGTGGCCCTTCGCTGTGTGCCCTTGGAGAGCATCAGCCCGATCACGAAGAAGCCCAGGCACAGCAACAGGCTGTTGAACATGGTGGCCGAGAGGTTGCTGGCCCAGCCCGGGATCGCCAGGTCGGTGAAGAGTTTGATGCCCACGATGACCAGCACCGACAACAGGAACAGGACGCTGAGGTAGAGGAAGCCCTTGAGGAACAAGGCCAACAGCCTGTCGCTATACTCGATCAAGGACATGAAGGCGTGCATGCTCAGGTCGTCAAGCCCCATTTTCGGTGTGCCGCCGAGCCGCTTTCGGCGGTCGCTTCGCACCGTGGCCGTACGCACCTGTTGTTTGGAGAGAAAGGCGGCGTAATGGACGAAGGCGCCATCCAGCACCATGCTCAACACATGCCGGTCGATGAGCGAGAAGTTGCCGAAGTTGATCGAGCGCCCGGCCACCGCACGGAACAGCGCCCGGTAGAGGATGTAGCCGAGCCGGAACCCCCGCGATTCGGGCCGCCGACCGCGCTCCACGAACACGATGCCCGACCCCGGGTGTGCCAACAGCTTCGGGAGCGCTGCCGGGTCGTCCTGGCCATCGCCATCCATCACCACGAAACGCTGCGCGCTGCTCTCCGAGGCGAACAGCAGCCCCTGATGGATGGCCTCCTGATGCCCCATGGGGTAGGGCAGGGCGATGACCTCCAACGCCAGATGCGGCCCACTGGGTCGGAAGGCCAGCGCCCGTTGCTGCGTGGCATCGGTGGAGCCGTCGTCCACCACCACCACCAGGCAGCGCTCATCAACCCGCGCGAGGGTGTGGTCCAACTCCTTCAGGAGGAGCGGAAGAGCCTCCTCCTCGTTGAGGCAGGGGATGATGATGACGAGCGTGGGGCGCATGCGCTCGGCGAAGTAACGGCGTTACCCGGGATGCGGGCCTCTCAAGAGCCCGACCCACCCCCTGCCATCGACTTCGGCCAACCCGATACCTTTGCCCCAGCGGCCAAGCCGCCTTCCCGCATGTCCACGCTCACCACCGAAGACCGCCAGCTCCACTTCGAGCGCGGCGCCCACAGCGACGCCTTCCTCATCAGCACCTACGAGAAGCTCGTCTATCCGCGCATCATCGAGGAGAAGATGCTGAGCCTGCTCCGGCAGGGCAAGATCAGCAAGTGGTTCAGCGGCATCGGCCAGGAGGCCATCAGCGTGGGTGCGGCCATGGTGTTGCAGAACGATGAGTACATCCTGCCCATGCACCGCAATTTGGGCGTATTCACCACGCGGGGTATGCCGTTCCAGAAGCTCTTCGCGCAATGGCAGGGCAAGGCTACGGGCTACAGCAAAGGCCGCGAGCGCAGCTTCCACTTCGGCAGCCAGGAGCATAAGGTGGTCGGTATGATCAGCCACCTCGGCCCACAGATGGGCATAGCCGATGGTATCGCCCTGGCCCACAAACTGAAGAAGGAAAACCGCTGCACCATCGTATTCACCGGCGATGGCGCCACGAGCGAGGGCGACTTCCACGAGAGCGTGAACGTGGCCGCCGTATGGGACCTGCCGGTGCTCTTCATCATCGAGAACAACGGCTACGGCCTGAGCACGCCCAGCAGCGAGCAGTTCCGCATGAAGAGCTTTACCGATAAGGCCATCGGCTATGGCATCGAGGCGGTGCAGATAGCAGGCAACAACATCCTGGAGGTCTACAACAACCTGGCAAAGCTGGCGGACAGCGTGCGGGAGAATCCGCGGCCGATCCTGGTGGAGTGCATGACCTTCCGCATGCGCGGCCACGAGGAAGCTAGTGGAACGAAGTACGTGCCGAAGGAACTGTTCGAAGTGTGGGGCAAGAAGGACCCCGTGACGAATTTCGAAGCGTGGATGTTGAAGACCGGCGTGTTGAGCATCGCCAAACGCGACGAGATCCGCACGCGCCTAAAGGATGGCATCGAGGACGATCTGAAGCACGCGTTCGAGGAACCGGAACCGGTCCCGGTTGAATCCGCTGAATTGGCTGATGTATACGCACCAACGTCGATCGATGGCACCCGTAGTGTCGACCCCCAGGGGCGACCTCTCGTTCTATCAGTGGAAGCGGACCCTGCAGGCGCCCCCGAGAAACGCATGATCGATGCCATCCAGCAGGGCCTTGCCCAAAGCATGGAGCGCCACCCCGGCCTCGTCCTGATGGGACAGGATATCGCCGAGTACGGCGGTGCGTTCAAGATCACCGAAGGGTTCGTGGAGAAGTTCGGGAAGGGGCGGGTACGTAACACACCGCTGTGCGAAAGCGCCATCCTCGGCACATCGCTCGGGCTGAGCATCAAGGGCATGAAGGCCATGATGGAGATGCAGTTCGCCGACTTCGTGAGCGAGGGCATCACCCAGATCTGCAACAACCTGGCGAAGATGCACTACCGCTGGGGCCAGAACGCCGATGTGGTGGTGCGCATGCCCACCGGCGCCGGTGTGGGAGCGGGGCCGTTCCACAGCCAGAGCAACGAGATGTGGTTCGTGAAGACGCCGGGCCTGAAGGTGGTCTACCCCAGCAACCCGTACGACGCCAAGGGTCTGTTGATGACCGCCTTCGACGACCCCAACCCCGTGATGTTCTTTGAGCACAAGGCCATGTACCGCAGCATCACCGGCCCCGTGCCCGAACAGCCGTACGGCATCCCGTTCGGCAAGGCCAACGTGGTGCGCGAGGGTAGTGCCATGAGCATCATCACCTATGGCATGGGCGTGCATTGGGCAACCGAACTTGTTGACGAGATGGGTATCAGTGCGGAGGTCGTCGATCTTCGCACCTTGGTGCCGCTGGATGTGGACACGATCCTCGCCAGCGTGAAGAAGACCGGGAAGGTCCTGTTGCTGCACGAAGACACGCTCACCGCAGGCTTCGGTGGCGAACTGGCCGCACTGATCGCGGAGCATGCCTTCGAGCACCTCGACGCACCGATCATGCGCGTGGCCAGCTGGGACACCCCGGTGCCCTTCGCCATCCCGTTGGAGCAAGGCTTCCTGCCGAAAGGGAGGTTGAAGGCGGCGGTGGAGAAGCTGGTGGGGTATTGATCCGCCAACCATCTACTTGCGCAGGGGCCGGTGTTCCTTCCACCCGACTGGCACCATCGGTCGCAGGGAACGCTTTCCCCGTGGTTGCCGTCAGAGGGGGCATGTTCCAGCACATGTATCCGTGCGCCGAACATCCCACCGGGTTACTTGGTCGTGGACCTGCACGGTGTTCCTGCGCGGCGTTACCGGCGTACACGCTATGGCGCAGAGCGTAACGGGTTGTTCGGCGTGGTTCCTAGTCCATACGGTCGGACGTGGGTCACATTCCACCGTCCGCCTTCACCAAGCGCACCGAATGGCTGCGGTCGGCTCCGGCGGTGTAGCGCAGCAGGTATACCCCCGCAGGTTGATCCGAAAGGTCGATCCCGATCCCGCCACCGGATCCGGCGTAGTGCCGTATCCGACGCCCACGACCATCGAACACCTCCAGTTCCACCGCCTCTTCCGGATCGGACATCAGCGTATACCGGCCATCGCTGGACGGGTTCGGGTAGGGATGTGGCTCGTCCGGTGAAGCACCGCGCTGCACCACCACCACATCCGACCAGGTTGAACCGCCATCATGATCCACCTGTTGCAGGCGGTAGTAGGAAAGGCCCGGCAGGGGGGCGCGGTCCACATCGTAGTAGCGCCGTACCTGGTACGAGTCCCCGGCGCCAGGGCGCTGGACGATCGGTGCCAGCGCGAACGGGGTCGACCCCCGGTACACGACGAAACGCGCGTTGTCCTTCTCCATCGCGGTCGCCCATTCCAGGTTCACCCGATCGCCCTCCGGAACCGCATCGAAACCAAGCAACGTGATCGGCAGGAGCAGGGAGCACCCCGTGCCGGTGATGTCGAAGTCGACCTGCACATCATCGATGGCCATGTGGTGGTCGTTGTTGGTGTCGTCGATGTCGGTCCACCGCAGGAGGATGTACCTGTTCACGGCCAAGGGCGTGGCCAGTGCGAAACACGCCGTGATCGCGGTCGAATGGGTGCAGGGGTAGCTCTGCAGTTGACTGGAGCCACCCGAGGGACTGCTCATCAGCGGACTGAAGTTCAACGCGCTCACCGAACCGGTGGCACTGGCCGTGATGCTGGGAACGCTGTTCGAGGTCACGAGATCGAAGGAGATGGTGTTCGGCGCACCTCCGTTCTGCGCCAGGGAAAGCTGATAGCCCGTGTAGCTTACCCTGATGCTCCGTATCGGAAACCCCGTTTGGTTACGGAACACCACGCCGTACCGGATGTTCGATGCACTGCTGCTGGCCCGCGAACCGATCTTTTGGTCGTTGTTGCCATTGCACTCGTAGGTGTAGAACCCTCCGGTGTTCGACGGCAAGGCGCTGGTGATGTTCTCGTGGCCTGCGAAGGTGCCGGAGGAGCGGTACCAGCCCGGAAAGGTGACGTTATTGGTCCAGGAGGTGATGTCCGTGGTGCCGAAACCCTGGAAATAGGACCCTGTGGTGATGTTGACCTGGCCGTGCATCGGTGGAACGAGGCCGCACATGCACAGGATCCACCACCAGCACGAACAGGACACAGGGAGCGTAACCGCCACCGATGCACGGCACTTCTGGTACGTCGTTGTTCCCATGGTCTGATGGTTATGGCCCTGTTCAGTGGCGCAAGATCATACATCCCGGAGGCATGATTCTCCGGAAGAAAGATAACTTCATGATCCCTTAATGATCCTTGCCATGAAGACGCGTGCTGCCCGCCAAGTCCTGCTCGCTGGCTCGATCCTCCACCTGTCGTTCGCGCTCCAGGCCCAGGTTGTGATCAACGAGGTGGACATGGATCAGGTCGGTACGGACAATGCCGAATTCCTGGAGATCAAGAACGTGGGAACATCACCCTTCCCACTCCAGTACCTACAAGTGGTCCTGATCAATGGCAATGCGGGCGGAGCGGTGGAGTATCTGACCATTCAAAACCCGGCATGGCCCCCTTTGGCTCCCAACGACTATTTCGTGATCTGTGCCAACGAAGGCCTCACCCTGAATTGTGATCATGTGGCGATACCTGCCACCAACCTGATCCAGAACGGATCGCCCGACGCCATAGCACTGAGGTCCAACGTGGATGGGACCGTCTGGGACATGCTGAGCTACGGAGGGGCGGTGCCCGGCTATACCGAAGGCAGTGGAACCACCGCAGAGGATTCGAACGTGGACGATGGTGTGAGCCTGAGCAGATGGCCTGATGGCATGGATACGGACAACAACGATGCCGACTTCGTGATCGGGTGTGCCACCCCTGGCTTGCCCAACCGGTTGGATCCAGTGAATTGTGTGGTCACCACGTCCATTGACGGGATCGATGAGCAGCCGTCACTGATCTTGTTGCCCATGGCCGACGCGGGCAGGATCGGCCTGTTGATCCGTAGCGGAGGTCCGGAGCCCATCGAGGTCGCGGTGTTCACAACCACCGGCTCGCTTGTCGCCTCCCGGCACTTCGGCCCAACCGCCATGGCGAACTGGTCCATATCCGTGGCCGAGGGGCAGCTCTACGTCATTCAGGCGCGCCGGGGCCACCAACACATGGTGCGTCGGGTCTTGGTCCCCTGAGCTGGTCCGGGCCTGATCCAACAGCGGAGGTGTTGATAGTTTGGACCCGCTGCCACTGGCGGGTGGGCACGGCGTGGAACCCTTGCTGGACAACGGATTCCGAGCGAAGTGCGCCACTGCGGAACATCCCGTTGTTGGTAACCCCACCCCCGAGCCGCCACAGGATCCCGGTTCCCATCTGACCTTGGCACCATGTCCGCATTGGTGTTCGAAGCCCGATGGAACCGCATTCAGCGGTCGCGGGAACAAGGGTATGAGGAGCTGGGTGATTTCCTGGGGCGCTTCGCCTCGCTCGGGCCATTGGTCCGTTGCGGGTTGGTGCGTAAACGCGAGGAGTGGAGCGAGTTCCAGCGGTACCATGGATATATTCCTACGGAGGCCGGCGAGAAGTTCCTGCTCTACATTCCGGACAAGGAACTGGTATTGGTACGGCCCGGGAAGAGCGCACCACTTTTCCTGGAATTGAAGAACGACCCGGCCCCGAACGCTCATTTCAAAGAGACCTACGCGGAGCCCACCAAGGCACAGTTCGCGGCCATGGAGGAGATGCGGGTGAACGCCGGACGCGATAGCTGGCGCGCCAAACGTGCCGACCTGCTCCGTCAATACCTGTTGCGTGGGTACATGGATATCCGCGCATTCACCAAACGTACCGGAGCGGGGGAGGGAGGGCTCCTGCGTGAAGGCCTTGCGAAACCACGGGTCGACCGGGTCAGCGATCAGCATCTGAACATCGAACTGACCGCGGAGGGAACCACCTTCTTGACCCCGCTCGATGATCACGACCTGCTGCTGGTGAACCCTGGCATGGAACTCCCCCTTTTCAACAGGCTGGATCCCGATAAGGCTGAGTACTGGTGTGGACTACCCTGAACCTAGCCCCGGCTCACTTCGGAGGCTCGGGGTGGGCATAGGATACCAGCAGATGGCAACGTACGCAGCGGTATGATGTGATCGGGTACTTCAGCTTGCCCCGCATCTTCAAGCCGGACCAGAAGGATTTTTCCGGTACACCGGCCACCCACGCGCCTTGGGCGAAGTAACCGTGGGAGTGATCGAGGAGATATCCTGGACTCATGGCCTCTCGGCAATTGGGGCATTCGGGAGCCTTCATGTGTCAGGTGTTGATGATCCCCCGGTCCCGTGTGCATCCTTTGGTCAGGTTCTTGGGGCGCACGTGTAGCCGGGTGGTGTGGATGTATGGTCTTCAGCCGCCGGCTTTCTTGGCCTTGTAGCCCTTTTCCGTAAGGTAGGCTAGCACCTTGTCCCGGTGATCGCCTTGCAGCAGGATCACCCCATCCTTGGTGTTACCGCCCACCCCGCATTTGCTCTTCAACGCTCGCCCGAGTTCCTCCAGATCGCCCGCCTTCCCCACGAACCCAACAACACGTGTCACCACCTTGTTGCCACCAAGGCGGTCCAGATGTATGCGCAGGTCCTGCTGCTGCGGCGGTAGGGTGGTGGGGTTGTGGGCCGTGGGCGTATTGCGGTCGGTGCTGTACACCAGACCGCCCATGCCGCTGGGTGGGCGCTTCTTCATCGGTGCCAATTTCGCAACAACATCGCATCTTTCCGGCATGTTCGACGAGATCGAGGTTCGGAAGGTCGAGGGCGCACGTGCGTTGAGCCGTTTCATCGAACTGCCCCTTTCCCTCCCAGATCAACGCCCCAACGGGGTGCCCCCTCTGATCATGGACGAGCGCGAACTGCACGACCCCGCGAAGAACCCCCAACTGGCCGCCTGTACGGTGGAGCGTTGGATCGCCTGGCGAGGTGGGAGGCCGGTAGGCCGTATCATGGGGGTCTTGCACCACGGCTACAATGCCCGACGGGCAGAACGGACCGCACGGTTCTTCCAATTGGCCAGCGTGCGCGACTTCCGCGTGGTGCATGCGTTGATCGGCGTGGTGGAGGATTGGGCCCGAGATCAAGGCATGGATCGCATGATCGGTCCTTTCGGGTTCAGCGATAAGGACCCCCAAGGCTTGCAGGTGGAGGGTTTCGAGCACCTACCGGTGATCGCCACACCATCCGACCCCAGCTGGCTCCCGGCCATGGTGGAAGCCTGCGGATACACCCCGTTCGAGGGTATGGTGAGCTACCGTATGGATATCCCCGATCAGCTTCCGGAGAGCTATTCCGCCATTGCCGATCGGTGCCTCCAGGGCCTGGGCTTGCATCGGGTGCCGATCCACAACAAAGGAGCACTGAAACCGTGGGTGGTGCCGGTGCTGCGCTTGGTGAACGCGTCCTATGGCGATCTGCTCGGCTTCATGCCGATGAGCGAGCCCGAGATGCACGCCCTGGCGAAGAAGTACATGTTCATCCTCGATCCCCGACTGGTCCACCTGATCGCCGATGGCAAGGGCGACCCCGTGGCCTTCGTGATCGCCAGCCCCGACATGAGTGAAGGGTTGCGCAAGGCCAAGGGCCGATTGTTCCCGTTGGGCTTCCTCCATATCCTCCGCGCCATGAAGCGTTCGCGGCAGCTCGACCTGCTGCTGGGTGCTGTACGGCCCGATCTCCAAGGGCGGGGTCTCACGGCGGCCCTTGGCATCACCTTGTTCGAGGTTGCCCGCCAACGTGGGTTCACGCATCTGGACAGTCATCTGGTGATGGAGCGCAACACCCGGATGCGCGCCGAATTGGAGCGTTTGGGAGCGGTGGTCTGGAAGCGATATCAGGTGTATGAGAAGGAACTCAACGCGGCATAGCGCGATGCCCGGAACGCAGGCCGGGTCCGTATCGGGGATGTGCGGCGTGCCATCATCGGTCCGGTACCGCGATGCGGTCCTACTTTAGTCCCATGGGGGTGCGGAACAAGGTGCTGTTGGGGGTGTTATTGCTGGCCTGCACACTTCTGTTCGCACTGCATCTGCTGTTGGGTTCGGTTCCCATTTCCGCGGCCGAGGTGTGGGAGGCGCTCATGGTCCGTGAGGGCGGGGCGGGGGCCGCGCGTATCGTGCGCGGGGTGCGGCTGCCCGAAGCCTTGACCGCGGTGCTGGCGGGCAGCGGCCTGGCCACCTGCGGCCTGCTCATGCAAACGCTCTTCCGCAACCCCCTCGCGGGCCCATCCGTGCTCGGCCTCAGTTCTGGCGCCAGCTTGGGCGTGGCCATCGTCATGCTCGCCAGTCCGCTGTGGCTGCTGGCCGCGTTACCGGCGGAGATGGCCGTGGTGGTGGGGGCTTTCGTCGGGGCCATGGTGGCCCTGGCCCTGATCATGCTTGCCGATCGACGCATGGGTGATGGTGTCGCGTTGCTCATCGTAGGTATCCTGGTGGGCTATCTCTGTGGTGCCATCATCGATGTGCTACAAGTGGCGGGACCGGACCATGCGTTGAAAGGGTACGTGCTCTGGGGCATGGGCTCGTTCAACGGGGTGGTGAACGAACGGATGGTGTGGCTCGCCTTGCCGGTGGTCATCGGCCTGGCCGGCGCGATCGGGTGCATGAAGCCATTGAATGCACTGTTGTTGGGCGACGACTACGCGGCGAGCCTGGGGGTGCCGGTTGCGCGCATGCGCCGTACCATCATGTGGGTGACCGGCCTGCTCGCGGGTACCGTCACGGCGTTCTGCGGTCCGGTCGCGTTCCTCGGCCTGGCCACACCCCACGTGGCACGCGGCCTGTGCCGCACCAGCGACCATGCCGTGCTGCTCCCCGTCACCATGCTCACCGGTGCGGCGCTCGCTCTTTTCTGTGGCCTGTTGGTGAAACTCCCTGGTGTTTCCGGGCTGCCATTGAATGCTGTTACCTCGCTCTTGGGAGCGCCCGTGGTGGCCTGGGTGCTGTGGAGTGGAAAACGTTGGGCCCGTACCGCATGAACCATCCATTGAGCACCCAGGGGCTCACCATCGGCCATGGTGCCAAGGTGTTGATCGAGGGCATGGACCTGGACTTCCGCGCCGGTGAACTGGTGGCGTTGATCGGCGTGAACGGCGGTGGCAAGTCCACGCTGTTGCGTACAATGGCGGGCTTGCATACACCGTTGGGCGGTTCCGTGCGCGCCGAGGGCCACGACCTGGCGCACCTGAGCGCTGCGGAGCGGGCGCGCCGCATCGCCGTGGTCCTTACCGGAAGGCCGCAGGCCGGACTGCTCGATGTACGCACCATCGTGGCCCTTGGACGACAACCCTGGACCGGCCATTTCGGGTATTCCCGGGCCGCCGATCAGCGGTCCGTGGAGGAGGCCATGCAGGCCTTGGATGTACAGGGGTTCGCTACGCGATCGTTGCAGCAACTCAGCGATGGTGAAGCGCAACGGGTGATGGTGGCCCGTGCCTTGGCACAGGATACACCCGTGATGCTCCTCGATGAACCCATGGCCTTCCTCGATCTGGTGAACCGGGTACGCCTTCTCCGGACCCTGCGGGATCTGGCCCGCACCCGCGGGAAAGCCATCGTGCTCTCCACGCACGACCTACAGACCGCGCTGGATCTTTGCGACCGGATGCTCCTGCTCCACGACCGGCGGGCATGGGTGGGTACGACGACCGAGGCGCGCACCTCCGGGATCCTTCAGCGCGTGTTCAACGCGGAGGGTCTGCTCTTCGATCCCAGGTCCGGTGGCTTCCACCCGGATCATTGACCCTTGGGCATGGGCACGATCCGCGGGCATGGTCCGCACGATCTTCGTTCGGGCGACCATCAGCCGAAATGAGCAGGGCCACCTCGTGCGAGGTGGCCCTGACAGGTACTGCGGTCGCCCGCTACGTTACTTCTTCAGCGCATCGCGGATCTCCATCAGGAGCTTCTCCTCAGCACTGGGGCCTGGCGGCGGGGGGGCAGGCTCGTTCTTCTTCATCTTGTTGATGGCCTTGATCACCATGAACATCACGAAGGCGATCACCAGGAATTCGATCGCCACCGTAACGAACGTGCCCCATTTCACGGCCACTTCGGCCACGGCCGGAGTCACCACGGTGCCGCTCGCATCCTTCACCTCCGCCGCCGCTTGGGTCAGCACCAATTTCTTGTTATTGAAGTCCACCCCACCAGTGAATTGCCCGATCAAGGGCATCACCATACCGTCGATGAACGATGAGGTCACTTTGCCGAAGGCACCACCCATGACGAAGGCGACAGCCATGTCGACCAGGTTGCCTTTCATCGCGAATTCCTTGAACTCCTTGAGCATTCCCATGTGCGTTGGTTTTGGTATCAGCGGTGAATGTAATGCAGGGATCCTTTGTTGGAGGTCAGTTGGCGCCAAAGCTGCTCCAGGTGCGGATCCGAACGGAGCGCGGTGCCACGGTGGAATTCAGCTTCACGATGACTTCCCGTGGACTTCCGGGTACGCTCATGGGGAGGTACGTGTACCGGAGCGGTTGGTCTCGCAGGCGCGGCGCCAGTCTCAACGGTGTCTGGAACCGGGTGGTGTCGCCGGTGCTGAGCACCACTCCCGTCACCAACAGGGGCAGGGCATGCACGTTGGCGATCACCACACCGTCCGTGGCCACCAAGGTGTCAGTCACGTACGCCAGTGCCAGGTTCTTCGGATGCAAGGCCTGGCGGATCACCTGCCGGTCATGTTCCACAATGGCGAAGTCGAGGTCGACCCGTGGTTTTTCCGCATTGATCACCGCCCGGGTTCGCGCCCATTGTGGTTCCGTACGCGCCCGAACAACTTCCAACCATCCCGGGGTCGAGAAGCTGTCGAGATAGGTGAGGTACAGGTCGTGGATCAGTGGGTCGCTCAGTGCCCGATCCACGAATTCGCGTCCGGGGGGGGCGGAAACACGGGCCAGGGCTTCTTCTGCCAGGGTCGCGGAGATGGGCGCGTGTGTGGTGATGTGCTGGGGGAGTGGGATCAGTTGTTCCGTGGTGCTATCCACCAGGAAGCGCAGGTTCCACCAGTCCAATGCAGCGGCCACGCCCAACAGGTCGCAGAGGGCCATGCTCTTCGCAAGTTCATACGGGGCGAAGACCTGTGAGGCCATCAGCTTACCCGATCTGAATCCTTCCATGCGACCGATCGCTTGTCGCGCACGGTTGGCTCGGAGTGCGTCGTCGGCCCCTTGGACAAGCAGTGGGGCCGAGAGCCAATCCCCTTGAGGTGGTGAGAGGCTGGGGAACCCCCGTTCGTCCATGGCCATGGTCGCGGTCCTGTACAAGCCGTCGTCGAACCGGAGCACAGGGCCACTGCCGTGCGACCATGCCGCGAACGCGGTGTTGTCCGGCTGGCCGAATAGGACGTGAAGGGCTGAAGCGCGCCCGTTCACCGACACCTCGGCGATGCCCGCACCCATGGCGGCAAGGCCCTGGTCCGACCGGATGGCCTGGTGAAGGATCGACCAGAGGGGGGCTTCATCGACGAGGGGGATCAGGTCGAAGGTCCGTAGACCCAGGATGGTGTCGCCGACGGCGGCAAGGACCTGTATCGGCCATTGTCGCGGTATGCCGGTGAGCAGCGGCCCGTCGTGAAGCATGACCTGCACCGTACGTACATGGTCGTTGATCTCCATCTGTGCCGGTAGAGGCTGGTTGTTGGCCGGGTCCAGGTGCCGATCGCGAAAGGCGCGTTCGCTGCGCGCCTCAAGGCTGTCCAGGGCTGCAGGTTCCAGGGTCAACATCATGCGTGCGACCGCAGGAGGGCGCCCTCGGAAGGCGTTGAGCACCGGATCGCTCAATTTCCGGAAACCTGGATCCACCACCTCCCGAATGAAGCCGCTACGCTCCGAACGGGCACCCAGGTAGAAGATCAGCCCGATCATCACCAAGACCGATCCACCGAGCAGTAGGGTACGGACCCGTTCCCGCAGCGGTTCATGTTTCCACCCCATCATGGTGTCTGGTCTTCCTGCCGGACCCGCTCGAAGTGGTAGTGATCCTCGGCGCGGTGTCCCTGTTGTGTGCCACTGACGATCACGTGCCATGCTTCGGGCCCTTGGGGTACATAGACGATGCGCTGTGGCATGTCATGCGTCGGGTTCGTGAATACCAGACTATCGCGGTCGTGTACCAGCTTGAACAGGGTGGCTTGCCCACCATGGCGACCAATGCTCACCGCATAGTGCAACGTGTCCCTGACGGTGAGCAGGGCGATGTGTTCGATGTGGATGGTGTCTTGCCCCGAAAGCACGAACCCCAAGCCCGAAGGTGTGCCATCCGCGCTACGGGACCAGTGCTCGTGCACCTGGGTGCGTCCGTTGTCTTGATGGTCCACCCATTGGCCGAAGAGGTCGGTAACGTTCACTGGGGTGCCGGTGGGTCGATGGTCCGCCGCCGGGTCCCTACCGGACCGGTCCGTGGAGGAACAAGCGATCGAAATAACGAAGGCCAAGTGCCAGCGATGCCACATGGGTGCAAGGTAAGCGCACCGCCAAGGGCGAGGTATCACATCCACCCCGACAGCGCGTGGTGCTTACCGCAACTCCTTCAGCAACTCGCGGTGTTGGCCCTTCAAGCGCTCCACATCGCGGCCCAGCTTCTCGATCTTCTTTTCCATGTCCTTCTTCATGGCTTCGCCGCTGGCGCTCTTGAAGCTGAACATGCCCATGTTGCGTTCCATGCTGCGCATCTCGGCCTCGAGCTCCTCGATCTTACGCTTCACAAAGCGACTCTCCTTCTCCAGGTGGAAGCGCCCATCAGGGCCGGACTTCATCTCATCCACCCGGTCCTGGAACTGCATGCGGCGGCGTTCATCGCCTTCCAACTTCAACTGGCCGTAATGTTTGTCCAGTGCGGCGCGATACCGTTCACTGAAGGCGTCGTACAACTTGGGGGATACGCGCCCGCTGTTCATCCAACGGGTCGAGAACGCTTTAAGGGCCTCCACGTCCTTGTTGCGATCACCACTGAGCACGAAGGCTTCGATCTCGCTGACCAACGCCTCCTTGGCCTGAACGTTCACGGCTTGCTCGGCGTCCATCTTGTCGAAGGTGACCTTGCGGGCATGGAAGAAGGCGTCGCAAGCCTCGCGGAACTTGCTCCATAGCCGGTTCTCGTCCCGCGGTCCCGCACTACCGGCCTCCTTCCACTGCTGCTGCAAGTGCTTCAGCTTGTCGGCCGTTTGGCGCCATTCGGTGCTGTCCTTCAGCTTCAGGGCTTCTTCCAGCAACCCCTGCTTCTTCTCGCGCACATCCTTGTACTGGTCCTTCAGCTTGTCGAAGTGCGCCTTCTTCATATCGAAGAACACATTGCACGCCGCCCGGAACTCCTTCCAGATGCGTTCATTGTCCTTCTTCGTGGCGAATCCGATGTGTTTCCAGGAGTTCTGTAACTCCAGTACTTGATCGGTGACCACCTTCCATTCCTTGGTGACTGCGTCGTTGAGCTGGTCGGTGATCGCCTTCACCTTGTCCACCAGCACCTGCTTGGCCGCGAGGTTGGCCTCATGCTCCGTCCGGCGGGCACGGTAGTGCTCGTGGATCTTGTCGTAGATGGTGCGTGTGGCCGTGGAGAACCGATCACGGATGGCCTCCCATTCTTCGCGCACCACCGGACCAATGGAATGCCATTTCTCCTGGTATTCCTTCACGCCGTGTTCCAACTCCTTCACACTGTCCTTCTGCGCCAGGCTCTCCACATCGCTGATCAGGGCCTGTTTCAGCGCCGTGTTCTTGCGGAGGTCGTGGTCGCGCAGCTCCTTGTAGATGCGGATATGGTAGAAGAACTCGTCCCGGAGATGGGAATAGTCGTTCTGCAGGTCGCGGTAGTACTGCTGCGGAATAGGCCCGATGGTCTTCCATTTCTCCTGTAGTTCCGCAAAACGCTGGAAGGCGTTGCCGATGTTCTCCTCGCCCGCGATCAGCGTCTTCAGCTCCTCCATGATGGCCTTCTTGGCCTCGAGGTTGTCCGCTTCTTCCTTCTGCCGCTTTCGGCGGATGTCGTTCACCCGCTGATTGAAAGCGTCCAGCAGTTGCTTGAAGCGCTTGTCGTCCTCGTCCTGCAACGGGGCCGATTCAATGGCGATGGGAAGGGCTTCCGTTGGTGGTGGTGCCTCCTCGGTGGTGGTGCCTTCCGGTACGTGCTCGGCTGTTGCCTGCTGCTGCCCGGCGACCACCAGGGCCTCGTACGCTTCTTTAACACCTTCAACGGCCTCGGATGCGGTCTCCACATCCTCCTGCGCCATGATCTCCTCGAGCTTGGTGATCAGCTCTGCTTTCGTTGCCATGCGAATTCTATCCGCCCGTCCGGGCATCGTCCAAAGATAGGAGGATGTGGCCATAGGCGGCGAATACCGGGGATGACGGTGTTGTCCTCAGACCTTGGGCAGGGGGGGCTCAAACAGCCAAACCCAGCATGCAGACGTCGTCCATCTGCTCGATCGGGCCTTTCCAGTCCAGGAAGGCGCGTTCGATCACCGTGGCTTGTTCCTTCAGCCCCAGGTGTCGGTGGGCCATGATCAGCTCTTGTAGTCGGCTGTTCATGAACCGCTTACGCTCCGGACCACCGAATTGATCCACGTAGCCATCGCTGAACAGGTAGATCCGGTCGCCCGGGCTGTACGCCAGCTTGTGGGTGGTGAAGCGCCGTTCCTCGCCCATGTGGCCTCCACCCACGGGCTTGCGGTCGCCATTGATCACGCTCAGCTGTCCCTGGTGCAGCCAATACAACGGTCTATACGCACCGGCGAAGAGGATCTCATTCCCCGCGCGGTCCACACGGCACAGTGCCACGTCCATGCCATCGCCTGCGCCGCGCTGCTTCCCTTGCTGGTGCAGGGTGGACATCATGCGCGTATGGAGGATGGAGAGGATCTCCGAGGGGTCCTTGTGGGCGTTCTGCGGCACGACTTCGTTCAGCGTGGAACAGCCGATCGCAGCGATCATGGCGCCCGGCAGGCCATGGCCGGTGCAGTCCGCAGCCGCCACGAAACAGGTGTCCGCATCCACCCGGTACACCCAATGGAAGTCGCCACTCACCACATCCTTGGGTCGGTCGAACACGAAGGAGTCGGCGAAGAGCTCATCGTATACCAGGGCCGATGGCACCAACGAACGCTGGATCTTGCCGGCGTAAGCGATGCTGTCGCTGATGTCCTCATGACGTGCTTTGAGCCGTTGTTGGGCCTCTTCGTCCGCCTTGAGCCAACGCCCCACGTAACGGAATAGGAGGACCCCCACCAAGCCGAACAAGACCGTGGCGATGCCGATGTTGCGGAACAACGAGGCGGTGGCCGCCCCCTGCTGGTTCGCCGGTGCCCTTGCCACCACCATGCCCACCACGTTGCCGTTGGCTTCGTTGAGCACGTCGAAGGCCACCAGCTCGCGCTGGTCCCCTGTACCCATTTCCATGCTGCCTACACGGCCGTAGGCTTTGAGCAGCTCACCTTGGTCGCCCGCCCATCGTTCGCGGAACCGTGGCCGCACCTCCGAGGTCACGATCACCTGCAGTTCCTGCTTGCGTTCGTCGTGGATCACCAGCTCCAGGGGGGCCTGCAGCCCATTCCTTTCCGCCGTGCCCCGCAAACGCTCGTGCAGCACGTAGTACCGGGCATCCTGGGTGTTCTTGATCACCAGCCCGTGGCTGTCGTAACGCTCCACCAGGGCGCGCAGGTTGTTCGCACCAAGTTCGCCCGCGAGGGTGGTGGTGATGCTTCGGAGCTGGGTGATCCCCTGGCCCACCAAGGCTTTTCGCTCGTTGCGGTGAACGATGACGATAACGGCGATGCAGAGCAGCAACAGCGCCGCATATACCGTGTAGAGTACTTTATGCTTGGTGCGTTTCGGACGGAGTTCCACGGATAGGAATGCGCCGGGGAGAGGGGCCGGACGTGCGTTCCTACGCGGTTGAGGGTCAGAAAGTTCCAGTCGGCAGCAGGCAGGGCCGGATCTTCTTCCGAGGAACCGTAGGAACGATCCAGTGGGTCGCCCCTACGGTGCCCCTACCAAGGATCAGACCCAGCCCTGCCTTCTGCCGACCGTGTTCATCCCAGGAACGGGTACCGATGGTCCGTCGGCGGGTTGAAGGTCTCCTTGATGGTGCGGGGGCTGACCCAGCGGATCAGGTTGAGGTAGCTGCCGGCTTTGTCGTTGGTGCCGCTGCCTCGCCCGCCGCCGAAGGGTTGTTGCCCCACCACCGCCCCCGTGGGCTTGTCGTTGATGTAGAAGTTGCCCGCTGCATGCCGCAGCACGTCGCTGGCTTCGATGATGCTCGCGCGGTCGTTGCTGATCACCGAACCGGTGAGGGCGTATTCACTGGTGCTGTCGATGAGTTTCAGCGTTTCGGTCCATCGGGCACTGTTGTACACATGGATGGTGAGCACCGGGCCGAAGATCTCTTCGCACATGGTGGTGCTCTTGGGGTCCTTGGTCACGGCCACCGTGGGTTCGATGAAGTAGCCGATCTTCTTGTCGTACTTCCCCCCAGCGATGATCTGGATGTTCTTCTTGTCCTTCTTCAATCCATCGATGTACCCGGCGATCTTGTCGAAGCTCTTCTCGTCGATCACCGCACCGACGAAGTTCGAGAACTCGCGCGGGTCGCCCATCTTCATGTCGGCGAGGTCGGCGAGCAGCTCCTTCTTCACGGCAGGCCACAGGCTCTCGGGGATGTAGGCGCGGCTGGCCGCACTGCACTTCTGTCCTTGGTATTCGAAGGCGCCACGGCTCAGGGCGGTGGCCACCACTTTGGGGTCGGCACTGGGGTGTGCGAGCACGAAGTCCTTGCCGCCCGTCTCGCCCACGATACGCGGGTAGCTCCGGTATAGCGGTAGGTTCTCGCCGATGGTCTTCCAGATCTGGCGGAACACGCCCGTGCTGCCGGTGAAGTGGATGCCCGCGAAGTCCTTATGCTTGAAGATGATGTCGCCTGCCACCTGACCGCTCACATGGATCAGGTTGATCACCCCCGCTGGCAGACCGGCGGCCATGAACACTTCCATCAATACCTGTGCGCTGTAACACTGGCTGTCCGCGCATTTCCACACCACGGTGTTGCCCATCAGGGCCGCACTGCTGGGCAGGTTGCCCGCGATGGCCGTGAAGTTGAAGGGGGTAAGGGCGAACACGAAGCCCTCCAAAGGCCGGTACTCCACCCGGTTCCAGATGCCTGGGCCGTTGGTCGGTTGATCGCGGTGGATCTGCTGGGCGTAGTGTACGTTGAAGCGGAGGAAGTCGATCAGCTCGCAGGCACTGTCGATCTCCGCTTGGTAGGCGTTCTTGCCTTGGGCCAGCATGGTGGCCGCGTTGATCTGCGCACGGTATGGACCCGCGAGCAGGTCGGCGGCCTTCAGGAAGATGGCCGCGCGATGCTCGAACGGCATGTTCTCCCATTGGGCCTTGGCCTTCAGTGCGGCGTCGATGGCGGCACGCACGTGTTTGGCCTCGCCATGGTGCGAGGAGCCCAGGTTGTGCGCGTGTTTGTGCGGTGGGCTCATCTTGCGCACGTCGGCCGTTTCAATGGCATGGCCGGCGATCCACATCGGCGCGTCGATCCGGGTGCGCATGCGCCGGTCCACCTCGGCTTGCAATGCTTTGCGCTCAGGTGTGCCGGGTGCGTAGCTCAGAACGGGTTCGTTGGTGGGGGCGGGGACGTGGAAGATGGCGTTGGACATGGTACACGGTTGCTGGGCCGCTAAGATACCTGACCGGGCGCCACCCCTGTGTGATGCCCGTCACACCCTGGGCGTACGGACCCCTTCATCAGGCCCAGAGCCCGGCCCGCTGCGGGTCCGGAAAGCCATCGCCCTGCGTGCCTCCCACCCGCTCAGACCAGGTTGCTGTATTGGTCTATGGGGTCCATCTCCGCCCCGGCGGCCATCTCGATCAGTGGTTTCACGATACCATCGCTCAGGCGGTAGGCCCAGCCATGGAGGTGTGGACCTGCGCGATGTGCCCAGGCACGCTGGATGATCGCCGTTTTCGCCAGGTTCTGCACCTGCTCGATCACGTTCAGCTCCACCATCCGGTCGAACCGGGCATCGGCCTCCTGGATCGCGTTCACCTCCTCCTTATGAAGCCGGTACACCGTCTTGATGTTCCGGAGCCAGGTGTCGATCACCCCGATGGACTGGCTGCTCATGGCGGCCTTCACCCCGCCACATCCGTAATGCCCGCATACGATCACGTGCTTCACCTTCAGGATGTTCACCGCGTACTCCAACACGCTGAGCATGTTGAGGTCGGTGTTCACCACCATGTTGGCGATGTTCCGGTGTACGAAGATCTGCCCCGGGATGGTGCCGGTGACCTCGTTGGCCGGGACACGGCTGTCGCTGCATCCGATCCAGAGGAATTCTGGGTTCTGGATGTCCACCAGCCGGGCGAAGAATCCCGGGTCCTTGGTGGTCATTTCTTCGGCCCAGGCCTTGTTGTTGCGGAGGAGTTGCAAGTAGGATTCCATCGGGTTGGAGGCGGGTTGGTTCTTCGGGGAGAGGAAAGTCGGTTCAGCGTCCGCTGAGGGCGAAGTTGCGCACGGCTTGGGCAAGATCACCCACGCCCGGCGGTTTTGAGGCGGGTTGGTCGTAGCCCACCAGTTCATATCGGATGTTCCGGCCTCCGGCCGTGCTCAGGAATTCGTCGATGATCTCGCGTACATCGAGGTCCAGATCCATGGTCCGGCTGGCGTCGATCACCACCCGGCAGTCGTTGGGCAGTTCGCCCAAGGTGCGTTTGATGCCCGCTTTGTTCAGGAAGGTCACATCCTCGCTCAGCTGGATGTGGATGGGCATGCCCGGCCGGTATTTGTACGGGTCGAAATGGTAGGGGACCCGGTAATTCTTCCAAAGGATGTGGAGCATGGAGACGGTAAGGCCCATGAGGACACCGTTGAGCAAGCCGATGAAGGCCACGCCGATCACGGTGATCACGAAGGGAAGGAAGCGCATGGAACCCTGGTTCCACATCGCCACGAATTGCGCCGGCTTGATCAGTTTGTAACCCACCAGGAAGAGCACGGCCGCCAGACTGGACAACGGCACCATGCGCAACACGCCAGGGAACAGAAGTACCGCCGCCAGGATCAGCAGGCCATGGACCACGGCGGCCAGGTTGGTGCGCCCACCGGTTTGGATGTTCGCCGAACTGCGTACCACCACCTGGGTCAGCGGGAGGCCGCCGAGCAGGCCACTCACGATGTTGCCGATACCTTGCGCATGGAGTTCCCGGTTGGCCGGTGTCACCCGCTTCCAAGGGTCCATCTTGTCCGTGGCCTCCACGCACAACAACGTTTCGAGGCTGGCCACCACCGCGATGGTCCCTGCGATCCGCCAAACACGAGGGTCCATGGATCCGGCCCAGTCCGGACGTGGCAGGTCGGACAGCCCATTGATGTCCGGGATGTTCACGAAGTGCTCCGCACTGATGTGGAGGAGGGGGTGTCCCATGAACAGCTGGCCAAGCACCACGCCGGCCACCACCGCCAGCATGGAGCCGGGGATCACCTTCAATACCGGGTTATTCTTCACGAAGGGGCGTTCCCAGATCAGCATCAACACCAGGCATGTCAGGGTCGTTACCACGGCACCCGGGGTGATATGGTCCAGCATGGCCCGCAGATCCGTCCAGTGGTATTCCTCCACGCTTTCCACCGGCTTGTCGTAGCCCACGCCATGGGTCAGTTGGGTCAGGATGATGAGTATGCCGATACCCGCGAGCATGCCGTGGATCACCGTGTTCGGGAAGTAGTAGGCGATGATGCCCGCCCGCAGGTAGCCGAGCAGGATCTGAATAAGGCCGGAAAGCATCACCGCGCAGAGCACCAGTTCGAAACTGCCCAGGTCGGTCATGGCGCCCAGGACCAACGTGGTGAGGCCGGCCGCAGGCCCGCTCACGCCGAGCGGGGACCGGCTGGTGAGGCCGATCACGATGCCGCCCACGGCACCGGCCACCACACCGGCAATAGGGGGGGCGCCGGAGGCCACGGCAATGCCCAGACACAACGGCAGGGCAACGAGGAAGACGACGATGGAGGCGGGAAGGTCCCGTTTCCAATGGATGTACGAGATCGGGGGCTTCATGAGGATGAAGGCAAGTAGGAAGTGAGTGGGACTTGGAATGATGTGAACCGCCATTCCATGGTCAAGGCCACCGTGGGCCGACCCTGGGATCTGTTCCAGAACAGAAGCCTATGCCCACGGCGGAGGATGCGGCACCTCACCATGCAAGGTGTGCAGCATCAATTCCTCCCAGCGCGGAAGCGCGATCTCGTCCGTATCGAACGAAGTGTGTTCCGTCGAAGGCCATGCACGTGGCGGTACCGCCGAATGGCCTACCTCTTCTTCCTCGGCCACCGGGGGAAGGGAACAGCCCTGCTCATCACAGTACGCCATCACCGAGGCAGAATACATCACTTGCGGCACCATGAAGAGCCATCCGCACATGATCGCGGCGAAGAATCGCATCGCTACACCATGGGTGCGCGATGGACCTTTCGTGGTGGCTCCTTGTGCGGTCATTTCCGGGGCGCGAAACTAACGCGAGTGGCTTGTCGTGATCAGGGATGTTCAAACGTTTTAACAGGGCCATTCAAGCCTAATTAGCGAGGAACGGCACCTCCAGCACCATCTCCGGGATACGCACTTCGAACTCGGATCCGTCTGGCCTGCACATGGTGTAGCTCCCTCGCATTCGGCCTAGGCCACTGCACAGCATGCAGGCGCTTTGGTAGCTGTAGTCCTCACCAGGTGCAAGCGTGGGGGTTTCGCCCACCACTCCCGGGCCTTCCACTTCATGCATAGCGGCAAGGCTGTCCCAGATGTTCCAACGGCGACGCTTCAGCTGCACGCTCCCTAAGCCATGGTTAGCGATGGTGATCCAATAACTGAACAGGTACCGACCGGCCTTGGGGTCGCTGTGCGCGGCCTCGTAGAGGCTCTGTGCTGTCACCCTTACGCCCTGGGTCACCACCGTGTTCATGGTGCAAAGGTCTGCATTCGATCCGCCCAGCCGACCGTTCACCATCCGATCGGGCGTGACAGGCCACCGTGGGTTCGGTTCGGCACATCCACAGGCCGCCGTGGGAAAGGTGCAAGCGGCCACTTGCCCGGTGTTCCTCCAGCCCGGTACCTTGCCGCCCCATGTTCCAGACCCTCGCCCGCATCGGTGTACGTTGTTCGGTGGTGCTGCCGTTGGCCCTCGGGCTTGCGGCCCAAGCCCAGTACAATGGCCCGGAAAGCGTGGAGTACGATCCGGTGGGCGATCGCTATTTCGTGAGCAATACGCAGAGCCAGACCATCAAGGTGCGGGCTCAGGATGCCACGGTGAGCACGTTCGTACAGGTGGGGGCGGCACCCTACGGGCTGGAGATCCTGGCCGATACGCTCTACGCCTGTGTCGGTGGGCGCGTGAAGGGGTATGCCTTGGCCGATGCCGCCTTGGTGTTCGACCTCGACCTCGGCGCGACCTTCCTCAACGGCATCACCACCGATGGCACGTATCTCTACTGCACCGACTTCTCCGCCGGGCGGATCCTTAAGGTGGATCCGACGTCCGCTACATTCGAGCTGCTGGTCCCCAATACCCAGGGTACGCCCAATGGTATCGTTCACCGGCCCGGCACCGAGGAGCTGCTCGTGGCCTACTGGGGTGCCAATGCCGCTGTGCGCTCGTTCGATCGCACCACGGGCGCTACCATCGGCCAGGTGAACACATCGCTGACGAACATCGACGGGATCACGTTCGATTGCCTGGGGCGTGTCCTGGTGGCCAGTTGGAGCCCGGATCGGATCACCGCGTTCGATTGGGGGATCATCTCACCCGTGTTCACCGACCTGATGGTGCCCGGCCTGAACAACCCGGCGGATATCGATTTCGACCAGGTCCATGGCCGGGTGTGCATACCGAACAGCGGTTCCAATACGGTGCAGCTGGCCGAGGTGGACTGTAGCACGGGCTTGTCCGCACCACGCACCTTTGTCACCCGGGTCCTCCCGAACCCGACCACGGGGCTCGTACGCTTCGATCCGCCCATGGAACACCCCGAGCCGTACATGGTGTTGGATGCCCGCGGATGTTTGCAAGCCACCGGCACCCTGCGTGCCCATGCCACCATGGATCTGGCCCCCTTGCCCGATGGCCTGTACACCATCGTGTTCAGCCGCAGGGCCCAGCAGGTCCGGGTGGTGAAGGAGTGATCAGCCCTCCTGCGGGGCGGCACCGGCCTTCTTCACCCGGCGATAGGTGAAGGCCGTGAGGATGTGGCGCCGTGCGAAACGCAGGTTGCCGTTGTTGTTCACGAACTTGTTGTACACGTTCTGCGGTACGCCGAAGTACTCGTACTCACTGCCATCGCCGAAGATCAGGTGCAGGGTCATCGCCTTGTAGCGCCAGTCGGTGATCACCCCCATGGTGGTGGTGCGCTCGAACTCTTCCCGGTTGGTGGCGTGCGTTTCCGGGTGGATGCTCACCAGGAAGTGGTACGCGTCGATGATGTGTTTGCTGGTCTCCTCGGCCTGGTGCCGTTCGGCCTCGTCCTGGAACCGATCGGGGTGATGCTTCTTCATCAACCCTTTGTAGAGGTTGTTCAGCTCCTTCAGGTCGGTCTTCGCCGTGGCGTCGAGGAGCTTACGGCTGTCGAGGATCTTCTTCGTGGACATGCGGCCTTGTGCAAAAGGGCCGCAAAGGTCGTGCTTCTGATCAGAATGCGATCAATTCGCCGAAACCACCACTTCCGGGGCAGCGGCCGGAACGGGCATCTCGGCCCAGCGGTTCCAGTTGTACACGCTCGGCTGGCCATGTGCCTTGGCGAAGGCCATGGCGTTGTGCGCATCGGTGAAGAGGCGGCAGCTGGTGTAGTGGATCCGGCCGTCGGCCAGGCGTTGGCCGCTCACCACGGCATCGTGCTCCAAGGCATGTTGCAGCACCGTCTCCAGATCCGGCAGGCCATCCGCGCGACCAGCGATGGCATAGGCCGCCACCAGATCCGTGGTCACGTAGGAGTTGCCTCGCACATCATAGCTGAAGCGTTGCTTGCGCGCAGCAATGGAACGGAGACGGTCGAGCAGGAGGGTGAAGGCACGGTCGGACATGGAGGCGAAGGTGCAGCGTTGCCCCGCCACGGCCGATCGGCCGTTCCCGTGAACCATCAACAACCCGTTGTAGTAAACGTCGCGAGGCCATGGGGCCGTGGCCTAACTACGGACCTGGCACCGACAGTGCGGCGTCAGTTCCGCACCGAGTTCAGGAAGCGGAACCCCACCAGCCGATCGTACCGTTGCAGCCGGTCGGTCACGTACACCAGCACCAGGTAGTCGTTCTCCGTTTGGTAGTGCGACCCCTCGACCACCGTGAGGTCCGGCACCTTGGCACCTGGCTTCAATACGGCGTAGGTGAAGTCGATGAAGCCTTGCTTCAGCAGGATCGAGGCTTTGTAGCTGCGCTCTTCAGGGATCCACCTCATCCGGTATTCCTTCTTGCATTGGAGGTCGCTGATGCCGCCGTACACGTACACCTCGCCATCCACTTCTTCCGGCATGGGCTGTGTGAAGTGCACCAGGACATAGTCCGCGCCCAAAGGGTCACCGTCCACCAGGTCGTTGCGTACGAGCTGCTTCCCGTTGATGTCGCGCTGAGCGTCGTACACGCGGAGGTTCCGTTTCTGTTCCGGCATCAGGTAGGCCTGGTACACCCCTGGCCCATCGGCGGTGATGCGTGCGATGTTGCGCGTGGCCAACCGGATGTTCTTCAGGTCGATGTTCCGGAATTCGTTGGCGCCCATGAAGAGGCCTTGCGCAGGGAAGTCGTACACCAGTTCGTTGTCGCGTATGAAGCGAGGCTGAAGACCCGTGCGCGCATCATCCCACCGCATGTTCTGCAACAGGGTCACGTGCACATCGCCGAACGGATCCTGGATGTACAACCCCGGATGCCGGATGGTGAGGTCCATCTGCTGGGCGGCATCGCGCAGGTCCACGTCGCGGGTGGCCAGCACCCGCGCGTCGATGTTCACTTTCTGTTCCGTCACCAGCATTCGGCGGGTGAGTACCAGGTCCTCCTCATCGCTGCCGCGGTACACCTTCAGCAGGTAATTCCCCGAACGGGTCGGCCGCAGCATCTGGTTCGGCACTTCCAGTTCGTATTGGATGAACGGCTGCAACGTGTTGTAGCTCTGGCGACCCGCAGGGATATAGTCGCTCATGGCCCCGCTGATGTACTGTCCGGTCATCAGGTCACTGGGCTCCCAGTTCGCGGTACAGTGTACCAGGGTGTAGCTCAGGTTCTCCATGTCGGGCTGCAGGTCGTCGAACCGGAGCACCAATGGTTCCTGCCCCTCCAGGTCGGTGATGGGCGGGGCCAGCTCGAAGCCTTTCTTGAAGAACTGGACCGTGTGTACCGTGGGGCTGTACACATGATCCTCGTAGCGCAGGGTGCTCGCCTGGTAGTACTCCACCGGCTTGGCGGCGATCGGGGTGGTGTTACCACAACTCGTCAGCAGCACGAAGAACAACGGTATGCCGCTCACTACGAAAGGACGGAGAGGAGGCATGCTGTGGGACGTGTTGCGCAGCTCGATCAATGGTGCTGGATTATATTGAGCCGACTTGGCGGATCCGAAGGTAGGGGCGCACCACCACACAAGCGAACGATGGTCATCATCTTCACCACGACGGCCTGCATCGTGCTCCTCGCACTGGTGGTGCGGTGGATGCTGAAAGGACCTACACGATCGCGGATCCACATCACCATCAACAGCGGCAGGGTGTTGGAGGTGGGCGGGGGGCAAGGCTTGTTCCATACCCTCCAACGCGAAGGCTTCGCCCTGCCTTCCACGTGCGGTGGCAAGGGTTCGTGCGCCAAGTGCCGCTGCCGTATCGTGCGCGGGGGAGGTAGGATCACCGAACGGGAAATGCCCTTCTTCAGCAAGGCGGAGGTGAAGGCGGGTTGGCGCTTGGCCTGCCAGGTGAAGGTGCATGGTGATATGGTGGTGGAACTTCCCGAGGAAGTGCTTGCCACCAAGACTTGAACCCCGGACCAGGCATCATGTGGATCCCCTTGGATGGACCGGTCTGCCGCCAAGGTGGCGATGGTCCGCGGATCCTTGGCGGACTTTCTACCAAGTGGACGTTCCGGATCGGCCCGAGGCGACCACCTGACGTTCGAGCGGTAGACGCGATCTTTGCCCCCGATGCGTATCGGAATCGTTTGTTATCCGACTTTCGGGGGGAGCGGAGTGGTGGCCACCGAACTGGGCATGGCCCTGGCCGAGAAGGGGCACATCATCCATTTCATCACCTACGATCGCCCCGTGCGGTTGCGCGACCATCCGAACGTGCACTACCACGAAGTCCGCGTGAGCGACTATCCGCTCTTCGATTACCAGCCGTACGAGCTGGTGCTCACCAGCACCTTGGTGGATGTGGCCAAGTTCGCCGGGCTGGACGTGCTTCATGTGCATTACGCCATTCCGCATGCGTCGGCCGCGTGGATGGCGCAGCGCATCCTGGCCGCCGAGGGCCTCAGGCTGCCATTCATCACCACGCTGCATGGCACCGACATCACCCTGGTGGGGCGCGATCCCAGCTTCGAACCGGTGATCACCTTCAGCATGGAGCGCAGCGACGCGGTGACCGCCGTTTCCGAAAGCCTGAAGCAGGATACCTACACGCATTTCCCGCTACAACGTGAGGTGCAGGTGATCCCCAACTTCGTGTGCGTGGAGCACTATCCACACCGACCGGACCCGGCCTTGCGGGCACGCTACGCCCCTCAGGGCGAACGCCTGGTGGTACACGTGTCCAACTTCAGACCGGTGAAGCGCGTGGAGGATGTGGTGACCATGTTCCTGGCACTGCGCCAACGGATACCCGCCCGTTTGTTGCTCATCGGCGATGGTCCGGAGCGCCAACGGGTGGAGACCCTCTGCCGCCGTTCGGGCGATTGCCATGCGATCCAGTTCCTGGGTAAGATGACACGGCCCGAGGAGGTGATGGCCAGCTGCGACCTGTTCGCACTCACCAGTGAGACGGAGAGTTTCGGCCTGGCGGCCTTGGAGGCCATGGCCTGTGGGGTGCCCGTGGTGTCCACCGATGCCGGGGGGCTGGCCGAGGTGAACATCCATGGCGTGAGCGGGCTGCTGAGCCCCGTGGGTGATACGGCGGCCATGGCCGCCAACGCCGCCACCATCCTGGCGGACGAGGCCACCTACCAGCGCTATCGCGAAGGGGCCCTGGAACAAGCGCGGCGGTTCGACCTTGCTCGGATCCTGCCGCTGTATGAGGAACTCTACGCACAGGTGGTGGCAAAACCTACGGCATGATGGAGGTCGTGAGCGAACGGGTGAGCATCGATCGGCGTGATGGCCGTACGAGCGTGGTGATCAGCGCACGCCTGCCCAAACCGAAAGAGGCCTTGCTGGTGGCTTGGTTCCTGTGCTGGTTGTTGGTGGGCGCCTATGTGATCCATTACCGCACCACCTTGCCCGTAGCGGATCCGCTCCGCCAGTACATCCTCGGGTTCCTGGTGTTCTGGCTCTACTTCGCCGTGAAGGTGGGCCGCGCCGTGCTCTGGCGCCTCAAGGGTTTCGAGCTCTGGCGCCTGAAGGATGGTGTGCTCACCATCAAGGATAGCATGTTCGGCTTCGGCAAGGCCAATACCTATTTCGTGGAGAACATCCAGAAGCTGGGTGCGCTCCGGATAGACCGCTCCTCCTTCAAGTTCCAGCTCAACGAATCGTTCTGGAACATCGGCGGGGAGCGCATCGGCTTCGAGTACCTGGGCCGCAAGGTGATCTTCGGCAAGGGGCTGGAAGAGGCCGAGACGAAGCGGGTGCTCTTCGTGCTTCAGGAAGCCCTGAAAGAGGCGCGTAAGAAGGTCGCCGGTCAGTAAGGCTCGATCCGGAAGGCGTTGCCACGGACCCGCCGCGTGGGTATCCTGTCGATCGTTTGTTCCCTGATCATGGCGCGTGCGGCAGGGCTGGCCATGGCCGCTGCGATATCGTTCAGCGCGCCGGCGGGTACTTCGGCCTTGAGCAGGGCCTCGAGCAAGGCGGCGCGTGGCCAGGTGCCGATGGCTTCCGCGAGGGCGGCGGCCAGGTGGTGGCGGTGCCGTACCCGGTCCACGTTCTTCCCGAAGCGCGCATCGTCGACCAGGTGCTCCTGCCGCAATACCCGGCATAGCCCAGCGAACTGTGCATCGCTCCCCACCGCGAGGATGATCCGGCCCCCATCGGCACAGGCGAACAATTCCCCATAGGGCGCAATGTTGGGGTGCAAGGTCCCGAGCGGGGCCGCCACCGCTCCGGTCATCAGTTGGTTGCTGGCCTGGTTGATCAATCCGGTGAGGGCTGCTTCCTCCAACGATACCTCCACATAGGCGCCACGGCCCGTACGGTCCCGCTGCAAGAGGGCCAAGAGCAGACCCTCCTTCAATTGGTGGGCCGCCAGAACGTCGATCAGCGCGATGGGCAGTTTCGCCAGGTGATCGGCATCCGTTCCGTTCATGCTGATGTATCCGGTCTCCGCCTGTAGCACCACATCGAACGCGGGGCGGTGCGGCTGGTCCGCGAAGCCTTTGATGTGGCCATGGATCAACCTGGGGTTCAGCGCACGGAGCCGGCTACGTTCCAAGCCCAACTTGGCGGCGTCGGCCTCCAGATGGTTCGTGATCAAGATGTCCGCTTGCGCCACCAGGGTGTCGAACACGTTGCGCTCCGCAGGGTCCTTCAGGTCCATCCAACGGTGCTCCTTGCCCCAGTTCACGCTGCTGAAGTACGCACTGACCGGTGCTGCGGGATCCTCTACGGGTAGCTTCCACCGACGGGTGACATCGCCTCCGGCGCGCTTGTTCTCGATCTTGATCACCCGCGCACCCAGCTCCGCGAAGAACATGCCTACCGCGGGACCGGCAAGCACACCTGCGGTTTCCAGAACGAGCATTCCTTGCATGGGCGGAAAGTACGGATAGCTGCAACGCCCGGCCCGCTTCGCTGGCCATGGGGCTTTTCCATCCATGCTCCCGCTCAAGCTTCGCTTGGCTCGATCATGCATGAAAAAACCCCGCCGCTTCGCGGCAGGGCTTCATCATCAAGTGCCCAGGACTGGATTGACCGCGGACGGTCGGACCAGGTTTGGCCGTGAAGTGGATGCCGCCCGGCCCGCTTCGCTGGCCATGGGGCTTTTCCATCCATGCTCCCGCTCAAGCTTCGCTTGGCTCGATCATGCATGAAAAAACCCCGCCGCTTCGCGGCAGGGCTTCATCATCAAGTGCCCAGGACTGGATTGACCGCGGACGGTCGGACCAGGTTTGGCCGTGAAGTGGATGCCGCCCGGCCCGCTTCGCTGGCCATGGGGCTTTTCCATCCATGCTCCCGCTCAAGCTTCGCTTGGCTCGATCATGCATGAAAAAACCCCGCCGCTTCGCGGCAGGGCTTCATCATCAAGTGCCCAGGACTGGACTCGAACCAGCACACCGGTTAAGGCACTACCCCCTCAAAGTAGCGTGTCTACCAATTTCACCACCTGGGCAAGGCGTACCGCTTGTGGGCGGTAAGGGGCCGCAAATATAACAGCTTGATCCACTCGTTGGCGGATCAAGTCGATCGCGACCGTTTGAAAAGTTCGGTACGTATCGCTGCCAAGCGCCGCATGTGCTCGGGGTCGGTGTATCGATCCTCTCCTTCGGCGAGGTCGTAGTCGTGGGTTTCGTCCGGTTCGGATGCCGTTGGTTCAACCTTGGACGGAGGCCCTGCAGCGGTGTTCGCCGGTGGGGCGGGGGCGGGGTCAGGTTCGTCGGGCATACGACCGAAGTTATACCATTTGGAAATCCAAACAGCGGTCGACGATGCGCGGCTGTACTTCCAGAGGCTGAAACGAAGGACCGGTCGCGTATCGGGCCCATCGATCCAGGGCTTCGACGATCACGGGTCGGCAGCAGGTCGATCGTGCTGCCGGTCGCGCTCCGTGGCGGTGCGCGCCATGGCCTTCGGCGAGAGCGCGGCCCCCTCCACTACCCGTAGGCCAGAAAGAAGAAGACCCCGGCTTGCGCCGAGGTCTTTCTGTGATCCCGCTGGGGCTCGAACCCAGGACCCCAACATTAAAAGTGTTGTGCTCTACCAGCTGAGCTACAGGATCTTCCACACTTCTTCAGCGGTGGCCCGCCTTCCGAAGGGAGCGCAAAAGTAAGGATCCTTTCCGAACTACAAAACCAAGATCATCGAAGCTATTTCTTCTCGATGATCGGATGCCGTTCGAACGGCTTGTTCCGATCGAAGAGATAACGGTAGGTGGCCAGCGTGCGGTAGTTCACAGCACCCAGGTTCTCGCACACCTTCACCATGCGCGGGTTGAAGTCGCCGATCCAGGTGAGCACCGTGTCCCGATAGAGTTTCTTGTCCACGATGTGTTTCTCGGCATGAACGATCAAGGCGCCTTCATACCCCTTGCCCTGGAATTCCTTGGCCACCCCGAACACAATGCCCGTCATGGTCTTCACCGCGCCGGTGTGTTTGTACCACAAGAATTTCAACTTGCCCCACCAGTTGAGGTCGCCGTTCACATGCTTGAAGATCTCGTTCAGCTCGGGCAAGCTGATGTACATCGCCACGGGCCGCTCGTGGTGCCGGATGAAGATGACCAACCGCGGGTCCATTACGGGCTTCATCGCCTTCACGAGTTTCAACGCGGCTGCGGCCTCCATGGGTTTGTGGTTGTCGTGGTCCACCCAGGCCGCGTTATACACCGTACGGAAGTCCTCGGCGATACGTTCCATGCTCAGACCGCGTGCATCGTGCATCCGGAAGGCCGGATCGTTCACCAGCTGGTTGTACTTGCGGTGGAAGATGGGCTGGACCGGTACCTCGGCACTGCGCAGGAAGAAGAGCTGGTTGAAGTAGATCCGGAACCCGTAGTGTTCCAGCAGCTCCTTGTAGTACGGCGGATTGTAGTTGGTGCCGTAGATCGGTGGCGAGGTATGGTCCTTGATCAGCAGCCCCCAGAACATGTTGCGATCGCCCAGGTTGATGGGGCCGTCCATCGCCTCCATGCCATGCTCCTTGAGCCAGTCCCGGGCGGTGTCCAGCAGCAGGTCAGCGGCCGCTTGATCGTTGATGCACTCGAAGAAGCCCATGCCTCCCGTGGGTTGTTTCTCCGTGTAGGCCGTCTTGGGATTGATGAAGGCCGCGATCCTCCCGATGCACGTTCCATCGGCGCTCAAGAGGATCCAGCGCATGGCCTTGCCGTCCTTCAAGAGCTTGTTCTTCCCAGGGTCGAACACCTTCTCCACATCCTGCTTCAGGTGGGGGATCCAGTTCTTGTCCTCCTTGTATATCCGCCAAGGAAGCCGCATCCACCTGGTCGTAGTGCTCTTGTCCGAAACCGGTACGATCTTCATCGCCATCGTCGCGAAGGTGCGATCTTTCGCCGGATCATGCGGCACGTCATGCTCATCGGGTTCATGTGTTCGGGCAAATCGCGCGTGGGGCGTGAGCTGGCGCCGTTGCTGGGACTTCCCTTCCATGACCTGGACCGCGCCATCGAGGCGCGTGTGGGGCCGATCAAGCCGTTCTTCGAGGGCCAGGGTGAAATGGCCTTCAGGGCGGAGGAGGCGCGTGTGCTTGAGGATCTGCTTGCCCTGCCCCCGGCGGTGATCGCCATGGGCGGCGGCACACCGTGCCATGGCGGGAACCTGGCACGCATGAAGCGGGCAGGTACCTTGGTGTGCTTGGATGTGCCGATGGATGTGCTGATGCCACGGATCATTCGGTCCGGTGGGGATAGGCCTTTGCTCGCCGGGCTGAAAGGCGACGCGTTGCATGCACGGGTGTCAGCGATGCTGGCCGAACGGCAGCCCGTGTATGCACAGGCGCACCATCAGGTGAGGGCCGATGGAACACCGGCGGAGGTGGCGCAACGGATCGTGGCCGCGCTTCAGGTCAGGTAGACGGTATCCTTCTTCCCGAACGATACACTGATGTGTTCCTGGAGGGTGGTGCTCAGGGTAAGGCCCACGATGTCCGCACGGATGGGGTAGGCACGGTGGCGACGGTCCACCAGCACCACCGTGGTGAGCTTCTTCAGCGGCACTTGTACCAAGAAGCTGGCGGCATGCATCAGGGTGCGACCGCTCATCAACACGTCGTCCACCAGTACCACCACACGATCCCGCAGGGTGTCGGGGTCCACGGAGAGGCTCACGGGCCGTTCCAACGGGGCGTCCTTGTCCAGCTTCAATTCCACCAGGTCAGCGGCCAAGCCAAGCGTTCCTGCCATTCCGTGTTGGAGGCGTTTCGCCAACGTGTATCCCCGTGGGGCCACGCCCACCAGTACGATCCCCTTTTCAGTGTGGTACTCTTCGTAGAGTTGATGAACGATGCGGGTGACCTTTCGTTGAACGAGGTCGTGGTCGAGGACGATGGTCTTGCCGGACATGGGTCGAAATGTACGTGCCCGGCGTCAGCCTCCAACGCGTGTGGGCTGTCGATGGCTCCTGGTCGTCGTTATCCGGCTTTCGTGTACTTGATTCCCGATGTACTTGATCACCCGATCGAACAGGTCGATGGTCTTTTCCTCCAGATGCCGGAAGCGCAAGCACGATCGGCCGTGCCGGTGGATCAGCAGGTCTTTCTTGAACGCGTCGAGCAGATCATGCGGAAAGATGTACAGGGTCATGTACTCCTTGTGGTTGGCCAAGGCGAAGAGCGTATGTCCGTTGAGGTGGTAGGTGGGCATCTCCCGGTCCATGTCCTCCACGATGGTCGGCCAGATGCCCATGATCAACATCCGCAGCCGTAACAACGGGGTCTGGCGCTCAGGTGCGAGCTGTTCGAAGTATTCCTCCGTCGTATGGGCGAGAGAGCGCATGGTGGTTCAGCGGCTGAAGTTGCGAGATCCGGGGCGAAATGACCAAGACCGATCGATGCATCGGTGTCCCCGATCGCCGGATCAGGGCTTGCCTGCGACCATGGAGGCACGTAACCAGACCTCGTTACCGGCCCTGGGCGGGATCGAGTTGTAGCACGGTTCAAGGGACACTTGCTCGAAGTGTTCGCGGAAGAGCGGGAGGTACTCGGACCGGCTGCCGCCAAAGGGTGGGCGATCCGCGTTCATCGGCGCATCGAAAAGCACACCCACCAGCACGCCCCCGGCATGCTCCGTGGTGGCGGGGCGCAACAGGGTGGCCATGTGCGCCACATAGCGCCTGCGCAGCGAAGGGTCCAGCGCGCAGAAGAAGGTCTGTTCCAGGATCCGGTCGTAGCGTCCTTCATGTGCGAAGAAGTCGCCGGTGATCAGGTGCTCCGGCGGAAAGTCAGGGCAGCGGTGCAGCAGATCCTTGAACGGGGCATCGGTCAGGTCGATCACGTACACGTTACGGAATCCATGGCGGTGCGCGTATTCCGCCTCCCAGGCGCGCCCACCACCGGGGATCAGGATCCGCAGGTCCTTGTCGGTGAGTTGGTCGAAGTACGCCTTCAAGGGTGTGGTGGGCCCACCGGCGTCCCATCCGGTGTCGCCGGCGAGGTAACGGCCTTCCCAATGATCGCGGTCCAGTTGCATGGTGCGAAGATCGGTCGGGAATGCGCTGCGGTCACCATGCTCCGTCGCATGCGCGTGCGTTCCTCGCTCAATGCTGCCGCTTCATCTCCGTCCAGTTCTGGTCCTGGAATGCGGCCGCAGGGTCGAACCCGGGCTTGTTGCTGAGGATGTAGGTGCCATCGCCGCGGCTCCATGCCTGGTCGTAGCCGCTGCTGAGCTCTACCGCACCATGGCTGCCTTGCCAGGTCTCCACCTCGCGGATCGCTTGCACGAACTGCGTGTGCTGGCGGTCGTTCGATGCCTGCTGCTGTTCCCAGCTGCGCATCTGGCTGTCCATGGTGGCCATGCGGTCGTTGTGCCGGGCGGTGTTGGCGGAACCCTGCGCCTGGATGTCGGCCATGCGCTGGTTATGCGCGGCGGTCATGTTGCGCGTCTGCTGGTCGATCGCCGCCATGGTGATGTGGTGCTGGCGCTCCTGCTGGCGGCTCAGTTCAACGAAGTAGCCCTCCACGGCGTTCTTCCACGCGGGATTGGTGCGCATGCTCGATTTCAGGTTCGCCAGGAACTGCTCGGCCTCCGCGCGGCGCGCGGCGGGGAAGCGCACCCAGGAACGTTCGTTGGCCGTGCTCATGCCGATGTGTTGCAGGCCACCCGTATATGCGTTCTGCATGGTGGTGTGCAGGTTCTGCACGGTGATCAGGGCGATGCCTTCGGACCCATCGCTCCACTTCAGCCGCGCCGTGATCGCGCTGGGAAGGAGTTCGGCATCGCCACCATATTGGCGTGCATTGGCCCTGTACTTCTCCCCTTGCTCGGCGATCATGCGCTCCGCTTCGGGGTTCGGTTTCACTTCGGTCACGGTGGCGCCACGCAACTCGTTGTTCAACATGACCTCGCGCAGGTATTGTTCCGCCGTCTTGTCCTGGCCGATCCCACAACCGCCGCTGGCGGCCTGCATCTGCAGGCTCTGCATCATCATCGGGTCCGAGGCCCACCCCCAGCTGTGCGGTTGCAGGCTTTGGAATACGATGGCATCATCCGGCGAGGAGATCCTCACCTTCGATCCCACCATCTCGGAACGGCACTCCTGTAAGCTCTTCCACACCACGCCGCCTTCGTGCTTCCATCCTTTCGGGATCAACACGCTGAAGGCTTCCGCCGGCTGCTGGAAACCCGTGTTGTCCATGAAACGGACCCGCTCCAGCACGGTATAATCGCGCCCTTCCTTCCAGTGCGGTGTGGAACTGGTACCGCCTTGTGCGTGGACCGTGGTGTTGGACTCGCCGCCGCAAGCGGACATCAGAAGCACGGTAAGCACCGGTGCCGGAAAACGCGTGCACATAGCGTGGGTTTTCACCTACATCGATGCCGTACGCCAATGTGAACGATCGCACGGGCATCGCGCCCGGCGAAACCTCAATCCACCAGCTCGAACCGGAACGTGATCGTGCGCTGTCTCAGGGGGAAGAGGCCGAGGGGCATGCCGTGATCCCCTTTGGTCAATTCTTCCCTGGCCATGCCCATGATCGCATCGAGCCAGGCGATCCCGGTACTACCACCCGGTGCCTGTGCGGTGATGAGCCTGCCCAACTTACGCCCTCCCAGGGTGGCTAAGGTCCGGGCTTGCTCCGCCGCACGTGCATGCATGCGTTGCATGAGTTCCACCTCGGAGGTGTTGGTGGGTTCATATTCCCATGAGGAGACATGACCATCCCCTTTTTCCGTTGTGCGCAGATGGGCCACCAGTCGTTTCAATTCGGCCTCGCTCGATAGGTTCACGTACACGGTCGCTGTTCCGCCCTCCTCATCGTACGACGTGATCGTGTAGTCATCGCCGCTCGCTCCGGTCTCGGACAAGCGGAACCCTTCCTTCACGAGCTCGCGCTTCAGCTTCTCGGCCTGCTCCCGCGATTCGGCCTCGATCCGCTTCTGAACCTTCTCCCAGTCGTCGCTGTCTTCGTACACCGCATCACCATGAAGTTCGGGCGCCTGCGGGGTGAATGAATAGGTGATGCTTTTCACCCGTGCCGAGAGGGTGTCCGTGACGGTGAGCTCGATGTAGTTCTCCGTCATCGTCTGCCCCATGTTCAGGGAAGCGGACAGGACCAAAGCGAATGTGGCGACGGGGCGAAGCAGGGTGTGCATGGTGGGTTTTCGGACCACGAAGATCGGAGGATCCGGCTTCGGCTGTACGCACCGAGGCGGCGATCCACGTTCAGCGTCATGGACGGCCTCAGCGCTTCACCAACCGCACCACGTTCTCCACATGGTAGGTATGCGGGAACATGTCCACCGGCTGCACGTGGTCGATGGCGTAGCGGTCGTTGAGGATCGCCAGGTCGCGGGCCTGCGTGGCGGGGTTACAGCTCACGTACACGATGCGCGGCGGGGCCAGTTCCAGCAGATGGCGCACCACGGGTTCGTCCATCCCGGCGCGCGGCGGGTCGGTCACCACCACATCGGGCTTGCCGTTGCGCTGCACGAATTCGGCATCCATCACCTTCTTCATGTCACCGCTGGTGAAGCTCACGTTCGTGATGCCGTTCAGCTCCGCGTTCACCCGGGCATCGGCCACGCTCTCGGGCACCAGCTCAACGCCCGCCACATGCTTCGCCTTCGCGGCGAGGTACAGCGTGATGCTCCCCGCACCGCAGTACAGGTCGTACACGTTCTCGGCACCCGTGAGCCCCGCCAGATCGCGTGTAAGGCGGTACATGGCGATGGTCTGCTGCGGATTGGTCTGGAAGAAGGTCTTCGGCCCAATGCGGAACTTCAAGGGCCTCCCGCCGGGACCGTCGGGCAGTTCTTCGATCAGGTGATCGCGCCCGTGGAACACGTGGATGTCCAGGTCGAAGATCGTGTCGTTCTTCTTCGGGTTCACCGTCCACAGCACGCTGGTGAGTTGCGGGAACCGCGCGACCAGATCGCTCAGGATGCGTTCCCGGGCCTCCACATCCTCGTGGCCCACGGCCAGCAGCACCATGCACTCGCCGGTGGTGGTGGTGCGGATCAGCAGTGTGCGCAGGAAGCCCACATGTTCGCGTTGGTCGTAGAAGGTGAGGCCGTGTACGCGGGCATGTGCGCGGAAGAAGTTGCGGATGCTGTTGCTCGGCTCGGGCTGCAGGTGGCAGGTGTGGATGTCCAGCACCCGGTCGAACCGGCGCGGGATGTGGAAGCCCAGCGCGTTGCGGTCGGGGGTGTCGCCCAACGTGCCGATCTCTTCCCGTGTGAACCACCGGCTGTTGCTGAAGGTGAACTCCAGCTTGTTGCGGTAGTGCGTGGTGGTGGGCGAGGGGAGGATCGGGGTCACCTCCGGCAGCGCGAGCCCGCCCAGGCGTTGCAGATTGTCCACCACCTGCTGCTGTTTGTACTGCGTCTGCTTCGCATAGTCCAAGTGTTGCCACTTGCAACCGCCGCAGGTGCCGAAGTGATCGCAGAAGGGCTCCGTACGGTCCGCCGATGGCGATACGATCCGCGTGGCGATGGCTTCGATGAAGCTGCTCTTCTTCTTCACCACCTGCACATCGGCCACATCGCCGGGCACCGCGCCGGTCACGAACACCACGATGCCCTCGTGGCGCGCAATGGCTTTGCCTTCGGCCCCGGCACTGGTGATGGCGAGGTTCTCGATGATGGTGGGCTCGGTGCGTTTCGGGCGGCGGGGCATGGTGTAGGGGAGTTCGCCTTGCGCCTTCGCTGAGCTGCTGCGGCACAAAAAGAGCGGGTCGGCAAAGATGGGGATAGCGTCAAAGTCCCAACTCGTCCAACATGACTTTCAGCACGGCATCACTCAAGCTTTCCTGCTCGGACTTGTCGTAGATGGAAAGTAGGAGACCGTTTCGCGCACGGCCACCACATAGGTGATCACCCGGGCACCTCCGCTTTTGCCCTTGCCCTTGGAGCGGATGGCCATGCGCACCTTGTAGCACCCACGACCGATCGGCGCCCCCAGATGCGGTTCATCCTCTAGGTCACTGATCAATGCTGGGCGGATTCAACCAATAAACGCAATCGCGGGGTCATCGGGTTAGTCGGTTGAAC
>JADHED010000035.1_pt1 | contig 175812 bp, 176 predicted proteins | sample 8952041 | NCBI WGS metagenome assembly JADHED01 (sample SAMN16124423, study PRJNA663239) | bioreactor sludge metagenome | isolation source: sludge (control) | place: India:Bengaluru | collected 2018-09-08
GTACCGACGTTCACGTGCGGCTTCGTCCGCTCAAATTTACCTTTTGCCATAATCGTTTCCTTTAACTGACTGCTACCAAGTTAATCATCAAGTGCAAGCCCATCAAGCAACAGACCACTCAACCCGCACCATAAAACAAATGGTGCCCATGGCGGGAATCGGACCCGCGACCTCTCCCTTACCAAGGGAGTGCTCTACCACTGAGCCACATGGGCGCTAAATACTTATGCCGGTTTTTGGAGCGGGCGACGAGGCTCGAACTCGCGACATCTTGCTTGGAAGGCAAGTGCTCTACCAACTGAGCTACACCCGCTTCGAGGAGCAACACCACCCGAACATCCATCAAACCAGCGCCTATCGGCTCCGTATCTGATATTTCCAACTATTCTTGATTCTTGAAGTTGCTGGTGGAGGGGGAAGGATTCGAACCTTCGTACTCTGAGAGAACGGATTTACAGTCCGTCGCCTTTAACCACTCGGCCACCCCTCCCAACCGAACCCATGATTATGCTGATAATCTGACAGCGTGTCAAACGCAAAGATGAGAATTTTTGGTGCCGGATGTCGGAATCGAACTGACGACCTTCGCATTACAAGTGCGCTGCTCTACCAACTGAGCTAATCCGGCAAAAACGAGATTTTATCGTATTAAATCTATTTAACCAACTTCAAAAACGGTTTCTTTTTAGTTGAATCCGTTTTTTTATTCTCATCCGCTTCTGGAGCCGGCTCATTCACATCCGCCTCTTCAACCGCAAGTCCGGATTCTTCCGGTTCCGGCTGGAAAAACATGCCCTGACCATTCTCCCTCGCGAACACGCCTCTTACCGCCTGCATGGGCACATACAACTCATTTGCGACACCGCCAAAACGCGCCGAAAAAGTGATCGCGTCATTCCCGATCTGCAGGTTCTTGGTTGCCGAATAATTGATGTTAAGGACAATTTCCCCGTCCTTGACATAGGCCATTGGCACGCGCGTCCGACTATCCACCGCCACCAGCAGATGCGGGGTCAATCCGTTATCCACACACCACTCGTGAATGGCACGAATCATGTACGGCTTGGTTGATGTGAATTCACTCATCGCGCGCTCCAGCCCTGTCAGTCAATACCGGATTCAGCACCCTGAACCGTTTCGCATCCTACTTGCGCATGGCCTTTTCTGACGGCGTCATTGCTTCTATATACGCCGGGCGAGAGAATATACGCTCTGCATATTTAAGTAAAGGCGCCGCCTGCTTCGGCAGTTCGATTCCGTAATGACCCAGGCGCCAGAGCAGGGGCGCGATCGCGACATCAAGCATGGAAAACTCGTCGCCGAGAATATATTGCTGCTTGGTGAAGAGCGGCACGATCTGTGTCAGATTGTCGCGTATTGCGGCACGCGCCTTGTCGGCAGCTTTCTGGTTGCCGGATTCCAAATCGGCAATATGCGAGAACAACTGCTCCTCGAAATTGTGCAGGAACAATCGCGCACGCGCACGCATGACGGGGTCGGCTGGCATCAATTGCGGATGCGGAAAACGCTCGTCGATATATTCGTTGATGATGTTCGCCTGTTGCAGCACGAGATCACGCTCAACCAGCACCGGCACCTCGTTGTGCGGATTGATGATCGCCAGATCTTCCGGCTTGTTGGCAAGATCGACATCAATGACTTGAAAATCCATGCCCTTTTCAAAGAGCACGATGCGGCAACGATGACTGTAAGGGTCAGTGGTGCCAGAGTATAAGGTCATCATAATGGTTTTTTCCTAACGCTAGAATGCAAAACGGGAGCGGCCTCCATCCAGCCGGAGGCCGCTCCCGCCGGATGGATTAGTGCACGTCTTTCCAGAATTCCTTCTTCAGGTAGTACGCAACGACGAACAGCAAGCCGAGAAACAGCAGAACGATCACACCGAGCTTTTGACGCTGCATCTGGGCGGGCTCGGCCATGAACACCAGATAATTCACCAAGTCAGCTGCTGCTGCGTCATATTCCGCAGGCGTCATGCTGCCCGGCTTGTCCAGCACCAAGTGTCGGGACTCGGTCCGCACCCCATCGGCATCGACGTGCTCTTCGACCTTCATGACCTGCTGTCCTTGCAGTTCCCACAACACGTGCGGCATACCGACATTGGAGAAAGCCACATTGTTCCAGCCGGTCGGTCGACTATCGTCACGATAGAAACCGCGCAGGTAGGTATAAAGCCAATCCGCGGTGCGGGCGCGCGCCTCCACCGTCAAATCAGGCGGCACGACGCCGAACCACGCCTTTGCATCAGCCTTGGTCATCGTCACCTGCATGGTGTCACCGACCTTTTCTGAAGCGAACAACAGATTGCTCTTGATCTGCTCTTCGCTCAGGCCGATGTCCGTCAGCCGGTTATAGCGCATGTAGTTCGCACTGTGACAATTCAGGCAGTAGTTGACAAAAAGCTTGGCTCCGCGCTGCAAGGACGCCTGATTGTTGAGATTTATGGGCGCCTCGTCCAGATGCACATGCTCGCTGGCCGCCGTGGCAAGCGCAGGAAGCGTCAACATGAAAACGGCCAACAATCCGCGCTTAACATTGTTCATGATTGCTTGCGACTTCATTATGCGGTCACCCTTTCCGGCACTGGTTTTGTCTTGTCCTTCTTCGTATACCAAGGCATCAGAATAAAGAAGAGGAAATAGGTCAGCGTGAAGATACGCGCCACGATGGTCGCACGGTCTGCGCCGCCGACGATCCAGGTACCGGCATCGAATACACCCCAGACGTTGGAGGGCTTGGTGCCCAGATAACCGAGCACGATGAAACTCACCACAAACAACGCCAGCCACTTCTTGTAGAGCGAACCACGATAACGAATCGATTTCACAGGACTGCGGTCCAGCCATGGCAGCAAGGCAAATATCATGACCGACAAGCCCATGGCCGCAACTCCCGGGAACTGGGAGTTAAAGATCGGCGGCACTGCCCGCAGAATCGAATAGTACGGCGTGAAATACCAGACCGGCGCGATATGGGCGGGTGTCGTCAACGGATCGGCAGGGATGAAATTGTTCGCTTCGAGGAAGTAACCGTTCATCTCGGGCGCGAAGAAAATGATCGCCGAGAACACGATCAGAAACACCGCAACACCGACGATATCCTTCACCGTGTAATACGGATGGAAGGGAATTCCGTCGAGTGGAATGTGCGTCTTCGGGTCCTTGTGCGCCTTAATCTCGATACCGTCCGGATTATTGGAACCCACTTCATGCAGCGCAATCAGGTGAGCCGCCACCAAGCCCAGCAGCACCAGCGGTAAAGCAATCACGTGGAAGGCAAAGAAGCGATTCAGAGTGGCGTCGGATACGACATAATCGCCGCGCAACCACTCGGAAACGTCCGGCCCGATGAACGGAATGGAGGTGAACAGGTTGATGATGACCTGCGCACCCCAGTAGGACATCTGACCCCACGGCAGTAGATAGCCAAAGAAGGCCTCACCCATCAACGCGAGGAAGATGCCCACGCCGAACAGCCAGATCAGTTCGCGCGGCGCACGATAGGAGCCATAAATCAGGCCGCGGAACATGTGCAGATAGACCACGACGAAGAACATGGAGGCCCCGGTCGAATGCATGTAGCGAATCAACCAGCCCCACGACACATCGCGCATGATGTATTCAACGGAACCGAAAGCCAACGCGGCATCCGGCTTGTAATGCATGGTCAGGAAGATGCCGGTAACGATCTGCAGCACCAGCACCAGCAACGCGAGGGAGCCGAAGAAATACCAGAAATTGAAGTTTTTCGGCGCATAGTATTCAGTCAGATGCGCTTTCAGGTTGGCAGTCAGCGGAAAACGCTGATCCACCCAGGTCAGCACGCCTGCCATGCATTTTTCCATCTTGTTTTTCATGGCTATGCAGCCTCCTTGCTATGTTCGCCCACCAACAGAATATTGTCGCTCAGGTAGTGATGTGGCGGCACCACCAGATTGGTCGGCGCCGGCGAACCCTTGAATACGCGACCGGCAAGGTCGAACTTGGAGCCATGACACGGACAGAAGAAGCCACCCTTCCAGTCATCGCCCATATCACCATTCGGCTGCAACTTGGGCGAGGGCGAACAACCCAGATGGGTGCAGATGCCTTCCATTACCATCAGGTTCGGACGGATCGAGCGCGTGGCATTCTTGCAGTAATCAGGCTGCTGGCTGGTTACCTCGAGATTGGGATCTGTCAGCTTGTCCTCTTGTCCGGCCAGGGTCTTGGCCATGTCATCGGTCAAATTGACGATCCAAACCGGCTTGCCGCGCCATTCAACCGTAATCATCGCGCCCGGTTCGATCTTGCTGATATCGACCTCGACGGCCGCGCCGGCCGCCCTGGCACGCGCACTCGGCAGCATGCTGCTGACAAAAGGTACAGCCATCGCAGCAACTGCCACCCCGCCGACGGCGGAAGTTGCAGCTATCAGGAATCTGCGCTTAGCCTGATCAACTGGTTGATTTGCCATTACTTACCCTTAAAAAATATTCCAAACCGTCCAGCATTCCTGACATTACCAACGGTGACAGCAGGAACGCGCAATCTCACAATAGCCCGGCATTTTACAGCTTTAGCATTAAAAATTAAACCTTTATCGGCCTGTTCATACCGGATTTTCAATATCGACAAATTGATGCGTCAAGCCGAAATGTTGTGCCAGATGCTGCCCCAGCGCCTGCACACCGTAACGCTCCGTCGCGTGATGGCCGGCAGCGATGTAGCTCACGCCGGATTCGCGCGCCAGATGCACCGTCTGCTCCGATATCTCCCCGCTGACAAAGACATCCACACCCAGCGCAATGGCCGTTTCCAGATATTGTTGCGCAGCGCCGGTACACCAGGCCACACGTCTCACCTGACGTTTCAGGTCGCCGACAACCTGCGGCTGCCGCTGCAGCACGCCGCCCAGCCGCTGCTGAAAATCCCACAGCGATTCCGCGACGGGCAGGCTGCCATGCCATACCAGCGACTGCTCGCCGGCAACCCCCTCGACACTCAGCCCGAGCAAACGCGCCAGTTGGGCGTTATTGCCCAGCTCCGGATGCGCATCCAGCGGCAGGTGGTAAGCCGCCAGATTGATCTCATGCGTCAGCAGAAAGCGCAACCTCTTGTGCTTGATGCCGACGACCCTCGGGTCCTCGTTGCGCCAGAAATAGCCATGATGCACCAGCACCATATCGGCGCCCGCTTCGCGTGCAGACTCGAGCAGCGCCATGCTGGCAGTGACGCCGGTCACGATGCTCCGCACCTCCTGCCGCCCCTCCACCTGCAGACCGTTCGGACAATAGTCACGAAAGCGCTCAATCTCCAGGATTTGTCCGGTATAATCGATTAATTCTTTAATATTCATTATGTTCTGCCTTTAAATTCAGCGACCCATGAAGAAACTTTGGCTTATTTTTGCACAGACCGTCACCATCAGTCTCGGCGCCTTGTTTGTCATACAGACTTTTCATCCCGAGCTTCTGAAATCGGCTCCCGCAGCCAAACCGGTGACGCCGGTCGAAGTCAGGCAGGTCGCACCAACCGAGACTCCCCAGACGCCAGGTTCCTATAGCGAGGCAGCGCGAAAGGCCATGCCGGCGGTCGTCAACATCTTCACCAGCAAAAAGGCACCGCCCAGAGCCGCACATCCCTTCATGGACGACCCGCTCTTCCGCCATTTCTTCGGCGACCAGTTCGAAGATGAGCCGCGTTCGGACAATAGTCTGGGCTCGGGCGTGGTGGTAAGCCCGGAAGGCTACATCATCACCAACCATCACGTGATCGAGTCCGCTGACGAAATCGAGGTCGCACTGGCTGACGGCCGCACCATGCCGGCCAAGATCGTCGGCACCGATCCGGAGACCGATCTCGCCGTGCTCAAGGTCGCCGCCGAAAAACTGCCGGCCATCACCTTCGCCGATCCGGACCAATCGAAAGTGGGCGATGTCGTACTCGCGATCGGCAATCCGTTCGGCGTGGGACAGACAGTGACCCAGGGCATCATCAGCGCGCTGGGGCGCAGCCACCTCGGCATCAACACCTTCGAGAACTTCATTCAGACCGATGCCTCCATCAACCCCGGTAATTCCGGCGGCGCGCTTATTGACACCAACGGCCACCTGGTCGGCGTCAACAGCGCCATCTATTCCCGCAGCGGCGGGTCCATGGGCATCGGTTTCGCCATCCCGGTCAGCCTGGCCAAACAGGTCATGGAGCAGATCATCCGCCAAGGCAGCGTGGTGCGAGGCTGGGTCGGCATCGAAGCGCAGGATATCACCCCACAGCTGGCGGAATCCTTCCGGCTATCGCATACGCAAGGCTCGCTGATCGCAGGCGTGCTGCCCAACAGTCCCGCAAGCAAGGCCGGCCTCAAGCCGGGGGACATTTTGCTGGAGATCAACGGCAATCGGGTCGTCAACAGCTCGTCCATGCTCAATCTGATCGCCAACTTGCAACCGAACGACAAGGCCACCCTGAAGGTCGCACGCAATCAGCGTGAACTGGAAATCGACGTGGTAATCGGCAAACGGCCCTCGGTGCAGCAAGTATTACAGGATCGGTAAGCCGCCACGGCTTACTGCGCCCGGCAGGAAGTCAGATCGCCGTGTCTTCTGGTTTGCGTTTCTCGATGAAGCCCGCGAGCAAAATACCGGCTTCGTATAGCAGCCACAGCGGGACCGCCAGCATGAATTGGGAAACGACGTCCGGCGGTGTGAAAATGGCACCCAACACAAACGCGCCGACGATAACGTAAGAGCGCACTTCCTTCAGGGTGCTGATCTGCACGAGCCCTGCACCCACCATGACAATCACTGCAATCGGCACCTCGAAGGCGAGACCGAACGCCAGAAAAAGCGTGATGACAAAATCCAGATAACGTCCGATATCGGTCATCACGGCAACGCCTTCCGGCGCATAGCCTGTGATGAAACCGAATACGACCGGGAACACCAGGAAATAAGCGAAGGCCATACCGGCCAAAAACAGCAGCGTACTGGCAACGACCAGCGGCATGATGAAGCGACGCTCGTGCGCATAGAGGCCTGGAGAAACGAAAGCCCAGACCTGATACAAGGTATGCGGCAGCGATATGACGAAGGCTGCCAGCATCGCCATTTTCATCGGCACGAAAAAGGGCGTCGTCACTTCGGTCGCGATCATCTGTCCGCCACTCGGCAAACTCGCCAGCAAGGGTTGCGCCAACAGCGTATAGATTTCGTCGGCGAACGGAAACAGCACGACGAAGGTCAACACGAGGCCGATGAGGATGCGTATCAACCGGTCACGCAACTCGACCAGATGAGAAATGAAAGTTTCAGAAGCACTCACGCCCTAGCCCCTGTCACCTGATGCCTGTTCATCATGGGGTTTTGTCACTATCGGAAGGGCTTTTAGAACGGATTGCCGGCGGCGGTTCCGAAACAGCGGCGGACGATTCATTAAAGGGTTGCTTCAATTCAGAGAGGCCGGCATGGATGCTGTTTTCCACGCCGGATTGCAATGTGCGGGCATTCTGCTCGATATCCTGCTGCATCTTCTTGAGCTCCGCCATCTGCAGCTCGCGTTCGACGTCCTGCTTGACCGTTGCCACATAGCGCTGCATGCGCCCGAGCAAGGAGCCGACGGTGCGCGCCACCTTCGGCAGTTTTTCCGGCCCGATGACCACGAGAGCGACGATTGCGATGAGGACCAACTCGGTGAATGCAATATCGAACACGGGGAAGGTTACTGCTTGGTTTTGTTCGTCACTTCGCCTTCGACAGTTTTCGTCCTCGCGTCGTCTTCCTCGTTTTTGCCCGCAGACTGCTCGTCCTTGACGGCATCCTTGAAGCTCTTGACGGCACCGCCGACATCGCTACCGATATTGCGCAGCTTCTTGGTGCCGAATATCAGCACGACGACCAGCAGCACGATCAGCCAATGCCAGATACTAAATGCGCCCATCTTTGCTCTCCTGAATTATCCTGCGTTGATCCGTTCAGGTTTTAGGCAAGGTCTGCCCGCCGCCGAACACGTGTACATGCAGATGAAACACCTCTTGCCCGCCTTCACGCCCGGTATTGATCATGGTGCGGAATCCATTCAGACCCTGTTGTTTGGCCAACTTTGGTGCCAGCAGCAGCATTCTGCCCAGCAAGGCCTGTTGCTCTTCGTCGCAATGCGCCAGACTTTCCGTATGCTGTTTAGGCACAATCAGGAAATGCACGGGCGCGATCGGATGTATATCGTTGAAAGCGATCAACTCATCATCCTCATGAATCTTCTGGCTGGGAATGGCCCCCGAAACGATTTTGCAAAAAATACAATCCGTCATCTCATTGCTCCTTGCGTGCCGCTTTTTCAACGATGCCGGACAAGCCCTCGCGCCTGGCCAATTCGTCCAGCACATCCTGCGGTTTCAGCCCCGCCTGCGCCAGCATGACCATGCAGTGGAACCACAAATCGGCAGTTTCGTAGATGATTTTTTGCGGGTCGCCGTCCTTGGCGGCGATGATGGTCTCCGCCGCCTCCTCGCCGACCTTCTTCAGCACGGCATCGACACCCTTGCTGTAAAGCTTGGCCACGTAGGAGGTCTGCGGGTCGGCGCCCTTGCGCTGTTCCAGCAGTTCGCTCAATCGATCCAGCACGTCATTCATGGCGATAAATCTCCTGCGGGTCTTTCAGCACCGGCTGATCGACCACCCATTGGCCATCGACCAGTTTTCTGAAGAAACAGTCATGCCGGCCGGTATGGCAGGCAATACCGCCCAATTGTTCCACGCTGATGAGGATGACATCCTCGTCACAATCCAGACGGATTTCATGTACCTTCTGCACGTGGCCGGACTCTTCGCCCTTGTGCCACAACTTGTTGCGCGAACGCGACCAGTAAACGGCCTGACCGGTTTCAACGGTCAAGCGCAACGCTTCGCGGTTCATGAAGGCGAACATCAGAATCTTGCCGCTGCCAACCTCCTGGGCAATCACCGGCACCAGTCCGTCTGAGGTCCAGCGCACCTCATCGAGCCATTCCACGCTCACAGGCGCACCTCGATGCCGTGATCGCGCATGTATTCCTTGGCCTGCCGCACGGTAAATTCACCATAATGGAAAATGCTGGCCGCAAGCACCGCATCGGCACCACCTTCCTGCACCCCCTCGACCAGATGCATCAGACTACCGACGCCGCCGGAGGCGATGATGGGGACATCGACGGCGTCGCTGATGGCACGATTGAGCGGCAGATTGAAACCGGTTTTCGTCCCGTCACGGTCCATGCTGGTCACCAGCAGTTCGCCCGCACCCAGTTCCGCCATCTTGCGCGCCCACTCGACTGCATCAAGCCCGGTCGGCTTGCGGCCGCCGTGGGTGAACACCTCCCAGTGGTCGCCGACCTGCTTGGCGTCGATCGCCACCACGATGCATTGCGAACCGAAGCGCGCTGCCGCATCGGCGACCAACTGCGGGTTAAGCACGGCGGAGGTGTTGATGCTGACCTTGTCGGCACCCGCATTGAGCAAACGCCGCACATCCTCGACCTCGCGCACGCCGCCACCAACGGTCAACGGGATAAATACCTGCGAGGCCACTTCTTCGATGATGTGCAGAATCAGGCCGCGGTTATCGGAACTGGCGGTGATATCGAGAAAGGTCAGTTCGTCTGCACCCTGATCATCATAGCGCTTGGCGATCTCGACCGGGTCACCGGCATCACGCAGTTCGAGAAAATTGACGCCCTTGACGACACGGCCATCGGTCACATCCAGACAGGGTATGATGCGCTTGGCCAGACCCATTATTGCCCGCTCAGTTCGTCAGCAAGCTTCTGGGCAGCGGCAAAATCGAGGGAACCCTCATAGATCGCGCGCCCGGTAATGGCCCCCATGATACCCTCGGCCTCCACGGCGCAAAGCCGCTTGACGTCATCCAGATTGGTGATGCCGCCGCTGGCGATGACCGGAATATGCAGCGCCTGAGCCAGTTGCACGGTCGCCTCGATATTGACACCGGTCAGCATGCCGTCGCGGCCGATATCGGTATAGATCACGGCTTCCACGCCGTAATCCTCGAATTTCTTCGCCAGATCGACGACATCGTGACCAGTCAGTTTGGACCAGCCATCAACCGCCACCTTCCCATCCTTGGCATCCAGCCCGACCATGATGTGTCCGGGGAAGGCATCGCAAGCTTCATGCAGAAAACCCGGGCTTTTGACTGCTGCGGTACCGATGATAATGTAGCTGACCCCGTTATCGAGATAACGCTCGATCGTATCCAGATCGCGGATGCCGCCGCCCAGTTGAATCGGGATGTCGCCGCCCACCGCTTCGACGATGGACCTGATGGCGCCCTCATTGACCGGCTTGCCGGCAAACGCCCCGTTCAAATCGACCAAGTGCAAACGCTTGCCGCCCTGATCGACCCAGTGGCGCGCCATCGCGCCGGGGTCCTCGGAAAAAACCGTGGCATCTTCCATGACGCCTTGCTTCAGTCTTACGCAGTGACCGTCCTTGAGGTCAATGGCAGGTATGATCAACATGATGTTTTCAACGCATTCAATAAACGAAATTCAAGCTCGCCCGTTCCAGCGGGCAAAATTGGACAGGAGTTGCAGGCCGGCATGCTGGCTTTTCTCCGGATGGAACTGTACGGCAAAAATATTATCCTTTGCCACCACCGAGGTAAAGCGCGCGGGATACTCACTGAAACCGGCAACGCTGTGCGGCTCGTCCGGCACGACATAATAACTGTGGACATAATAGAAACGTTCACCGTCGACAATGCCCTGCCACATCGGGTGCGGCATGGTCTGGTAGACCTGATTCCATCCCATGTGCGGCACCTTCAGTTTGTGGCCGACCGCATCATGCATTTCGGACTTGGCAAAGCGAACAACCTTGCCCGGCAGGATACCGAGGCCGGGCGCATCGCCCTCCTCGCTGTGCTCGAACAATAACTGCAGGCCGATACAGATACCGAGGAAAGGCTTGCTGGCAGCCGCACGCACCACTGCATCGCGCAGTCCGCGCGCATGCAGTTCGCGCATGCAATCCGGCATGGCGCCCTGCCCGGGAAATACGACGCGGCCAGCCGCTTCGATTTCAGCCGGGTCGCTGGTCACGACAACCTGCAAATCCGGTGCAACATGCTCCAAGGCTTTTGACACGGAACGCAAATTGCCCATGCCGTAATCGACCACTGCAATATCAATCATAGTATGAACCTGCAACAGCGACTGGCTACAGCGCCCCCTTGGTGGAAGGCATGATCCCTGCCATGCGGTCATCTGCCTGCACAGCCATGCGCAGTGCGCGGCCAAACGCCTTGAAAATGGTCTCAGCCTGATGGTGGGCGTTGTCGCCACGCAGATTATCGACGTGCAAGGTCACCTGGGCGTGATTGACAAAACCCTGGAAGAATTCATGAATCAGGTCGACATCGAAATCGCCGATACGGGCGCGTTTGAACTCCACGCCGAACTCCAGCCCAGGTCGACCGGACAGGTCGAGCACCACTCTCGACAACGCCTCATCCAGTGGCACATAGGCATGTCCGTAACGGCAGATCCCCTTCTTGTCGCCGAGCGCCCTGGCAAAAGCCTGGCCCAGGGTAATACCGATATCCTCGACGGTGTGATGCGCATCGATATGCAGATCGCCCTTGGCCTGCACGCTGATATCCATCATGCCATGGCGCGCAATCTGGTCCAGCATGTGATCCAGGAACGCAAGACCCGTTGAGAAATTGGATACGCCTGTACCATCCAGATTGATGGAGACGCTGATCTGGGTTTCCAGAGTGTTACGACTGACTTCGGCAATACGCATGATCTGATTTTACTACGTAAGTGGGTTATACAAATAAAAACCGCCACAAAACTGCATGAGACGTTTTGCGGCGGTTTGGGGTTTGGTACAGGATCTGTTAGCTGAACAGCTTCTTCAACCAGCCAAACAAACCACCGCCGGAAGCAGCGCCATCACGGGCGAGGCCGGTGATTTCTGCAGCAGCGGCTGCAGGATCTGCAGCACCGTAGATTGCAGCGCCAGCAACGATGATGTCAGCACCGGCATCCTTCACTTGCTTGACGGTCGCCGGCTTGACGCCGCCGGCAACGGAGATCTTCAGACCGGTGTTCAGGCTGGCAACCAGCGCCAGATCGCCGAACGGAGTCTGGCCGGCAGCTTGCTGGTCCAGACCTGTGTGTACGCCGATGATGTGCGCGCCCAACTTGGCAGCTTCCTTGGTGCGGGTTGCCTTGTCTTCGACATTGATCAGGTCGACCTGAGCTTCCTTGCCATACTTGTTGGCAACATCCACCACACCCTTGATAGTGCCCAGATCGGCGGTACCCAGAACGGTGCAGATGTCGGCGCCGGCCTTATAGAAAGGCTCGGCTTCGTAATAACCGGCATCCATGGTCTTCAGGTCAACCAGGATCTTGTTGTTGGGGAACTTTGCGCGCAGGGTTTCCAGCAGTCGAATGCCGTTGTGCTTGATGCATGGAGTACCGATTTCGAGAATGTCGACATGCGGTGCCACTTTACTGGCCAATGCAACCGTTGCGTCAAAATCCAGAGAATCTAATGCCATTTGAGTCAGTGCCACGATATTTCCTCCACTCTTAGATAACAGGGGTTGTGCAGTTTTGTTTTGTTAACCGCGTAATGATACATTTTTTCTGGATTTAGGGGTAATTTTCGTGTTTTTAGGCCGAATCCACCTCTACATCACGGAATTCAGCACATTGCGCGCTATCGATAGGGCGCCAGGCGATCAGGACAATATTTCCCTCAGGGCAGTCAGCAACTGCTCGTTTTGTTCGTCAGTGCCGATCGTGATGCGCAGGTACGGCGCGATACGGGCCGGTTTGCTGAAATGGCGGATGATGATGCTGCGCTCGCGCAAACGCGCGGTCAGCTCGGCGCCTTCTCGCCTGCCGTGGCGAGCAAAAATGAAGTTGGCACCGGAAGGCAACACCTCGAATCCGAGCTTGCCCATTTCCGCTACCAGGTACTCGCGCGATGCGATGACCTTTTGCCGCGTCCGTTCGAAATACTCGACATCCTCCATCGCCGCCACGGCACCGGCCAAAGCCAGACTGTCGACCGGATAGGAATTGAAGCTGTCCTTGACGCGGATCAAGGCCTCGATCAGGTCGGCATGGCCCAGCGCATAACCGACGCGCAGGCCGGCAAGGGAGCGCGATTTCGACAGCGTATGCGTCACCAGCAGATTGGGATAACGATTGACCAACGCGACCGCGGATTCGGCACCGAAATCCACATAGGCTTCATCGATCACCACCACAGAATCGGTATTGGCCTGCAACAGACGTTCGATATCGGCCAGAGGCAATGGAATGCCGGTCGGCGCGTTGGGATTGGGGAAAATGATGCCACCGTTGGGCTTCAGGTAATCATCGACGACGATCTCGAAGCGCTCGTTGAGCGGCACGGTTTCGTAGTTGATGCCGTAGAGGCCGCAATAGACTGGATAAAAACTGTAACTGATGTCCGGAAAAAACAAGGGCGCCTGATGCTTGAGCAGCGCCTGGAACACGTGCGCCAGGACCTCATCGGAACCGTTACCGACAAACACCTGCGACGGCTGCAGGCCATGCGCCCCCGCAATCGCCGCCTTCAGGCGCCCCGAATCCGGGTCCGGATAAAGGCGCAGCCCATCACCGATTGCCGCGAGCAGCGCCTCCAGCACCTTCGGGCTGGGCCCGTAGGGATTCTCGTTGGTATTGAGCTTGACCAGATTGCTGAGCTTGGGCTGTTCGCCCGGCACATAAGGGGTCAGGCCACGGACCACTTCACTCCAGTAGCGGCTCATGCGTCGGCCTCAGCCTTTCAGGCGGTATTCGGCGGAGCGGGCGTGCGCCTGCAGGCCCTCTCCATATGCCAGGGTAGCCGCGATCTTGCCCAGTTTCTGCGCACCGTCTGGCGACACCATGATCAGGCTTGACCGTTTCTGGAAGTCGTAGACGCCGAGCGGTGAAGAGAAACGCGCCGTGCGCGAAGTCGGCAGCACGTGATTGGGGCCGGCGCAATAGTCGCCGAGCGCCTCACAAGTGTTGCGCCCCATGAAGATGGCTCCGGCATGCTTGATTTTTTTGCTATAGGTGAGCGGCTCTTCCACCGACAACTCCAGGTGTTCGGGCGCGATGTAATTAGCGATCTTTGCTGCTTCATCCATGTCCCGTACCTGAATCAGCGCACCACGGCCCTCCAGCGATGTACGGATGATCTCCTTCCGTGGCATTTCTTGCACCAGTCGTTCGATGCTGCTCGCCACACGATCAAGAAACGCCGCATCGGGCGACAACAGGATGGATTGCGCCAGCTCGTCGTGCTCGGCCTGCGAGAACAGATCCATGGCGATCCAGTCCGGATCGGTCTTGCCGTCGCAGATGACCAGAATCTCCGACGGACCGGCCACCATGTCGATGCCGACGACACCGAACACACGTCGCTTGGCAGCTGCAACGTAGGCATTGCCGGGGCCGACGATCTTGTCCACCTGCGGCACGCTATCGGTACCATATGCGAGAGCCGCGACGGCCTGCGCACCACCGATGCAGAACACGCGATCGACACCACAAATGGCCGCAGCCGCCAGCACCAGCTGATTCTTTTCGCCGGCCGGGGTCGGCACCACCATGATCAACTCTTCGACCCCTGCCACCTTGGCCGGAATCGCATTCATCAACACGGAAGACGGATAGGCCGCCTTGCCGCCCGGCACATAGAGGCCGACGCGGTCGAGCGATGTCACCTGCTGGCCCAGCAGCGTGCCGTCTTCCTCGGTATAGGTCCAGGAAGCCATCAGCTGCTTTTCGTGATAGCTGCGCACGCGGTCGGCTGCCTCCTGCAAGGCCTGTCGCTGGTCTGCCGGCAAACTGTCGAGCGCCTGCTGCAATTCAGTACGGGAAAGTTCCAGCGCCTGCATGTCGGCGACATCGAGGCGATCGAATTTGCGCGTGTATTCAAGCACGGCTTGGTCGCCGCGTTGCTTGACGTTGCGCAGGATATCGGCAACGACGTTGTCGATACTGTCATCCTGCGCGGTCTCGAAAGCCAGTAGCGCTTTCAGCTTCTGGTCAAAATCCTGATCTGTGGTTGCAAAACGTCTGATGTTCATGTTTTCCTGCTTGTCTAATATCCGAATTCCGTTCAATACGGCTTATGCCGCAGATTGCCTGCTTTCACCGACCGCGCGTTCGAAATCATCCATGATCGGCTGCAGCTGGCTGCGTTTGAGCTTGAGCGAGGCCTGATTGACGATCAACCGGGAACTGATGTCGCATACCTGTTCGACTGCTTTCAGATTGTTCGCGCGCAAGGTACCGCCAGTGCTGACCAGATCGACAATCGCGTCCGCCAACCCCACTAGCGGACCGAGTTCCATAGAACCATAGAGCTTGATCAGATCGACATGCATGCCCTTATCGGCAAAATGCTCGCGCGCCGTCTTCACGTACTTGGTCACCACCTTCAGCCGCGCACCCTGACGGATGGAACCGAAATAGTCGAAATCCTCGCGCACAGCGACCATCATCCGGCACTTGGCGATTTCCAGATCCAGCGGCTGGTACAAGCCTTCACCGCCATGCTCGTACAACACATCCTTGCCAGCGATGCCGAGGTCGGCCGCGCCGTACTGCACATAGGTCGGCACATCGGTCGCCCGCACGATGATCAGGCGCACGTCATCGCGATTGGTGGCCAGGATCAGCTTGCGCGAGGTTTCCGGATCCTCCAGCGCGTGGATGCCTGCTGCCGCCAGCAATGGCGTCGTCTCCTCGAAGATGCGTCCCTTGGATAAGGCAATCGTAATCATGGCGTTCCCGTCAATGCACCCGGCGCACGTTGGCACCCAATGCCGTCAATTTTTCTTCCAACCGCTCGTAGCCGCGGTCTAGATGATAGATGCGCTCGATCGTCGTTTCGCCGCGCGCCACCAGGGCAGCCAGCACCAAACTGGCGGAGGCGCGCAAATCGGTAGCCATCACCGTTGCGCCGTCGAGACCATCCACGCCGTGCACGATTGCGGTATTGCCTTCGACTTCGATATTGGCGCCCAGGCGCTGCAATTCCTGCACATGCATGAAGCGGTTCTCGAAGATCGTCTCCACCACACTGGCACTGCCCAACGCCACCGCATTCATGGCCATGAACTGCGCCTGCATGTCGGTGGGGAACGCTGGATGCGGCGCCGTGCGGACATTGACCGACTTCAGTTTCTGCCCGGCGGTCACCGTGATCGTGCTGGCGTCATATTCAACTGTAGCGCCGGCTTCGCGCAGCTTTTCCACAACGGCATCCAGCAGGTCAGCCCGAGCATTGTGCAATTTTACCCGGCCGCCGGTCATGGCGGCGGCCACCATGTAAGTACCCGCTTCGATACGATCGCAGACGATCTGGTGCTGTGCGCCGCTGAGACGCTCGACGCCATGTATGGTGATCACATCGGTACCCGCGCCTTCGATTCTGGCGCCCATCTTGATCAGGCATTCCGCCATGTCGACCACTTCCGGCTCGCGCGCCGCGTTCTCCAGCACCGTCGTGCCCTGCGCCAGCGTCGCCGCCATCATCAGGTTCTCGGTACCGGTGACAGTCACCAGATCCATGAAGACGCGGGCGCCCTGCAATCTGCGATCTGGCAGATGGGCAGTCGTTGCCTCGATGTAACCATGCTCGATATGGATCTCGGCACCCATCGCCTTCAGCCCTTTGATATGCAAGTCGACCGGACGCGAGCCGATAGCACATCCACCGGGCAGCGAAACGCGGGCATGGCCGAATCGTGCCAGCAGGGGCCCCAGTACCAGGATAGAGGCACGCATGGTCTTCACCATCTCATAAGGCGCCTCGTGCGACACGATATGGGCCGCATCCAGCGTCACCTCTCCGGCCTGTCCGGCCGTCACGTTGACACCCATATGCTCCAGCAAACGATAGGTCGTGCTGACATCGCGCAAGGCCGGCACACTCGACAGTTGCAATGGTGTTTCCGCCAGCAGGGATGCGCAGATGATGGGCAAGGCCGCGTTCTTGGCACCCGATATGGTGACATCGCCATGCAAAGGCGCGCCACCGACGATGACCAGTTTATCCAATTAAGCCGCTACTTCCTGCAGCATCTTCTGCAATTCGCCCTGCTCGTACATGCTACGCATGATGTCGGCGCCGCCGATAAACTCACCTTTGATGTACAACTGTGGAATGGTCGGCCAGTTGGCATATTGCTTGATGCCTTCGCGGATCGCCGGATCGGCCAGCACGTCGATGGCGACGAAATCCTTCAGGCCGCAGGCCTGCAGGATCTGCACTGCCAGACCGGAGAAACCGCACTGCGGGAACCGCGGACTACCCTTCATGTAAAGCACGACCGGATTGGACGTGACCTGATTCCTGATCAATTCCTGTGTATCCATTTCCTGATTCTCCAAAATAAATTCAACCAGCCTGAAACTGCGCCCAGGCTTCCGGCGTAAAAGTGCGCATCGACAGCGCGTGGATTTCTTCGCGCATGCGGTCACCCAGCGCCTGATAAACCAGCTGGTGTTGCTGCACCATGTTCTTGCCGGCGAACTGCGGGCTGACAATCATCGCCTCGAAATGCTGGCCGTCATCGCCCACGACCCGGACATAATCACAGGCCAAACCATGTTTGATATAACTTTCCACTTCCGCCGCACTCAACATAACTTTAACTCTATCCTATCCACGTAATTTGTAACCGGACTTGAGCAAATGCAAAGCCAGCCATGATATGGCAAAAAAGCTCATTACAACAATGCCTAAACTCACCATTGGCGACATGTCACTCACCCCAAAGAAGCCATACCTGAATCCGTCAATGATATAAAAGAAGGGATTCAGATGAGACACCTGTTGCCAGAACGTCGGCAACGAATGTATCGAATAAAACACACCGGACAGGAAAGACAACGGCATGATGATGAAATTCTGGAACGCCGCCATCTGGTCGAACTTGTCCGCCCAGATACCGGCAATGATGCCGAAGGCGCCGAGCAGCGCGCTGCCGAATATCGCGAATACCAGCGCCCACAATGGCTGCTGCAAGGGCAAATCGACGAATAAAACCACCGCCAGATAGATGCCGAGCCCGACGACCATCCCGCGCGCGATGGCCGCTGCCAGAAAGGCCAGAAAAAATTCCAGATAGGAAATCGGCGTCAACAAGACGAACACCAGATTACCCATGACCTTGGACTGAATCAGGCTGGATGAACTGTTGGCGAAGGCATTCTGCAATACCGACATCATGATCAAACCGGGAATCAGGAAGGAAGTGTAATTGATGCCGTGCACCTGCACCCTGCCTTCCAGCACGTGCGAGAAAACCAGCAGATAAAGCAACGCCGTCATCACCGGCGCCGCCACTGTCTGGAAACTGACCCGCCAGAATCTGAGCAGTTCTTTCTTGAACAGCGTCCATGGGCCGCGCGTTTGGCTAGTGAGCAGTTTCATGACTGGCCCACCAGATCGACAAACACATCCTCGAGATCAGCCTCGATCAGTTGCATGTCCTCAACGACGATACCCGCCTGACGGACCGTCGCCAGCACCTGCTCGATTTCGCTCACGTCGTTCAATGCCAGCATGTAATCCCGCCCCTCCTCGTGGCGCAGGAGCGGCCGCAACACCTCCGGCAACGGCGCCGACAGCTTGAGTCCGAGATTCTTGCCGGGCATTTTCTTCAACAGATTGGCGGTACTGTCTAGGGCGACGATCTGCCCCTGTTTCATCATGGCAACGCGCGAACACAGGGTTTCCGCCTCTTCCAGATAGTGCGTGGTCAGGATGATGGTATGCCCCTCGCGATTGAGGCGCTTGATGAACTCCCACATCATCTGACGCAGTTCCACGTCCACCCCCGCCGTCGGTTCGTCCAGCACGATAACCGGCGGTTTGTGCGCCAACGCTTGCGCAATCAGCGCGCGACGCTTCATGCCCCCCGAAAGACGGCGCATGTTGGTATGCGCCTTGTCTGCCAAACCCAGCGACTCGATGATTTCATCCACCCAGGGGTCATTTTCCTTGCCGAGGCCAAAATAGCCGGCCTGAAAACGCAACATCTCACGCACATTGAAAAACGGATCGAACACCAGCTCCTGCGGCACCACGCCCAGCGCGTGACGCGCCTGCCGGTATTCGGCCTGCACATCGAAACCCATTACCGATAACTTGCCGCTGGTCGGACGGATCAGACCCGCCAGCAGATTGATCAGGGTCGACTTGCCGGCACCGTTGGGACCGAGCAGGGCAAAGAACTCACCCTGCTCTATGGTGAGGTCTATGCCCTTCAGGGCCTGCAGGCTACCGTAATGCTTTTGCACCTGCTCGATTTTAATGGCGGGAATCATGCGGGATAAACGAGGCCAAAGCCCCTATTGAATCAATGATTTGCTACGTTATCAGCAACAAGAGGCAGGAAATCGAGCACGCCGTAAAGCGTTGCCAGGCTGACCAGATTCGCGGGCAGGTTACTGTAACCCAGCTTGCATCGATTGGCGCGCGCCTGGCGCACCCACTCGAACAGTAGGCTGAGCGCGACCGAATCGACTTCGGCGACACCGGCAAGATCGACCTCCAGCGCCTGCGAACCATCCACCATCAGATTCCGCGCCAACAGCTGCTCGACGTCATCGAGCAAGAGATTGCCGCTGACCAGCCATTTTCCCTCTTTTTGCGTAATATCAACCACGGTCGTCAGTTCAAAGCGGATTAAACGCCAGCTTCCCTGTTCTTCTCGGCCAAGCGTTGGATCAGGCCATCCATGCCGCCGACCTGTCGAATCTCATTGCTGAACTGGCTGCGATAATTGGTTACGAGGCTAACATCCTCGATCACGATATCGAAGACCTTCCAGCCGCTCGGACCTTTCTCCAATGCGTAATCAAGGCCGATAGGCTGACCGCCCGGCTGCAGTATCCTGGTCTTCACCGTGGCTCTGGTGGCTTCCGGCTGCAAACGGAACGGCAGATATTCGATGGTCTGATTCCGGTATTTGGACAGCGCGCTGGAATAGGTGCGCAACAGCAGACTGCGGAACTCCTTCTGGAATTGCGCTTTCTGCTCGTCAGTCGCGTTCGCCCAGTTGCGGCCCAACACCAGTCGACAGACCCGCTCGAAATCGAAATTGGGCAGGATTTTGGTCTCGGCCAGATCAAAGATCTTTTTCTGATCGCCGTTCTGAATGTCTTTGTCGTTCCTGACGATTTCCAGCACTTCCTCGGCCGTCTTCTTCACCAGCACGTCCGGCGCGACCTCTGCCGCCGCCATCGTACTGAAACCGACCAATGCCAACACCCATACAAATCTGGTCCACAATGCTTTCATCTCTCGCTCCACTGTTGTTACAGCAAATTATTCCTTGGTTTCCGTTGCCTTGCTATACAGGAACTGGCTGATCATTTTCTCCAGAACCACGGCGTCCTGGGTCTGCATGATCCTGTCGTTCTCCTTGAGGTACTCCTCGTCACCGCCGGGTTCCAGCCCGATATATTGCTCGCCCAGCAGACCCGCCGTGTAAATATTGGCAAAGGTGTCCTTGGGGAACTGGTAACGTTTGTCCAGTTTGAGAGTCACGCGGGCTTCATAAGTTGCGCTGTCGAACTGAATGCTATCAATCCTGCCGACCACAACGCCGGCGCTTTTGACCGGCGAGCGCGGCTTGAGACCGCCAATATTCTGGAAACCAGCCGTCACGGTATAGGTGTCGCCGATGCTGGACGTCGTCAGATTACCCACCTTCATTGCCAACCCGAGCAACGCCGCGATACCGATCGCGGCAAACACGCCCACCCACAAATCTATCTTGGTTCTATCCATCATTTCTCCTCAGAAACCCCGATACCGCTCAGCTGATCATGAACGAAGTCATGACAAAATCCAGCCCCAACACCGTCAGCGACGAATTCACCACGGTACGCGTTGTCGCGCGGCTCACGCCCTCGGCAGTTGGCGGCGCATCGTAGCCCTCGAACAAGGCGATCATGGTGCAAGCGACGCCAAAGACACAACTCTTAATAAAACCGTTGACGATATCCTCCCGGAAATCGACCGCATCCTGCATCTGCGACCAGAACGCCCCGCCATCGACGCCGATCAGGGGCACCGCCACCAGATAACCGCCCAATATACCCACCATGGAGAACAGCCCGGCCAGCAGGGGCATGCTGATTACGCCACCCCAGAAACGCGGCGCCACCACCCGCGCAATCGGACTGACCGCCATCATCTCCATCGCCGATAACTGCTCGGTCGCCTTCATCAGGCCGATCTCAGCCGTGATTGCCGTACCGGCACGGCCGGCAAACAGCAGCGCCGTCACCACCGGCCCCAGCTCACGCACCAGCGACAGCGCAACCAGCACCCCGATCGCTTCCGATGAGCCGTACTTCTGCAAGGTATTGTAGCCCTGCAACGCCAGCACCATGCCGACAAAGAATGCCGACACCAGGATAATGATCAGCGACAGCACGCCGGTAAAATAAACTTCGCGGATCACCAGAAACGGCCGGCGCAGACTTTCGCCGGATGATAGCAAGGTGTAGGCAAACAGCCTGCTGGCAGATCCCAGTCGCCAGAACTGGTCGATCAACCGGTGACCGATGTTCTGCAACACCGCTGTCAGTTTCACTGCCACCCTTCTAGACATCGTGCCCCCTCAGCATATCGCGCCGGTAGTCCGGCGCAGCATAATGGAACGGCACCGGTCCATCGACCTCGCCGTGCACGAACTGGTGCACAAAAGGCAGGGTGGACTCGCGCAGCTCCGCCGGCGTACCTTCAGCCGCCACCACGCCGTCCGCAATGAAATAGACATAATCGACGAAAGAGAAAGCCTCTTTTACATCGTGCGTCACGACCAGTGAGGTCGCCCCCAACGCATCGTTCAGGTTGCGGATCAGATTGCAGATCACCCCCATGGAGATCGGGTCCAGACCGGCAAACGGCTCATCGTACATGATGATTTCGGGGTCGAGCGCCACTGCTCGCGCCAGCGCCACACGCCGCGCCATACCGCCGGACAGTTCGGTCGCCATCAAATCTCGCGCACCGCGCAAACCGACCGCATTCAACTTCATCATGACCAGATCACGAATCATCGATTCCGGCAGATCGGTGTGCTCGCGCATCGGGAAAGCCACGTTCTCGTAAACTGATAAGTCGGTAAACAGCGCGCCCTGCTGAAACAGCATGCCCATCTTGCGGCGCAGCTTCTGTAACTCGTTGCGCCCCTGCTCATGCACCACCTTGTCACCGACGCGCACCTCGCCCTTGACCGGCTTCAACTGCCCGCCGATCAGGCGCAGTATCGTGGTCTTGCCGCTACCGCTACCGCCCATGATGGCAACGATCTTGCCGCGCGGGAACACCATGTTGATGCCCTTGTGCAGCAAGCGCCCCTTGTAACCGAACGATAGATTGTCAATTTCGACGATATTGTCAGTCATACGCATATTGTTGGTGTTATCAGCCGGCTATTTTAATGCAATTAGCACGATGAATGGCAGCAACACGAAATAAAAAGCCCGCCGAAGCGGGCCGTTTACTTCTTCAATCATCAGAACGTCATACAAACGGTGTACGAGTCTGAATCCGTCACAGCCGCAGTCGCAACCGCCGCCCCTGTTGCCGTTGAGCTCAGATTCGCGCGCAATGAACCCGTCGACGTTTCACCATCATCCAGAGTCGTATCCAATTGCTTGGCGAAACGCCCGAGGATAGCATCGGAACACACAACAAACGAACCGGTCATGCCGGTGATCTTGTTAAAACCAGACACGCTTTGAACCCCCAAACGGCCACCATCCGCGTTGCGCGGGACATAGTTAGCATCTGCAGCCGCTGTCGGGCCTGGCGCAAAGCCACCCAGCCTCACATGCTGCCAGAACAGATAAGACTCATCCGTCTGTGTCGTTGAGTTCCAAGCACCCTCTATCAAACCATTGCCGCGTGCGGCTGGCGCTGCAGGTGTAGTTGCCAGCGTACCGGCGACCGCAGCCACTACTGTAGCGTGATCACCCGGCAAAGCCTTGAATTTATCCTGATACCCATAAATATAGACCTGAACGTTCTTGAAGTCGCTGGCCATATTCTTGACCTTGGCACTGTTGATCAACTCCTGACCCTTCAGCACGCCGCCCAACAGCAGACCGATAATGACCAGCACAATGGCCAACTCGATCAACGTAAAACCTGTTTGTTTTTTCATTTTGTTCCCCAGTTGGCACGTATGCATTACGATAACCATTGTTTAGATATTTCTGACCGTGCAAACTTCATGCCAGAGTGGATAGCACAGAGACCATCGCAAATAGTGGCTTGCATGCGCACCAAAAATGACCGGCAGCAAAAATCTGTCGAAATATCGTCGATATCGACAAAAAATTGACATTTGATCTTTCAATTCAGGCCCAACATGCCCATTAAACTACTTGCCCGCAATACCAGCCTGCTGTTCCACCGCCTGTCGCTTGGGCTCATGCTATTGACGCTGCACGTTGTCCTGGTCTGGGGTCTCGACGGCTTCGTGCAAAAAGCATTCCTGCTTTGTCATTACGGCTTCTTTCTGCTCTGGCAGCCGATCTGGCGCACGCAGGCATCGCTCTCGAATATTACTGCGGCACTGTTCATCGCCGGCGGTCTGTTGCTGACTTACTTCATGAGCTGGTGGCTGATGGCGTTCTGGGTCGCCATCCTGTTCGGCCTGCTGGGCGGGCGGGTCTTTTCCAGCAAGACCAGAAGCCGCTTGGCTTACCTATTCGCAGCCGGCTACCTGCTGACCATGCTGCTGCTCTGGGTCGTGCCGAAATTACTGGCAACGACCCAGGAAATCGCCATTACCGAATTCGTCGTCACCTTCCTCATGCCGCTGTTGCCGCTGGCGATCCTGATCGCTGCGGCCGAGGATCTAAGCAGCCCGTCACCGCCGACCATCGATTTTTTCTACACGCTGCTGCTGCTTTTTCTGGCGGTCATCTTGGTGCTCGGCAGTTACGCCATCGAAACATCGAGCGGCGCGAACTATGCCGAGGTGCTGATCAAACTGTTGTTCGGCTTGGCATTCGCTCTGCTGGCCATCAGCTGGCTATGGAACCCGCGTGCCGGTTTTGCCGGCATCGGCCACCTGCTCTCGCGATATCTTTTAAGTCTGGGCCTGCCTTTCGAGCAATGGGTGCGCAACATCGCAGAGCTGGCGGACAGCAAAACCACCTCGAAGGAATTTGTCGAATCCGCCATGCGCGAGATTGCAGGCCTGCCGTGGGTCAGTGGCGTCACATGGGACACGGAGCAAAGCAGCGGTGAACTGGGCATCAAGGGCAAACATTACTCCAGCCTCAATTTCCGCGGCATCCGCATGCAGCTTTATACGCGATTCACGCTGACACCGGCCTTGTCCCTGCACCTCAACCTGCTGACGCAGATTCTGGGAGAGTTTTATGAAGCGAAGCGCCGCGAGGAAACATTGCAGCAGAATGCCTACATGCAGGCTGTCTACGAAACCGGCGCCCGCCTGACGCATGACATCAAGAACATCGTGCAATCCATGAGCGCGCTGTGCAGCGCGGCAGAACTGACTCCAGACAACGACGATGCGCTGCTTGCCGACCTGATCCGCCGCCAGCTGCCCAAGATGAACCAACGGCTGGCGCTGACATTGGATAAACTGCAGGCGCCCGCCACCGGCAGCAACCGCAAAATGAAACTCGCGGACTGGTGGAACAGCTTGCAGCAGCGCCACCAGCGCACGCAGATCAGCTTCCTCTGTGGCAAGCTGCCCGACATTCTGGTGGATGATGACGTGCTGGACAGCGTGGCGGACAATCTGCTGCAGAACGCCATCGAAAAATCCCGTAATGAACCGGGTATCGAGATTATCGCCGAATTGAGCACCGGCGACCGCTTCTGCCTGGAAGTTTCGGACAACGGCAAGGCCATGCCGCAGGACAAGGCGGAGCGTCTATTCAGGAATCACGTCCGCTCGGAGAACGGTTTAGGCATCGGCTTGTACCATGCAGCCAAGCAATCGCGGCAGGCCGGACTGACCCTGAGCCTGGCTGAGAACAGGGACGGCGACGTCCGCTTCCGGCTGGCGCAAGATACCTGATCCGGAGTTGAGCCAGCCGAGCTTGCTGTCTGCATGGGCATAAAAAAACCGGACCTGCGGGTCCGGTTTTTTTTATGCGGCTAACTCAAAGTTCACCGTAGGAATGCAGACCGGAGAGGAACATGTTGACGCCTATGAAGGCAAAGGTCGTGATGAACAGTCCGATCACCGCCCACCAGGCCAGCACCGGCCCGCGCATGCCCTTGACCAGCCGTAGATGCAACCATGCCGCGTAATTGAGCCAGACGATCAATGCCCAGGTTTCCTTCGGATCCCATGACCAGTAGCCGCCCCAGGCTTCAGCCGCCCACATCGCGCCGAGGATGGTCGCAATCGTGAAGAAGGCGAAACCGATGGCAATCGACTTGTACATCAGATCGTCCATGGTCTCCAGTGCCGGCAAACGCGAGGCAAGAATGCCGCGATCTGCCAACAGATAAGCGATCCCCACCATCGCCGCCAGCGAGAAGGCGCCGTAACCGATGAAGTTGGCCGGCACGTGTATCTTCATCCAGTAGGACTGCAATGCCGGCACCAGCGGCTGAATCGTGTGCGCCTGGCGGTCGAAGATATACCAGAGGATGAAGCCGACCGCAGCGCTGATGATCAGCATGACGAAAGCCCCGAGCTGGCGTGTCGCATATCGCTGTTCGTAATGCAGATAGAGCAGTGCCGTGATCAGGCAGAACAGGATGAACACTTCATACAGATTGCTGACCGGGATGTAGCCGACATCTGGCGCGATCAGATAGGATTCGTACCAGCGCACCATGAGGCCGACAAAACCCATCAGCACTGCTGCCCAGGCAAGCGAGGAGGCAAACTTGCCGGTGAATTGCGAACGGTTGAACAACGCCGCCCAGTACACCACCGTCGCCAGGATGAATAGCACGTTCATCCACATGATGGCCGACTGGCTTGCGATCAGATATTTCAGGAAGAACGCCTGTTCCGCTCGCTGCAGGTCGGCATCATAGAGGTAAATGGCGAACAGGCTGAGCAGGCCGACCCCGAGTACCAGTGAGCGCATCGCCTTCCAGTTCCAGCCGAGCCAGCTGAACGTCAGCGCTGCTCCAAACAGGAAGCTCTGCTCATAGACATCCATATGATGACTGTACTGATTGAAGGCAAAGATCGCGCCGGCAAACAGCACGATGGCGTAGAGCCAGTCCTGCCAGTTGAGGCGCTTCAACAGCGGAATCGGTTCATCATTGATCAAGGCGTTATTCATGCTGATTTCCCAAAAAATTGTAAGTAACGTCAGCTAGCTCAACAGGCGCTGCAACTGTTCCTGATAGCGTGCGAACTCCATGTCCAGATCACGGTTCTTGCGATTGGATGCCATGGCAAACAGAACGCGATTGTCGGGTTTGACCAACATCCAGATACGGCGTTCACGGATGTAGATCATGGCGAAGATGCCCAGCACCAGCAACACGGAACCGGAGTAGACCAGATTCTTGCCCGGCGACCGCGTCAGTTGCAAACCGCTCGCCTCGCGATGCTCATATTCCTTCAACTGCAGATAGAACGGCGCGCCATAGAAGAACAGGTCGCTCAGGCTGTTGAGGCTGTCCTGCAGGAACAGCAAGGTCTCCTCATCCGGCGCCGCCGCCTGCTTGCCAGCACGCTCCCGCGCCAGATTGTTGGCTTCCAGTGCGGCACCGCTGATGATCTTGATATAGGTCTGCGCCGCGTTGTCGCGCTGCTCCTCCGGCACCGAATCCTCGATCAGGCCAGCGATCCGGGTATAGCCGCCGTCAGCGAACGCACCCAGCAATTGCACGACACTGGATTCGAACTTCTGCCGCATGTCGCCATCGGCCGCATCCGCCGAAAGGGAACTGGCTGCCATCCGCTGCGCGATCTCGGCGTGCGTTGTCTTGTCCATCATCACGGCACGCAGGCGCATGAACCCCTCGATCTCGAAATCCTCGTCAACCGGGATGCGCAGATACTTGTACTCGTCCTGCAAGGTCGGCCGCATGCCGGAAACGAAATAGAAACGGTCATCCAGTTTCAAGGGCTGCATGTAGTTCACGTACTCTCGCGCCTGTCCTTGTGTGTCGCGCACCTTGAACGTCACGTTGGGGCCGACGTTCTGCGGCTTGCCCTTGCCGTCCGCCGTCAGGTTGAGAATATTGAATTTTCTGAAATCGTCGAACTCGATACCGAGCGCCGCATCGCCCTCGCCCAGGGTCACGCCGTCATGGATGACGCCACGCACCGATAGAGGCGTCGCCTGCTCGCTGAACAGTCCCCACAGATTAAAATCAAGCTTGGAGCCGCCATCCTGGAAATCGGATTGATAAATGGCGACCCCCTTGTAGATCAGAGGCTTGTTGACGCTGATCGTGGCTTCCAGCGGTTCTTCCAGATCCGGATCGGTGATGACCAGATCACTCTCGAAAGACTTGGGCTGGCCGGTCGCGTAATGCTCGATGCGGAAATCCTTGAGCGCCACACGGAACGGCAGCTCCTGTACCAGATAGCCGTCGCGCATGCGCATGAAGGCGACATCGGCACTGGTGCCTTCCGGCAGCGTCATATTGGCGCGGAACGACAGATTGGCGACCGACAAGCGGCTCTCGGCCGGCACCTCGGAGGCGCTGATGTCGCGCACCTCGACCGTCTTGTATCCTAGCAGCTCCTGCACCTTGAACGGCACGTTGCCGTCCATCAGGCCACCGACACAGATGATGACGATGGCCGCATGCGTGAAGATGTAACCGAGACGCTGATAAGTACCGGCCTTGGCCGCGATCAGTTCGTCGCCGTTGTCGTGGCGCACCGTCTTGAAACGGAAACCGCGCATAGTCAGGAAACGTGTCAGACCGGACCGGATCTCGTCTGCAGTGCCACTGGCGTGATATTCGTGCTGATGACTGAACGCCCGCAGGGACTTCTCTGTAGCATGCTCTCGCCAGACTCGCATCTCGCGCAGCATGTTGGGCGTATTGCGATAGACGCAAAGGCTGGTGGAAATGACAAGAAACAGCAGGATCAGCAAGAACCAGACGCTATGGTAGACATCGTATAGGCCCAGCACCTCGAATATCTCGAACCAGAACTGGCCGAACTGGATGATGTAGTTGGTGTAAGGCTCGTTTTGCTTGAGCACGGTACCGATGATGGACGCGATACCGAGTACGGTCAGCAGGCTGACTGCAAAACGCATTGAACTCAGAAGTTCATACAGACGCTTGGAGGTGGTTTGACGGGACTTCAAGGCGATTTCGTTTCAGTCGTATGGGTTGATTGGCATTTAGGACAGCGAGTCCGGGCGGGAGTTGCCAGTAATCGCGGGGCCACCAGATAAGCGCGATTTCGGTGTAAATGTGCGCCAGATAAAGTTAAGGGCGGCTCGCGCCACCCTTGAACCATGACCCCGCCTGCCACAGGCGTCCGGGGCAAATCCTTATCGCAGACCCTGAATGTAATCAGCGACGGCGGCGATATCAGCATCGCTCATCTTGCCAGCAATCATGCGCATCATCTTGGCGGCATCGTTCGCGCGCTCACCCGAGCGGAAGGTCTTCAACTGGGCGACGGTGTATTCGGCATGTTGACCGGCCAGACGCGGGAACTGCACCGGCACGCCGGAACCGGCAGGACCGTGACAGGAAGCACAGGCAGGCACGCCCAGACCGGCGATGCCGGCCTTGTAAATCTTCTCGCCGACGGAACCCTTGCCATTGGATTGGGCAGTACCTTCCTTGGCGGCTTGCGTGGCGTAGTAGGCGCCAAGGTTGGCCATATCTTCATCGGACAGATTCATCGCCATCGGTGCCATCACCGCATTCTTGCGTTCGCCTGACTTGAAGTTCGCCAGCTGCTTGGCGATGTATTCCGGAATTTGACCGGCCAGTTTCGGATACATCGGGATCATGCTGTTGCCATCTGCACCGTGACAAGCCATGCAGACCTGCTTGGCGATGGTGGCACCCTTGGCTGCATCACCTGCAGCATTGGCAGAAACGGCACTGAACAAACCCAACGCTAATGCCGCAAAAATACGGAAACTCATACCCGACTCCTCAGTACTCAACAGTTGATACAGAAATGGTGGCACAACAATAATCGCCCTATTTTATCGAAAAGCATCATATCGTGATAGCATTTTCCACTCTTTAAAGCGCTTGATAAGTTCATCCCCCATGCCCCTGTTCCAGAACGCCACCTTTTACATCTCCGCACACAATCTGCGCGACCTGCCGCCGCCAGCCGGCATAGAGATCGCCTTCGCGGGTCGTTCCAACGCCGGCAAGTCGAGCGCCCTCAACACGCTGGCCAACCACAATCGGCTCGCCTACGTCAGCAAACAACCGGGCCGCACACAACTGATCAACTTTTTCGCGCTAGGCAACGATCGCTTTCTGGTCGACTTGCCGGGCTACGGCTATGCCAAGGTGCCGCAGGCCATGCGCGAGCACTGGCAACTGACGCTGTCGGCCTACCTGAGTCAGCGCAGCACACTGCAGGGTCTGGTGCTGGTCATGGATTGCCGCCATCCGCTCACACCGCTTGACCGTCAGATGCTGGACTGGTTCTGCCCCAGCGGCAAGCCGGTGCACGTCTTGCTGACCAAGTCCGACAAACTCTCGCGCAACGCCGCCAACCAGACACTGCTGGCGGTCAGGAAAGAACTCGACGCAACATGGGGCAACTGCAGCGTGCAGCTGTTCTCCAGCCTGAAGAAACAGGGCGTGGAAGAAGCCGAGAGCGTCATCGGCCGCTGGTTATTTGCGGATGAAGATGAGGTCCCAGACCCCGTGGCCTAACTTCAGGCCGCGCTTTTCGAACTTGGTCAGGGGCCGGTAATCCGGCCGCGGCGCGTAGTCTTCCGCGCTGTTCTGCAGCATCGGCTCGGCCCGCAACACCTCCAGCACCCACTCGGCATACTCCTGCCAGTCTGTCGCCACATGAATGTAAGCGCCCGCTTTCAGCTTGCTGCAAAGCATGCGGATAAACGGTGTCTGGATCAGCCGGCGCTTGTGATGCCGCTTCTTGTGCCAGGGGTCGGGGAAAAAGATGTGGACGCCGTCCAGCGTGCCGTCGCCTACCATGTTGTTCAGCACCTCTACCGCATCGTGCTGGATCAGCCGCAGGTTGGTGAGTTGCGAAGCCTCGATCAGCCTGAGCAGATTACCGACACCGGGGCCGTGCACCTCGATGCCCAGATAATCGGTATCCGGATTGGCCGCCGCGATCGCGGCGGTACTATCGCCCATGCCGAAACCGATCTCCAGCACTTTCGGGCTGCCATCCCGACCGAACAATGCGCCGAGATTAAGCAACTGCGGCTGATACGGGACACCGAAGCGCGGCATATTGGTCTCGATAGCGCGCTGCTGTGCTGGGGTCAGCCGCCCCTGGCGCAAGACGAAACTGCGTATCGGACGATGCTTCAAACCCTCGCTGCTGCTGTCTTCTGGTTCGGTCATGGTGGCCTGCGTTTTGACTTAAAGTAAGGCGGCGATTATACCCGAGTCGCTCCCGGTGCTCGGGCAGATGATCGCCCTTAAAGTGTGTGTGAACGATCGCCGCGCGAAAAACCGAGCAGCGCCGCTTCGCACTGTCTGCCCAGCGCCATCACCTTGAACAACTCCCCCATCTCGGCCGGCGACAGCAGTTTCTGCGCCTCGGCAGCCAGGGGCGCATAGCGCGCCATATCATGTGGCGACACCCGGCCCAGCAAGTCGGTGATGCCGCAATTGATGAGAAACTGCGCCTGACTGCAATAGCCCTTGATATCGAAACCTTGCGCCATGCCCGCCTGCGCCACCGCGGTGAAATCGACATGCGCGGTGATGTCCTGCAGGCCGGGATAGAAGAAAGGATCGGCGTGTGCGTGATGACGATAATGGCACATCAGCGTGCCCTGATGGCGCTGCGGATGATAATACTCGCGACGCGGGAACCCGTAATCGACGAACAGCATCACGCCGTTTTCCAGCCGCTGCGCCAGGCTGCGCACCAACCCGGCCATGGCCGGACAAAGTTCAGTCACGTAATCCGCCGGCAGGTCGAGCATAGTCAACATTCTCAGCAACTCGACATCCTCCAGTGGCCGCTCCGACCAGACAAAACCTTCGCCGCTGATCACTACCCCCAACTCCAGCGGCCCCGCAGCGGCTGTCTTGACCACATGCACCGGCAACGCATCTAGCACCTCATTGGCCAGCACCACGCCGCTGAAACGCTGGGGCAAGGCATCCAGCCATTGCACCCGACCTAACAGCTCGGCTGGCAAGCGCGCAGCCAGCGTCTGCCGCTGCAGATTGCGCAAGTAGGCACTGACTTCCAGAATCAGGTAGCGTCCGGGCAACTGATCCAGTCGATCCAGTTCAAGTAATAGTTCGGCCGCCAGCTTGCCGGTACCCGCCCCCAGTTCCAGCAGGTCGCCCGAAGTCATCTGCAACACCTGCGCCGCCTGCCGCGCCAGACACTGCGCGAACAAGGGCGAGATTTCAGGCGCCGTGACGAAATCCCCGCCATGGCCGAACTTTTTCGCCCCTCCGCTGTAATAACCTAGTCCCGGCGCATACAATGCAAGCTCCATGTAGCGGGCAAAGTCGATCCAGTCCTGATTGCCGGCGATCGCCTGCCGGATGACATGCGTCAACTGCGCACTGTGCGCGAGGGCCTCGGTATCGGGAAGGGGCAGATGAGTGTTCATGGGCCCAGATTATAATGGCTTAATCCTGACGCCAGAGTTTTATAGCCAGCAACATTGATTGGAATTTCGCGTGAGCTACAGCACAGCATACCGTCTCGAAGACAAGGTCATTCTCATCACCGGCGGCGCCAAGCGCGTCGGTGCCGCCATCTGCCGCATGCTGCATGCCGGCGGCGCCAAGCTGATGATCCACTACCGGCAATCCGCCAGCGAGGCGCGCGCACTGCAAGCCGAACTCAACCTGCAGCGACCGAACTCCGTCGCCATCATCCACGGCGACCTGCTCAATCTCGCCGTACTGCCCACGCTGGTCGAGGAAACCGTCCGGCATTTCGGCCGCCTCGACGTCCTGATCAACAACGCCTCCAGCTATTACGCCACCGAACTCGGCGAGATCGGCGACGACCAGTGGCAAGACCTGATCGGCTCCAACCTGAAGGCACCGCTGTTCCTTTCGCAGGCCGCAGCGCATGAACTACGCAAAACCGGCGGCTGCATCGTCAACATCACCGACATGCACGTGGAACGCCCGAAAAAGGGCTACATCGTCTACAGCGTCGCCAAGGCCGGCCTCGTCACGCTGACCCGGTCACTCGCACACGAAATGGCACCGGATGTGCGAGTCAACGCCGTCGCGCCCGGCCCGGTCATGTGGCCTGAAGACAACCCGCAGTTCGACGAGGTCTACAGAAAAAGAGTCATCTCGCAGACCCTGCTGAAACGCATCGGCGAAGGCGACGACGTGGCCCGCGCTGTGCGCTTTCTGATCCAGGATGCCCCGTTCATGACCGGTCAGGTGATCGCCGTCGACGGCGGGCGTTCGCTGAATCTCTGACCGCTTCAATCAAGCCTGCAAAATTTACGGCAGAGTATGTGCCCGAAAAATCCATTTGATTGATTTTTCAGCAAATCGCTGCCGTTCCGGTAAAATTGCATTCCTTTTCGCTTGGTAGTCCGACTTCGCCATGAAACATTACCCCGACAACGTCTCCGGCAACTTCCTCAAGTTGCGCAACAGCCTGATCAGCGCCACCGGCAAGGCGATCGGCGATTACAACATGATCGAGGACGGCGACACCGTCCTCGTCTGCATGAGCGGCGGCAAGGACTCCTACACCATGTTGATGATGTTGCTGGCCCTGCAGGAGCGCGCGCCGGTCGATTTCAAACTGATCGCGATGAACCTGGACCAGAAGCAGCCGAACTTTCCCGAACACATCCTGCCGGAATATCTGGAAAATCTGGGCGTGGAATACCGTATCGTCGAGGCCGACACCTATTCCATCGTCAAGGAGAAGATTCCCGAGGGCAAGACCACCTGTTCGCTCTGCTCGCGCCTGCGCCGCGGCATCATCTACCGCACGGCGCAGGAACTGGGCGCCAACAAGATCGCGCTCGGCCATCACCGTGACGACATCGTGCAGACCCTGTTCCTCAACATGTTCTTCGGGGCAAAGCTGAAGGGTATGCCGCCCAAGCTGGCGACCAACCGCGGCGAGTTCATGGTGATCCGGCCGCTGGCTTATTGCGCGGAGAAGGACATCGCGAGTTATGCGCGCGGCATGCAGTTCCCCATCATCCCGTGCGACCTTTGCGGTTCGCAGGAAAACCTGCAGCGGCAGAAGGTGAAGGAGATGCTGAACGCCTGGGAGTTGGAACAGCCGGGGCGCATCAACAATATCTTCCGCGCCATGGCCAATGTGGAGCCGTCACACCTGTGCGATACCGATCTGTATGACTTCAGGAATCTCAGCACCGCGCAACCGGAAGACGAGGACCCGCTGTTCGGTGATATCGCGCAGGAACCGGCACTGACGCTGGCGAGCGCCAACGAGAACCGCATCGAGTTCGTGCGCAAGCCGGCAATGGCCGGATAAACCGGCCGGGACGGCTTCATTCGCCTTCATTCCGGCGGACTATTTCTGCTTAAGCGCCATTTCTTGGCACTTTATTTCTTAACATAGGTTCCGACAACGCTGCCAAAGCGGTCGGCAACCTGCTTCTGCTGATTCAACTGATCGAGCTTGCCGCTCATCGCCGTATCCAGCAGTTGCAGACGGCTTTGCGGCGTTGGGTGGGTCTTGAACATCAGCGCCAGCCCGGCGTCCTGACTGCTCATACCGTCCAGTGTTTGCAGCACGGCAGGCAGGCCGTAGGGGTCGTAGCCGGCGCGGGCGGCGATCACCACCCCCATGCGATCCGCCTCATACTCGTCACTTTTGTCCAGGCCGCGCGCATAGAGCTCCGTGCTGGCCGTAATGGCCTTGTCGGCCAGCGCGCCGTACTGCGAGGATTCCACCGCCATGCTGGCCAGATCGGCGACGATGCCGGTTTGCGCGTTCTTCTGGATGGCTGCCAGATGATGGCGCTGCAGCACATGGGCCATCTCGTGCGCCAGCACGCCAGCCAACTCCGCCTCGTTGCGCATGTTCAACAGCAGCCCGCGCGTGATAAAGACATAGCCGCCGGGAGCAGCGAAGGCGTTGAGGCTGTCGGTATCCAGCACGCCGAAATGCCAGACCAGGTCGGTGCGTTCGGTATGCTGCGCCAGCCACCAGCCGAGCCGGTTGACGTAGGCTTGCAGCTTCTCGTCCTTGACCAGCGGTGCCGCACCGAGCAGATTGGCCGCCACGCCCTTGCCGATATCGACTTCGCTCTGCGTTTCCACTGGCTTCAAATCCTGCGCCTTGCCGATGATATTGGTCAGCTTATCCAGGTTGAGTCCGAAGGCGTGGGCGGCAGAGACGCCCAGCATCAGTGAGAGCGCCAGTATGGTGCGTTGCAGCATGATCAGTTCCCCCTGCCGGAGTTGCCGGCGGAGACACCGCCGGTCGTTGCCGAAGTTGCGGCCGGTGCAGCCAGATATTCCAGCGTTTGCGATTGCAGTTTGGCGCCGGCGGCGAAAGCCGCAGCCTCGTTCTTTGCTGCAGTAAAGCTGCTCATGCGGCTCACCGCCTCGTGGTCGGGCTGGGCGTTCTTCAGCTCCTCCTGCCCCAGACCGCGCACACCGGTTGTTACCGTCACGCCGCTGCTACCGGAACGCCCGGTCGTCGCCAGATTGACCAGCGTGCTCAGGCTGTTACCGGATTTGCCGGGAGTCGCCGCTGCTGTCCCCAGCTTGACCGCCGTCATCTTCAGCCAGCCCTCATTGGCGCCGGTCTTGACCTGCATCCAGCCGCCCTGACGCCGCAACACCTCCAGCACGGTGTCTGCGGGCAGATTGACGACGGTCGCCGCATCCACGAACGGCTGCTGCTTGAGATCGGCAGCGACCAGCGTTCTGCCAGCCTCGGCCGCCTGCAATGCGACAGCAGGCAGGCTGAACGCCAAAGCCAGCATCAGCCGTTGTAGAAATTTGAGTTTATTCATGATTTTTTCCTCGGTTCGTACAATCGCACGGCTTGCGCACGGCCTTTCACGCTGAAGCTGCCCTTGTCCTCGAACACGAACGGGCAGGCATCGCCGCGCTGCAGGCAAAGCCGCATGGTGTCTTCCGAAACCAGCACGCGGGCCACGCCCTTGGTCAGACCCTCGATGCGGCTGGACAAGTTTACTGTATCTCCGATGGCAGTGTAATCCTGCCGGTTTTCAGAGCCGATAAAGCCGACCACCGCCTTGCCGCTGTGCACGCCGATACCGATATCCAGCCCGCCGGCCAGTTCACCGGCCTCGGCACGGAACTGCTCCAGCCTTTCACTCATTTCCAGTGCCGCCGCCACCGCCAACAGTGCGTGGTCCGGCTGCTCCGCAGGCGCACCCCAGAACGCCATGATGGCATCGCCGATGTATTTGTCCAGCGTGCCCTGATGTCTAAAGATGGCGCCCGCCTGCAGACTGAAATAACGATTGAGCAACTCGACGATCTGTTCCGGGCTGCTGGTTTCCGACAAGGTGGTGAAACCGCGGATATCGGAGAACAGTACGCTGATCTGCCGGCTGCGGCCGCTCAGCGATTCCGTGGTCTCGCCCTTCTCCACCAGCGCCTGCACCACCCGCGGGTCGAGAAAGCGGCCGAAGGTTTCGATCGCACGCTGACGCACCTTGCGCTCATGCAGATACTCGATCGAGGCGGCAACGATATAGTAGAGCCAGACGAATACCGCCACCGTCAGCAAAGGCAACAGCCATTGCCAGTGCAGGGCGCGGAACTGCAGATAGAACAATGCGGCCGTCAGACCGAGCAATGCCAGCCCGATCCAGAAGATGCGGCGATAGACGGCAAACGCCAAGGCCAGCAGGCCGAGCAACAGGGCGCCCGCCAACGCCGGCACCACGGTAGGTACACGTTGCAGCGGGTTGTGATTCTTCAGGTTGTCGATCGCCGTCGCCAGTATCTCGACGCCCGGATGAAAAGCGGCGACCGGCGTCGGCCGCACGTCATGCAAACCGTTGGCGGTCGCACCGATGATGACGATCTTGCCGCTGAACTCATCCGCCGGACGCGTCGGTTGCGCGCGCTGCATATCCTCATAGACATCGGCGTAACTGACGCGCCTATAGCTCAGGGCGGGCCCGCGCCAGTTGAGATCGATCTCGGCTGTTTGCGGCAGCGGGCCGAACTGCAGGTGGCGGGCGACGGTCAGCGGCAGGGAAGGCAGCTGCCAGCCGGCTTCATCAAAATACATGACATAGCGCCGCACCACGCCGTCGCCATCTGCAATCGCGTTGTGCACGCCCAGCCTGCCGGTTTGCAGCATGGCCGGCAGCGGCAGAACCATGGCCACGCGGGTCTGTGGGTCGGCATCCGCGCTTGCACTTAGGCCGAGCTGGGCACCGTATTCGGCCAGCGGGATGCCCCGGGCCGGATCGACGCCCTGCAAGCGCAGCATCGGGAAGAAGCTGTTGCGGCTGGCGGCGACCGTCTCGGCGAAATAAGCATCACTTTCCGGCCGGGTGAGGTCTGGGTCGCTGAACAGCACATCGAAGACGACAGCCCGCGGCTGCTGCCGCTCCAGCCCCTGCAGCAATTCGGCATGCAAGGCACGCGGCCAGGGCCAGCGACCGACACTCGGCGCCAGCAGGGCAAGACTGCGCTCATCGATATCGATGATGACGATGTCCGGGTCCGGCTGGAATTTTCCGGCTACCGTTTGCACCTGATGTGCGATCAACGCATCGGAAAGGCGCTGTTCAAGCGGTGTGAACAGACGCAACCAGAAGATTTCGCCAAAAAAGAGCAACAAAATCGGAACGACCAGTAAAAAGGCATGGCGATGTTGTACGGCGCGGTTCATGCCCCGCATCATACCCCCGGTTTTTGACGTATTTCCAGCATGAAATCGCTATTCTCCGGCCGGTCGCCCCTTCCATAGCGGCGCGTTTACTCTTATTATCTGCCGCATCCTCCACTGAATAGTCACGCCGACTCACTGAATGTCAAAACTGCTCATCGTTGAATCACCCTCCAAGGCCAAGACGCTGAAGAAGTATCTGGGCAAGGATTTCGAGGTACTCGCCTCCTACGGTCACGTGCGCGACCTCATCCCCAAATCCGGGGCGGTCGATACCGAGCACGGCTATGCCATGAAATATGAAGTGATCGATCGCAACGCCCGTCATGTCGATGCCATCGCCAAGGCCGTAAAGCAGGCCGACGCCATCTACCTGGCGACCGACCCGGACCGCGAAGGCGAGGCGATCTCCTGGCATATCGCCGAGATTCTGAAGAGCAAGAAGCTGGTCAAGGACAAGCTGCTGAAGCGCGTGGTGTTCCACGAAATCACCAAGAGCGCGGTCAATGAAGCCATCGCTGCCCCGCGCGATATCTCCATGCCGCTGGTCAACGCCCAGCAGGCACGCCGCGCGCTCGACTATCTGGTCGGCTTCAATCTGTCTCCGCTGTTGTGGAAAAAGATCCGCCGCGGACTGTCGGCGGGCCGCGTACAAAGTCCGGCATTGCGCCTGATCGTCGAACGCGAGCTGGAGATCGAGGCGTTCAAAAGCCAGGAATACTGGACCATTCACCTGGAATCGCGCAAGAACCAGCAAGCCTTCGGCGCCCGCCTGATCCAGCTCGATGGCAAAAAGATCGAACAGTTCAGCATCACTAATCACGATCAACAACAGGAAGTAGTCGGCAAGCTGCTGATCGCCAGCGCCGGCAAGACAACGGTTTCGCGCGTCGAAAAAAAGCAGAAAAGCCGCAGCCCGGCGGCGCCGTTCACTACGTCCACGCTGCAGCAGGAAGCTGTGCGCAAACTCGGTTTCACCACCAGCCGCGCCATGCGCATCGCCCAGCAACTTTACGAAGGTATCGATGTAGGCGGCGGCACGGTCGGCCTTATCACCTACATGCGTACCGACTCGTTCAGCCTGGCCGCCGAAGCGGTGGCACAGATCCGCGAGTACATCCGTAAGAACTTCGACGCGGAATATCTGCCGCGCGCGCCAATCGCCTACAAGACCAAGGCCAAGAACGCTCAGGAGGCGCATGAGGCGATTCGACCGACCGATATCCACCGCACTCCGGCCAGCGTCCGCGCCTTTCTCACCGACGAACAGTTCAAGCTCTACGAAATGATCTGGAAGCGCGCCCTCGCCTGCCAGATGACACAGGCCAAGTTCGATGCCGTCAGCGTCGATCTGGCGATCGGCACCGACGCCAACCTGTTCCGCGCCAGCGGCCAGACCATGGTGTTTCCGGGTTTCATCGCCGTTTACATGGAAGGCATGGACGACGAGGAAGAGGAAGGCGAAAGCAAGCTACCGACGCTGGAAACCGGCGAAGTGCTGGATGTCAGCAAGATCTACGGCGACCAGCATTTCACCGAGCCGCCGCCGCGCTACTCCGAGGCCAGCCTGGTCAAGGTGCTGGAAGAATACGGCATCGGCCGGCCGTCGACCTACGCCAGCATCATCTCCACCTTGCAGGACCGCGAGTACGTGGTCTTGGACAAGAAACGCTTCACTCCGACCGATGTCGGCCGTGTGGTCAACAAATTCCTCACGCAGCATTTCACCCGCTACGTCGATTACGGCTTTACCGCCAACCTGGAGAACGAACTGGACGACATCGCCGAGGGCGAACGCGACTGGATCCCGGTGCTCGACGAATTCTGGCAGGGCTTCAACCAGCAGGTAAAGGACAAGGCGGATATCGACCGCGCCGACATGACGCATGAATTGACCGGCGAGGATTGCCCGAAGTGCGGCAAACCGCTGAGCAAGCGCCTGGGCAAATACGGCATGTTCATCGGCTGCACTGGTTACCCCGCCTGCGACTATATCCGCAACACCAATGAGGGGCTGGCACCGGCAGAACCCAAACTGATCGGTAACGACGCTGCCAGCGGCAAGGACATCCTGCTGCTGAACGGCCCCTACGGTCCTTATCTGCAGCTAGGCATGCCGGTGGAGGGCGAGAAAAAGAAGCCGAAGCGCGTCAGCATACCGAAGGACATCCCGCTGGCCGATGTCGATCTGAGCGTGGCACAGAAACTCATCGCCCTGCCGCGCGACCTCGGCCTGCATCCGGACACCGGCAAGAAGATCGTCGCCAACATCGGCCGCTTTGGCCCCTATGTCAATCACGACGGCAAGTTCAAATCCATCCCCAAGTCCGATAGCGTGTTCGACATCGATCTGACACGCGCGGTCGATCTGCTGGCGCAAGCCAACAGCGGCCCGGCACCGATCAGGGAGCTGGGCGAACACCCGACGGCCGGAGGCGCAATCGCAATCTACTCCGGACGTTACGGTCCCTATGTCCAGCACGGCAAGATCCGCGCGACCCTGAACAAAAGCCAGGAGCCAGAGACCCTGACACTGGAGGAGGCGCTGGAACTGATCGCTGCCAAGGCCGCGAAGGAAGCACCGGAAAAGAAAACTGCAGCAAAAAAGCCGGCTGCGAAAAAGGCACCGGCGAAGAAAACCGCCGTCAAAAAGACAGCAGTGAAAAAGACCGGCGCCAAAACCGCCAAATCGGCTACCAAGAAGACCGGATGATCCGGCTCGGCAACTGAATCGGTAATCCCGGCTGGCATTTGAAGGTCGACATTTAAAGAAACCAGACAATAAAAAAGCGGCTTATGCCGCTTTTTTATTGTCTTCGATATGCCGTGTGTCTGACATCAACCCATGCGTGCCGTCATGTAACTTTGCTCTATCCATTTGCGGATGCGGTTGGCATCACCGATACGCGTCATCTTTCCGGCAGAATCGAGCAGCACGATGATCAGCGGCTGACCGCCAATCTCCGCCTGCATCACCAGGCAACGTCCGGCTTCGCTGATATAGCCGGTCTTAGACAGGCCGATCACCCAATCGCCCTTGCGCACCAGCGAATTGGTATTGATGAACCGCATCGGATTGCGACTGCCGTTGATCTCGACCTCCTGAGAAGCGGCTGTACTCTCCTGACGGATCTGCTCGTATTCATAGGCTGCCCGCACCAGCTTCGCCAGGTCTTCCGCCGTGGAGACGTTGCCGCTGTTGAGGCCGGTAGGATCGACGAAACGGGTTTTCATCATGCCCAATTCGTAGGCCTTGTAGTTCATGTGCTGCAGAAAAGCCTTGAGCCCTCCCGGGTAATGCCGCGCCAGCGCAGAAGCCGCGCGATTCTCGGAAGACATGAGGGCCAGCCGCAGCATTTCGCCGCGCGGCAGAGTGGTGCCGACGCGCAATCTGGAAGTGGTGCCCTTGAGCGTATCGATGTCCTCCTTGCCGATGGTGATCTCCTCATCCATCGGCAGGCCGGCATCCAGCACCACCATGGCCGTCATCAGCTTGGTGACGGAGGCGATCGGAGTCGGAGTATCGGTATTTTTGGCGTACAGGGTCTCGCCCGTTGCCTGATTGATGATCAATGCCTTAGAGGAACCGAGCTGCAACACGCCGCTACCGTCATAATCCGTAACGGTATTGCGCGCCACGGTCATTTGGCCGGGCTGCATGGTATGTGCTACGCGCTTGCCGTCCTTGGTCGACGGCTCGCCCGCGCTTGCGCTGAGAGACGGCATGACGAAAGAAAATGTCGCCAACAACAAGATGAATTTTCGTTTCACGATTGACCTCCCCGGCTTCCTACCACTACACGACTACAGATACTAATCAAAAAATACTGATTTGTCATCAAGATAGCCCGATTTCTTAAAAAAAATATCAGGGTCTGCGAATGCACTTTCGCATGAACTTGCGCGGCAGCTGTGCGAAAATGAGCAGCCATCGAAATTTCATTTGAGCCAAGACCATGAAAATACCAGAAAACCTGCGTTACAGCAGCGAACATCTTTGGGTAAAAGCGGACGATGACGGACAGATGCTGGCCGGCATCACGGACTATGCCCAGGATCTGCTGGGCGATATCGTCTTCGTCGACGCTCCTCAGGTCGGCAGCCAGTTGCAGGCTGGTGCTGTCTGCGGGCTGGTCGAGTCGGTCAAGACCGGCTCGGATCTGCACGCACCGCTGGACGGCACCGTCGTGGCCATCAACCCGGTGCTGCAAGACCATCCGGAACAGATCAACGACGACCCCTATGACAGCTGGATTTTCAAGTTCGAGGCCGATCCTGCCGGTCTGCAGGGTTTATTGGATGCCGCCGCCTACCGCCAATTGATAGGCGAATAAGCTACAGTCTTCAGAAACGACCGGATTCCAGGCGCTGCTTGAGCGCCTGCATGACATCCTGTTCCAGCGTGGTCTTCAACGCCTTCTCGACTACGACCAATTCCTTCAATATCGCCCGTTTGACAGCATCGCGGATCACCGGCTCCATCTCGCGCAGCAACTGCTCACGCTGCTTCTCGCTCAGCGTTTCCTCCGTTACCGCACCTGCCGGCTGAACCGCCACCTGCTGGGCTTCCGGCAGTGACGGCTGTCCGGCCACGACGGCGCTATTCAGGGCGTCCTCCAGGGTCGGCAACTCCTGGCTATCGGCTTCGACATAGCGTAGAGAATATTTACCGTCATAAGCTTCGGTCAGGCGCGGCACGCCATTCTCTGCCACCTTGGGCGGCTCCTGCCGGCTAAGGGCCTGAATGCGGCCCAGCACTTCGCTCAGGCGGTTGCCGGGCTCTGTTGCGGTCTGACTCATAATGCGGCTCCACTGGCATCAAATAAACGCAGGTCATAGCCCCGCTCCCGATAGAACTTGTAGCGGATTCTGGCGCCGGCCCTGTCTTCCTCGTCCCGACCGACGATCTCGATCAGCCGAGTGAAACGGCTGAAGAACGGCGGATATCCCGTTTGCAGGTTGATCAGCACGTCATGGTGAGGCAGATCGCCTGTGCGCCAATCGAGGATGATGGGCGTCTCGGCTGCCAGCGCGTGTCCGGCAGGGCAATGCGGCAGAAAACTGACCGGAGACCCGGCCCAGAGGCGGCCGTCGACCTCCTGCGCCATGCGCTCGTCCGGCGCGAACAACATGAGACGACGGCCTTTCATCACCGCCTTCTCGCTCAACTCGACGGCTTTCTGCAGCTTGTCCTCAACGTTGAAGAAGAACTCGATACGGGTCATGCCGGGGCGTCAGCCTTTCGCCGCACGCTGACGCAAGAATTCGGTCAGCAATGGCACCGGGCGGCCGGTAGAACCTTTCTCCTTGCCGGATTTCCATGCGGTACCGGCGATATCCAGATGTGCCCAATCGTACTTGTCGGCGAAGCGCGAAAGGAAACAGGCCGCCGTGATGCTACCGGCAGCGCGGCCGCCGATATTCGCCATGTCGGCGAAATTGCTGTCCAGCTGGCCTTGGTAGTCTTCCAGCATCGGCATGTGCCAGGCACGATCCTGCGCGCTTTCGCCTGCCGCCAGCAGTTCCCTTGCCAAGGCATCGTGGTTACTGAACAGACCGCTCAAGTGATGCCCCAGTGCGATCACGCAGGCACCGGTCAGTGTGGCGATATCGACCACCGCCGCCGGTTCGAAACGCTCGGCGTAAGTCAGCGCATCGCACAGTATCAGCCGGCCTTCGGCGTCGGTGTTCAAGACCTCGATAGTCTGGCCCGACATGCTGGTGAGGATATCGCCCGGCTTGATCGCATTGCCGTCCGGCATGTTCTCGCAAGCCGGAATGATGCCGACGGCATTGATCGGCAGCGCCATCTCGGCGATCGCCTTAAACGTACCCAGCACGCTGGCCGCGCCGCACATGTCGTACTTCATCTCGTCCATCTCGGCGCCCGGCTTCAGGGAGATACCGCCGGTATCAAAAGTGATGCCCTTGCCGACCAGCACCACCGGCTTCTGGCCTTTCTTGCCCTTCTTGTGCTGTAACACGATCAGCTTGGGCGGCTGCCGGCTGCCTTGCGACACGCCGAGGAAGGAGCCCATGCCCAGCTTCTCCAACTCTGCCCGGTCCAGTACCTGCAGCTGCATATCGTAGGCCTTGGACAGGGCTTTCGCCTGCTCGGCCAGATAGGTCGGCGTACAGACGTTCGGTGGCAGATTACCGAGATCCTTGGCCAGGCTGACACCAGCTGCAACTGCCTTTCCATGGCCCAAGCCGGCTTCCGCCGCCTTGATCTCCTCGCGACTGGCGACATTGATGACAAGCTTCCTGATGCCCTTGGGCGCATCTGTCTTCTTGTCCTTGGCAGCTTTACCCTTCATCTGATCGAATTTGTAGACCGCATCCAGCGCCACTTCCGCCAGTTGCGCCACGCGCCAACCGATATCGTGTTTCCTGACCGCGATTTCAGCGAGGAAACTCACGGCATCGGCCGCACCGGAGCTGTTGACCGCCTTGACCGAAGCCCGCACTGCCTGCCGGTAATGCTTCTCGTCCAGCTCGCGTTCCTTGCCGAGGCTCACCAGCAACACGCGTTCCGCCGGCAATCCGGGAACGGAATGCAGCATCAGCGTCGAACCCGCCTTGCCGGCCAGGTCACCGCGTTTCAACACCGTCGTCAGATAGCCGTTAGACGCCGTGTCGAGCGCCTCTGCTGCGACCGACAACTTGCGCGATTCGTATACCCCGACCACCAGACAGTCGCTACGCTGTTTTTCCGGATTACCGCTTTTTATGCTAAATTCCATTCACTGTTCCTCGTAGTTTGACTTCGTTTGAATTATCCTGCGTTTTCGCCCCAACTCAAAATATTGACAGGTCACATCCAGCCCGCCCATGCTCTTTAAACGAACATTGCTGCAAGAGCTCGTTACCACAGCCGCGGGAGCCTTCCTGATACTGGTCGGCATCGTCATCGCGCAGCGCGTCGCCTACTACATCGGCGTTGCTGCCAGCGGCAGTCTCGCCAGCGATGCGATCAAGACGCTACTCGGCTTCAACATGATCCGCTTCCTGCCGATGCTGTTGTCACTCAGTCTGTTCCTCGCCGTGCTGCTGACCTTGTCACGCTGGTATCGTGACAGCGAGATGGTGGTCTGGTTCAGTGCCGGCAAGAGCCTCTCAAGCTGGATACGGCCGGTGATTTCCTTCGCCCTGCCGGTCATCGTCGTCATCGGCCTGCTCAGTCTGTTCGTCACGCCCTGGGCCACGCACAAGGCATCGGAATTCCGCGACATGCTGAAGAGCCGCGACGAACTGGCCACCATCACACCCGGGGTGTTCAAGGAATCGCGCAGCACGGACCGCGTGTTTTTCATCGAGAGCTTCGATGAACTGGGCAACCTGGTCAAGAACATCTTCGTGCAAAGCGTCCAGCACCAGAAACTCGGCATCATCGTCGCCAGCCAGGGCCACCGCGAAACCGCCGAGAACGGCGACAGCTTCCTCGTCATGCAGGACGGTCGACGCTACGAAGGCCTGCCGAATACCGCCGAATACACCATCACCGAATTCGAACGCTATGCCATCCGCATCGAACCGGCAGAGGTCGAAAAGTCCGTGCCCAAAACCCAGGAAAAGAGCAGCGTGGAATTGCTGCAACAGCGCAACCGCGACAGCAATGCCGAATTGCAATGGCGACTGGCGATGCCGATCTCCGCCTTCGTGCTGGTACTGCTCGCCATCCCGCTGAGCTTCGTCGATCCGCGCTCCGGCCGTTCCGCCAACCTGATGCTGGCGATCCTAGTCTATGTCATCTACAACAACATGCTGAGCATCTTCCAGGCCTGGGTATCGCAGGGCAAACTCAGCCTGATCATCGGCCTGTGGCCGGTGCATCTGTTCTTCCTGCTACTGACCGTCTACATGTTCTACCGCCGGCTGTTTCAGCAACCATTGATCCCGAGATTCTGGAGCAGATAGGCGATGAACCTGATCAACCGCTACCTGATCCAGGAAATCGTCTCCAGCATCCTGCTCATCATGCTGGCCCTGATCGCCATGTTCTCGTTCTTCGATCTGATCCAGGAGCTGGAGAGCCTGGGCAAGGGTGAATACGGCCTCGGCAATGTACTGCTGTTCGTCCTGCTCAGCGCACCGGGCCACGTCTATCAGGTGGTGCCGGTCGCCGTGCTGGTGGGCACCATGTACGCGCTCGGCCGGCTGTCGCGCAGTTCCGAACTCATCATCCTGCGGGTCAGCGGCATTTCCATCGTCAGCCTGGCCTGGGCACTGGTACGCATCGGCCTGATCTTTGCCGTGTTCACTTTCGTCGTCGGCGAGTTCGTCACCCCTTACACGGAAAAGACCGCGCAACGCATTCGCATCAAGGCCACCGATTCGGTCATCGCCCAGGATTTCCGCTCCGGCCTGTGGATCAAGGACGGCCGCAGCTTCGTCAATGTCGAAGAGGTGTTACCGGACACGACGCTGCTCAAGGTGCACATCTATGAGTTCGACGATGATTTTCATCTGCGCACCATCAGCGATGCGAAGACCGGACGTTTTGAGGAGGACGGCTGGAATCTGAGCGAAGTGGCCCAGACCCTGTTCGAGGGAGACAAGATCAAATCGGTCTATTTTCCCGAGGCGAGCTGGCAATCGCTGATACGACCCGAGCTTCTGAATGTGCTGCTGGTGCAGCCGGAAAAGATGTCGGCGCGCAACCTCTATTCCTACATCACGCATTTGAGCGACAACAAGCAGAAGACCTCCCGCCACGAGATCGCCCTGTCAGCGAAAATCATTTACCCTCTGGCCTGCATGGTCATGGTCGTGCTGGCATTGCCGTTCGGTTTCCTGCAACAACGCTCGGCCGGTGCCAGCGCCAAGATATTTCTCGGCATCATGCTCGGCGTGATCTACCAGGTCATGAACCGGGTATTCGTCCACCTCGGCCTGCTCAACGACTGGTCGCCTATCTTCAGCACTATGGCACCGACCCTGCTGTTTCTAGTGGCCGGAGTCAGCATGCTCATCATGGTCGAGCGACGCTAAGCTTTGAGGGCTGGCCTTCGACTGCCGGCCTCTCCGCTAATTTCCTGCCGCCGGCTTATCGAGCAAATTGAGCCGCGTCCCCGACAGGCGATCGTGCAAATACAATCCCTCACGATCGAACAGTGCCCAGATAAAACCGATACCGAAGAACAGACTGGCCAACAGGAAGCGCCTGACCGCCACAGCCAGCGATAGCGGTTCGCCGTGACGACGGCTCAACCGGACACGCCAGGTCTGCATCGCCAGGGTCTGACCGCCGCGCGTCCAGTTCCAGACAAAATAGGCGCCACTGACCAGCCATAGATAGCCTTGGAAAAAGTAGCGCATGGGGCTGGCGGTGGCATCGCCGAATATCAGCAGAAAAGCCAATGCCGCAAACATCAGCACGGCGATGAGCAGAACAGTCTCGTAGAAAAGGCAAGCAAGGCGCCGCAAGGCGCCGGGTGAAGCGTGGGAACTCACGAGATCAAACTTGTCCCTGATGCAGGGACATCATTGCCGGCGAGCACCGGACTAGTTGTCCAGTTCATCGCCGCCGTAGATGTCGGGGCTTTCGCGACGCAACTGTTCGCGCTTGGCTTCCGGCAGACTTTGGTACTCACGCCACTTCTTGCGCAGCTCCTGCTTTTTTTCTTCAGGCAGCGCACGGAATTTCTCATGCTTCTTGCGTGCGTTTTCACGCTCGTAAGGCGTCATGCGGCTCCAGCGCGTCAGGCGATCCTGTACGCGCTTCTGACGCTCGGCATCCATCTTCGGATAATCACGCGCGATCTCCAGCATACGTTCCCGCTGCCAGGGCCGCAGAGTATCCCATTCGGCCGCCAACGGCTGCAGCACCTTTTGCTGATCGGCACTCAACTCCGCCCAGGTCGGGCGTTGCGTGGATTCCGGCTCGGCTGCCGCCTGCCCTGCACACAAGACCAGAACCAGGGTTATCGCTGTGAAGAACGCGCTAGCCATGCATCAAATCCTTTATCGACAAAAGCTTCGGGCGGCAATTCCGCGCCCAGCAAAAAGGCATCGCCTTGCTCGACCGCAGGTTGCGGCATCATCTGCTGGGTAATGGCGAACACCAGCAATGCTGCGCTGATGATCATGATCGCAGGCATGATAGCCCGATGTTGATGCAAATAGTCGCCGGTCATGCGCAACACATGCCCGACACCATCCGCTTCCCGTTGCGTAGCCAATTGTCTGCGTTCGACCAACTGACCGACCGCTTGGGTTCTCGCCGCATAGAGCCGATCCAGCACCTTGCGGTCGAGACGGGCGGTGCCTTCATCCAGCAGGTCGATTATTTCTTTCGCCTTGTCCTGTTCGGTTTTCATCGATCAACTTCCTCTACTTGTCGCGTATGTCCTGATGCCTGCTCTTTTCGAGAATTTATTTACTCCTGAATGATTGCATTCCTGGTTTAGAAAAACCATGCTTTTCCAATATTGATGCGAGTGTGTGGACGGCGCGCGAACAATGCGTCTTGACGCTACCTTGTGAACATCCCATTGATGCCGCCGTTTCGGCCACATCCATATCTTCCCAGTAACGCAGGATGAAGGCTTCACGTTGACGGGCCGGCAACCGACTGATAGCCTCCTCTATCAGAGCCAGCGTCTGTCTGCGCTGCAACTCCGCTTCCGGCTGATCCTGGTCGTTATCAGGGTCGCCGCCCAGAATTTCAAGCGGATCGCTATCGTCATCGTCATCGGCACTGCTGAAAGAGGAAAGCAGCGTCGTCCACAGATTACGCACCTTCTGCCGGCGCCAGAAATCCTTGGTCGTGTTCTGCAGGATGCGCTGGAACAGCATCGGATATTCGGTCACCGGGCGGTCGGCGTATTTTTCCGACAATTTCATCATGGCATCCTGCACGATGTCGAGCGCTGCATGATCATCGCGCACGGCATAAGCGGTCTGCTTGAACGCGCGTCGCTCGATCTGTGCGAGAAAATCAGAGAGCTCTTGTGGGGTTGCCATCCTGGGTCTGTCGAATTTTTCTTAAACTTGAATTGTTTGCATGGTCTGGCAGGCGTTACTGGAACCAAGGCGGGCGTTAGCGCATGGCCTTCTCCAGTATCGAGTATATCAGTTTTGCATTTTGTCTCTGACCAAGATTTAGCTACAATCGTTTCAATTTAATATGGTTGCATTGCATGGCCAAACTGATAATCATCGCCGTTGCCATCTGGCTCGTCATCACCGTCCTCAAACGCTACCGCAAAAATCTGCAACGGCCGGACAACGCGAACCACAAGACCCCGGGGGCTTCGGAAAGCATGGTGCAGTGCGCGCATTGCGGTGTCCACCTCCCGCTCAGCGAAAGTGTTGAATCGGATGGCCGCCACTTCTGTAGCGTGGCGCATATCCGCAAGCCCGACGATGAATCCGGGCATTGATCTCGCCGCACAGCACCTGTTACCGAGCGCCTTCTGGCGCTCGATGCGTTTTTCGCATCTCTATCGCCTGGTGATCGCCAGCGGCCTGCTGACTTATTATTTCTTCTGGCAGGACCTGCCCTGGCGCGACAATTACAACAGCCACCTCTACCTCCAGCTGACCTCCACCTACCTTGCCTTCAGCCTGGCGGCGGCGCTGTTGAGCTGGCTCAATCTCGGCTTTCTGGATCGACGGCTGACCCTGATCACGCTGGTCGACATCGGCTTCATCGTGGCCATGATCTACGCCGCCGGCGGCCTGGAGAGCGGTCTAGGCCTATTGCTGGTGCTGGCCACCGCCAGCGCCAGTCTTTTCAGTCAGGGGCGGCTGGCCCTGTTCTATGCGGCGATCGCCAGTATTGCGTTGCTGCTGGAACAGTCCTATCAGTTCATCACCTGGGCTGAATATCAGGTCGATTACACGCACGCGGTCATGCTCAGTCTCAGCTGTTTCGCCACGGCATGGCTGGCGCACAGCTTTTCCAAACGCACCATCCAGAGCGAAGCTCTGGCTTCACAGCGCGGTGTCGATCTCGAGAACATGGCCCAGATCAACCAGCTGATCACGCAGGAGATCCAGGATGGCGTCATGGTGGTGGACAAGGATTTCAGAATCCGCCATTGCAATGCGCAGGCCGAGATACTGCTCGGTCATCAGCATGCAGAATACGAAACCCTGGACGAATACGCCCCCGAGATCGCGACGCTACTGGCGCATTGGGTCACCGAGGAAAACGGGCAGAAGCTGGTCAACAAACCGAGAAAGCTGCGGCTGAACGAGCGCGAGCTCAGACTGCGTCTGATGCCGATCAGCAATGACCGCCATGACGGCGCCGTGATCTTTATCGAGGACTGGAGCCAGATCCAGCTGCAGGCGCAACAGATGAAACTGGTGGCACTCGGACGCCTGACCGCCAACATCGCACACGAGATCCGCAACCCGCTCAGCGCGATCAGCCATGCCAACCAGCTATTGCAGGAAGAAGTGACAGACGACCCGGCAAAACAGCGCATGTTGCAAATCGTCGGTGATAACGTCACCCGGCTCGACCAGATCGTCAAGGATGTGCTGGAACTGAACCGGCGCGACCGCACCCAGCAGGAAATCATCGGCGTGGCCAGATTTCTGCAGGAATTCCATGCGCAGTTCTGCCAGACGGAGAAAATACCGCCCGATCACTTCCGGATGTATCTGGCCGGACATGACGAGGACATCTGGTTCGACCGGCGGCATCTCAACCAGATTCTGTGGAACATCTGCCGCAATGGCTGGCATCACAGTCGCCAGCAGCGGGACAGCCTGACCCTGTCGCTGATCGCCGCGCCAGCAGAGTCCCGGCTGACGATCGCCATCAAGGACGATGGCGCCGGCATCAGAGACGATGTCATCCCGCACCTGTTCGAACCTTTCTTCACCACCGAATCGAGCGGCACCGGGCTGGGCTTGTACATCGCACGCGAACTGTGCGAAGCCAATGACGGCAGAATCGAGTTTCAGCCGACCGACAGCGGCAGCCTGTTCCTGATCCAGATCAAGAGGCAAACCACCGCATGAATATGAAACCCGCCTGTCTCGTCATCGACGATGAAACCGACATTCGAGAACTGTTGGTGCTGACGCTGGAGCGCATGGGCATCGCCGCCGACAGCGCCGCGGATGTCGATGACGCCAAATTCATGCTGGGCCAGCGCCGCTATGCACTTTGTCTGACTGACATGCGTCTGCCGGACGGCAACGGCCTCGACCTGGTCAAACACATCACCCAGCATTACCCCGGTCTGCCGGTGGCGGTGATTACCGCTTACGGCAGCGCCGACAACGCCGTCTCGGCGCTGAAGGCGGGCGCATTCGACTACCTCAGCAAACCCATCTCGCTCAACCAGTTGCGGCCCTTGGTACAGTCCGCACTCAAACTGCCAAGCCCGCAACCGCTGGCCATCACCAGCCCGGTGATGGTCGGAGAATCGGCCGCCATGGCACAGGTCAGGAAACTGATCGAGAAACTGGCGCGCAGTCAGGCGCCGGTGCACATCAGCGGCGAGCCGGGCACGGGCAAGGAACTGGCGGCCAGACTGATACATGCCAACAGCGCACGCCAGGCTGCGCCGTTTGTCAGCGTCAAGTGTGGCGCGATCACGGAGCAGCAGATGGAAGGCGAACTTTTCGGCATTGCCCGGGAAACGCTGCCCGGCGTAAAGGAAGGCAAGCCGGGCCTGCTGCAGGCCGCCAACGGCGGCACGCTCTACCTCGATGAAGTGGCCGACCTGCCGCTCGCGATACAGGTCAAGCTGTTACGCGTGATCCAGGAGAAAAAGGCACGCATGGCCGGCAGCCAGCAGGATATCGGGGTCGATGTGCGCATCATCAGCGCCACCCACAAGAATCTGGGACAGCTCATGGAGCAGGGTCGCTTCCGCCAGGATCTGTTCTACCGCCTCAACGTCATCGAGCTGAAGATGCCTGCATTGCGCGAGCGACCGGAAGATATTCCGCTATTGGCACAGGCGCTGCTGCACAGGCTCTGCCTGCGGACCAATACCGCGCCGCCCGCCCTCACGGGGGAGGCGCTGCGGCTCCTGAAAAAACACGGCTACCCGGGCAATGTGCGGGAGCTGGAAAACGTACTCGAACGCGCATTGATACTATCCGACGGCAAGACCATAGGCGTCGACGACCTGCTGCTGGAACCGGAACCGGTCCAGCCGCCAGCAGCGCAGTTCGAGCTCGATCCGAGCCTGCCCTTGCCGGAGTTCCTTGAGAACATCGAAAAGACCGCCATCCTCAACGCGCTGGAGAAGACCCGTAACAACAAGACCGAGGCGGCCAAGCTGCTCGGTGTCAGCTTCCGCACCCTGCGCTACCGGCTGTCCAAACTCGGATTGGGCAAGGACCGGAATGATTGACGCAACAGGTATCTGCCGCGAGGCGGAATTCATCGCCTCGCCCAACCGGGACGAGCGGCCGGATTGTCCCGTCACGCTGGTGGTGGTCCACAACATCAGTTTGCCGCCGGGCGAATACGGTGGCAGCGGCATCATCGAGCTGTTCACCAACCGGCTCGACCCGCATGCCCATCCCTATTACGCGGAAATCCATCAACTCAAGGTCTCGGCACACTTCCTGATCCGTCGCGACGGCCACCTGATCCAGTTCGTCTCCTGTCTGCAGCGGGCCTGGCATGCCGGCCAATCTTTCTGGCAAGGCCGTGAACGCTGCAACGATTTTTCGGTCGGAATTGAGCTGGAAGGCAGCGACCACGACGCCTTCACCGATGCGCAATATGCCAGGCTCCAGGAGTTGCTGACCGCGCTGAAAACGACATACCCGATCAAGGCTGTCGTCGGCCATTCCGACATTGCACCTGGCCGCAAGACCGATCCCGGCCCCTGTTTCGACTGGGCGAGGATCGGCGAGGACGGATGCCGACATGCCTGAACGAACATACGCAACAACAAGAATACAAGCACCATTAAAGTCTGGAAAGCGATACGCAATGCCCACAACCTCGTTCCCGAAATTCTTGATCGCCCTCTGCATCGGCTTGTCGCTGCAGGCCTGCGGCAAAGATGAAGCGCCGAAACAGGCAAGATCGAACGCCACACTGGTGAGCGTGGCGACCGCCGAAACCGTCATGCTGGAGATGCGCGAGGAAACCGTCGGCAATCTCGAAGGCCTGATCGACCCCACCGTTTCGGCCGAGGTCGCCGGGCGCGTGCTGGAAGTGAAGGCACGGCCGGGTCAGCGCGTGAAGAAGGGCGACGTGCTGGTGATTCTCGACCCGACCGATCTCGCCCTGCAGCGGCGTGAGGCGCAGGCCGAAGTCGGCCGCATCGAAGCCCTGCTGGCTAACCAGGAACGCACGCTGGAACGCAACCAGGCGCTGGTCGAGAAGAACTTCATTTCGAAGAATGCGCTGGACGAGATCGAGACCCAGCAATCCGCTTATCGAAAACAACTGGAAGCTGCGCGGGCACGTCTGGCCAGCATCGAACACACCGGCAGCAAGACGCGGGCAATCGCGCCGGTCGACGGCATCATCGAAGTGCAGATCGTCTCGCCCGGCGACTTCGTCAGCGTAGGTTCGCCCATGATGAAAATCATCAGCAACCAGCGCCTGCGCGCCCACCTGCCGTTCCCGGAACGGGTCGCCACACGCATCCAGCCCGGACTCAAGGTCAGGCTGACGACACCGGCCGCGGATAATGAGGTCATCTCCGAAGTGCGGGAAATGAAACCGCTGATCGGCACCAGTAACCGCGCCATCGACGTGCTGGCCGACGTCACCGGCCAGGAAGGCTGGCAGGCCGGTGCCAGCGTCAACGGCGTGGTGGTGATCGGCGAGGTAGAAGCCGTCGTGCTGCCGGAACAGAGCGTGGTGTTGCGGCCGGCCGGCGATGTGGTCTACGTCATCCGCGACAACCGCGCCGAGCAAAGAATCGTCAAGACCGGCCTGCGGCAGGAGGGCAAGGTCGAGATCATCGAAGGCGTCAAAGCCGGCGAGGTGGTCGCCGTCGACGGCGCCGCCTTCCTCACCGACCAGGCGGAAGTCACGGTCCGGAACGTCGCCAGCGGCCAGGACAAGGCCGGCACATGATACTTCCAGAGATTTCCATCAAGCGCCATGTGCTGGCGTGGATGTTGTCCGGCCTGCTGGTGCTGCTGGGCCTGATCAGCTATCAGCGCATCGGCGTCGACCGCTTCCCCTTCATCGAATTCCCGGTGCTGTCGATCACGACCAATCTGGTCGGCGCCAATCCGGACATCATCGACGCCAGCATCACCAGCGTCATCGAGACTGCGGTCAACACGACGCCGGGCATCGAGCACATCGCTTCCTCTTCTTCGCCCGGGGTTTCGGTCATCACCATCACCTTCGCGCTGGACAAGGACATCAACGTCGCCTACAACGAGGTACAGTCCAACGTCAGCCGCGTTCTGCGGAACCTGCCGGACGATGTCGAAACACCGATCATCCGCAAGGTGGAAACCAACGCCTCGCCCATCATGTGGCTGGGCCTGACCGGCGACCGCACGCTGCAGCAGCTCAATCTTTACGGCCTCAATGTGGTCAAGAAGAAGCTCGAAACCATCAAGGGCGTCGGCGAGGTCCGGCTCGGCGGCAGGCGAGACCGGCGCATCCGCATCAACGTTATCCCGGAACGCATGGCCGCCTACAACATCGTGGCACAGGACCTGATCAGCGCATTTGAGAACGAGCACATACAGCTGCCCGGTGGTTTCCTGGTCGGCGATAAGGCCGAGCGACTGCTCAAGCTCGACCTTGAATACCACAAGTTGGCCGACATGGCCGAGATGGTCATCACCTATCGCGACGGATCACCTATCAAACTGAAGGACGTGGCTGAACTGGAGGACGGTCTCGAAGACCAGCGCCAGATCGCCCACTACAACGGCAAGCCGACCGTGGGCATCGGCATCATCAAGGTTTCCAACGCCAACACGGTGGCGATCATCGACGAGGTGAAGAAAAGACTGGATGAGGAGATCCGGCCCAATCTGCCGCCCGGCATGTCGATCGATATCTCCACCGACGATTCCACCTTCATCAAGGAGATCGTCAAATCGCTACAGGAGCACCTGATCGAAGGCACGCTGCTGGCCGCGCTGATCGTCTGGCTGTTCCTGCGCTCGCTGCGTTCGACGCTGATCATCGCTACCGCCATCCCGGTCTCCCTGCTGGGCGCGGTCGCCGTCATGTATTTCTCCGGCTTCAGCTTCAACACCATGACGCTGCTGGCGCTGTTGCTGCTGATCGGTGTCGTGGTCGACGACGCCATCGTCGTTCTGGAGAACATCCACCGCCATCTGGAAATGAAGAACGCCGCCAAAGACGCAGCCAGAGAATCTGCCACAGATGCGTCGCCCGACCTACCGGCGACCCCCCAAGTGTCTGCACGGCGACTCGGCATGCCGGATCCGTCATCGGTCGCCGCGGCAGTCGAAGGCAGCCGCGAGGTGGCCTTCGCCGTGGTGGCGGCCACGCTGTCGCTGGTCTGCATCTTCGCGCCGGTCATCTTCATGGACGGCATCATCGGCCAGTTCTTCGAATCCTTCGCCGTTGTCGTCACCTTCGGCGTGCTGGTCTCGCTGTTCGTCTCGCTGACGCTGACGCCCATGCTCTGTTCGCGCTACCTCAGGATCGAGACCAAGCACGGCCGCGTCTATTATCTGCTGGACCGCTTCTTCCACCGCATGGACACGTTCTATGCCAATTCACTCGGCTGGGCGCTCAACCACCGCTGGAAGGTGGTGCTGGCCACTGTTCTGGTCGTGCTCTCCAGCGGCTTCCTGTTCGCGCAAGTGAGCAAGGAGTTCGTGCCGGAATCCGACGAAGGCCGCTTCCGCATCTCGTTCAAGACCCCGCTCGGTTCCAGCATCGAATACACGGAAACCCGCCTCGACCTGATCGAGGACATCCTCGCCGGTTATCCCGACGAGATCGCCAGTTACTTCACCACCATCGGCTTCGGCGCTCAGGGACAGGTCAACACCGGCAACGCCAACGTGCGCATGAAGGAGCGTGACGAACGCAGCATGAGCCAACAAGAGCTGATACAGCGCATCCGCCAGCAGCTGGAAGAGATTCCGGGCGTGCGCGCCTTCCCGGCACCGATCGCCATCGTCGGCGGCCAGCGTTCGGAGAAACTGCAATTCAACCTATCCGGCGACAACCTGGAACAGGTCGGCACGCTGGCCAAGACCATGCAGCGCCGGCTGTCCGAGCTGCCGGGCATGGGCCGGGTCGATGTCGACATCGAACTCGACCTGCCGCAACTGGTGATGACCGTCGACCGCGTGCGCGCCGCCAGCCTCGGTATCACGGCACGCGACATCGCCACCGCCATCAGCCTCTACAGCGGCGGTGTCGACGTCGCCAGCTTCAACGACGAACCGGGCGACGGCCAGCGCTACAACATCCGCATCAAGGCCAGGGAGGGCAGCCTGACCCAGGCCGAGGACCTGAAGAAGATATTCCTGCGCAGCAGCGACGGCGAACTGGTGCGCCTCGATTCCGTCGTCACCTTCAAGCAGTCGCTCGGCGCCGCCGTCATCGGCCGCTTCGATCTGCAATACGCGGCGACGCTCTACGCCAGCCCGAGCGTGCCGCTCGATGAGGCGGTGGCCAACGTCAACCGGCTGGCTGAAGAGATCCTGCCGCCCGGCTACCACATCCGGCTGGCCGGCGAGGCCGAGGAAATGGGCAAAACCATCGACAACATGATCTTCGTATTTGCCCTCGCGCTGGTTCTGCTCTACATGGTGCTAGCGAGCCAGTTCAATTCTTTCCTGCAGCCGCTGATCGTTATGGTCGCCCAGCCGCTGGCGGTCATCGGCGGCGTTCTCGCCCTGCTGCTGACCGGTAACTCGCTCAACATCTTCTCCATGATCGGCATGGTGCTGCTGATCGGCCTGGTGGCGAAGAACTCCATCCTGCTGGTCGACCTGACCAACCAGCTGCGGGAAAAGGGTACGGAGATCGACGACGCGTTGCGCCAGGCCTGTCCGATCCGGCTGCGCCCGGTGCTGATGACTTCGCTCACCGTGATTCTGGCGCTGTTGCCGGCCGCACTCGGCCTCGGTGCCGGTGCCGAAACCAACGGCCCGCTGGCGGTCGCCGTCATCGGCGGCATGATCTCGTCGACGCTGCTGACGCTGATCGTGGTGCCGGCCGTCTATTCGCTGGCGACCCACGGGCAGGAACGGTTTGAACGGCGCATGCAATCCAGGGCCTGACGGTCGCCGCCGTTGCCACCGGCCCAACCACCGGGAGAGATTCAATGAATAACCGCGTTCAGCAACTGCTGGAGCAGATCACCGCGCTGGAGGACGAGTTGCGCACCGCGCTCAGCGAGCAGCCTTCCAGCATCTACTTCCAGATCAAGGGCAAGCGCGTCGAGTTCGAGGAATCGGTGAAACAGACCCACCGCAGACTGAAAACCAATTTCTTTCGCTGGCTCGTGCATGACCGGCCGTTCAATCTGCTGACCGGTCCCATCATCTACAGCATGATCGTGCCGCTGGTGATCGCCGATGTGTTCATCAGCTTCTACCAGTTCACCTGCTTTCCCATCTACGGCATCAAGCGAGTGCGGCGCGGCGATTACATCATCTTCGACCGTCAGCAGCTAAACTACCTGAATTTTATAGAGAAATTCCACTGCACCTACTGCGCCTACGGTAGCGGCATGATCGCCTACATCAGCGAGATAGTGGCGCGCACCGAGCAGTATTTCTGCCCGATCAAGCATGCGCGCAAGGTGCTGGGTACCCATGACCGCTATGCGCGATTTCTGGATTTTGGCGAAGCCGAAGATTATCAGGCTAAACTTGAGAAATTCCGCCGCGAGCTGGCGCAGGAAAAATGACGCAAGCCGGCGCGACCGCGCGGCTTATCAGGTGGTTCGGCCGGTCGTTGCCGGTTCTTCATCGACCAGCTTGTCGACGATCAGGCTGCCGACCATGTCACCTTCCACATTGACCGCCGTTCTGAAGGTATCCAACGCGCGGTCGATCGGCAACAGGATGGCGATCGCCTCGGCCGGCAGGCCGACCGCCTGCAACACCATGACCATGGTCACCATGCCGGCGCTGGGGATGCCGGGAGCGCCCATGGCGGCGATCATGGCGGTCATGAACACCACCGCCTGCTGGATCAGGTTGAGTTCGATACCGACCAGATTGGCAATGAACAACGCCGCTGCCGCTTCGTAAAGCGCCGTGCCGTCCATATTGATGGTGGCGCCGAGCGGCACGACGAATCCGGCGACATCGCGCTTGACGCCTAGATTCTGCTCGACGCAACGCAGCGTGACAGGCAGGGTCGCCGCGCTGGAACTGGTCGCCATCGCCGTAATCAGCGCCTCGCGCGCGCCGCGGAAAAACGCCAGCGGTGTCACCCGGGTCACCAGATAGAGCAGCAAGGGCAACACCAGCAAGCCGTGTAAAAGCGTGGTGCCCAGCACGATGGCGATGAACTTGCCGAGCGTGGCGAACATCCCGAGGTCCTGCGTCGCCGCCAGCTTGATCAGCAGTGCCATGATACCGAGCGGGGCGATCAACATGACCCAGCCGACGATGCGCAGGTTAAGCTCGAGGAATTCCTGCAGCAGCTGATGGATGTGCCGGTAACGCTCGCCGCCGAGCACCAGCGCAATGCCGACGAACAGCGCAAACACCACGACTGCCAGCACGTTGCCTTGGGCAAAGGCGGCGAATGGGTTGACGAACAGGCGACCGAGGAAATCCGCAAAGAACTGCGGCAAGGTCATCTGTTCGACGTGGAACTGATGCATGGCGCCGGCAAACATGTCGACGTGCAAGCCCTCGCCCGGCTCGAAGATATTGCTGAACAGCATGGCCATGAACACGGCGATCACCATGGTCAGCACAAAGTAGGCGAGCGCCAGTTTCCAGACCCGCCCCATCTGGCCGTGCCCCTGCAGGTTGGCGATGCCGACCGCGATGGAACTGAAAACCAGCGGGATCAGGATCATCTTCAGCAGATCGACGAAGACGCCGCCGACGAGATCGCTGGCATAGAGCCCTACGACGACCGTCCGGCTGTCCTCTCCCAGCATCTGGAACAGCAGGCCCAACCCAAGGCCGATCACGGCCGCCAGCAAAATCTGCAGATTGAGTCCTGGCAGCTTCATGCCGGCTTGGCCGCCTTTTTGGCGGCGCCTGTAGCCGGTTTTTTAACCGTTGTTTTTTTCGCTACCGGTTTCTTCTCAACCGATGTTTTCAGCGCCGCTTTGGTCGGCCGTTTAAGTTTGGCCGGTTCCTCCGCTGCCGTTTTCGCTGCCGTTTTGTTCTGAGCGGCTTTTTCCTGCGCTGCAGCCTGTTCAGGCACCGTTTCACCCGGGGCTTGCTCTTCAGTGGCTGTCAGCTCGGCCTGCTTCGACTTTGCCTTTCTATGCTCCGCATCATTTTGGTCCGCTGCGGCAATCGCCGGCTTCCTCTCGAACACGGCAGCGAAGAAACCGTCGGTCTGGTGCAGATGCGGAAATAGCCGGAAGTAATCGTCACCCGCCAGCGCGATATGCTGCTGCGCCAGTACCTCGCGCGCCGGCAGCAGGCTGAACTCCGGGTGCGCGGCAAGGAACGCGGCGGCGACCTGTTCGTTTTCGTCCGCCAGCAGGCTGCAGGTGGCGTAGACCAGGCGTCCGCCGTCCTTCACCAGGCGCGCCGCGCGCTCCAGAATCGAGGCTTGCTTCACGGTCAACTCGCTGATGTCCTGCTCTGTCTGCCGCCATTTCAGGTCCGGGTTGCGGCGCAAGGTGCCCAACCCGCTGCACGGCGCATCGACCAGCACGCGGTCGAACTTGCCCTGCAGGCGTTTCAGCTTGGGATCCTGCTCGCTGCTGATGAGCTGGCTGTGCAGATTGGACAGGCCTGAGCGCTTCAGACGCTGGCCGAGGTTGCCCAGGCGCTTTTCCGACACATCGAAGGCGTACAAGCGGCCGGTGTTGCGCATCAACGCACCCAGCGCCAGGGTCTTGCCGCCGGCGCCGGCGCAGAAATCCGCCACCATCTCGCCGCGGCGCGGCGCCACCAGCAAGGCCAGCAACTGGCTGCCTTCGTCCTGCACCTCGATCTTGCCGTCAACAAAGAAAGGGTGGCGGCTGATGCTCATCTTTTGCGCCATGCGCAGGCCGGTTGGCGCATAGGGGGTCACGGAGATGTCGGCCGATTCCTTCTGGAATCTTTGCATGACCTCCTCGCGGCTGGCCTTGATCGTGTTGACGCGCAAATCCAGACTGGCCGGCTGATGCATGCTGCGCGCGATAGTGAGCGCCTGCTCGCTACCGTATTGCGCGCTCAGTTTCTGCCACAGCCATTCGGGCAGGTCCGCCTGTTGCGCGGGAGTCAGCCCTTCGGTCGAGCGCGCCTTGATCTCCAGTGCCCACTCTTTTTGCTGCTTGTTCAATCCGGGTTCCAGATCGCGCAGGCTGACGCCCTGCACGCGCAGCCACAGCGCCAGCAGCAACTTGCGCGGGTCGTCGCCATCGGCCAGGTGCGACAGCAAGGCTTTGCGACGGAGAACGCCATAGACCGATTCGGCGACAAAGGCCCGCTCCTTGTTGCCCATTTCGCGGTTGCGGCGGAAAAAGGCACCGAGCTTGGCATCGGCCGGCCCGGGGTTGTTCAGTACATCGGCGAGGGCCATGCCGGCCAGGCGCATCAGATTGGGGTCGATTCTACTCATTGCAAAAGCTCTGTATTGATGTGGGTAATGACTTGCTCGATCACGCTGCCGTCCTCTTCTGTTTTTCGTATTTTCACGGGCAGGAAGTTGTATTCCAGTGCGAGCCAGAGCTCGGTTTTTTCGTCTCCATCATCGTTGATGTTCTCGATGTGGATGGCGCGCATGACGCCCATTTTAGTCGACAAATCCTCTTCGCCGACGAAACTGTAACTATAGGCTTTCAATCGCTTGCCGTTGGTGATGTTCAGCATCATCTCGCGCAAGGGCGGCACATACATGAATTGATACATGAAACTCATCAGGTCCTGAGTGCCTGCTGGCAGCCGCGAGGACTTGCTGCCCTTGTCCGTTTCCAGCGTGATCCGGCGCCTCTCCCAATCGAGGACGGCCTGCCGGGTCTTGCTGCCGGAGCCGTACTGGTAGATGAAACTGTGCGGCTGCAAACCGTATTCGGTCACCAGCCCTTCGCTGCGCTGCAGCAGCGAGCCGGAAATGAACCAGGAAGCAAAGCCCTTGGCCTCGCTCCTGCTCTCCAGCAGATAGGTGCCGTCCCCTCTGGCTTCATAACGCACCTTGCTTTGCCCGATCTTGTAACCGTCTGCACCGCGCAAGATATCGTACTCGCTTTCGACGAATTGATACGGCGTGACATCGCCCTCGACCGGGCTGGGTAGAGCAAGCGGCTCGATCTCCGCCGACACTTCGCCGGCATCGGGTTCGATGGCGGTTTCCGTGCCCGATTCGACCACCGCTTCCTGTGGCAGCGCTTCCTCGACCGGCGCCTCCTGCAATTCCGGCTCGATTGCGGATTCGGCTGCCGTCATGTCCACCGCTGGCGGAATCTCCGCTGGGACGACTGGCGGTGGCTCTGGCGGTCGTGGCAATTGCGGCTCTGGCGGCAGCGGTTCCGGTTTGATTTCGGCCACCGGCGCAGGCGGCGCTGCTGGCTCGACCGCGGCAAAACGGACATAGACCTTGTCCGCTTGACCCTCGAACATGTCGAGGTCGAAATTCGTCAGGCCGAACAAGAGGGCATGCAGCATCAGCGAAAGCAGCAAAGCCAGTACCGCCGGCCAGGCGGTCTTGCGGTCAGTCGATGCCAGCCATTTACTCAGCATGCAATCCGGTCAGCACCTGTTCGATATCGCCCTTGTCGTCGCGCGTCACCAACTTGACCGGCAGATAATGGACGCTGGCATCGCCCAGCCACAATTCCTTGCTGTCCTCTTCGGCGTTTTCTGCGGCATCCTGCAAATGCAGAGTCCTGAAACTGCCTGCCGGCACGGTCAGCGGCACATCGCGACCGGCGACACGATATTCGTACTGCTTGAGCCGCTTGCCGGTCGTGACCGGCAGCTTGAACGATGTACCTTGCGGCTGCACGAACATGAACTGGTAGATGAGACTGGCGATGTCCTGAGTGCCCGGTTTCAGCTTCGCCGTCACCGGCTTGCCCTTGACCTTCATGTTGAGCTGGTTGGCGGGCCAGTCGAAATCGGCGATCAGCGAGCGCCTGGCCTCGGCGCCCTGATGCGACTCGAAATGCAGCGGCTTCAGACCGTCAGGCCCCACTTCCCCCTCGCTCAACAGCCGGCGCACACCGAACAGGGCATAGACACCGATGCCGCGGGTTTCGCTTTCGATGCGGTATTTGCCGTCCTGCTGCGTGAAGGTTTCCGTGATATTGGCGAACGGCTGGCCGTTGCGGGTCGCTTCATAGGTCACCGTCAGTGTTTTGGGCGCAGCCAGCGCCACGGACTGCGCCACCAGCAGACAACCTATAACGGCGAGTTTTGCCAGAACATGCTGCATGCATCACCTCTTTGATTCTTGTACGGGAGCCGCATTAACGCGGCAAGTCCGCATGCGGTTGGCGCGGACAGGCTAAGCTCAATATGCTGAGTTCACTATGGCAAGTTCACTATGCCGTACTCACCAAACTGGGCCAACTAGCCAGACTCACGCAAAACTGAGCCGCCGTAACGCGCCGCGCCGGCTCAAACGACGACGGTCGGCGCCTCGCCCTCGGCCTGCGCGCGGATGCGACCGATCACCGTCACCTGCTCGCCTTCGGATTCCAGCAACTGACGGGCAGCCACGGCATCCTGTTCGGCCACGATGACGACCATGCCGATACCGCAGTTGAATGTGCGGTACATCTCCTCGTCCGTGATGTTGCCCTGCGCCTGCAACCACTGGAACAGGGCAGGCATCTCCCAACTGCCCTTCTTCACCTCGGCGGTCAGGCCGGCCGGCAGTACGCGCGGCACGTTCTCGGTAATGCCGCCGCCGGTGATGTGGGCCATGCCCTTGACCTTGAGTGCCGCGATCAGCTTCAACAGGGATTTGACGTAGATGCGGGTCGGCGCCATGACCACGTCGCGGAACGGCTTGCCATTGAAGTCGCTGCCCATGTCGATGCCGGATTTTTCGATCAGCTTGCGAATCAGGGAATAACCGTTGGAATGGGCGCCGCTCGATGCCAGGCCGAGCACGACGTCGCCTTCCTTGATGGTGGAGCCGTCGATGATAGCGTCCTTGTCGACCGCGCCGACGACGAAGCCGGCAAGGTCATATTCGCCGGCCGGATACATGCCCGGCATCTCGGCGGTCTCGCCGCCGACCAGGGCGCAGCCGGCCTGTTCGCAGCCGTGGGCGATGCCCTTGATGACTTTGGCGGCAGTACCGACTTCCAGCTTGCCGCAGGCGAAATAATCGAGGAAGAACAAGGGCTCGGCGCCCTGCACCAGAATGTCGTTGACGCTCATGGCCACGAGATCAATACCGACCGTGTCATGCTTGTCGAGCTGGAACGCCAGTTTGAGCTTGGTACCAACGCCGTCCGTGCCTGAAACCAGCACCGGATTCTTGAACTTCTTCGGCATTTCGAACAAGGAGCCGAAGCCACCGATACCGCCCATCACCTCCGGACGCATGGTCCGTTTGGCAAACGGCTTGATCTGTTCGACCAGCGCATCACCGGCTTCAATATCGACGCCGGCATCGCGATAGCTGATGGAAGTTTTTGCCGCATCACCGTTTGAAGAATTAGAATTCAACTGCGTTCTCGCTTTCCGCTCAAAAATACAACAAGATAAATCATGGAATTGAAGGCATAATTTTACCCGATATGACGACCAAACGAGAAAACCAATTGCCCGATTACCGCATCGTTCTGCTGACGGCGGGCTTCCTGCTGGTTTTCTATCTGCTGCTACCCATCATGGGGCCGTTTCTGGTCGCGGCGATCCTCGCCTACATCTGCAAACCGCTGGTCGACCGCATCGCCCGCTGCAAAATCGGCAAACTGACATTGGGCCGCACCGTGGCGACCCTCGCCACCATGCTGCTGCTGTTCGCCGCCGCTTTGCTGCTGGTGCTGATCATCGTGCCCATGCTGCAGAAGGAGATCGTGCTGATGGTGCAGCGCCTGCCGGACATCGTCGAGCTTCTGCGTGTTCGCCTCGAGCCGTGGTTGCTGCTGCATTTCGGGCTGACGCTGAATATCGACATGGGCCAGATCCAGGACATCCTCACTCAGCACTGGCAAGCCGCCAGCGACCTCATCACGCCGGTACTGCTCTCGCTCAGCAAGAACGGCTTCGCCATCGTGCTCTGGTTCATCAATCTGCTGCTGGTGCCAGTCGTCCTCTTCTATCTGCTGCGCGACTGGCACGGCATGGTCGGGCGCATCGCACAGCTGATTCCGCGCAACTGGTATGAGAAAACCGCCTCCATCGCGCAAGAGATCGATGCGGTACTGGCCGAATTCCTGCGCGGCCAGCTTTCGGTCATGCTGCTGATGACGCTGTTCTACGCGCTCGGCCTGTGGGCCGCCGGTCTCGACCTCGCCCTGCCGGTCGCGCTGGTCGCCGGCCTGCTCGGCTTCGTGCCCTATCTCGGCGTCAGCATCGGCCTGCTGATGGCCCTGCTGGCTGCGGCGCTGCAATTCTCCGCGCCGACCGAAGTGCTGCCGGTGCTCGCCGTGTTCGCCATCGCCCAACTGCTGGAGGGGTTCGTACTGACACCGTGGCTGGTCGGCGACCGCATCGGCCTGCATCCGCTGGTCGTAATCTTCACCCTGCTGGCCGGCGGTCAGCTGTTCGGTTTCACCGGCATCCTGCTGGCACTGCCGGTGGGCGCCGCCCTCGCGGTGGGCCTGCGTCATGCCAGGCAGAGCTACCTGTCCAGTGCCACCTATCTGAAATAAGACGTATGAAACAATTGCTGCTGGACATCCAGCCGGCGCCGCCGCCGTCACTGGAAAATTTCGTCGTCGGCCGGAATGCCGAAGCGCTCGACAGCCTGAACCGGATGATCCGCGGTCAATCCGATGTGCGCTTCATCTACCTATGGGGCCCGGCCGGCAGCGGCAAGACCCATCTGCTGCAATCCTGCGCCAGACTGGCCGCCAAGTTCGATATGCCGCTGACCGTCGCCGACGATGTGCATGGCTACGACGAAACGCAACAGATCGCGCTGTTCAACAGCTTCAACCACCTGCGCGAGAACCCGGCAGCCGGTATCCTGCTCTCGGCCGGCAACGCTTCGCCCATGCAGATGGAACTGCGCGACGACCTCGCCACCCGGCTGGCTTGGGGCCTGGTCTACCAATTGCACCCGCTGACCGACGAGGAAAAGGCCCTGGCCCTGCGCACCCATGCCTCTGAGCGCGGCATGAAGCTGCCGGACGAGGTCGTGGACTATTGCCTGCGCCATCTGCGCCGCGACCTGCCGACGTTGATGGCGACGCTTGACGCCCTCGACCAGTGGTCGCTGACGACGAAGAGGCCGGTGACCGTGCCGATGTTGCGCAAACTGCTGCAACTTCCCCTGAATATTTGAACCCGACTGCCCCATGATCAGACTGACCGAAATCAAACTGCCCGTCGAAAAAGCGCCTTCACTCTTGCATCAGGAAGACGAGATACGCGCCGCAATCCTGAAGAAGCTCGGCATTCCCGAAAGCGAACTGGTTCGCTTCGAAATCTTCAAGCGCGGCGTCGATGCGCGCAAATCACACGCCATCCTCTATGTCTACAGTATCGATATCGAAGTCAGGAATGAAGCCAAACTGCTGGCAAAATTCAGCCGCGACCCGCACGTCAAGCCGGCCCCGGACACCAATTATCATTTCGTCGCCAAGGCGCCGGCCAGCCTGCCGGAACGCCCGGTCATCGTCGGCTTCGGCCCGGCCGGCATCTTCGCCGCGCTGATCCTGGCGCAGGCCGGGTTCCGGCCCATCGTACTGGAGCGCGGCAAGGCCGTGCGCGAACGCACCAAGGACACCTGGGGCCTATGGCGCAAACGCAAGCTCGATCCGGAATCCAACGTGCAGTTCGGCGAAGGCGGCGCCGGCACCTTTTCCGACGGCAAACTCTACAGCCAGATCAAGGACCCCAAGCATTACGGCCGCAAGGTGCTGCAGGAATTCGTCAAAGCTGGCGCGCCGGAGGAGATCCTCTATGTCAGCCACCCGCACATCGGCACCTTCCGCCTGGTCGGCATGGTCGAGGAAATGCGCAACACCATCATCGGCCTCGGCGGCGAGATCCGTTTTGAAAGCCGGGTCGAGGACATCGAACTGGAAAACGGCGAAGTGCGCGGCGTCGTGCTGCACAATGGCGAGCGCATCGCCACCCGCCATCTGGTACTGGCGGTCGGCCACAGCGCCCGCGACACCTTCGAAATGATCCACCGGCGCGGCATCTACATCGAAGCCAAACCGTTCTCTGTCGGCTTCCGCATCGAGCACCCGCAATCGCTGATCGACAAGGCGCGCTATGGCAAGAGCTATAGTGAGAACTTGCTCTCCAAACTGGGTGCCGCCGACTACAAGCTGGTACACCACGCCAGCAACGGCCGCGCCGTCTACAGCTTCTGCATGTGTCCGGGCGGCACCGTGGTCGCGGCCACGTCGGAGGAAGGCCGCGTCGTCACCAACGGCATGAGCCAGTATTCACGCAACGAACGCAATGCCAATGCCGGCATCGTCGTCGGCATCTCGCCGGAACAAGACTATCCGGGCGACCCGCTGGCCGGCATGCGCTTCCAGCGCGAGCTGGAGTCGCGCGCCTTTGAGCTGGGTGGCAGCGACTACAGTGCGCCGGGACAACTGATCGGCGACTTTCTCGCCAACCGGCCTTCGACAAAATTCGGTGAAGTGCTGCCCTCCTACACGCCGGGCGTGAAGCTGACCAACCTCGACAGCGTGCTGCCGGAATACGCCATCAGCGCCATTCGCGAAGCGATTCCGGCCTTTGCCAAACAGATAAAAGGCTTTGACCTAGCCGACGGCGTATTGACCGGCGTCGAGACCCGAACCTCGTCGCCGATCCGCATCAAGCGCGACGACGATACGCTGCAAAGCATCAACACGAAAGGACTCTACCCGACTGGCGAAGGTGCCGGCTATGCCGGCGGCATCCTGTCGGCAGCGGTGGACGGCATCCGCGTGGCGGAGGCCGTATCAATCGACATGCAAGGTCACTAGGGAAGCACGCATGGGCTGGATCATCACCAAATATCTCCTGACCGCCGGCGTGGTAGTCCTCGTCTCAGAAATCGCCAAACGCAGCGACAAGCTGGGCGCCCTCATCGCCGCCTTGCCGATGGTGACCATACTGGCGCTGATCTGGCTGCACGTCGAACAGCAACCGCAGGAGAAAATTGCGAATCACGCTTGGTATACCTTCTGGTACGTGATCCCCACGCTGCCGATGTTCCTGCTGTTCCCTTTCCTCTTGCCAAAATGGGGATTCTGGTGGACATTGACGGCAAGCGCTGTCGTGACTGCAACCTGTTTCGGTCTGTTTGCGCTTGCTGTCAGAAAGTTCGGCATCGAACTGTTGTGAACCTGCTCGTGCATGATCATGCTCAGGCATGGTCATTTTCGGGCATGCCGTTTCAACGATACAAAAGGAGGAATGAACGATGAAAGCTAATGTAGGCGGGATTGATCGTATACTTCGAATCGTCGTTGGCCTGGCGCTGATTGCCTGGGTACTGTTTTTCGGCGGCCCGGTCTGGGCCTGGATCGGCGTACTGCCGCTGGCGACCGGACTGATGAATTTCTGTCCAGCCTATAGTATTTTCGGCGTCAGCACCTGCAAAGTGAAGAACTGATTAAATTTTAATCAGTTCTTCCACGACAAAACCGACCGAATAACTCAACCCTGCGTCACGGCGATCTCGCCGTGACCGCTCTCGCCACGGTTGTCGTGCCAGATGATACGCACGGTATCGCCCACCTTGGCTTCGCGCAGATAAAAGGTCAGATAGGGATTTTTCGAGATTCCCGTACCCCACTGCGCTTCCAGCACCGTTTTGCCGTTGAGGGTGGCCGTCAGCAGCTGGATAAAATGAGCAGGGATGGTTTCGTCAAGGTCGTTCTTGCGACGGCCGGTTTCCATCGGATGACTGATCAGCGCCTTGACTTCGGTAACGCCGTCCTTGAGCTGGGCCCGCATTTTCATGTCACGCATCACACTCTCCCCCTAACAGCCGCTCAATGAAACTTCGACCTGCTTGGCAGCGCTGAAATAGCGGTCGCCGGCCTTGACGATGACCTGCAGGTTGGAGGTCTCCGCCATCTTGATGCGGGTCACCACGGCCGGCTCGGCACCGTTCGAGAACATGAAGTTGGCGATCAGCGGTGTCGGGTTCTTGTCGACCAGAATGGCGATCGCCTCGGTGCCGGCGATACGGCTCCTGACCTCCACTTGCACCACGGCGCCGTTCTCGGCGAAATCCGGCGCCACGATATCGATCTCGTCACTCGGCGTTTCGGTCGCGACTTCCAGTCCCTGCACGGCTTCCGCCCGGGTCGTCGCCTCGAACGCGGCCTTGTTCCACAGTGCTGCCAGCGCCTGCAACGGCAGCATCAGCAGCGCGGTGCCGGCACCCAGCATCAGTTGCAGGAAGTTCCTGCGCGGCAGTCTCATATCCAGTTTGCTCAATTGAAAAATCCTTCCTTCTTCGGTTCCAGCGCCATCTGCTTGAGCTGGTTGAGGCGCGCCTCGACGATGGATTGCTGGTAGAAATCACCATCGTTGGCTTTCGCAGCCAGGTCCATCTGCTCCAGCGCACCCTGCAGATTATAACGGCGGTAATAGGCTTCGCCTTGTGCCTGATGGCGCAGCAGATTCTTGCCCTGCATGGTATAGGCCTGCGACTTCAGCTCATAGAAATACGGATCGTCCGGATAGGCCGGCTGTTTCTCGGCGATCAGCTTCAAGGCCTGGTCGGCCTGCCCCTTGGCCAGAAAGTGCTCGGCATAGCCATAGGCCAGCGCCCGATGATTGGGGAACTGGTGCAGGGCCTGGGCATACTGCTTGCCTGCCGCCTCGGCGTCGCGCTGCGCCACCAGCACTTTGGCGGCAAAAGTCTCGATGTAAGGGTGGCGGGCGGCATTCTTGCGCAGCCACTCGACCTGTTTGGCCGCCGCCTCCAGGTTGTTGTTGCGCATCAACGCCAGGCCGAGGCCGTACTGTTCTGCCGCCTCGTTGCTGAAACGGCGCTCGCGCAGGCTCTCCTGAAAATAGTTCACCGCTTGAGCCGCGGAGCCATGGGCGGCGCGCAGCTTGGCGCGCACGTACTGGAACTCCTGACTGTCCGGCACCTGCCGGTAGGGCATGCTCTCGACGCGGTTGCGAACATCGGTGATACGTTCCGTCGTCAGCGGGTGGGTACGCAGGAAGGAAGGCGCACTACCGTCGACGAAGCGCGAGCTTTTCAGCATGGTGTTGAAAAAATCCGGCATGCCGCGCGTATCGAAACCGGCGTTGTCGAGGATCTGCAGGCCGACGCGGTCGGCCTCGCGCTCGTGCTCGCGCGTGTAATCGAGCTGCTTTTGCACGGCACCGGCTGAGGCCGCCGTCATCGCGCCGCTACCGAGCTGCGGATTGGATCGCGCCGCCAACAGGGCAAGTCCGAGCGAGGCGATGTTGAGCAGCGTATCCTGCTGCTGTTGCGCCAGCATGCGGGCTAGGTGTCGCTGGACGACGTGGCCGATTTCGTGGCCGACGACGCCGGCCAGTTCCGATTCAGTGTTGGCCGCCAGTATCAGGCCGGTGTGGATGCCGATGACGCCGCCGGGCATGGCGAACGCGTTGATCGTATTGTCCTGCACGACGAAGAAATTGAACTGCTGGCGCTTGTCCGGACCGTTGGCGGCCAGACGGTAGCCCAGGTTCTGGATGTAATCGTTGATCTCGGGATCGCTCACCACCTGGTTGCTGCGCATGACGTCGCGCATGATCTGGTTGGCGATCGCCTGCTCCTGCAATGGCGACAGCACGCGTGCCGAGATGTCGCCGAGGTCGGGCAATTCGTTGGCCGCAACGGCGGGCGCCAGCATCAACCCGAAAAGAATCGCATAAATAATTTTCATCATTGCTATGATATCGGGATTAACTGTTCAGTTCATTCCGAATCCGCATGAAACCACTCACACATTTTGACCGGAACGGCCAAGCCCACATGGTCGATATCGGGGAAAAAACCGAGACCCGCCGCATTGCCACCGCAAGCGGCCACATCCGCATGCAGGCGGAAACCCTGCAGCTGATCCTCAACGGCAACAGCAAAAAAGGCGACGTGCTGGGCATCGCCCGCATCGCCGCCATCCAGGGCTCGAAGCGCACCGCCGACCTGATTCCTCTCTGCCACCCGATCAGCCTGACCAGGGTAGCTGTCGAATTCGATATCGAGCAGGAGAAGAACACCATCCACTGCACCGTCACGGCAGAAACCGTCGGCCGCACCGGCGTCGAGATGGAAGCGCTGACCGCAACCAGCGTCGCCCTGCTCACCATCTACGACATGTGTAAGGCGATCGACCGCGGCATGATCATCGGCGACATCCGCCTCTTGGAAAAACAGGGTGGCAAATCAGGGCACTGGAAAGCGGAAGCCTGAATAACTTCAGTCCAGCAGCCTCAACCCTGCTGACGTCACCGCTGAAAACAGCACCCACAAAACGCCACAAACGACCGCTCAGCGCTGCCAGTATGCGCGCAGCTGGTTCTCTCCGGGGTTGTAATGCAATTCCAGTTCGCCGTGATAGGCATGATGCACCGCCTCGCCGATGCCGCGCGAGGTGGATGTCGGTGGTCGTCACCAGAGTCGCGTCGCCTTGCTGCTCGATCGCCATGATGCGCTTGAGCGGATGCTCAGTGCGTTCGTGTTGCTCGTGGTTGCGGACGACACGCAGGACCTCCTCGCGGTGCGCATCGAAGAACGCCCCTGACAAGCTGACATAGCCCGCCGGATAGCCGTCATTCTGGCGATGACAGACCGGACAGATCTGATGGTGGGCAGCCGCCGGCACCGGCATCCACTGCCAGCGCCCCTTGTGAAAAACCGCATTGCACTGCGGACAAACCGCCGGTTCAGCCAGCTTGCCCTGCATCCGGTAAGCGTCGATCTGCTGTTCGATCAACGGTCGCTCATGGGTCACGCGCTGGAAACCGGGCCCGGGATTACGGGTCGTCATGTTGCACATCCTTTCTGATCGATGAGAAATGTTCTGACGAAGAACGCGCATGCCATGCCGCATTCTTCGCTCGGAACGATCATCCTATCCCCACGCCGACAACAACATCATTCGCGCGAACACGTATGCGGAACCCGCCCGCCATTTAAGCATTCGCCCCTATATGTTCTGACCGGCACGCATGGTAATGTTGCGATTGAGGCTTGCGCCTCCACAAACGCGGCCAAATGCAATGAAAGGGGCGATATGGAAGTTCCGGTCAGCGGCGACAGAACCTGTCTTTATCAGACATCCCAGCTCAATGCCGTGCTGGACAACATGGCCTGGCAGGCGGCTGGCCTGCTCAGTGGCAAGCAGCGCATCCTCATCGTCGGCATATTGCGCCGCGGCGCGCCACTGGCGGAAATGCTGCACGAACGGCTGCGCCGCTTCGACCTGCCGCAAATGTCGCTCATGCATCTGAAAGTGAAGCGCTATGCGGACGACCTGACGCTGTTGCATCCGGAAACCCTGCTGACCGAGAACCCGGAGCAGGCCGGGCTCGATCTGAGCGGCACCACGGTGCTGGTAGTCGACGACGTCATGTACCACGGCCACTCCATGCTGCGTACGGTGGAATACCTGGCGCGCAAACAGGCAGCCGAGATACGTACCGTGGTGCTGGTCGATCGCGGCGCCAACAAGCTGCCGGTGCGCACCGACATCGCTGGCGTGCGGCTGGATGTCGCCCCCAGCGACATCATCGAGTGCAACGTGCCGCCTTACGAAAGCACGTTCAAGATCGATCTGCTGCAACCAAAAATCAACTGAACCTGCACGAACCGGAGAGCGCCATGTTCCGTAACCGTGAAGAAGCCGCCCGCCGCCTGGCGGACAAACTGCAGGCCTGGAAAGGCAAGAATCCGCTGGTGCTCGCCATCCCGCGCGGCGCCGTGCCGATGGCGAAAATCATCGCCGATGCTCTGGGCGGCAGCTACGATGTCGTGCTGGTACGCAAGCTGCGTGCGCCGTTCAACCCGGAACTGGCAATCGGCTCGGTCGACGAAAGCGGCTGGACTTATGTCGCCGACCATGCGGCGGCGGCCGGCGCCGACAAGGCCTATATCGAAGCCGAAAAACAACAGCAACTCACGGTCATCCGTCAACGCCGCGCCCAGTACACGCCGGTCAGGCCGCCCGAAGAGCCGGCCGGCCGCGTCGTCATCGTCGTCGATGACGGGCTTGCCACCGGCGCCACCATGATTTCCGCGCTGCACGGGTTGCGCAACCGGAACCCGGCCCGATTGATCTGCGCGGTGCCGGTCGCGCCGCCAGATACGCTGGACAAGATCGCCGTACTGGCAGATGAAGTGGTCTGCCTGCTGACACCAGCGGATTTCCGCGCAGTCGGTCAGTTCTATGCAGAATTCCCGCAGGTGGAAGATGAAGAAGTGATACGCATCCTGCAGGCCGGCTGACAACTTCAACCGGCCGGCGGCGCTATTCGGCCTGCTACGCTACCAAATACCGATTAGCTCAGATAACAATTAAGCCAGATGACGGCCGAACCAGGCTGCGGCCTGCCGCGCCACCTCCTCCAGCGTTCCCGCCTCCTCGAACAGATGCGTGGCCCCGGGCACGATGACCAGTTCTCTGGGGCAAGTGAGCTGTTCCAGCGCATCCTGATTGAGGTCGATCACCACCTCGTCGCGACCGCCTACCAGCAACAGCACCGGACAACGCACCAGATGCAGCGCATGGGTGCCGGCCAGATCGGGCCGGCCGCCACGGGAAACCACCGCGCCGATTTCATCACCCCTGACTGCCGCTGCCTGCAGGGCCGCTGCCGCACCGGTGCTGGCGCCAAAATAACCGACAGGCAATCCCTGCACCTCGGGCTGCGATTCGATCCAGCCGGTCGCCGCCAGCAAGCGGTCGGTCAACAGGGGGATATCGAAACGGGTCTGGTAATCGGCGTCCTCCTCCGGCGTCAGCAGGTCCATCAGCAAGGTGCCGATGCCGGCATCGCGCAACACCTGTGCCACGTAATTGTTGCGCGGGCTGTGCCGGCTGCTGCCGCTGCCGTGGGCAAACAGCACCAGACCTTGTGCAGATTCGGGCAAGGCCAGCATGCCCTCGATATGGGTCTGGCCGGCCGGTATCCACAGTAGTTTCTCCAGCGCCGCCATCTTGCCGCCCCGCGTCAGGCGAACTCCCGGATGGCGATCGGGATGCGCTTGCGCCCAAAGCCGCCGGCACGCTGGTCAAAACGCCCGGCGATTGCGCCGGCGCAAACCGGGCAATGACCTTGCTCGCTCAACAGATAGCGCTCGATGTTGTACCAATCGCGTTCGATCAGCGGCGTCTGACAACCCGGGCAGAACGTGGTGTCGCCCGCCCGGTTGTGCACGTTGCCGGTGTAGACATAATGCAAACCTTCGCGCAGCGCGATCTCCCGCGCCCGCAACAGCGTCGACAGCGGTGTCGCGGGCACGCCCGGCATCTTGTAATCCGGATGGAAGGCGGAAAAGTGCAGCGGCACGTCCGGCCCCAGCTCATCGCGAATCCAGCGGCACATGGCCGTCAGTTCGGCATCGCTGTCGTTCTCGCCCGGGATCAGCAAGGTCGTGATCTCAAGCCAGACATCGGTCTTATGCTTCAGGTAACGCAAGGTGTCCAGCACCGGCTGCAAGTGCGAGCCGGTCAGCTTGAAATAGAACTCATCGGTGAAGGCCTTGAGGTCGACGTTGGCCGCGTCCATTTTTGCGTAGAAATCGCGGCGGGCGGCATCGTGCATGTAGCCGGCCGTCACCGCCACGGTCTTGATGCCGCGCGCATGGCAGGCATCGGCCACATCCATGGCATATTCGGCAAAGATGACCGGGTCGTTGTAGGTGAACGCCACGCTCTTGCAGCCGGACTCTTGTGCGGCAATAGCGATGGCCTCGGGCGAAGCCTGGTCCATCAGCCGGTCCATATCGCGCGACTTGCTGATATCCCAGTTCTGGCAGAACTTGCAGGCGAGATTGCAGCCGGCGGTACCGAAAGACAGCACCGAGGAGCCCGGATAAAAATGGTTGAGCGGTTTTTTCTCGATCGGGTCTATGCAGAAACCGGACGAGCGGCCGTAGGTAGTCAGCAGCATCTCGTCGCCTTCGCGCATGCGCACAAAACAGGCGCCGCGCTGGCCTTCGTGCAGCTTGCAGTCGCGCGGACAGAGGTCGCACTGCATGCGGCCGTCTTGCAGCATGTGCCAGTAGCGCGCCTTGTATGCGGAATTCTGCGTCATGCCGTGACTCTCCTTTGGTCGACGGCGTCATCCGTACCGGCATCCGCCTCCCTGAACTTCTGCACCGTGTAACGATGGAGCCGGACATCCGCATGCCAGAACGTCGCCGGCAAACCGGCCTTCTGCTTCAGGCGCGCCATGAAATCGCTGACGGCGGGCAGTTGTTCCCACACCTGCGGCAGGAAAGTGCTGCGCTGACTGCCGAACTCGAACACCACGCCATCCTCGCCGACCCGCAACTGCGCCCATGCCTCCTGTTCGTCACGGTATTGCAGCGGCTGCATGGCGGACAGCAGCGAGACCTCGATCCCGGTTGTGGCCAGTTCCTCCGGCTGCAGCGGCGCAAAGCGCGGGTCGCGGAAAGCGGCGGCGTGGGCGTTGGCGCGAATATCCTGCAACAGCGGACGATATGCCTGCAAACTGCCGATGCAACCTCGCAAGCTGCCCTGGCGCGTCAGCGTGACGAAGGTGGCACCCGCCTCATGCAGGCGCGGCAGGCTCAGATCGACTTCCGCTGCCGGCAAGTCCAGCGCCTGCGCGATCTCGCGGCGTGCCAGCGGCACCAGCACGCGCGCCAGCGCCTGCTGCGATTGCGCTTCCTGCGGCCTGTCATGCATGACTGCACCCATCTCAATGCACCTCTGCCGGCGTGAACAGAAAAGCGGCGTAGCCGACTACACGCGCCTTGTCGCCGGCCGTATCGCCGGAATTGCAGAACTGCAGGAGATGCGGCTGCAAGCCGTGCGACCTCGCCGCATGGATCAGGCCGTTGACGCCGGCACCGCCGCAGGCTTGCTGTGGCGTCAGCGTATCCTGCAAGGCCAGCACTTTATCGACGGTAGCCTGATCGACCGCTTGCGCCTGTTCATAAGGCAGGAAATGCGACAGGTCGGAGCTGATGACGATCAGGGTCTCTGCACCGCCCCACACCGCCTCCAGCACCCCTGCCACTTCCGCCGGCGTCGCCCGGCCGACCACCAGCGGCACCAGCTTGAAATCATCCAGCACCGCCTGCAGGAACGGCAACTGCACTTCGAGCGCGTGCTCCTGGGAGTGGGCGGCAGCACTGACGGTCACCTGCGGAAAGCCGCGCAGCCGCGCAACCGCAAGCTGATCGATCTCGACCTTGCCGAGCGGCGTCTCGAACGCACCGGCCTGCGGCAGAGCCAGCCCCTGCAAGGGCACGCGATGCGCCGGCCCGACCAGGACGACCCGGCGGATGCTGTAGCGCAAAGGCAACAGACGGGCATAGGCCCGTGCCGCAGTCTGGCCGGAATAGACATAGCCGGCGTGCGGCACGACGATGGCCTTGGGCGGCGCGAGCGCTACATCGGTGCCGGCGTCCTGCGCTGCGGCGTGCAGCATGGCCTGCACCTGGCCGGCCAGCACGCCGCCCTCGGCCGGGTAGAACATGCCGGCCACGGCTGCCGGTCGTATCGTCTGCATATTTGGTGGCTCCTTGATCTCGTCCAGGTCCATCACGGGCTCCAGCGGACCGCTTGCCCGCTTGAGCTAAATATCTGGTCGATAAGGGAATTTATCAAGAGCCGGACTAAAGAAAAATCCGCGCAAGCCCTTAGATGCGGCTGACGCAAGCTGGCAGCCATCAGGCGGCAGGGATGAGGATTAACGCGGCGACAACTGCACGCTGCAGAGCTGCGCCGGCCACGGAACAGCAGGCGCGCCTGACGCCGGACGAAGTGAGCCTGATGAAAAAATTCCGCTACTGCGGGCAGGCGAACGGCGTCGGGTCGAGGAAGGGCTGCTCGCCGCAGATCAGCGCCGCGACGATCTTCGCGCTGCCCGGTGCCATGGTCAGGCCGTAACGGAAATGACCGGTGTTCAGGTAGAGGTTCTCGATCTGCGGATGGGCGGCGATGGTCGGCAGGTTCTCCGGCGTGCCCGGTCGCAGTCCGCTCCAATGCTTGAGGATGGGCAGATCGGCCAGCTCCGGCAGAATGGCGGCCGCCTTCGCGTGCAACTCCGCGCGGGCCGTTTCCGTCGTACGCGGATCGAACCCGACATCTTCCAGCGTACTGCCGGCCAGCAGCAAGCCATCCTTGCGCGGAATCATGTAGAAACCCTCGCGATAGACCATGTGTTCGAGGTTGCGCTGCGGGCGGTAGAGCAGGATCTGGCCGCGCATGGGCTTGATCTTCAATTTGCTGGCGGTTTCCTTCAGGAGATCGAAACTCCAGGCGCCGGAGGTGACGACGAAGCGGTCGGCGCGCAGTTTCTCGCCCTTGACCGTCTCCCACTCGGTCAGCTTGCCGGCGCCGCTCAGCGGCTTGAGCTCGGTGCCTTCCAGCAGCGTGACATTGTTCTGTTCGAGCCAGGCGCGCATGGCCTGCATGACGTGCGGCGGCCGCGCCTGGCTGACTTCGGGCAGCCACAGGGCCTCGTCGCCGGCCGGCGACTGTACACCGAAAGCCGCCGCCGATGCGGGCTGCGCGACATACTGGTAACGCTGGCACCAGCCGAGCGCTGCCTCGCGGTCGAACGCCGGCAACAGCAACATACCGCTTTGCAGCAGTTCGCAATCGACGCCGGTCTCCTCCAGCAAACGCTGGCAGATGGCCGGATAGAGCCGTGTGCCGGAATGTGTCAGGCGGTTGACGGCGTCGCCGTACAGCCAGGGCAACAGGGGAAAGAGGATGCCGCCGCCGGCCCAGGACGATTCGCCCGAGGTCTGGCTGGCGATGCGGCCCCGCTCGACGATGGTCACGCGGCAACCGCGCTGCGTCAGTTCCATCGCCGTCATGGCGCCGACGATGCCGCCGCCCGCGATCATTACATGCATGCTCATGAAGTGCTGGTCTTTCCCTGAAAACGGCTGCCTGCCGGCAGCATGAATGAATGTATGTGCGTGCCGGCAACCGCCACCGGCCGACCCGCATTTCCCGGCGGACGATGGCTCGATCCGGGTGCTAGGCAAAAATTATGCCGGTTTCAGCAAAAAGCGGATTTATTTGCCTTTTCAAGCTTTATTCGCTTTCGAATCCCTTTTATACTTGGGCCTATGGAGATAAGCCAAAGCCACCAAAATCAGGGCTCCGTCGTCAGCAGCAATTCCAAAAGCGGAAAGTCCCCGCTGGGCCTTGCCAGAGAAGTACTACTGATCGAATCACGCGAACTCGAAAGCATAGCGCACCGTCTGGACCAGCGTTTCGCCGACGCTGTCGACCTCATTTTACAGTGCCGCGGCCGGGTCGTGGTGAGCGGCATGGGCAAATCCGGTCATATCGGCCGCAAGATCGCCTCGACGCTGGCCAGCACCGGCAGCCCGGCATTTTTCGTGCATCCGGGCGAAGCCAGCCACGGCGACCTCGGCATGATCACGGGTGACGACCTGCTGATCGCCTTGTCCAATTCGGGTGAAAGCGACGAGTTGCTGGCCATCTTGCCGGTCATCAAGCGCCTCGGCGCCGCCATCATCGGCATCAGCGGCAACCCGCATTCCACGCTGGCGCGCGAAGCCGACATCCACCTCGATGCCCACGTCAGCCAGGAAGCCTGCCCGCTCGGCCTGGCGCCGACCGCAAGCACGACAGCGATGCTGGCGCTGGGCGATGCGCTGGCGGTCACCGTGCTCGATCTGCGCGGCTTTTCCGCCGAGGATTTCGCCCGCTCGCATCCGGGCGGCAGCCTCGGACGCAAGCTACTGATCCATGTCAGCGATATCATGCGCAAGGATGCCGCCATCCCCAAAGTCGGGCCGGACGCCAGACTGACCGACGGTCTGCTGGAGATGACGCGCAAGGGCCTCGGCATGACGGCTGTCGTCGATAGCGAAGACCGCCCGGTCGGCATCTTCACCGACGGCGACCTGCGCCGCGCGTTCGAGAAAGGCATCCGCATCGACGGCACGCTGATGCGCGAAGTCATGCACACACAACCACACACCATCACGCCAGAGCGGCTGGCGGTGGAAGCGGTGGAAATCATGGAACAAAGGAAAATCAATGGCCTGCTGGTCGTCGATCAGCAGGGATCCCTGGTCGGAGCACTGAACATGCTCGACCTTTTGACAGCAAAGGTTATTTAAGTGAGTGAGTTGAGTCCTGTCGCGGAACGCGCGAAACGTATCAAGGTCATTATTTTCGATGTGGACGGTGTCATGACCGATGGCAGCCTGATGATAGGCGACGACGGCCAGGAATACAAAAGCTTCCATTCCCTCGACGGGTTGGGCATGAAGCTGCTGAAAGCCAGCGGCGTGCAGATGGCCATCATCACCGGCCGCACCTCCAACGTCGTCACCAAGCGCGCCGAGACCACCGGCATCGCCCATTTCTATCAGGGCGTGGAAGACAAACTGGAAGCCTTCGAGGATCTGGTCAGGAAAATGAACGTTTTGCCGGAAGAATGCGCCTTCATGGGCGACGATGTGGTGGATCTGCCGCCGATGCGCCGCGCCGGCCTCGCCATCGCCGTTCCGAGCGCCACGCCGCTGGTCAAGGAATACGCCCATTACACCACGCAGGCCGCGGCCGGCCGCGGTGCGGTGCGCGAAGCCTGCGAACTGCTGATGAAGGCACAGGGCACGTTCGAAGCACAGATGGCGCAATTCCTCCGGTAAGCCGACGGACCGCCGCATGCATGCACGTCCTGCCATATTGCTCCCGCTGGCCCTGCTGGCCATACTGGCCATGCTGACCTTCTGGATCGATTACAGCGTGCAGGCGCCGGAGCCCAAGGTGGACGGCAGCAACCGGCATGATCCGGACTACATCCTGAACAACTTCGTCACCACCCGCACCGATGAGAACGGCGACCTGCGCTACCGCCTGACCGCCGAGGAGATGCGCCACTACCCGGACGACGACACGACGGAACTGGAACTGCCGCACTTCACGCGCTTCGAGGTCGACAAGCCGTTCACGCAGATCGAGGGCAAGAAGGGCTTCGTCTCCAGCGATGCCGAACGGATCGAGTTCGTCGATGACGTCAAGGTGGTGCGCCAGGCCTACAACGGCAAAGGCGAGATGGTGGTAGTGACCGACCGGCTTGATGTGTTCCCGGACGAAGAACGGGCCGTCACCGACCGGCCGGTGGTCATCACGCAGGCGCCGAAGACCGTGATTCACGCCACCGGCATGATCTACGACAAGAAAAAGCAGACCGTGGAGCTGAAGAATCGGGTCAAGGCGCATTACGAGAAACCGAAGATGGACGTTTCCAGCACGCCCAACAACCAGAACCGCCGGCCGGCGGATGCCATGCGACTGGAAACCGGCCTCGACGCAGCCAGCAACCAAACCGAACGCAGAGTGAGGCCGGTCGGTGCCGTACAGCCCGAAATCCAGCTGAACCTGAGCAAAGATATCGATTGATCCGGAGATCCCATGAACAAGCATGACACGCCATTCCGCCGCTGCGGCCAGCTCCTGCTGGCGCTGCTGCTGACGGTGGCCAGTTTCAACAGCCAGGCCGAGCGGGCCGACAAGGACAAGCCGATCGACCTCGAGGCGGACAACGTCGTGGTCAACGACGCCAAGAAAACCAGCACCTACACCGGCAACGTCATCCTGACCCAGGGTACGCTGATGATACGCGGCGACAAGCTGGTGGTGGTCGAGGACATCCACGGCTTCCAGCACAGCACCTCCTACGGCAATCCGACCACCTTCAAGCAGAAGATGGAAGGCAAGAACGAATACATGGAAGGCAGCGCGCAGCGCATCGAATACGACGGCCGCATGGACAAGGTCAAGCTGTTCACCAAGGCATGGGTCAAGCGCGGCGAGGATATCGTGCACGGCGACTACATCATGTACGATGCCACCGCCGAATACGCCGAAGTGATCGGCGGCGGCTCGCAGGCGGCGACGCCGGCGACGCCGACCGGCCGCGTCCGCGCCGTCATCCAGCCGAAGAACAAGCCGGCGCAACCCGCCCCGGCGCCCGCCCCTACACCGGCGCCGGCACGATAAGCGGCGGCTCCCAACCACCTGATGCGGACATAAAGACAGACCATGAGCGAGCTAATCGTCGAGAACCTACGCAAGCAATACAAGGCGCGTACCGTCGTGCAGGACATCTCCCTCGAGATCAAGAGCGGCGAAGTGGTCGGCCTGCTCGGCCCCAACGGCGCCGGCAAGACCACCAGTTTCTACATGATGGTGGGCCTGGTGCCGCTCGACGGCGGCCGCATCCTGCTCGACGGCAAGGACCTCAGCCGCCTGCCCATCCACCTGCGCGCGCGCATGGGACTTTCCTATCTGCCGCAGGAGCCATCGATCTTCCGCAAGATGACGGTGGAAGAGAACATCCGGGCGATTCTCGAATTGGAGAAAAGCAGCGACGAGGAGATCGAAGCCGAACTGGAGTCCTTGCTGCACGAACTGCATATCGTCCACATCCGCGACAGCATGGCGGTCAGCCTCTCCGGCGGTGAAAGACGCCGAGTGGAGATCGCCCGCTGTCTGGCGACGCATCCCAGTTTCGTCCTGCTCGACGAACCGTTCGCCGGCATCGACCCGATCGCCGTGCTCGACATCCAGAAGATCATCGGCATTCTGGCCAAGCGCAATATCGGCGTGCTGATCACCGACCACAACGTACGCGAAACCCTCGGCATCTGCGATCGGGCGTATATTGTCAATGAAGGCCGCATCTTCGCGGCCGGCTTGCCGAGCGAGATCGTGCAGAACGAGAGCGTCAAGGAAGTGTATTTAGGTAAGGATTTCCGCCTCTGAGGCGTTATTTTGAATTGATATGAAACAAGGTTTACAACTCCGCTTCTCACAGAATCTTGCGCTGACGCCGCAACTGCAGCAGTCCATCCGTCTGTTGCAACTGTCGACCCAGGAACTGAACCAGGAACTGGAGACCATCCTGCAGGCCAACCCGCTGCTGGAGCGCGACGAAAAGAATGCCGACGGCAGCGACGCGGTCGACAACTTCATCCCGGCCGGCGGCACGCAGGAGATTGCCAATCCGCAGGAGGCGACGCGCGCGGAAGAAGCGCCGGTGCAGGAAAACTTCAACGACGATTATTTCGAATATGCCGGCAACACGCGCTGGGACGACAGCAACGCCGGCAATGACGACGACGGCGACTATCACTTCCAGGAGGCCGCGCCGGAGACCCTGCACGACCACCTGATGAGCCAGCTCAAGCTGATGCCGTTATCCGAGCGCGACCAGATGCTGGCCATGCTGCTGGTAGACGCCATCAACGACGACGGTTATCTGGAGCAGCCGCTGGAAGAACTGGTGGAACAGATCGACCCGGCGGCCGAGGTCGATCTGCTGGAACTGCAGACCGCGCTCAAGCATATCCAGAACCTCGATCCGGCCGGCGTCGGCGCCCGCAACCTGGCTGAATGTCTGGCACTGCAACTGCGCGCGACGGAGGAATCATCCCCGCTGTTGGACCTGACGTTGACGCTGGTCGAACAACATCTGCCGCTGCTCGCCGCCCGCGACTATGCCAAGCTGCGCAAGCTGCTGCATTGCGACGACGAGACCCTGCGCCAGGCCCAGCACCTGATCACGCAGCTCAACCCGCGGCCGGGCAACGCCTTCAGCAGCATCAGCTCGGACCACTTCATCCAGCACGAGATCATCGTGCGCAAGGTCAAGGGCGTCTGGATCGCCAGCCTCAACGACGAAGTGGTGCCCAAGCTGCGCATCAACCAGATTTACGCCGGCATCCTCAAGCGCAACCGCGACAGCTCCAATCAGTACCTGATGAGCCAGATGCAGGAAGCCAAATGGATGATCAAGAACATCCAGCAGCGCTTCTCCACCATCCTGCGCGTATCGCAGGCCATCGTCGACCGTCAGCGCAATTTCTTCGAGCATGGCGAGGTCGCCATGCGCCCGCTGGTCTTGCGCGAGATCGCCGACGAACTGGAACTGCACGAATCGACCATCTCGCGCGTCACCACGCGCAAGTACATGCTGACGCCGCGCGGTGTCTACGAACTGAAGTATTTCTTCGGCAGCCATGTGGCGACCGAGTCCGGCGGCGCCTGTTCGGCCACGGCCATCCGCGCCCTGATCAAGCAGATGATTGCCGAGGAGGATCCGAAGAAACCCTTGTCGGACAACCAGATCACGGAAGTTCTGAGCAAGCAGGGCATCGTCGTCGCCAGACGCACGATCGCCAAATACCGAGAATCACTGCAGTTACCCGCAGCGAGCCAGCGCAAGGCGCTGTAATTTCAACAACACCATCGATTTTGTAGTCGTAACCAAGGAGAGAGCATCATGAATTTACAAATTACCGGCCATCATCTGGAAGTCACCCCGGCACTGCGCGACTACGTCCAGAGCAAACTGGCGCGCATCAGCAACCACTTCGATCACGTGATCGACGTCAAGGTGACGCTGAGCGTGGAAAAGCTGGTACAGAAAGTCGAAGCTACTCTTCACGTTCCCGGCAACGACCTGCACGTGGAATGCTCGGATGAAAACATGTACAGCGCCATCGACATGCTGACCGACAAGCTGGACCGCCAGGTCCTCAAGCACAAGGAAAAGCGTGGCGACCACCATCAGGCCAACGGTGCGGTCAAGCACCAGGCCACCGAGTAAGCGGGACCGACAGGGCATGGTCAGCGCATCCGCCACCCGTGCAGACCGCGCTGACCTGACCCGACAGGAAAGCTAGACATGCCCGAAATCAGCGTCGAAAAACTCTATCGCGACACGCGCCGCAATCTGAAACTTACCTGGGTCGCCGGCCTCGACGGCGGCGACAACATGCTGAGCAGCGAGACAGTGAGCAAACCCTCGCTGGCGCTGATCGGGCACCTCAATTTCGTCCACCCCAACCGCGTCCAGGTCCTCGGATGCGCGGAGATGGACTACCTGCGCAGCCTTGCCAGCAAAGAGCTGCAACAATCCATCCACAACCTGTTTTCGACCGACCTTGCCGCCGTCGTCGTCGCCAACGGCGAAAAACCGCCGCAGGAACTGATCGACGCCGCCAACCGGATGGACACCCCGTTGTTCACCACGCCGCTGCAAAGCCCGAGCCTGATGGACGTGCTGAGCCACTACCTGTCGCAGGCGGTGGCCGAGACCGTGAGTTTCCACGGCGTCTTCATGGAAGTGCAGGGCTTCGGCGTGCTGATCAAGGGCGACCCCGCCATCGGCAAGAGCGAACTGGCGCTGGAACTGATTTCGCGCGGCCACCGGCTGGTCGCCGACGACATCATCGATTTCTTCAAGGTGGCGCCCGACCGGCTGGAAGGCCGCTGCCCGCGTCTGCTGCAGGATTTTCTCGAGGTGCGCGGCCTCGGCGTGCTCAACATCCGCGAACTGTTCGGCGACAACTCGGTGAAGCCGACCAAGCCGCTAGACCTCATCATCCAGCTCGAACACGCGAGCAAGCTGATGAGCATGGAACTCGACCGCCTGAAGATCACCGCACAGCAGGAGAAGATCCTCGGCGTCAAAATCCCCAAATTCCTCATCCCGGTCGCCGCCGGCCGCAATATCGCCGTGCTGGTCGAAGTCGCGCTGCGCAACCACATGCTGCTCTTGCGCGGCATCAACGGCACCAAGCAGTTCATGCAGCGTCAGGCGCGCGAGATGAAAAAAGCCATGCAGAAGAAGAGCTGAACCATGCAACTGGTCATCGTCACAGGGCTCTCCGGGTCCGGCAAGAGTGTGGTGCTGAAAGCGCTGGAAGACAGCGGCTACTACTGCATCGACAACCTGCCGGCGACACTGCTGGCCAACATCCCGCAGCACCTGCACGGCCAGAGCCGGGTGGCGATCAGCATGGACACCCGCAGCGAAGCGCTGGAAGTGCTGCCGGACGCCATCCAGCATCTGAAGGACCTGGGCCTTGACGTGCAGGTGCTGTACCTCGAATCCAGCGTCGAAACGCTGGTCAAGCGCTTCAGTGAAACGCGCCGGCGCCATCCCTTGAGCGACGAAAACACCACGCTGGCCGAGAGCATCCAGCGCGAGCGCGACATGCTGAGCCAGCTCGCCTATCTCGGCCACCGCGTCGACACCAGCGACCTCAGCGCCAACACGCTGCGCAACTGGGTCAAGGATTTCGTTTCGCACGAGCATCAGGGCATGACCCTGCTGTTCGCCTCCTTCGGCTTCAAGCACGGCATCCCGCTCGATGCCGATTTCGTCTTCGACGTGCGCTTCCTGCCCAACCCGCATTACGACCCGGTGCTACGCCCGCTCACCGGGCATGATCAGGCGGTCAAGACCTTCATGGAGAACCAGCCGGACGCACAAAAGCTGTTCGAGGACATCCGCAATTTCGTCGCGCGCTGGCTGCCGGCCTTCGTCCGCGACAACCGCAGCTACCTGACGGTCGCCATCGGCTGCACCGGCGGCCAGCACCGCTCGGTCTATTTCGTCGAAAAACTCGGGCAGCATTTCCGTAATGAACAGCAGAAAGTACTGGTACGCCATCGCGAGCTGGAGTGACGCGCGTAGCGGACCGCACTGGGGAACAAGGTAAAAACAGCATGATAGGAATACTGATCATTGCCCACGGCACACTCGGTGAAAGCCTGATTCACTGCGCGAGCCATGTCATGGGCACGCGACCGGCCCAGCTCAAGCAGCTCGGCATCGGCAAGGACGACGACCCCTGCGAGCTGCTGCCGCAGGCGCAACAGCTGGTGGAAGAACTGGACCAGGGCGACGGCGTGCTGATATTGTCAGACATCTACGGCGCCACACCGTGCAACATCGTCAACCGCCTGCTGGTCGCGGGCCGGGTCGAGGGCATCGCCGGCGTCAACCTGCCGATGCTGGTGCGCACCCTCACCTACCGCAACAACGACCTGAGAACACTGATCGCAAAAGCACTGAGCGGCGGCCGCGAAGGCGTCATCCATTTCACCGACCTGGACTAATCACCGACCTAACCTGGGGCAAGAAACATGCTGAAAAGAGAGATCGAAATCATCAACAAGCTGGGCATGCATGCCCGCGCCTCGACCAAGCTGACCCAGACCTCCGGCCTCTACAAATCGGAGATCTGGCTGGAACGCAACAACCGGCGCGTCAATGCCAAGAGCATCATGGGCGTCATGATGCTGGCGGCGAGCAAGGGCAGCGTCATCACCATCGAAACCAACGGCCCGGACGAACAGGCCGCGATGGACGCGCTGGTCGACCTCATCAACAGCCGCTTCGGCGAACCGGAATAAGCAGCAGCCAGCCGGACCGCACGCCATGATAACAACAGAAAACAAACCCTTGGCTACACCCATTATGCAGACGCTGCAGACCTCACCCATCGCATGCACGGTCATGAATATGGCAGGTAAATCAATATCGTCATGGCAGTGGAGGGAAATTTCCCAACCTTTGGAGAACAAGGCCACCTCCAATCCAAAGTCGAGACGAAACGCCAACGAGAGAGCGACGCAGACAACAGAGTTGCAGCGCAGGCTAACCTGCACAAGCAGGTTAAGCGTAGCGGCCGAAGCCACAGTGCATGTGGCACGGCAAGGAGCGAGCGAGGCAGGCAACGCAGTATCGACGCAGCAGTGGAGGTGGAAATGAGCTTTGCTTTTTTAAGGGGTTACGCTCCATGAGCTTCACCATGCATGGCGTAGGAGTCTCCGGCGGCGTCGCCATCGGCCGCGCGCATCTGGTCTCGCATGCGCTGCTGGAAGTCGCGCATTACCTGATTCCGGAGGCGCTGGTGCCGCAGGAGATCCAGCGTTTCAAGGACGCCGTCGCCACGGTCAAGACCGATCTTGAGACCATTCGCAGCCAACTGACGCCGAGCGCGCCGGCCGAACTCAGCTCCTTCATCAACACGCACCTGATGATCCTGTCCGACCGCTCGCTGTCGGTGGTGCCGGCCGAGATCATCGCCAACGAGTTCTGCAATGCCGAGTGGGCCTTGAAGCAGCAGATGAATGACCTGGTCGAGCAGTTCGAGAAGATCGACGACGACTATCTGCGCGAACGCAAGCACGACGTCGTGCAGGTGGTCGAGCGCGTGATCAAGGTACTGCTCGGTCATCCGAGCCAGGTGCGGGTGGAGGAGCAGGAGAGCGCCATCATCCTCGTCGCGCACGACCTGTCACCGGCCGATACCATCCAGTTCAAGCACCACAAGTTCGCCGCCTTCATCACCGACGTCGGTGGTGCGACATCGCACACGGCGATTCTGGCGCGCAGCCTCAACATCCCGTCCATCGTCGCTTTGCAGCGGGCGCGCGGCCTGATCCGCGACGGCGAGCTGATCATCGTCGATGGCAACCAGGGTGTGGTCGTCGTCAATCCGGACAAGGACACGCTGGCCGAATACCACCTGCGGCAGGAACAGTTCGAGCTCGAGCAGCAGAAACTCAAGCGCCTGAAATCGACCCGCGCCGTCACACTGGACGGCACGCCGGTCGAACTGCTGGCCAATATCGAAGTGCCGGCCGACGTCACCAAGGCCAAGGCCGCCGGCGCCGCCGGCGTCGGCCTCTACCGCACCGAATTCCTGTTCATGAACCGGCGCGACATGCCGGACGAGGAGGAGCAGTTCGTCGCCTACCGAAAGGTGGCAGAATCGATGAAAGGCATGCCGGTCACCATCCGCACGCTGGATATCGGCGCCGACAAGGAGATGAACCCGGACACGGTGCGCACCTGCACCAACCCTGCGCTCGGCCTGCGCGCCATCCGCCTCTGCCTGGCCGAACCGCTGATCTTCCACACGCAACTGCGTGCGCTGTTACGCGCCTCGCATTACGGCAACATCAAGATCCTGATCCCCATGCTGTCCAACCTGGCCGAACTGCGCCAGAGCATGCAGATGGTGGAGCGCGCCAAACTCAGCCTGCAGAAGGAGCACATCCCGTTCAAGCAGGATATCCAGGTTGGCGGCATGATCGAGATCCCGGCCGCCGCCATCTGCGCCGACGCCTTCGCGCGCGAGCTGGATTTCCTCTCCATCGGCACCAACGACCTCATCCAGTACACGCTGGCCATCGACCGCACCGACGATGCCGTGTCGCACCTCTACAACCCGCTACACCCGGCCGTGCTCAACCTGATCCTGAACACGATCAAGGCCGGTCAGCGCGCCGGCAAGGAAGTCTCGGTCTGCGGCGAAATGGCCGGCGACCCCGCCTTCACCCGCCTGCTGCTCGGCTTCGGCCTGCGCCATTTCTCCATGCATTCGGCGCAGATCCTCGCGGTCAAGAACCAGGTGCTGAAGAGCGATGTGCCGCAGCTGATGCACGCATCGCGCAAGATCCTGGCGACGCAGGAAATCGACAAAATTGAACCATTGCTGCAGAAACTCAATCTTTCATAAGGGGGTATCGCCATGTCCGACATCATTGCACCAGCCAACGCCGACGAAAAAAACATCGCCGTGGTGACGCACATCACCGGCATCTTTTTCAGCATTTTCCCCGGCCTCATCGTCTGGCTCTTGAAAAAGGACGAAAGCCCCTACATATCAGAACAGGCGCGTGAAGCCTTGAATTTCCAGATCACGCTGCTGATCGCCTATCTGATCGCCGGCGTGCTGGTGTTCATCCTGATCGGCTTTCTGCTGATATTCCTGGTCTGGCTCGCCAACATCATCTTCAGCATCCTGGCCGCCGTCGCTGCCAGCAAGGGCGAGAACTACCGTTACCCATTGAGTTTACGTTTGATCAACTAGAGAAATATATGACCGCAGCGAATACAACTTCCCATTCCGCCAACCCCCTGCTCGATTTCAGCGGTCTGCCGCAATTCGACCGCGTGCAACCGCAGCATGTCGTGCCAGCCGTCGAGCAGTTGCTGACGGAAGGCCGCGCGCTGCTGGAAAGACTGGCGACCGACCCCGCTGAGCCACGCTGGGACAACTTCGCCCGCCCGCTGGAGGACATGGAAGAGCGCCTGTCGCGCGCCTGGTCGCAGGTCGGCCACATGAACGCGGTGGTCAACAGCCCGGAACTGCGCGAGGCCTACAACGCCTGCCTGCCGAAACTGACCGATTTCTACTCCGACCTTTCGCAGGACGAACGGCTCTACGCCAAGTTCCGCGCCTTGAGCGCCAGCAAGGAATTCGGGACGCTGAACCGCGCGCAACAGAAGATCGTCGAGAACGAGCTGCGCGATTTCCGCTTGGGCGGCGCCGAGTTGCCGGACGACCAGAAAGCACGCTTCAAGGAGATTCAGGAGGCGCTGTCCAAGCTTGCCGCCAAATTCGAAGAGAACCTGCTCGACACCACCAACGATTTCGCCCACTACGTCGAGGATGCCGCCGAACTCAAGGGCCTGCCGGAAGATGCGTTGCAGGCGGCAGAAGAAGCGGCCAAAGCGGATGACAAGACTGGCTACAAGTTCACGCTGCATTTCCCTTCCTACATGCCGGTGCTGCAATACGCCGACAACCGCGCACTGCGGGAACTGCTCTACCGCGCCTATGCCACCCGCGCCTCCGAGTTCGGCAAGCCGGAATGGGACAACACCGGGCTCATCAAGGAGATCCTGCAGCTGAAGCGCGAAGCCGCGCAGCTACTGGGCTACAGGAACTACGCCGAGATGTCGCTGGCGACCAAGATGGCAGACAGCCCGCAACAGGTGGTCGAATTCCTCGACACGCTGGCCAGGCGCGCCAAGCCGTTCGCCGAACGCGACATGCAGGAACTGACCGACTACGCCAAAAAACTCGGCATCGCCGACATGCAGGCCTGGGATGTGGCCTATGTTTCGGAAAAACTGCGCGAGGAGAAATACGCCTTCTCCGACCAGGAAGTGAAGCAATACTTCCCGGAACAGAAAGTGCTGGCCGGCCTGTTCAAGGTGGTGGAAACCATCTTCGGCGTGCAGGTCAGAAAAGCGCAGGCGCCGGTCTGGCATGAAGATGCTTCGTTCTACGAGATCACTGACAAGGCCGGCCAGCCGGTCGGTCAGTTCTACCTCGACCTCTATGCCCGCAACAACAAGCGCGGCGGCGCCTGGATGGACGAAGCCATCACCCGCCGCCGCATCGGCGACAAGGTGACCCTGCCGGTCGCTTTCCTCACCTGCAACTTCTCGGCTCCTGTCGGCGGCAAGCCCGCGCTGTTCACGCATGATGAAGTGATCACCATGTTCCACGAATTCGGCCACGGCCTGCACCACATGCTGACGCAAGTGGACGACTACAGCGTGTCCGGCATCAAGGGCGTGGAATGGGATGCGGTCGAACTGCCGAGCCAGTTCATGGAGAACTTCTGCTGGGAATGGGACGTGCTGCGCCACATGACCGCCCACGTCGAAACCGGCGAGCATCTGCCGAAAGAATTGTTCGACAAGATGGTGGCGGCCAAGAACTTCCAGGCCGGCATGCAGACCGTGCGCCAGATCGAGTTCTCGCTGTTCGACATGCGTCTGCACGGCGACTTCGATCCGGCAGGCAGCAAGACCCCGCTCGACCTCATCGAGGAAGTACGCGACGAGGTCGCCGTGGTGCGCCCGCCGAAGTGGAACCGCTTCCCCAACAACTTCTCGCACATCTTCGCCGGCGGTTACGCGGCCGGCTATTACAGCTACAAATGGGCGGAAGTGCTGTCGGCCGACGCCTACAGCTTGTTCGAGGAACATGGCGTCCTGTGCGAAGAGACCGGTCGCCGTTTCTGGGCCGAAGTCCTCGCCATGGGCGGCTCGCGTCCTGCGCTGGAATCCTTTGTCGCTTTCCGTGGCCGGGAGCCATCCATCGACGCTCTGCTGCGCCATAACGGCATGACCGCCTAACCCGCTCACGTCTTGACCCGAACGCCCGCCCGCTGCCAGCAGCCGGCGGGCGTTGTCGTTTCTGAGCCTTTCTTACTCCTTACTTCTTAGGCCATCTGGCTGATGGTCTTGCGAAACCTCGCCAGCGAGAAAAAGAACAGCACCGCGCCGATCAAGGCGATGGCGAGGAAGGACGGCCACACCACATCCAGCCCGGCACCGCGGTAAAGAATGGCCTGACTCAGTTCGACGAAATGCGTGGTCGGTGCCAGCAGCATCAGGTCCTGCACGAACTGCGGCATGCTCTCGCGCGGGGTCGTGCCGCCGGACAGCATCTGCAACGGCAGCAGAATCAGGATCATCAGCATGCCGAACTGCGGCATGTTGCGCGCCACGGTGGCGATGAAGATGCCCATCGACGTGGTGGCGAACAGGTGCAGCGCAGCGCCGCCCATGAACAGCAGGATCGAGCCTTCGATCGGCACGCGCAGCGCGCCCTGCACGACGAAGGTGAGCGAGATCCAGGCCGCCAACAACACCACCAGCGCCATCGACCAGACCTTGGCCAGCATGATCTCCAGCGGCGTCAGCGGCATGACCAGCAAGTGCTCGATGGTGCCGTGCTCGCGCTCGCGGATCAGCGCGGCGCCGGTGAGGATGATGGAGATCATCGTGATATTGTTGATCAGTTCCATCATCGAGCCGAACCAGGACTGCGTCAGGCCCGGGTTGAAGCGCATGCGCAGCGCCAGCTCCACCGGCAGCTCGACCTTGCCGCGATGGCGCTGCACGAACTCGTTGACCTCGCCCAGCACGATCTCCTGAATGTACCAGTTGCCGGTGAAAGCCTGGCTCATACGCGTGGCGTCGATGTTGAGCTGGATGGCGGGCGAGCGGCCGGCCAGCACGTCGCGCTGGAAATCCGGCGGGATGTGCAGCGCAAACGTGTAACGCCCGGCGTCCATGCCGGGGTCGATCTCGTTGGCGGCAATCATGGCCGGCCCGCTGAAATAGGGCGGATAGAACGCCGACACGATGCGTGCCGACAAGGGCGAAGCGTCCTCGTCGACGATGGCGATCGGTGCCTTGTGCAGCGATTCCGGCATGGCGGTGGCGGCGGAATAGATCATGACCGTGAAACTGACTCCGATCAGCACCAGCATGACCGGGTCGCGCGCCAGGCTCCACAACTCCTTGATGCCCAGCCGGTAGATGTTGCTCAAGCGCCGCATCGCCTCACCTGCCCTGCTTCTTCAGCGTCAGTATGGTCAGCCCCATCACCACCGGCACCGCCAGCAACAGGGGGATGAAATAAGCATGCAAATCGCCGAGGTCGAGCGCCTTGCCGAATACGCCACGGCTGATGATGAGCATGTAGGTGGTCGGATAGATCTCGCCGATCATGCGGCCTATGCCTTCCAGCGACGACACCGGGTTCATCATGCCGGAGAACTGCACGGCCGGCAGGATGGACACCACCATCGTGAAGAACAGCGCGGCGATCTGGCTGCGCGTGAAGGTCGAAGCGAGAAAGCCGATGCCGGTCGAGATCACGCAGTAGATCAGTGCCGCCAGCGCCAGCGTCAGGAAACTGCCCTTGACCGGCACGTCGAAGGCAGTGATCGCCAACAGCGTCATCAACAGGAAATTCAGCATGGCCAGCGCCACGTAGGGAATCTGCTTGCCGATGATGAATTCGCTGCGCGTCACCGGCGTCACGTAGAGATTGATGATGGAGCCCAGCTCTTTCTCGCGCACCACGGCCAGCGCCGCCAGCATGGCCGGCAACATCAGCAGAAGCAGCGGCATCACCGCCGGCACCATGGCCGGCAGGCTCTTCACGTCCGGGTTGTAGCGGAAGCGATTCTCGATGCTGGCGTTGCCGGCCATGCCGCTGCCGTAACGCTCGCGCGCCTGCTGTTGCAACCAGACCTGATGCATGCCCTGCACATAACCCTGCACCGTCTCCGCCCGCTGCGGCATGGCGCCATCGACCCAGGCGCCGATCTCGACCCGGTTGCCGCGCTGCAGGTCACGCGCGAAGCCGGAAGGAATCTCGAGCGCCAGCGACAGCTCGCCGTTGCGCAATCGCCGGTCGAGATCGGCATCATCAATGATCGGCGGGCGTTCGACGAAATAACCGGAGCCGGAAAGATTGAGCGTGTAATTGCGGCTCAAGCCGGTCTGGTCGCGGTCGAGCACGGCATAGGGCAAGTCCTCGACATCCATGCTGATGCCGAAGCCGATGACGAACATCAGCAGCATGGAACCGACCAGCGCAAGCGCCGCCCGCACCGGGTCGCGCTGCAGTTCCAGCACCTCGCGCCACATGTAGCTGTACATGCGGCTCACACTGAAATAATGCGAGCGTGGCCGTTGGCCACCGGCCTCCACCAGCGCGGGGGCGGGGGCCGAATCCGTGCTCGCCGGCTGCAAGTGCTGCGTGCCGCCGCCAGCCTCCACCAGATAATCGATGAAGGCCTGCTCCAGCGTCTCCGCACCGCGCCCGGCGACGATGTCGGCCGGCGTATCGCTGACCAGCACCTTGCCGGCATGCATCAGCGAGATGCGGTCGCAACGCTCGGCCTCGTTCATGAAATGGGTGGAAATGAAGATGGTCACGCGGTCGCGGCGCGACAGCTCGATCAGCAATTGCCAGAAATTGTCGCGGGCGATCGGGTCCACACCCGAGGTCGGCTCGTCCAGAATCAACAGCTCCGGTTTGTGCACCATGGCCACCGCCAGCGACAGGCGCTGGCGGATGCCGAGCGGCAGGCTGTCCGGCAGCGCATCCAGCTCCTGCTGCAGGCCGAAGCGCTGAACCATCTCAGCCACGCGCGCCGGGATCTCCGCCTCCGGCACGTGGAACAAGCGCGCATGCAGCACCAGATTCTGCTGCACGCTCAACTCGGCATAGAGCGAGAACGATTGCGACATGTAGCCGACGCGCCGCCGGGTGGCGATATCGGTCGATTCCACCTCGCGGCCAAAGAGCCAGGCGCTGCCCTCACTCGCCGGCAAGAGGCCGGTCAGCATCTTCATCGTGGTCGATTTGCCGCAGCCGTTGGAACCGAGAAAGCCGAAGATCTCGCCACGGCGGATGCGGAAACTGACATGATCGACGGCGACGAAATCGCCGAAACGCATGGTCAGGTTCTGCGCCTCGATCGCCACGTCGTGGCGCTCGTCCTGCGACAGCGGCGGGATGCTCACTTCCTGATAACCGCGCTTCTTCTCTTCCGGCAAAAGGGCGATGAACGCCGCGTCCAGCGTGTCGGTCGCCGTGCGCTCCAGCAGCGCCTGCGGTGTGCCGGTGGCGAGCACGCGGCCCTCGTCCATCGCCACCAGCCAGTCGAAACGCTGCGCCTCGTCCATATAGGCGGTGGCGACGATGACACTCATCCCGGGCCGGCTGGCGCGAATCTGGCCTATCAGCTCCCAGAACTGCGCGCGCGCCAGCGGATCGACGCCGGTGGTCGGTTCGTCCAGAATCAGCAGATCGGGGTCGTGGATCAGCGCGCAGCAGAGGCCGAGCTTCTGCTTCATGCCCCCGGACAGCTTGCCAGCCGGCCGCGAGAGGAATTCATGCAGGCCGGTGCTGCGCGTCAGCAAGTCGATGCGGCGACGGCGCTCGGCGGCATCGTGACCGAACAGGCGGCCGAAGAACTGCAGGTTCTCCTCGATGGAAAGCGTGGGATAAAGGTTCTTGCCCAGACCCTGCGGCATGTAGGCGATGGAAGGACAGACCACATCGCGATGTCGCTTGTGCGCCATGTTGCCGCCCAGGACCTCGACCGTGCCCTGCTGGATGATGCGGGCGCCGGCCAGCAGCGCCAACAGGCTCGATTTGCCGACGCCGTCCGGCCCGATCAGACCGACCATGCGTCCGGCCGGAATCTCCAGACTGACGTCCTTCAGGGCCATGGTCTTGCCATAGCGCAGGCTGACCTGCTGCAGGCGGGCGGCCGCTCCGGTCACGTTTCAGCTCACTCCGGCACTTTCACTGCCAGCTCGGCCGGCCATTCCACCTGCGGGTCGATTCTGACCCAGGCCACGCCGGGCAGGCCGGTCTTCACCTGCTTCAGATGCTTTTGCAAGAGCTCGCGGTCGATCTGCGCCTTGACGCGGAACATCAGCTTCTGCCGCTCGCTCTCCGTTTCCACCGTCTTCGGCGTGAACTGCGCAGTGCTGGCAACAAAGGAAATCGAGGCCGGAATCACGTACTGCGGCGCGGCATCGAGCACGATGCGCGCCTCCGCGCCTAGCGCCACGCGGCCGGCCACCGTTTCCGGCAAAAAGAAAGTCATGTAAACATCGGCCAGATCGACCAGACTCAGCAGCTTGCCGCCGGCCGCCAGCACCTCGCCCGGCTGCGCGATGCGGTACTGGATGCGTCCTGCCCGTGGAGAAGTGAGCTGGCTATCGCGGATATCGGCCTCGATGCGGGCGATAGTGGCCTCCGTCGCCGCCACTGCGGAACGCGCACCCACCACCTGCGCCTTGGCCGCGTCGATCGCCGCCTGCGCGGCTGCCACCTGTGCCTTGGCCGCATTGACTGCCGCACGTGCGCTGCTGAAACGCGCACGGTCGTCGTCCAGTTCCTGGACCGGCGCGGCGCCTTCTATCGCCAGTTTCTCGGTGCGTGCCAGCCGCCGCTGCGCGGCATCCAGCTCGCTCTCGCGCTGCAGCACCATGGCCTGCATGGTCAGCTTGTCGCTCTCGCGCAAGGCCACCTGCGCCTCGGCGCTGGTCACGGCGTTGAGCGCCTGCTGATATTGCGCCTCTGCCTCGTCGCGCTGTGCTTCCAGCGTCTCCACCTGCATGGTCGCCAGCACCTGGCCGGCTTCGACGAAATCGCCTTCCCGCACCAGAATCTCGCCGACCCGCGCCGGCAGCTTGGTCGCCACGTCGATCTCGGTCGCCTCGATGCGGCCGTTGCCGCTGGCGAAACCCTCTAGATGATTGTTGTTGGCGTAGTGCTGCCAGCCATAGAAAGCGCTGGCGGCGAGGAGCACCAGCAGGATGATGACAAGGGTTCTTCTGTTCATGACTCGGTTTCCATCAAGGCAAGGGCGTTGTAGCGGGTTCGGATGGCACCGTGCCGCCGCCGAGCGCCGCATAAAGGTTGATCTGGCTGGAAAGCAGCGCGCGGCGGGTCTGCACCAGTTGCTGCTCGGCTGTCAGCAGCTCGCGCTCGGCATCCAGCACCTCGAAATACGAAGTGGCGCCGCTGTCGTAGCGCAGCTTGACCAGACGCGAGCGCTCACTCAGCGCATCCAGCGTCTGCTGCTGGCTCTGCACCTGCCGCTGCAGCCACTGGCGCGCAGCAAGCGCATCGGCCACTTCGCGGAAAGCGGTCTGGATGGTCTTTTCGTAATCGGCCACGGCGAGGTCGCGGCGCACCTCGGCCAGATCGAGATTGGCGCGGTTGCGGCCGGCATCGAAGATCGGCAGGCTGATGCTGGGCGAGAACTTCCAGGCGTGGCTGCCGGCGTCGAACAGACCTTCCAGCTCGCTGCTGGCGCTGCCGTAGGTCGTGGTCAGGCTCACGCGCGGGAAAAAAGCGGCCCGCGCCGCGCCGATGTTGGCGTTGGCGGCTTTCAGACGGTATTCGGCCGCCACGATATCCGGCCGCGCCAGCAAAAGATCGGAGGGCAAACCGGCAGCGAGTGCCGGCAACGCGGTTGTATCGAGCGCATTGGCCGCCGGCGCCAGTTCGAAGACGCTGCCCGCCAGCAGCGTCAGCGCGTTGTACTGCACGGCACGCGCCTGCCGCAACTGGTATTCCAGGCTTTGCGCCTGGGCCAGCAGGGTTTCCACCTGCGTCAGATCGAGTTTGGAGGTGGCGCCGACTTCATAGCGGCGCTGGAAGATGCGCAACGATTCTGCGCGGCTGTCTATGGTCTTGCGCGCGATGACGATGCGCTCGTCCAGCTCGCGCAGCGCCATGTAGCCGTCGGCCACCCGCGCGATCAGCGCGATCTGCAACGCGCGCCGCGCCTCGTCGCTGGCGAGGAAACTCTGCAATGCCGCATCCTTCAGGCTGCGGATGCGCCCCCAGAAATCGATCTCCCAGTTGCTGATGCCAAGCCCGACCAGATAATCCTCTGCGATCAGCGGCCGGCCGGTGAAGCTCAGATCGGCCGGCGTGCGCGAACGGTTGTAGCTGCCGATGGCATCAACCTGCGGATACAAACCGGCGCGCGCTATGCCGTATGCCGCCTGCGCCTCCTCCACCCGCAGCACCGCCGCGCGCAAGTCACGGTTGTGTTCCAGCGCCTGCGCAATCAGCGCCTGCAAATGCGCATCGGCAAAATACTGCTGCCAGCCGAGGGCAGCGGCAGATTCACCGGCCGCATCTTCTGCCAGCGGGAATTGACCGGCCACCGGCGCCGCAGGCTGCTGGTATTCCGGCGCCATGGACTGGCAACCGGCAGCCAGCAGAACCGCTGCGCAGCCCACGATCAGCCGCCTTGCCATGCCGCGCCCCTGTGTATGTGTCGCACTCTGTATCCGTTCGAAAGTCATCCTGCATCATGCTACCGCAAACCCAGCACTGGCAAAAGGGCTGAGGCGCCGAGGCGGCAAATAAAGCGTGCGCACTCCAGCCAACAAGGGCAAGCGCAATGTGCCATGCACAAACGCAAAGCACCGCGCCGGCAGTGATAAACTGACAACCGTCTTAGTCACCCCACACGCACAAACGCCCATGAAACTCGCCACCTGGAACGTCAACTCGCTCAATGTCCGCCTGCCCCACGTGCTGGAATGGATCGCCGCCGAAAAACCCGATGTGCTCTGCCTGCAGGAAACCAAGCAGGAGGATGCAAAATTCCCCTACGACGCATTGAAGGAAGCCGGTTACAACGCCATCCACAGCGGCCAGAAAACCTACAACGGCGTCGCCATCCTCAGCCCGCACGCCATCGAAAACCCGGCCTTCGGCATCCCCGAATTCGCCGACGAACAGAAGCGCGTCATCAGCGCCGACATCAACGGCATCCGCATCGTCTGCGCCTATATCCCCAACGGCCAGAGCCTGGAATCCGAGAAATACCAGTACAAACTGAACTGGCTGCAAGCACTCACTGACCACCTTGCAGCCGAGCTGCAACAGTATCCGCGGCTGGCGTTACTAGGCGATTACAACATCGCGCCGGAAGACCGCGACGTGCACGACCCCAAGGCGTGGGAAGGCCAGGTGCTGGTCAGCGAACCGGAACGCGAGGCTTTCAGGAAACTGCAGGCGCTCGGCCTGCACGACAGCTTCCGCCTGTTCGAGCAGGAAGAAGGCAGCTTCAGCTGGTGGGATTACCGCATGGCCGGCTTCCGCCGCAACCTCGGCCTGCGCATCGACCACATCCTGGTCAGCGATGCATTGAAAGCCAGTTGCCAACGCTGCTGGATCGACAAAGGGCCGAGAAAACTGGAACGGCCGTCAGATCATACGCCGGTCATCCTCGAACTCGCCTGATGTGATGACGGCATGAGCGAATTCATAGAGTACCTCCACGAAGTCTTTGAACTCGCCGGCCCCATCACCATCCGCCGCATGTTCGACGGCCACACCCTCTATCTCGATGGCCTGCCGGTCGGCATCGTCTATGACGATACGCTCTACCTGAAAGCGGACGCCGAAACCCGCCCGGCTTTCGAAGCCCTGCAACTCCCGCAATTTACCTACCGGAAAAAAGACAAGACCATAGCCCTGCCCTACTTTCAGGCACCGGATTTCATACTGGAAGATCGGCAGGAGGCGGCGTTATGGTTGAGAAAAGCGTTTGGGGCGAGTTTGAGAAGCAAACCAAAAAGAGTGCGCTAAAATTTTGAAGAAGTATAAGAAAAACGGTTTACTTGCCATGCCAAAAGATAAGTCGTTTAATCGACACTGGACATAAGGTAATAAATGATCAATCACGATAACTTCATCTCTTTGCTTGAATTCCTTGGTTTTAATAAAACCAAAACAATTTTTAGCAAAACCATTGGCACAACCTCATTAAGCGTCGATATTTCGAAGCAGACTATCAATTACCCAGTGTCTGACGGCTTGATTGTTAATGAACGCCAGACCTGCAACTTTTCAGCAAATGAAAATTTTGTAGTGTTTGAATGTGTTTACCGACTACTAACGAAAGGTTATAAGCCGGAACATATAGAACTGGAACCTAAATGGAAATTAGGGCGTGGCGCTAGTGGCGGTCGGGCCGACATTCTTGTTAAAGACAATTTCGACAAACCGCTATTAATTATCGAGTGCAAAACAGCCGGCGCGGAATTCACAAAAGCATGGAACAAAACCCAACAGGACGGTGATCAGCTATTCAGTTATGCCCAACAGATCAGTGAAACCCAGTTTCTCTGTCTCTATGCCTCAGATTTTGATAATGCAGAGCTGACCTACCAGAGTCACATCATCGCTCACCGCGACAATGATCAGTACCTAGTTGCCAATCCGCATTTCAAAACTTTCCGCAGCGTTACCGACGTTAAGGAGCGCTTCGCGGTCTGGCGCGACACCTACAAGCTCGATTTCACCACCAAGGGGATTTTCGAGGACAACATCCAGCCCTATCAGATCGGCAAGGATAAGTATTCCCTGGCCGACCTGCACGCTATTTCCGCCTCGGATCAGCAGAAGAAGTACCACGAGTTCGCCACCATCCTGCGTCAGCACAATGTTTCGGGCCGGGAAAACGCCTTTGACAAGCTGGTGAACCTCTTCCTCTGCAAGCTGGTGGACGAGATCGAGAACCCCGATGACCTCAAGTTTTACTGGAAAGGGGTCGCCTACGACAGCCATTTTGACCTGATGGATCGCTTGCAACAGCTGTATCAACAAGGCATGGGCAAGTTCCTTGGGGAGGACATTACCTACATCAACCAGAACGACGTCAACAACGCACTGCGTTTCATCCGCCAGAATCCGGACGCCACCCAGCGGGCGGTGTGGAACCTGTTTATCCAGCAGAAATTTTTCACCAACAACGACTTTTCCTTTATCGATGTCCACAATGAACGGCTCTTTTACCAGAACGCTGATGTGCTGCTGAAACTCCTGCAAATGTGGCAGGACATCCGCCTGACCAACCCCGGCGGCCACAACCAGTTTCTCGGTGATATGTTCGAGGGCTTCCTCGATCAGGGCGTCAAGCAGAGCGAGGGGCAATTCTTCACCCCCATGCCCATCTGCCGCTTCATCCTGATGAGCCTGCCGTTGGAAAGCCTGGTGCGCGACAAGCCCACGCCGCCCATGGCCATCGACTACGCCTGCGGCGCGGGCCACTTTCTCACCGAACTGGCCTTGCAGCTTCAGCCCCTGCTCGAACAGCACAAGCCCAAGGCCAATCCGGCCGAATACCACAAATCGATGGTCGGCATTGAAAAGGAGTACCGGCTCTCCAAGGTCGCCAAGGTCTCCGCCTTCATGTACGGCCAGCAGGGCATCCAGGTCTGCTACGGCGACGGTCTGGTGAACAGCCACGAGGCCTTTCCCGACATCCGCGACGGCCATTTCGATCTGCTCGTCGCCAATCCGCCCTACAGCGTGCGCGGCTTTCTCGAAACCCTGCCCGAGGAAGAGCGCAAGGCCTATACGCTCACCGACACCATCAACGACGCCGAGACGGCCAACAGCATCGAAACCTTCTTTATCGAGCGGGCCAAGCAGTTACTGAAAAGCGGCGGCGTGGCCGCCATCATCCTGCCCTCGTCCATCCTCTCCAACGGCGGCTCCACCTACATCCGCGCCCGCGAGATCCTGTTGCAGTATTTCGACATCGTCGCCATCGCCGAATTTGGCAGCGGCACCTTCGGCAAGACCGGCACCAACACCGTCACCCTGTTCCTGCGCCGCAAGCCGACCCAGCCCGACACCGCCGAGCACTACCGCGAACGCGCGGAAGAGTGGTTCAAGGGCTGCACCGCAAGCCCGCGCAAGCAGGTGGTCTACAAGGACGGCCACCTGATCGAGCAGTATTGCGCTCATATCAATGTACCCCTGACCGACTACCAGAGCCTGCTGCGCGGCGAGGCGGAAGGCACTTGGAAGCAGCAGGCGCATTTTCAGCCCTACCACGACAAGTTCGACAAGAGCACCGAACTGGTCAATCTGCGCAAGCAGAAGAAATTCAAGGCCCTGAGCAAGGCCGAACAGACAGCGGAGATCGGCAAGCGCTACTTGGGCTATGTCCAGACCATCGAGCGCGACAAGCTCTACCATTTCTGTCTTGCCTCGGATCAGGCCAACCCGGTGCTGATCATCCGTAGCCCCTCGGGCACCAAGGAGATCAAGCAGTTCCTCGGCTACGACTGGTCCAGCGCCAAGGGCGATGAAGGCATCAAGCTCATCGAGGATGCCAGCGGCAAGCACATCACCACGTTGTACGACGGCCCGGACCACGCTAACCCGATGCGCTTTACCCGTGCCAATCCAGCCAAGCTGAACAGCCATATTGCCGCGAATTTCGTTGGGGCGCTTGGGGCGATTCCGCCTGAATTGAGCGATGTGGCCAATTCGGCACGGCTGGTGGATATGCTGGATTTCTCACGAGTCGCTTTTGAAAAGCAATTTTCACTCAGCCCCAAGAAGACAATCGTTATCAAAAGCAAATGGCCACTGTTCCGGCTTGAGCAACTAGCAGAAATTTCGAGAGGAGCATCACCAAGGCCTATTGATGCATTTTTAACGACAGCACCCAATGGCATTAATTGGATCAAAATTGGGGATGTTAAGGAAGGCGCAAAATACATTGAGAGCACTGCCGAAAAAATCACTCCAGCAGGCGCTCAAAAATCCAAAGAGGTTAAACCGGGAGATTTCATTCTTTCCAATTCCATGAGCGTCGGCCGGCCGTATATTTTGAAAATCGGTGGGTGTGTTCATGACGGCTGGCTCGTGCTTGCTAATATTGATTCAAAAATAAACAAAGATTACCTGTATTACGCGCTTTCAAACGGTCCGGCTCAGCAGCAATTCCATGCAAATGCAGCGGGTGTTGTTGTCAAGAACCTGAATATTGAAAGGGTACGTGGGGTCCTCATACCTGTGCCTGATGCAGAAATTCAAAAATCTATTGTCAAAGAATGCGAGGCGGTTGAGAAGCAGGTCGAAAACGCCAAGTCGACCATTGAAAAATCTCGGATAGCGATTGATGAACTTACCGCAGAAACTACCGATAAATCATCGGCATCGAAAAAACTTGGCTCTGGTGACGTAGCCAAGATCAATCCTTCCAAAACTGAAATTAAAAACGTAGATAACGACACGCTGGTGTCGTTTGTCGAAATGTCCTCAGTTTCTGATGGCGGTTTTATTGCTGGTTCCGTTGACCGTCCATTAGGTGATCTGCGCAAAGGAAGTTACACCTACTTTTCCGAAAACGACATCATCATCGCCAAAATCACCCCCTGTATGGAGAACGGCAAATGTGCCCTAGCGAAAGGGTTGGCCAATGGCCTTGGTATGGGCAGCAGCGAATTTCACGTCATCCGTGCCAATACCGCCAACTTCCTGCCTGAATACTTATTCGCCTTGTTAAATCGCAAATCAGTGCGACTGGCTGCGGAGAAAGTCATGACCGGTGCTAGCGGCCATCGCAGGGTTCCTGCATCTTTCTACGAAAATTTCGCTGTTCCGGTACTTTCATTGAAAGAGCAACAGAAATTCGTCGCCAAGGTCGAGGCCCTGGAAAAACAGATTGCCGATGCTCAGGCCATCATCGATGCCGCCGCTGCCCGCAAAGAGGCGGTGATGAAAAAGTATCTGTGAGGGCGGCATGAACGAGCGACGGAACAACAAAAATAAGCCCACCTGCTGGATCATCGCCGGTCCGAATAATTGGGTTCAGAGTTAAATTAACCTTCCGAAAAATTGTCGCAAACTTCCGCTTATCCCCAAATAATCACTTCCGCCAAAATGTTCATTTGATGTACCTTTAACCATGGACTTCATCGCCACCACCCTGCTGCTGTTCATCGTGCTCGACCCCTTGGGCAATATCCCGATCTACCTCTCGCAGCTGCGGGTGGTGCCGGAGCATCGGCGGCGATTCGTCGCCTTGCGCGAGTTGTGCATTGCCTATCTGTTGCTGCTGTTTTTCTTTTTTGCCGGTTCGGCTTTCATGAAGTTGCTCTCGCTGGATATTGCGGCGGTGAATATCGCCGGTGCAGTGATTCTGTTCCTGATCGCCCTGCGCATGGCCTTGCCGATTCAGGAGGGTGTGACGGACAACGTCGGCACACACGCCGAACCCTTGATCGTGCCGCTGGCGGTGCCCGCGATGGCCGGGCCGGGTGCCTTGAGCGTGGTGTTGCTGCTGCGCGAGGCCAACCCGGATCAGAGCATGACGCTGTTTGCCGCATTGACGGTAGCCTGGCTAATCAGCGCCGTGATTCTCGGCTCCGCCCCGCGCCTGCAGCGCATTCTGCGCGATGAAGGCATCCTGGCGATGGAGCGCCTGATGGGCATGGTGCTGGTGATCATCGCGATCCAGATGTTCCTCGATGCCCTGCGCCTGATCGGCGCGATCGATGCGTGAAAAGAGTATTCCGGTAAACCGGAATGGCACAGCTACCAGTTGTATCCGGCCTTGAAAGTCATTAAGCAATCAAGTCCACGATACGCCGCCCAGAGACCAACGGTATTTGCGAGCGCTACGAATTTGAAACTGCATTCTTGTGGTGTCTATTTTGTCAGATGACACCGACGTGGAGTCTCCAGATTTTATCTGTCTGTGCAGTTTTAACTGGGGAAAATTAAGACTCAACGCATCGAACGATAGACCGCGCGGCGCGTGCGCTTGCTGAGCACGAGTTGCCAGAGCTGACCCTGACGCGAGCGGAAGTAGCCGGCGCAGCACATCAGATAATATTTCCACATGCGATAGAAACGCTGCTCGTACTTGTCCTGCAGTTGAGGCCAAGCGCGGTTGAAGTTGTCCCACCACGCCATCAACGTGCGGTCGTAATCCTGGCCGAAGTTGTGCCAGTCCTCGATGATGAAGCGGCGCTCCAGATTATGTGCGATCTGCGCGGCGGAAGGCACCTTGCCGTTGGGGAAGATGTAGCGGTCGATCCACGGGTCGGTACAGACCGAAGTCCGGTGATGGCCGATGGTGTGCAGCAGGAACAGGCCGTCGTCTTTCAGCAGTTCGAAAGCCTTCTGGAAATACACCGGGTAGTTCTTGGGCCCGACATGCTCGAACATGCCGACCGAGACGATCTTGTCGAAACTGCCTTGCAGCAACCGGTAATCCATCAGCTGGATATCCACCGGCAAGCCGGCACAGCGCGCCTCCGCCAGCTTCTTCTGCTCTTTTGACACCGTGACCCCCAGCACCTCGACACCGTAATTGGCCGCCGCGTGCCGCGCCAACCCGCCCCAGCCGCAACCGATCTCCAGAACGCGTTCGCCCGGTTTCAGTTCCAGCTTGCGGCAGATCATGTCGAGCTTGTCGTGCTGCGCCTGCTCCAGATTGTCGGCTTTCGCCCAAAAAGCGCAGGAGTAGCTCATGCTGGAATCGAGCATGGCTTCGAACACGTCGTTGCCGATGTCGTAATGGCGCTCGCCGACCTGGAAGGCACGGGCGAAGGATTGCAGGTTGAACAGGCGGTGGCGCAGGTTTTCGCCCAGCATGCGCACCCGCGCCCAGCCGATGACTTTCGATTCGACCTCGGCGCTGAGCAGGCGCTCTATGGTTTCATCGAGCCGATCCGAATCCCACAGGCCGTCGACATAGGCGTCACCGAAACCGAGCGAACCCTTGTAAAGGATACGGCGGTAGGCCTCGTGGTCATGCACCCGGATATCCCACGGCTGCGTACCGTTGAACTGCACGCCGGCATGGGCGAATATCTCCGCGACGATCGCCGGTGCATCCGGTGCCGCATTCTGACTGGTCAATCTGCCATCCCCCTTGAACATTCACTGTCCGGCTGCATCAGCCAACTGCAAGTTAACAAAGTTCGGAAGCTTCGCCATCGGTATAATCATGTATCGGCAACCTGCATAGGTTGCAGGGCGATTCATGCATGCCGAGCATTACCCTAAACAAACGGCCGTCACTTTGCAAGCCGGCCCATTTGAACAGCAGTAGGCAAACATAACATGAGCAAATGCGAATTGTGTGACAGCCCGGGGGGCGAGCTGATCTGGCAGGATGCCTTCTGCCGCGTCGTGCGCGTCGAGGATGTCGATTATCCGGGGTTCTGCCGGGTCATCCTCAACCGCCATGTGCGCGAAATGACCGACCTCGACAACCGGGCGCGGGAGCAGCTGATGTCGGTGGTGTTTGCGGTGGAAGAGGCCGTGCGCGAAACGCTGCAGCCGGAAAAGATCAACCTCGCCAGCCTCGGCAACATGACGCCGCACCTTCACTGGCATGTGATTCCGCGCTACCGGCAGGACCGCACATTCCCAAATCCGATCTGGGGCGCGAGCCGTCGCGAAACGGTGGCCGCAGCACTGGATGCCGCGACCGCCCGCAGGCTGAAGTCCGCGATCCAGCACAAGCTGGGCTGAGGCGGCCTAAAACGACTTAAAGCGGATCGACCAGCAGACGCTCGACCACCTTGCCCGCCATGAGATGGCTCTCGATGATCTCGTCGATGTCATCGAGGTCGACGAAGGTATACCAGACCGCCTGCGGGTAAACCACCAGCAGCGGTCCCTCGCCACAGCGGTCGAAACAGCCGGCGCGGTTGATGCGCACCTTGCCCTTGCCGTTCAAACCGAGCTTCTTCACCCGTGCCTTCATGTGGTCGAAAGCGGCTTCGGCGCCGTGGTCGGTACAGCAGGCGGCGCCGTCCTCGCGCCGGTTCAGGCAGAAAAATACGTGATGCTGGAAGTGGTTGGCGGTCATGGGTTCGGTCGGGGTTTGCGGTTGGCTAATCGGCGGACAGGCTGTCCTGCCGGGTAAAGGTCCAGGTACGGGTGATGCTCAGAATGTCGGTATCCTTGCGGATATCTTCGGGGAAAGGTGCATAAGGTGCAGCCAATTCCACGATACGACGGGCGGCATCGTCGAGAATCTTGTGGCCGGAACTCTGGTTGATCTCGATCTTTTCAAGCGTCCCATCGGCCTTGATCGATACGGTCATGCGCAACTGACCGTAGATCTTCTGCTCCTTGGCCGCCTCCGGATAATTGAGGTTGCCGACCCGCTCGACCTTCTGTCGCCAGGCCTCGACATAGGTGGCGAACCGGTATTCCTGCGTACGGGCGCCGATGAACTTGCGCTTCGGCCGCTTCTGATATTCGTCCTGCTGCTTGGCGATCTGCGCTTCCAGTCGCGCCATATCTGCAATCGTGGAAGCCAGCGCCGCCCGATCCAGCGTCTGCGAGACTGCCTCGCGGTTGCGGGGTTTGTCCGGCTGTGGTGCATCCGCCTGCTTGACCGGCTCATTTTGCGTCACCTGCCGCGATTGCGCCTGCGTCATCAATGCCTGCGCCTGCTTTTCCAGTTCGGCCACCCGCTGCAACTGGCGCTCGGCGGCTGCATCCAGTTCTGCCTGCTTCGGCGTCTGCCTGAGTTCTTCGGCCGGCTTGACGCGAGTGTCGACCGGCTTGTCCCTGGGCGCCGGCAACGCGGATTTGGCGCGCCTGTCCTCGTCCGTATTGCCGCCGCGGTCGAGATTGGCCTGCGCCAGCGCATCCGCCTTGTCTGGTGCCGACTGCGTCTTGGCGTTGACCAGGATGATCTCCAGCGCCGGGATATTATCCTTGAAACGTTCCAGGTCCGGTGCCTCGAACTTGATGGCGAGTATCAGGGCTGCGTGCAGGACGGCAGACGCGATCAAGGTCAGCGCTAGCGGGTCCTGCGATTTCAGGGCAGCCAGATTCAAGTTGCCTGGTCCTGTTTCAGCCGGTCGAGCAAGCGCTGATGGATGCCGCCGAAACCGCCGTTGCTCATGACCAGGATGTGGTCACCCGGCCGGGCCGCCTGCGCGATGGCGGCGACCAGCTGCTCCAGGTCATCGAACACGGCGGATTTCTGCATCACCGGCGCCAGCGCTTCCTGCACATCCCAGCCGAGATTGGCCGCGTAGCAGAACACGCGATCCGCCTCAGCCAGACTGTCAGGCAACGCCGCCTTCATGACCCCCAGCTTCATCGTGTTCGAGCGCGGTTCCAGCACGGCGAGAATGCGCGCCTCGCCGACCCGCGCGCGCAGGCCGGCGACTGTGGTGGCGATGGCGGTCGGATGATGGGCGAAATCGTCATACACGGTGATGCCGTTCACCACGCCGCGTATCTCCATGCGACGCCTGACGTTGCGGAATTGCGCAAGCGCCTCGATACCGGTTGCGGCTGCAACGCCGGCGTGCCGGGCAGCGGCCAGTGCCGCCAACGCATTCATGCGGTTATGCTCGCCGAGCAGATCCCAGCTCAACCGACCCAGCACCTGCTGCTGGTGGACGACATCGAAGCTGCCATCGGCGCCAATGTCCTGCGCCTGCCAGCCCGCATCGGCGCCGAAAAGCTCAACCGGCGTCCAGCAGCCGCGTGCCAGCACGCGCTGCAGGCTTTGTTCGCGACCATTGGCGACGATCAGCCCCTGCTGCGGTACGGTACGCACCAGATGGTGAAACTGCGTCTCAATGGCGGCAAGATCGGCGAAGATGTCGGCATGATCGAATTCAAGATTGTTCAGCACGGCCGTACGCGGACGGTAATGCACAAACTTGGAACGCTTGTCGAAAAATGCGGTGTCGTACTCGTCCGCCTCGATGACGAAGAAGGGGGAAACGCTGTTGCCGTCCTGCCTTGGCACACCGGGCAGCCGCGCCGAGACCTCGAAATTCTGCGGCACGCCACCGATCAGGAAACCGGGCGCCAAACCGGCATATTCCAGTATCCAGGCCAGCATCGAGGCCGTGGTGGTCTTGCCGTGCGTGCCGGCGACAGCGAGCACCCACTTGCCTTGCAACACTTCCTCCGCCAGCCATTGCGGGCCGGAGATATAAGGCAGTCCGCGATTCAGTATCTCCTCCATCAGCGGGTTGCCGCGCGAGACGACATTGCCGATGACGTAGATATCGGGATTGAGCGCGGTCTGCGCCGGGTCGAAGCCCTCAATCAACTCGATGCCCTGCGCCTCGAGCTGCGTGCTCATGGGCGGATAGACGTTGGCATCGCAACCGGTGACCTTGTGGCCGGCAGCCTTGGCCAGCACGGCGATGCCACCCATGAACGTACCGCAAATACCGAGAATATGAATGTGCATATTGGAATCAGGCCGCCTGCAAAATTGTCCGTGTTGAATTATATGAGCAAACCACCGCCGCCACATGCGACTAGCCGAGATTGGGCGCCAGCCAGCGTTCCAGGTACTCCAGCGGCAGGCCGCGGCGCTCTGCCATGTCGGCCAGCTGGTCGGCGCCGATCTTGTCGACACTGAAATAGCGCGATGCCGGATGCGCGAGGTAGAAACCGGAAACTGCCGCACCGGGGGTCATGGCGAAGGAATCGGTCAGCGTCATGCCGATCTCCTCGGCCTGCAACATGCGGAACATGTCGGCCTTCACCGTGTGATCCGGACAGGCCGGATAACCGGGTGCGGGGCGGATACCGCGATATTCTTCCTTGATCAGCGCCTGCTTGCTCAACCGTTCGTCCGGCACATATCCCCACAAATCCGTGCGCACGCGCTCGTGCAGATACTCGGCAAACGCCTCGGCCAGCCGGTCCGCCAGCGATTTCAGCATGATGGCATTGTAATCATCGTGCGCATCGAGGAAGCGCTGCTCGTGCTTCTCGATGCCGAGCCCGCCGGTGACGGCGAACAGACCGATATAGTCGGCGATACCGCTATCCTTGGGAGCGATGAAATCGGCCAGACACTGGTTGGGCCGGGCAACACCGTCGATCACCGGCTTCACCGTCTGCTGGCGCATGCCGTACCAGGTGAAGGCCACCTGCGTGCGGCTGTCGTCGGTGTAGATCTCGATATCGTCGTCGTTGACACTGTTGGCCGGCAGCAGCGCCACGACACCGTTGGCCGTGAGCCAGCGGCCCTCGATGACTTTCTTCAGCATGGCTTGCGCCTCGGCGAACACCTTGCGTGCCGCATCGCCCACCACCGCATCGTCGAGGATGGCGGGATAGAAGCCGGCCAGATCCCAGGTCTGGAAGAACGGGCCCCAGTCGATGTACTCGGCCAAGAGGGCGAGATCGATGTTCTTGAAGGTGCGACGGCCGATGAATTTCGGCTTCACCGGCGCATTGTCGCCGCTGAAATCCAGCTTCATCCGGTTGGCGCGCGCTTCTGCCAGCGTCAATAGCGGCACGCCTTTCTTGTTGGCGTGCTGCGTGCGCACGCGCTCGTAGTCGGCGCTCAGTTCGCGCAGGAAATCGTCGCGCTGCTCGGGGCTGAGCAGCGACTGCATGATGGGCACCGAGCGCGAAGCATCCGGCACGTAGATCACCGGCCCTTCGTAGTTCGGCGCGATCTTGACCGCCGTATGAGCGCGCGACGTTGTCGCGCCGCCGATCAGCAATGGCGTCTTCAATCCGCGGAAATGCTCGTCGCGCTGCATCTCGCGCGCGACATGCGCCATCTCTTCCAGTGAAGGCGTGATGAGGCCGGAAAGCCCGATGATGTCGGCGTTCTCGGCCTTGGCCATGGCCAGAATCTCGGAAGCCGGCACCATGACGCCCATGTTCACGACCTCGAAGTTGTTGCACTGCAGCACCACCGAGACGATGTTCTTGCCGATGTCGTGCACGTCGCCCTTGACGGTGGCGATGACCACCTTGCCCTTGGGCCTGGCCTTGAAGCCGGTGCGCTCTTCCTCCAGCCGTTTTTCTTCCTCGATATAGGGAATCAGGTGCGCGACCGCCTGCTTCATGACACGGGCGGATTTCACCACCTGCGGCAGGAACATCTTGCCCTGGCCGAAGAGATCACCGACCACGTTCATGCCGTCCATCAGCGGGCCTTCGATCACGTTGATCGGCCGGCCGCCGGCCGTCATGACCTTCTGCCGCGCCTCCTCGGTATCCTCGATGATGAACTCGGTGATGCCGTGCACCAGCGCATGCTCCAGGCGCTTCTCAACCGGCTGCGGATTTTCCGGCGTGCCGCGCCATTCCTGCGTGCTGGCTTCCTTGCGGTCGCCCGCCTTGAGGGTGCCGGCGAACTCGATCATGCGCTCGGTCGCATCCGGCCGGCGGTTCAACACCACATCCTCGACCCGCTCGCGCAGTTCGGGGTCGAGGTCGTCATAGACGCCGACCATGCCGGCGTTGACGATACCCATGGTCATGCCGGCCTTGATCGCGTGATAGAGGAAGACCGTGTGGATGGCCTCGCGCGCCGGGTCATTGCCGCGGAAGCTGAAGCTGACGTTGGACACGCCGCCGGAGATGCGCGCGTACGGCAGGTTTTGCTTGATCCAGCGCGTGGCGTTGATGAAATCGACGGCGTAGTTGTTGTGCTCTTCGATACCGGTTGCGATGGCGAAGATGTTGGGGTCGAAGATAATGTCTTCCGGCGGAAAATCGAGTTCCCGCACCAGCAAGTCATAAGCGCGCTTGCAGATCTCCGTCTTGCGCTCAAAGGTGTCGGCCTGCCCCTTCTCGTCGAAGGCCATGACGATGACGGCCGCGCCGTAACGGCGGCACAACCTGGCCTGACGCAGGAACTCGGCCTCGCCTTCCTTCATCGAGATGGAGTTGACGATGGACTTACCCTGCACGCACTTGAGGCCGGCCTCGATCACCTCCCACTTGGATGAGTCGATCATGACCGGCACGCGCGCGATGTCCGGCTCGGACGCGACCAGGTTGAGGAAATGCGTCATGGCCTTGACTGCATCGAGCATGCCCTCGTCCATGTTGATGTCGATCACCTGAGCGCCGTTCTCCACCTGCTGGCGGGCGACGCTGAGCGCCTCCTCGTACTGCTCGTTGATGATCAGGCGGGCAAACGCCTTGGAGCCGGTGACGTTGGTACGCTCGCCGACGTTGACGAACAACGATGCATCATCGATGACGAACGGCTCCAGTCCGGATAACCGCGTCGCCCGCGGAATCTCCGGCAGCTTGCGCGGCGGCAGACCCTGCAGTTGCTCGGCGATAGCCCTGATATGCGGCGGTGTCGTGCCGCAGCAGCCGCCGGCGATGTTGACAAAGCCGCTCTCGGCGAATTCCTTCACCAGCGAGGAAGTGACGTCCGGCGTCTCGTCGAAGCCGGTATCGCTCATCGGGTTCGGCAAGCCGGCGTTGGGATAGATGCAAACGAAGGTCTCGGCGATCTTCGACAGCTCCTCGGCATAAGGCCGCATCAGCGCCGCGCCCAGCGCGCAGTTGAGACCGATGGTCAGCGGTTGCGCATGGCGCACAGAATGCCAGAAAGCGGGCACGGTCTGGCCGGACAGGATACGGCCGGAAGCATCGGTGACGGTGCCGGAAATCATGATCGGCCAGCGCCTGCCGCTTTCCTCGAAGAAGGCATCGATTGCAAACAGCGCGGCCTTGCAGTTCAGCGTATCGAACACCGTCTCCACCATGAAGATGTCGGCGCCGCCTTCCGCCAGTCCGCGCGCCTGTTCGAGGTAAGCTGCCACCAACTGGTCGAAGCTGACGTTGCGCGCCGCCGGGTCGTTGACGTCGGGCGAGATGGATGCGGTCTTCGGCGTCGGCCCGAAGGCGCCGGCGACGAAGCGCGGCTTCTCCGGCGTGCTGTACTTGTCGCAGGCCGCGCGTGCCAGCCTGGCCGCCTCGACGTTCATCTCGCGCACGAGGTGCGCCATGTAGTAATCGTCCTGCGCGACCGAGGTGGCACCGAAGGTATTGGTCTCGATGATGTCGGCACCGGCTTCCAGATACTGCTCGTGGATTTCCTGAATGACATGCGGCTGCGTCAGCGACAGCAGTTCGTTGTTGCCCTTGAGGAACAGTTCGCGTTCGCCGGCCGGCGCCTGAAAACCGGCAAAGCGCTCGCCGCGGTAATCCGCCTCGGTCAGCTTGTACTGCTGGATCATGGTGCCCATGGCGCCGTCCAGGATCATGATGCGGCGGGAGAGTATCTCGCGCAGACGCAGTTCGGTTTCGGAGACGGGGAGCTTGGATTGCGGATTCATTCAGGTTTTCTCGACTTGCGGGCAGCTTGCATAAGGGTTGAATTATAAAGCAGAAAGGCCGGCCTTGCCCGTCCGCGGCCTGCCGCCATCCGACGACTCAGGCAACGGAGACGCCAACCAGCGCACCGATCATGTAGGTCAGCGTGCCGGCCGCGGCGCCGATCAGCAACATGCGCAGCCCGCCGTACCACGGACTCTTGCCGCTGAACAGAGACAGCACGGCTCCGACGCTGAACAGGGAAAAGGCGGTCAGCGCGACCGTGATGCGCAAAACATGAGGCCCGTGCATGAACAGGTAAGGCAACAACGGAATGGCGCCGCCCAGCAGAAACGACAGAAATGAGGACAACGCCGCTACCCAGGGATTTCCCAATTCGTCCGGATTGAGCCCAAGTTCCTCGCGGGTCAGTGTCGCGAGGCCCAGTTCGGTATCGACCACCATGCGGCTTGCCAACGCCTTTGCTTCCTCCGCCTGCATGCCGCGCGCCATATAGATCAGCGTCAACTCGTGCGCCTCTTCTTGCGGGTACTGCGCGAGTTCCTCGCGCTCGAGGTCGATCTGGTGCTCGAACATCTCGCGCTGCGTGCGCATCGAAACATATTCGCCGGCCGCCATCGAGAACGCACCGGCCATCAAGCCGGCGACGCCGGTCAGCACGATGACTTCCTGTCCGCTGGCAGCGCCGGCCACGCCCAGTACCAGACAGACGACCGAAACCAGCCCATCGTTGACACCGAACACCGCCGCCCGCAGGCCGCCGCTGTTGCTGACGCCCTGATGACTGGCGCCAACCTCCTCGACGCTCTCCGGCAGCGGATGAAAACCGGAGCGGTGCTTGGCAGAATACACCGAAAGGCCGCGTATCTTGGTCGCGGCCAGTATGGGCTTGATGCGGCAGGGATCGAAAAACCTGAGCAGCAACGCCACGATCCGGACCCGCAGACCGGGCCGGTAAGCCGGCAACCGCAAGCCGGTTTTCTGTGCCTCACGTTCCCACAGGCCGGCCTGCTTGTCCGCCTCGTCTGCCAACTGCGAGAAAAGCACCCGACGGTTGGCCTGGCGCTCCCGACTGGCAATCACCCGGTACAGGTAAGCCGAATGTTTTTCCTCCAGCCAACCGGCAAGACAGGGGGATTTCATGTCACGTTACCGAAACGCCGGTACTGGATCGCCTCGGCGATGTGCGCCGGCTTGATGTCCGTTTCATGCGCCAGATCGGCAATCGAGCGCGCCACCTTGAGAATGCGGTGATAGGCACGCGCCGACAGATTGAGGCGGCTGATGGCCTGCCGCAACAGCGCCTGACCGGTCTCATCCGCCACGCAGAACCGCTCTATCTCCTTGCTGCCGAGCAGGTCGTTGGCCTTGCCCTGACGGGCGATCTGGCGATCGCGCGCCTGCGCCACACGCTGCCGCACCTGCGCACTGGGCTCGCCGGAAGTCCGGGCAAGCAACTCCTCATCCTGCAGTGCCGGCACTTCGATATGCAGGTCGATACGGTCGAGCAGGGGGCCGGAGATTCTGGCGCGATAGCGCGCGACCTGGTCCGGCGTACAGCGGCACTTGTTGTTGTGATGACCGAGATAGCCGCAGGGGCAGGGATTCATGGCGGCGATCAACTGGAAACGCGCCGGGAAATCCGCCTGTCGCGCCGCCCGCGAGATGGTGATGCGGCCGGATTCCAGCGGCTCGCGCAGCACTTCCAGCACCTTGCGGTCGAACTCCGGCAATTCATCGAGAAACAGTACGCCGTGATGCGCCAGCGAAATCTCGCCCGGCCGCGGATTGCCGCCACCACCGACCAGCGCGACGCCGGAAGCGGTATGGTGCGGCGCGCGAAACGGCCGCCGACGCCAGGCCTCGGGGCGGAAACCGCTGTTCAGCGACTGGATCGCCGCCGATTCGAGCGCCTCGCGCTCGCTCATCTCCGGCAGGATGCCGGGAAAGCGTGCGGCCAGCATGGATTTGCCGGTGCCCGGCGGGCCGGACATCAGCACGCTGTGACCGCCGGCGGCGGCGATCTCCAGCGCACGCTTGGGCATGGATTGACCCTTGACCTCGGCAAAATCCGGATAGGTGTCGACCACGGCCTGCGCCAGCGGCGGTTGTCGTTCGAGCGCGGTGTGACCGTTCAGATGCGCGCAGACTTCGAGCAGGGATTTGGCCGGCAGGATCACGGCATCCTGCACCAGCGCCGCCTCCGATGCACTGCTTTGGGGCAGAATGAAGGCCCGCGTGCCGCGTCCGTTCTGCATCAGGCTCGCCGTCATCGCCAGCGCCCCGCGCACCGGGCGCAACTCGCCGGTCAGCGCCAGCTCGCCGGCGATCTCGTATTGCGACAATGACTTGGCCGAAATCTGACCGGAAGCCGCCAGAATGCCGAGTGCGATGGGAAGATCGTAGCGGCCGCTCTCCTTGGGCAGATCGGCCGGCGCCAGATTGACCGTGATGCGACGGGCGGGAAATTCGAACTGTGAGGTCTGCAACGCGGCACGCACGCGATCCTTGCTTTCCTTGACCTCGGCCTCCGGCAGACCGACGATGGTGAAGCTGGGCAGGCCGTTGGCCAGATGCACTTCAACCACCACCTCCGGCGCCTCCATGCCGGCCAGCGCCCTGCTATGAATGACGGCCAGACCCACGTTAGCGCTTACTTGCTGTTCTGCTGCAACAAGGCTTCCAGCTCATCCAGCCTGGTTTCCAGCTGGGCCAGCTTTTCCCGGGTTCTGCGCAGCAGTTCGGTCTGCACGTCGAATTCCTCTCGGTTCACCAGTTCCAATTTGGTGAACGCGCCCTGTAATAGTGCACGCACATTCCTTTCAGCGTCCGCGGCCGGGCCGGAGGCCGCCAGCTCCCTGATTTTTTTGGATAAATCGTCCAGCACTTGCGTCTTGATCATGGTTCTCTCCGTGTTTTGCAGCACATTAAAACAGGATTTTGCTGCGTTGAACAGCCGAGCGCTGAATGTGACATGAAAATTAATCCAACAATAACAATAAGTTGCTGAAAATTAATAATAATCAGAATAAATATAAGCGATTTAACTTGTTGTTTTGGATCGATTCACCCCTTGTGGCACGAGTGTTGCTTTTGTTCCCTTGCTTAATTTGTTTCATCCGTACTTTTTTGTTTTTATCTTTAAATCGAAAGGAAACACCATGCGTAAATCGCTCATGCTTGCAGCCGTCATCGGTACTTTTGCCGCTTCGGGTGCTGCCATTGCTGAAGAAGCCGCCACTCCGGCGGCAGAATCTCCGCACAGCTTCGCCTACAACATCGGCCTCTACAGCCAGTACATCTTCCGCGGCCTGACCCAGACCGGCGAAGAACCTGCCCTGCAAGGCGGCGTCGATTACGCGCACTCCAGCGGTTTCTACGCCGGCGCCTGGGCTTCCAACATCAGCTGGCTGGAAGATGCAGACCTCTATGACAACTCCAGCCTCGAAGTCGATATCTATGGCGGTTACGCCGCCGAGATCGGCGAGACCGGCATCGCCTACAACGTCGGCCTGCTGCAATACCTCTACCCGGGCGACAAGAAGAGCGGCGTCAAGGCAGCTGAAACCACCGAAGTCTACGGCAGTCTGGGCTACGGCTGGGTAACCGGCAAGGTTTCCGTCGTCGTTTCCGATGGCGCTTTCGGTTTCGATGATGCCGACGGCACCACCTACACCGAACTGAACGCCAATGTCCCCTTGCCCTGGTACGGTCTGACCGCCTCCGCCCATATCGGCTATCAGGATTTCACCGGTAGCGGCAACAGCGACTTTGACTACACCGACTGGAAGCTCGGCCTGTCCAAGGGCTGGGACAACGGCGTCAACGTCGGCGGCTTCTACACCGCCACCGACACCAAGGGCAAGACCCGCTGGACCGATGCATCCGGTCAGCACCTGGCCAAGGATCAGTTCGTGTTCTTCGTATCCAAGACCTTCTAAACCAAAACAGCAAGCGGGTGGCGGCGCAGCCGCAGGGCAGGGCAGTCACCCGGCAACACTCACCAGGAGACCAACATGAAATTCGTATCCGCGATCATCAAGCCGTTCAAGCTTGACGAGGTACGTGAAGCCCTCTCCGCCATCGGCGTACAGGGCATCACGGTTACTGAAGTAAAGGGCTTCGGTCGTCAGAAGGGCCATACCGAGCTGTACCGTGGCGCCGAGTATGTCGTCGACTTTTTGCCCAAGGTCAAGCTTGAGGTCGCCATTCCAGACGACATGCTGGACCAGGTCGTCGAAGCCATCGAGAAATCCGCCACCACCGGCAAGATCGGCGACGGCAAGATCTTCATCTTCAATCTCGAGCAAGTCTACCGCATCCGCACCGGCGAAACCGGTCCGGACGCGCTCTAAGGGGATCGCCATGAAAAAGCTTTTATCCATGATTGCTTTGGTGAGCATGCTGGGCTTCAACGGCCTCAGCTTCGCCGAGGAAGCAATGCCGGTTGAAACACCGGCGACTGAAGTTGAAATGATTGTTGAAGAAACGATCGAAACCGTGGCAGAAGACGCAGCAGCCGCGACAGAAGAAGTCGCAGCGGCCGCAGAAGAAGCCACCGAGGAAGCACCGACGCTCGACTCCGGCGATACTGCCTGGATGATCGTCGCCACCATCCTCGTGCTGTTCATGGCCATTCCCGGCCTCGCATTGTTCTACGGCGGCCTGGTACGCGCCAAGAACATGCTGTCCGTGCTGATGCAGGTGTTCGTCACGGTCGCCCTCGTCTCCGTGCTGTGGGTGGTCTATGGCTACAGCCTGACGTTCAGCGACGGCGGTTCGCTCAACAGCTACATCGGTGGTCTGGCAACGGCGTTCCTCGCCGGCGTCACCGCGGATTCAGTGAGCGGCACGATCCCGGAATACGTGTTCATCACCTTCCAGCTGACCTTCGCCTGCCTGACTCCGGCCCTGATCGTCGGCGCCTTTGCCGAGCGCATCAAGTTCTCCGCGCTGCTGGCATTCGTGGCACTGTGGGTCACCTTCGTCTACTTCCCGATTGCCCACATGGTCTGGGGCGGCGGCTTCCTGTTTGAAGACGGCGCGATGGACTTCGCCGGTGGTACCGTGGTCCACATCAACGCCGGTATCGCCGCTCTGGTCGGTGCTATCGTCATCGGCAAGCGCATCGGTTACGGCAAGGAAGCGATGCCTCCGCACAGCATGGTCATGACCATGATCGGCGCCTCCCTGCTGTGGGTGGGCTGGTTCGGCTTCAACGTCGGTAGCGGTCTGGCCGCGAACGGCACCGCAGGCCTGGTCATGATCAACACCCAGGTCGCCACTGCTGCAGCCGTGTTGGGCTGGGTCCTGATCGAATGGCTGACCAAAGGCAAGCCTTCCATGCTGGGTGGTGCTTCCGGTGCCATCGCCGGCCTGGTCGCCATCACCCCGGCTTGTGCCTTCGTCGGTCCTTTCGGCGCCATCGTGCTCGGCTTCGTTGCCAGTATCGTCAGCTTCTGGGCTGTCACCAGCCTGAAGAGCATGCTGGGCTACGATGACTCGCTCGACGTGTTCGGCATCCACGGTATCGCCGGCATCATCGGCGCCATCGGTGTCGGCGTGCTGGCTGCGCCAGGCTTCGGCGGTGTCGGTTTTGCCGAGGGTGTCACCATGGGTAGCCAGCTCTACGTGCAGGTCCTGTCCGTTGTCGTCACCATCGTCTGGTGCGGCGTGGTCAGCTACATCCTGTACAAGATCGTCGACCTGCTGATCGGCCTGCGCGTCACTGAAGAAGCCGAACGCGAAGGTCTGGATACGACAGAGCACGGCGAACGCGCTTACCACTACTAAACCTCGCTGGACATTACGTTCAGATAACGGGCACGCAAGTGCCCGTTTTTTATTGCCTGAGGCGACCACTGAGGCCAGCTTTTGAAGCAGGCTTGCACAATCCTGGTGCAGACAACGTGCCCGGCACCCTCAACAAATCACGCAACCCGCCTGGAAACCCGGCAAACCGCAAGGATATGGATTGGCACGGCTGTTGCTTATCCTATAACAGGCAAATCATATTCAACCGGTTGCCAGACCTGCGAACATGACCTGCTTGATTTCTACCTTATCTCCTCCTCTTTCGGGCGCTTGTCGCCCGTTTTTTTTGCCCGCGCATGGCCGCGGCAATATACGCTAGAATCACTCTATCGATTTTCCCAAGCGACTCACACATGGTCCCTCACCTGACTACCGCACTCAACGGCCCGCTCCTGAACCTCGAAAAACGCATGCTGGAAGCCATGCCCAACATCGAGCACTGGTTCCGCAGCCAGTGGCTGGAGCATGCCTCGCCGTTCTATGCCTCGGTCGACTTGCGCAACGCCGGCTTCAAGCTGGCTCCGGTGGATACCAACCTTTTTCCGGGCGGCTTCAACAACCTCAATCCGGACTTCCTGCCGTTGTGCGTACAGGCGACCATGGCGGCGGTGGAGAAGATTTGCCCGGAAGCGCACCGCCTGCTGCTGATCCCGGAGAACCACACGCGCAACACCTATTACCTGCGCAATGTCGCGGCGCTGCGCACCATCCTGCAACAGGCCGGTTTGGAAGTGCGCATAGGCAGCATCAATCCAGAGATCACGGCGCCGACCGAGTTCGACCTGCAGGACGGCAACGTGCTGCTGCTGGAACCGGTCAAGCGCGTCGGCAACCGGTTGGTGCTGGACGGCTTCGACAGTTGCGCGGTCTTGCTCAACAACGATCTTTCGGGCGGCATCCCCGATATCCTCCAGGGCATCGAACAGAACCTGATCCCACCGCTGCACGCCGGCTGGTCGACACGGCGCAAATCGCAGCATTTCCGCGCCTATAACCGCGTTGCCGGCGAGTTCGCGCAGATGCTGGGAATCGACGAATGGCTGATCAACCCTTATTACGAAACCTGCGGGCAGATCGATTTCCATGCCCGTACCGGCGAGGAATGCCTGGCCGCCAAGGTCGATGCGCTGCTGTTCAAGATCGGCATGAAATACCGCGAATACGGCGTCGAGCAGGAGCCATTCGTCATCGTCAAGGCCGATGCCGGCACCTACGGCATGGGCATCATGACGGTGAAAAGCCCGGAGGACGTGCGCGAGCTCAACCGCAAGCAGCGCAACAAGATGTCGGTGGTCAAGGAAGGCCTGCAGGTGACCGAAGTCATCATCCAGGAAGGCGTCTACACCTTCGAAAGCATCAACGACGCCGTCGCCGAACCGGTGGTGTACATGATGGACCACTTCGTCGTCGGCGGCTTCTACCGCGTGCATACCGGTCGCGGCGTCGACGAGAACCTCAATTCGCCGGGCATGCATTTCGTGCCGCTGGCGTTCGAGTCGCCCTGTTCACTGCCGGATGTCAGCGGCGCGCCGGACGCTGCACCCAACCGCTTCTATGCCTACGGCGTGGTGGCTCGTCTGGCCTTGCTGGCCGCCGCCATCGAACTGGAAGAAAACGACCCGCTGAACGAAGCTTGACCATGCGCCTCGCCTTCATCCTCGACCCGCTCGCCAGCCTCGCCACCTACAAGGACAGCAGCCTCGCCATCATGCGCGCCGCCGCCAAGCGCGGCCACACTCTGTTCGTCGCCGAACAGGGCGGGCTGTTCCTGCGCCAGGATCAGGCGCGATTGAACGTGCATGATTTCCGCTTCATCGAAGGCAACAGCTGGTACGAGATCGGCGAGATGCACGAGACCGCGCCGGAGAGTTACGACGCGGTATTCATGCGCAAGGATCCGCCGTTCGACAACGAATTCCTCTATAGCACCCACCTCTTGGAGATCGCCGCCGACCAGGGCGCGCGCGTATTCAACGACCCGATCTCGCTGCGCGACTGGAACGAGAAACTCGGTGTCGCCCGCTTTCCGCAGTTCGCGCCGGACTTCATCGTCACCCGTGAACGCGGGCTGATACGCGAATTTCTGGCCGAACATGAAGACATCGTCGTCAAGCCGCTGGACGGCATGGGCGGCAGCAGCATCTTCCGCCTGACGCGCCACGATCCAAACATCAGCGTCATCCTCGAAACCATCACCGAACACGGCACGCGCACCATCATGGCGCAGCGCTATCTGCCACAGATCGTCGATGGCGACAAACGCATCATCCTCATCGACGGCAAACCGCTGCCTTATGCGCTGGCCCGCATCCCGCTGGCAGGCGAGACGCGCGGCAACCTGGCCGCCGGCGGCAAAGGTGTGGCGCGACCGCTGACCGGACGCGACCGCGAGATCGCCGAAACCGTCGGCCAGATCATGCAGGAGAACGGCCTGTTTCTGGTCGGACTCGACATCATCGGTGAGCACCTGACCGAGGTCAACGTCACCAGCCCGACCGGCATGGTCGAGATCGCCGCGCAGACCGATTGCGACCCGGCAGAGATATTCATGGATGCGCTGGAACAACGGATTTCTGCCACAGAGCGGGCAGAAACCGAAACTCTGAATACGTGATGCAATGCCTGATTAAATTGCGATCGTTGTGCACTTCCATGCGCTGGAACAACTTCTTTAGCCACAGAGAACACAGAGTGCACCGGGAAAACCCGCGACCATATCTGAGGAACAGACTCTCTCTGTGGTCTCTGTGTACTCTGTGGCTGGCGGTCTTCGCTCTTTCCGGCTGCGGCCGCGAACCGCTCTACCAGTCGCAGAGCTACGTGTTCGGCACGCTGGTCGATATCAGCATCTACGGCGAAGAAGCGTCACGCGCCGCTGATCTCGCCGCCGTCATCCAGCAGGATTTCCAGCGCCTGCACCACAAGCTGCATGCCTGGAACGAGGACAGCGACTTGAGCCGGCTCAACCGCGCCTTTGCCGCCGGCGAGCGCGTCACCATTGACCCGGAGCTCGCGCAATTGATCAAACAGGCCCAGCAGTTATCGGCGCAATCCGACGGCCTGTTCAATCCGGCCATCGGACAATTGATTGGCCACTGGGGATTCCAGCGTGACATGTTCAAGCCGGTCAGCATCGATCGCGACGCCATCGAAAAACTGGTCGCGGCCAACCCGCAGATGAGCGATATCGTGCTGCATGAAAGTGCTTCCGGCATCGAGGCCGAGAGCCGTAACCCTGCGGTCAAACTGGATTTCGGCGGCTATGCCAAGGGTTACGCGCTGGACCGGGCTGCCGTCTATCTGCGTGCGGAAGGCGTGCGCAACGCACTGGTCAACATCGGCGGCAACGTCATCGCGCTGGGCAGTCACGGCGAGCGCAACTGGCGTGTCGGCATCCAGCACCCGCGCAAGCCCGGCGCCATCGCCTCGCTCGATCTGGAAGATGGCTGGGCCATCGGCACCTCCGGCGATTATCAGCGTTATTTCGAACTGGAGGGCCAGCGCTACTGCCATGTGCTCGACCCGCGCAGCGGCTTCCCCGCACATCACACACAGGCCGTCACCGTGCTGCTGCCGCCGGGCGACATGAGCGGCACCCTGTCCGATGTCGTCTCCAAGCCGATATTTATCAGCAATGACGATCAGCGCAACGACATGGCGAAAAAACTCGGTGTCGAACACTATCTGGTGATCGACACCGCCGGCAATGTCGCCGCCAGCACAGCGATGCAACAGCGCCTCAAATGGAAGAACGATGTCGAAGTCCGCACCTTGCCGTAACTGGCTGCACGGACTGAGATGGGGGGATGGCCTGACCGTGGCATTAGGCGCAATTGCGGTCTTCGCTCTTTTCAAAACCCTGTGGTTGGGCGAAGCGGCAAGCAAGGTACAGGTCCGCGCCGGTAGCGATATCTTCACGACCCAGAGCCTGAATCAGCAGCGCACGCTGGAAATCCCGGGGCCGCTGGGCACGACCACCGTCATCATCGACCACGGCCGCGTGCGCGTCGCCAGCGACCCCGGCCCCCGCCAATATTGCGTCAAACAGGGCTGGCTGACGCAGGCCGGCGAAGTCGCCATGTGCCTGCCGAACCAGGTCAGCGTCGAACTGCTGGGCAACAACAAACCGTACGATTCACTGAATTATTAAGATGACCGGAAGCAATCACCACATTTTTACCGCAACCGAAGACGATCACCGCATAGCCAAGCTGGCAGCACTCGCCATCGGCCTGCACCTGATCGAGGCCGTGCTGCCCTCGCCGCTACCGGGCGTCAAACCGGGCATCGCCAATATCGTCACGCTGTACGTGCTGTATCAATACGGCATCGGCACGGCTGCCTGGGTCAGCCTGTTGCGTGTGTTCGCCGGTAGCCTGCTACTCGGGCAGCTGTTCTCGCCCACCTTCCTGCTCAGCTTCGGCGGCGCGCTCGGTAGCCTGGCCGTCCTCGCGCTCGCGATCTATCTGCCGAAAAAATGGTTCGGTCCGGTCAGCCTCAGCATCCTCGCCGCCTTCGCCCATATCAGCGGGCAACTGCTGATCGTCTGGCTCTGGCTCATCCCGCACAGCGGCATCGTCTACCTCACCCCTGTGTTCGCGCTCGCCGCATTGATATTCGGTCTGATCAACGGCCTGGTACTGACCCGGCTGATGAAACAAACCTGACAGGCAGAAAGAAAAAAGGGCGGCAATGCCGCCCTTTGAGGCTCCCACAGGATTACTTGCGAATCAACTCACGCCAGATGGCACGTTTCTTCTGGAAGCCCGTGCCGGAGCCGGTAAATTTGATGCTATCCAGCAACTTTGGATTCGGATCATCGGCAGTCACGACATTGACCTTGGGCTTACCGCCAATCGACACCACGTTGAAACCGACGATAGGCGCATTTACCCGCCAAGATGCCGCCTCGGCATCCGGCACCTTGCGACCGGTGCGATAGTCCAGCGCATTCAGCCAACCGTATCCGGCCGGTTGACAGGCAGAGGCGGTTGGCACCGTGGTGGGTACAAGCAGGGTGCCCAGAACCAGCTCAGACGCCACGTGCTGACGTTCGCCGCTATCCGGGAAATCCACATACCAGCCCAAACCGGTATCCCAATTGACCGCATTTTCATCGCCAGATTGACGTAAATCAGAACCGGAGGTTACTAGCGTCTGTTGAACCAGACTGCTTTTCGGCGCAGCCAGCGTCGTCGTGCTGTCGTCATCCTTGATGGCATACAAGGTCTGCACATCTGTATTGGTCAGGTCGCTGACTTCCAGATATTTGCCCGAGCCGACGAACACCACGCGCTCCTTCTGGATGAGACCCAATTCCGGCGGCACGGTGATCGGCTGCGAGCTGCCCAAATCGGCGAACTTGATGACCGAATTATCGCTGAGATCGAAACGCCAGAGGTTGCCCAGCAAATCGCCGCCGTAGACATAAGTGGCTGTATTGTTGACTTCAGGATCATCTGCCCAAGCCGAGATCTTGGCCAGGCCGCTCGGCACCGTCGTATCCCCTACACCCGTGCTGATCTGGCCGATCTTGGTTCCGGTCACGGCATTGAGAACGAAGAGATAACCCTTGCCATCGCCGGTCGTGAACTGGGCCGGATTGTTGGGCTTGAACTTCACCCCATCGCTGTCATAGAAAGGACTGTTGTCCGGAATATTGTTATATCCCGAAGTCACCAGCACGACCCAGTCGCCGTCCGGATTCTTGGTAACAATAGGCGTACCGTAGGTAAAACCGAGATTCGGTTCATCACTGGCATCGAATTCCCACATCAGCGATGGTGAATTCGGGTTGGTGATATCCAGTGCGTAGTAACCACGCCCGCCACCGTTCAGGCCCGCGACCAATATGGTCTTCCAGACCGCACTGGAACCGCTACAGCCGGACACGCAGATATCCGAGATGGTCGGCGCACCATTGGCATAATAGATATGCTTGCTCGCATAAGCGGTATCCGCCAGTTTCCATAGATTAGGAATGACCATGCTCGGCACATAAGCCCAGCGTTCCTCCAGCGTATCGCCATCAAAGACATGCAGCATGCCGTCATTGGCGCCGACGTAGACCATCCCAGTACCGCTGTATGCACTCTTGAAGCTGGCGTAGCCCGGGTCGCTGTAGCTGAAAGTAGGGGCGCCGGCGAAAGAGGGCGTGGAATCAATAATATCGCCCAAAACCGCCTGCCGCTTGCGGAACAACCTCTTGCCCGGATCGCTGGCAGTCTCCTCGTAACCCTTTTGTCCGCGTATGTAATTGACAAGATTGGCACCGCTGGCCGCTGCCACTTGCTCGGGCGTCAGCGTTTCGACCAGATTGCTCCATTGCGTGAGATTGGCCGACAGGAAACCGCTCTCGAACGTGGTTTTTTGGCCGGCATTCAGGTTATCGTAGCTGAACGGTGCCAGACTGCCGCCGACGTTCATGTAGATGGTGCGGGTGTCATCAAACTCGCCAACCTTGTCCTTCAGGGTACCGTCACAAGATGCCGCTACCGGCACACTGCAAGTCAGTGCCTCGGAATCCCAGGTGCCGCCGGCGCAAGACTCTTCCTCGGGAATATCCGGCGTCACGCAGTTATATCCGCCTGAACCGTCTGCCAGAATGCTCGAAGGCGAGGTACAGGTGCTGGTCGGCAAGACGTCCTCCACGCAACTTAGCGCGGTCGCGCCAAAGGCGCCGGTCGTGGTACCGATGCTGCGTTTCTCCAGATTACCGGTCCAGAGTCCGGTGGTATAGCTCGCCACATAACCGAAGTTGTCGCCAGCCACCGGGTTCAAGGTACTGGTCGCGGCAGCGGCACCGGCGCCCACCTTCACTGCCACGGCAGCCAGGGCATCCCTCAACTGATTGACCAGATCGGTCGGGTTCTTCGCACTGAAATAGGTGCCGTTACCGTTAACCGCGGCATGCCAAAGGTCATCGATCGCGGTCGGGTCGTCATTTTTCGGCAAGGGCCAGTTCTGCGTGCCGTTCTTGATATCGGCATAGGCGTTGTCTTCACCGGTCTTGTAATCGGTGGCATAGGCCAACGTGCCGTCCACCCCCAACCCCAGACTCAAGGTCACCATGCGCTGCACCTTGTTGACGGTAGGTGTCGATTCGCAAACGGATGTGCCCAATGCGCCGCTACAGTTGCTCAAACTTGGGTCGCGCAGGTCGGTGTCGTAGTAATACTTGGCGGCATCCGCCAGCGAATCGGAACTGGAAGTCGGACCTTCATAATACGGCCGCGGTGTGTCGCCGCCGTCCTGATTCGACATGGCGGAGCCATCCAGCTTGTAACCACCGGCACCGTTCCAGAAACCGTCGGTCGTCAGCAGGCTGAAATTCTGCTGGCACTCGTATTGCATGGGGTCGGAGAAAACACCGCTCACATCCTCCTTGTCAGCATAAATGCGTCCAGCACGAGATAGTGCATTGCGCAAGGGCGTGCCTCCGCTGGCAGGTGTAGCAAAAAGTTTGCTATACCAAGCCGCTTTTTGAGCGGTATTGAAGATGCCAAAATCCAGCGATTTGCCTGATGTGGTATTGATGGTCATGAAGCCGACACGGAAATCGTCACCGACATCCTTGAACGCCAGGCTCACGGCGGTCTTCATCATCTGCATGCGGGTGCGGTAATACGCCCACCAGTTGGCGTAGTTGGTCATTTCCTCAGTATAGGTACAGGTACTGCCGGCGCAATCGGTACGGGTAGAAGCCTTGCTGACCGTACCCGGCAATTCGTAGCTATCGTCGGCGGCGATGATGGGCGTGAAATTCAGAACACCCGGCACGTTGCTACCCGCCTTGAACGCCGTAATGGTTCTACTCAACGAACCGCTTGAATAGGTAACGTCCGGCGTTACGGTCATTTCACGCGGCGCATAGATCGTCACGGTAGTACTGGAACGCGTGGCACTGTACCCGGCCACCGTGCAATTACCGACGATAGCCGTCGTACAGGCGTTGATGCGGTCGACGACATACTGCGCAAGATCATCTTCATCATTGTCCGTCGGCGTTGATGTGTACATGATTTGCTGGCCGTCTACGGTAACACCATCGACTCTGGGAGAGCTACTCGCATTCGAAAATTTGATGGTCGCCCTATACTGAGCCGGCATGCGCAGGCTGGTGTATGTCGTTCCACTGGATACTCTCGCCGCCTGGCACATACCGGCATCCGGCACTGCCTTACTCGCCTGGGTACTACTGCGGCACCAGCGTACCGGTGCCGGGTAAGGGTGGGTCGCGGTCGGTGCGGACTGGGCGACGCAAACCTTGAGGTCGCGACGCGTGCAATACTCGCCCGGAGTCACGTGGTAATAACTGGCATCCGATTCCAGGTTGCTGTAAGCGGTACTCAGAAACGGGTTGTTCTTGACCCGGCGCCAATTGGGCTTGCTGTCACTACTGGCCCCGGTCTCGGTAGACACGCCTGTCTGGCTCGGATAGGTCGTCGTGGTCAAGCCGGCAGCTGTAAAATTGACCGGTGGCAAGTAACGGATGGTCGGATTGTAGGCGATAGTGTTATAGCTGGCATTGCGCTCATATATTGAATTGCTGCTATTAGCCCAGTCCGGCATGTAGTCCCAACCCATACTGCCAGAGTCATCCAGAATAAAGAGCAGATTAGGCTCAATGGCGATGGTCGGGCTATTGGATAACGGGATCGTCGCCAGATCGAGGGGTGAGGTCACCGTGGCACTGGCCGTTGGGGCAAGCAGCATGCTGCCCAACAGCATGGTTGCCATCAAGCTGGAGAAACGTCTGAATTTGAGCGGGGCGGGTTGCATGGCCTGACTCCTAATAAGCAAAGGTTTGCGCATAACTGACGGTGTTGCGCGGGCCGGTGACCTTGACGGTCACCCGATAGATTGGGCTCTGTTTTGCATCCAACTGCATGCCGGCCTGGGGCTTGGGCTTGACCTTCTTACTGCCGGTTCCAATTTCAGCCTCGCCCAGCAGGCAAGTGGACTCGTCCGCGTCATAAGGCAGCACAGTATCGGGATCGAAACACATGCGCTGGATGACATACCGTATCTCGTTACCCAGACCATCGTCGGCAATACTCAAGACCCCGCAGTTGTCGACCAGGCGGATGGCATCGACCTCATTCCCATCCGGGTCCTGTTCGCCGGTACATTCAGCCACATAGGTCGCGAAATAGCCTTCAGCAGGAATGTGGTTATTCAGATCGTTCGCGTTACCAGCAAGCTTCCCATCGATCCAGACCAGCGCAGCTTCTGCCCCTCTATCGGAAGTTGTCAGTGCAGTCTGCCGGAAAGACAGGTTGCCGGCGATCATGGTGTTGGTATCCACTGAACGAATCAGCGCCACAGCCGCCAGTGACATTACCAGCAAGGCGATGAGCGCAACGAAGAGCGCAATGCCACGCTGACTGAACGCGGAAACGGAAATCGATTTCATCCTCAAGCGTCTCATAAGGCGTCCTTGATCCAGAGCATGTTGCGCAAGGGCACAATCGTGTCGTATGCGCGGAACCGGTAATACTCCCAGTCGGCGTCCACCGTTGAGAGGTCGATCATCGGTGCGGCACTGTAGCCTTCATCATCCCAGGCGCACGGCCCGTTATTGACGACCCCCTGGAAGGTTTCGCATTCGGTTGTGACGGCTTCCGTTTCGCGTTTGCCATTACGCGCCACGACCGCCACCCGCACGGCGCGGATGCGATTGCGGTTATCCTTGTTCAAGACCAGATTCGCGGCACTCCACTGATCGACCGGATCCACCCATTGCGTCACCTGATTGCTGTCAACGGTGGCGGTGATGCCGTATTGCGCCTGCAGCATGACGATTTCATCGATGAGGGGAGTGCCATTGCGCAGCAACTGATTATCGACGACCTCGTAGCGGCTCTCGACCAGTTCCCTCTCAGCTTCCGGCAGCCATTTACCCATGCAGGTCAACCTCGCCTGTTCGTCCAATGGCGGAGTTCCGGCCACCAATCCTGTACCGTCCAAACCGATATGGAAGGCGTCATCCTCCAGATCGGCGTTACTTTCGACTACCCGGGTCAATGCACAACTCGCATTCATGCTGAGCAAGACGATATCGCCTTCCTTGCAGCCGATATTGCGCGGCACGGCCACGTTGTCGACGTCGGTAGCGTTGGTGACTCTCAGTGCCACTGCGCCGGTAGGCTTGATGCTGGTGCGGGAGATCAGGATATCGCTGCCGTCACCGGCGCCATTCTGGATTTCGATCGGGAAAATGGATTCGATATTGTTGTCGGTGCCCGGATCGTTATCCGGATCATAGGCTGCCGGTAGCGGATCGCATTTGAACAGATTGTTTTCGGTATCTGCCAGAGGAAAAGACAGGCCGAAGCCGGCCGCCTGCATGTCACGCTGAATGTTCATCAGGGCAATGCTGCCATTGGTCTGCGCATCTGCGGTACCGGTCGTTGCCCGCCGCTGCCCCTCGAATGCAGTAAAAGCCTGCATGATGACCAGAGTCGCCAGCAGGCCGACCACCATGCCGACCATCATCTCGACCAGACTCAAACCCGCCTGATGACGAATATCGATAAATTGGCGCATGCTATAAGATCCCTTCCACGCGTGCACTGGTGGTGTAAGTGTGCACATCCTCACCCGGCACTTGCCAGGTCACCGTCACCGTTACAACACCATCCGCCGCAACATCCACGGTACGCTTGCCAGAGGGCAGATAAACCGAGACATCCTCTTCCTCCACCTCATGATCAGCGAGCGCCGTACCGCCCACCCAGATATCACCGAGCTTCTGCTGGGCGACAAAACTGGCTTCCGCGCGATATTTGGCGTCCGAAGTATTTTTCACCATCGCGGCCTGCAATCCGACCAACGCCAGAATCCCCATGGAGAAAATCACGACGGCAATCATGGCCTCGAGCAACACAGCGCCCTGCTGAGCTTTGCTGTTAAGCAATCCGGGCGTAACTTTGCGAAGTGGGTACTGGTTTTTCATTGCCTTCCATCCTTGCCTCAACAGGCGCGAGGATCATCCTCGTCAAGATTGGGATTGCACATACGAATGCTGCCGCCGGCACCCAACAGGATGCGCAGTTCACGGCTGTCAGCGGGCGACATCACGGTCTCGCTCATATCTACGTCCACCTGGGTGAATGGATTGCTGCCCTGATCGATCAGGCCCATGCCGGTAAAGACCACGGACGTGTTGCCGGCCGGCACCACGGTAGCCGTGACATCGGCGGTCGAGCCCTCCGCCGTGGAGCGGGACTGAATCTGCTCCTCGCCCGGGCAATCGTCCGCCACATTGGCAACCTCGCATACCACCCAACCGCTGTCCGCATCATTCAACTGGAATTTCACCTTGGCATTGCGCTTGACCGCTTCTGCACGCGCGACCTGCAAACCGTTCTGTATCGATTCCGCTGCGGTGCGGATACGGGTGTTCTGGATCATCTGCGTAAAACTGGGCACGGCGATTGCCGAGACGATCGCCAGCAGGACGACGACGATCATCATCTCCACCAGGCTGAAGCCGCGTTGTCCGCGCATGATGCCGCCAGCTAGCATGAGCCGCCCTTCTTCATGATCCAGCAGGCGCCACTGCCGCCGGGTACGGTTGAGTTCTTGGCGTTGCTTTCATTGATATCGTAGCTGTATCCAGTCATGCCCTTGGTTCCGACACCGGTCGCAGTGATCGTGTAAGTGTCGTCATTGATGTTGCAGGCGAAGGTGAAGTTATCGGAAACGATCGCCGGATTGCCGCTGCTGGTGAGAGTGCAACTCGCGTCTACATAACCGGCGTAGGTGCGGTTATCCTGATAGTACTGCTCGAGTTTGATGCGGAGATCGGACAATCCGGAAGTTGCCTCTGTGACCTTGCCGCGGGCGACATAATCCTGATAGGCGGGATAAGCGATCGAGGAAATGATGCCGATGACGGCCACCACGATCATCAGTTCAAGCAGGCTGAAGCCTTGTTCCGATTTGTAATGTTTCATTTTTTTACCCCTTTTGCGCTGAATGTATGCTGCTATAAAAATCCGCCGGTTTCCAGCGGTAACTGACAACCGGTTTGGGATGACGGACGAACGGTAAACCCGGTGCGGACTCCTGTCAAAACATCGGTTTATGTTAGTATCCGGCTTTTGAACATCACAACGCCATGAGAACACTCTGCCTCACCCTGCTGCTATGTATGCTGACCGCGGCTTGCGGCACCAAGGGGCCGCTCTACATCCCTGAGCGCCAGTATCCGCAGGACGGCCAGTCCGCCCCGTTGCCGCAGGACCAGGATGAAGAGCTCCAGGATCAGACCCAACCCTAACCCCGCACGCGAAACGACCAGACCCGTGAACTCATTCCATCGAAAGAACGGCACGCTGCATGCCGAAAATGTCGCACTGACCGAGATTGCCAGCGCTTATGGCACCCCCTGCTACGTCTATTCGCGTCAGGCGCTTGAAACCGCATTCGCAGAATTCAAAGCCGGTTTTGCCGGTACTGACCATCTGGTGTGCTTCGCCGTCAAGGCCAACCCCAGCCTGGCCATCCTCAACCTGTTCGCGCGCATGGGCGCCGGTTTCGACATCGTCTCCGGCGGCGAACTGGCCCGCGTGCTGGCAGCGGGCGGCGACCCGGCCAAGGTGGTGTTTTCCGGCGTCGGCAAGACGGCCGACGAGCTGCGCGCAGCACTCAACGCCGGCATCTTCTGCTTCAACGTCGAATCCGCCGCCGAACTGGAGCGCCTTAACCAGATCGCCGGCGAGATGGGCAAGCGTGCGCCGGTTTCGCTGCGTGTCAATCCGAATGTGGATGCCAAGACCCACCCCTACATTTCCACCGGACTCAAGAACAACAAGTTCGGCGTCGCCTACGAGGATGCCTTCAGCCTCTACCAGCGGGCTGCCGCGATGAACAGCATCGACGTGCACGGCGTCGATTGCCATATCGGCTCGCAACTGACCGAACTGTCCCCTTTCCTTGATGCCTTCGACCGCGTCCTGGCTCTGGTCGACCAGCTCGAGGCGGCCGGCATCCATATCCAGCACATCGACGCCGGCGGCGGCATCGGTATCTGCTATCAGGATGAAACGCCGCCGGACTTTGGCGAATATGCCCGGGCCATGCTGCAAAAACTCGGCAACCGCAAGGTCAAGCTGGTGTTCGAGCCGGGCCGTGCTCTGGTCGGCAACGCCGGCCTGCTACTGACCAAAGTGGAATACCTGAAGCACACCGAAGCGAAGAACTTCGCCATCGTCGATGCCGCGATGAACGACCTCATGCGTCCGGCGCTGTACGACGCCTGGCACGACATCCAGCCGGTGACCGCGCGCGAAGGCCAAGCGCATGTCTACGAGATCGTCGGCCCGGTCTGCGAGAGCGGCGACTTCCTCGGCCACGACCGCAAGATCGCCCTGCAGCAGGGCGATCTCCTGGCAATCCTGTCGGCAGGCGCTTACGGCATGAGCATGAGCTCCAACTACAACACGCGCCCGCGTGCCGCCGAGGTCATGGTGGATGGCGACCGGCATCACCTGATCCGTCAGCGCGAAAGCATAGAACAGCTGTTCGCGCTGGAGTCTGTCCTCGAAGGCTAAAGTTCAAGCCACAGGGCGCACAGAGCTCACAGAGAAAACAAAAGCGAAATTAAAAGACTGGAACAATCTAGCAGCAGTGCTTATATCAATTAAAAAGGAGGCCGCGGCCTCCTTTTTAATTGCTTTTTTTACTGCATCAGTCGAACACGACCGTCTTGTTGGCATAGACCAGGATGCGGCTTTCGATATGCCAGCGCACGGCGCGCGACAACACCACACGCTCCAGATCGCGGCCTTTCTGAATCAGGTCGTCGACCTGTTCGCGGTGGGAGATGCGCGTGATGTCCTGTTCGATGATGGGACCCTCGTCCAACACTTCGGTGACGTAATGGCTGGTGGCGCCGATCAGCTTGACGCCACGCTCAAAGGCGCGGTGATAGGGCCGCGCGCCAATGAAAGCCGGCAGGAAGGAGTGGTGGATGTTGATGATGCGCTGCGGATAGCGTCTGACGAAGTCAGGCGACAGTATCTGCATATAGCGCGCCAGCACGATGAGATCGACCTGATGCTGATCGAACAGCGCGAACTGCTGCGCTTCGGCCTGCGGCTTGTTGTCCTTGTTGACCTCGATGTAGTGGAACGGGATGCCGTAGAATTCGGCCAGTTTTTCCGTGTGGCGGTGATTGCTGATGATCAGCGGGATATCGCAGTTCAGCTCGCCGCTCTGATGCCGGTGTAACAGATCAGCCAGGCAATGGTCGTACTGCGATACCATGATGGCGACGCGTGGCCGCTTTTGCGTCGATTTCAGCTGCCAATCCATATCGAAGCGGGCGGCAATCGGCGCGAACGCCTCGGCAAAACCCTCGAGGCTCAAGGTCGAGCCTTCCAGATCCCACTCCACCCGCATCAGAAACAGGTTGTTCTCGCTGTCCTGATGCTGGTCGGCATGCAGAATATTGGCGTCGTGGCGGTAGAGAAAATCGGCGATCGCGGCGACCAGACCTTTCTGGTCCGGACAGGTGATCAGGAGGGTTGCAGTGTTTTTCATGGTTGAACCGTGCTGGATGCCGTCAGATATTCCGGAAATGGGCGATTATCCCAGATAATCCATCACCTTGCGAGTTGCAACAATCGCTGCAGTATCGCAGTTTTGCGTGGCGGGTTCGTGCATGTCCATGCCGGATTGTGGTATCTTCTGACCGTATCCATAGACCGCTGGCGCAATCGCGTCACACGCATTCTCGTGAAAAAACACTGGCATTATTTTCTGATCGTTTTTCTACTGCCCGTCCTTTTGATTCTGTGGTGGTGGGGGCTGTTCTCCTCCGCCAGGATCGAGACCGGCGAGCGCGGCGATTACTATTACGCCTATCTGGATGCCGAAGGTCCCTATTCCAAGCTGACTTCCAAGCAAGAGGAAGTGCTGTTCACACTAAAGCAACAAGGCATCACACCCGGCGCGCAAATCACGCTGATCCTGTCCGACCCCAGAACCACACCCTACAAGGAACTGAAAGCGCGCACCGGGTTCCTCATCGCCAAGGACCAGATGCCGGCGGCGCCGTTGAAGATCGACACCATCCCGCTGCGCAAGGTCGTCATCGCCGAGATCAAGGCGCACCCGCTGTTCGCCTACGGCAAGGCCTATTCGGCCCTGCTCGACTATTCCGAGCAGCACAACACGACGCTGCACCTGCCGACGCTTGAGATCGTCGAGGCCAGCGTGCTGCACGTCGAAATGCCGCTGGAAGATAGCCTTCCCGTGGCGAAAACCGGCTGGAGCAACGGCTCATGAGCCTGCTCGCGCTGCTGGCTGCTCTGCTGCTGAGCTATTACCTGCCGCACCGGTATCTGGATCTGCTGCAGCATATTTTCCAGCCCTACGCACACTGGCTGGAACGCAGCCTCAACGACGGCAAAAAACTGCACGGCCTCATCGCCTGGATGGCCGGCGCCCTGCTGCCCGCCATCGTCATCGCCGTCATCTATGCTGTCCTGCTCTATATCCATTTCCTGCTCGGCCTCTTGTTCAGTGCCGCCGTTCTTTATTTCACACTGCGCTGCAGCCAGTTCGAACGCCGTGCCGAACAGATCGTCGCCGCGTTGCGCGACCAGAACATAGACCTTGCGCGCGAACAATTCTATGACTGGGAAGGCAGCGACGTGGACAACTACAGCCACGCTCAGCTCTGCCGGGTCAGCATCGAAGCCACCCTCAAGCGCTCGCATTACGGTCTGTTCGGGCCCGTGTTCTGGTTCGCCGTGCTGGGTCCGGCCGGTGCCGTGCTGTATCGCCTCGGCTACCTGCTGAAGACAGAGTGGCACCCGCTGGAAGACAACGTGTTCAACCATTTCGCCGAGCAGGTGTTCGCCTGGATGGACTGGCTGCCGGCGCGCATCACGGCTGTCTGCTACGCCATTGTCGGCGACTTCGAGGACGCCATCTACTGCTGGCGCACGCAAGCGGCCATCTGGCCGGACAAGGCACTGGGCATCATCCTCGCTGCCGGCGGCGGCGCACTCGGCGTCAAGCTGGGCGAACCGCTGCCGTTCAAGGGCGTCATCGTCTACCGTCCGGAGCTGGGCCTCGGCGACGAGGCCGACCCAGACGGCCTGCAGAGCGCCATCGGCCTTGTCTGGCGCGTACTGTTCCTGATGGTCGGCTTTCTGCTACTGCTGACTATCGCCCACTGGCTCGGGCATTAAACTCTCTATCGGAATCAAGTCATGGATATCGTACTTGCCAACCCCCGCGGCTTCTGCGCCGGCGTCGACCGCGCCATCATCATCGTCGAGCAGGCACTGGAAAAATTCGGCGCGCCGATCTACGTGCGGCATGAGGTCGTGCACAACAAATTCGTCGTCGACGAGCTGAAAAACAAGGGTGCCATCTTCATCGAGGAGCTGGACGAAGTGCCGGCCGGCAACACCGTCATCTTCAGCGCCCACGGCGTCTCCAAGGATGTGCGCGCCGAGGCCGAGCGGCGTGGCCTGCGCGTGTTCGACGCCACCTGCCCGCTAGTGACCAAGGTGCACATCGAGGTCGAGAAGATGCACAAGGCCGGTCGCGAGATCATCATGATCGGCCACAAGGGGCATCCGGAAGTCGAGGGCACCATGGGGCAGTCCGATAGCGGCATGTATCTGGTGGAAACCCCGGCGGACGTAGAAGCGCTGACGGTCAAGGATCCTGCGAAACTGTCCTACGTGACGCAGACCACGCTGTCGAGGGGCGGTGGCGCCCCCCACCGCGGCCCCCCCGGAAGGAAGATGCCGCGGGGTGGGGGGGCGCCGCGCGCCACCACACGGAACGCCACACACAACACCCACGCTAAGACGCGCTGCGGGACACGGAACCTGCTAAACTGTCCTAGGTGCCGCACCCCACGCTGTCTACCGCCGAGGCCGCCAGCTTCGCCGACGCCCTGAAAAGGAAGTTCCCTCTGATTGAGGGGCCGCGTAGCGACAGCATCTGCTACGCCACGCAGAACCGCCAGGACGCGGTGAAGATCATGGCGAAGGATTGCGATCTGGTCATCGTCGTCGGCTCGCCCAACAGTTCCAACTCCAACCGCCTGCGCGAAGTCGCGCAGAACCAGGGCGTGGAAGCCTACATGGTCGACAATGCCAGCCACCTCAAACCGGAATGGGTCGTCGGCAAACAGCACATCGGCATCTCGGCCGGCGCCTCGGCACCGGAAGTGCTGGTGCAGGAAGTCATCGCCAAACTGCAGGAACTCGGCGCAGCGCAGGTGACCGAATTGCAGGGCGTGGTCGAGAACGTCGTGTTCCAGTTGCCGAAGAACCTGAAATCGGCCTGATCGCGGTACTGAGTTTGCAGGCAATAAAAAAGGCGCCAATGGCGCCTTTTTTATTGCCTGCCGTCCGAATCAAACCTTTTTCCTGCAGCTATCGAGGCTGAACGGCGTTTCGCTGTTGGCAGCCAGCACCAGCAGACCGCCGACAATAGCCAGATATTGCAATGGCGCCGGGGTAAGGCCAGCCAGCATGATGAACAGCGCATAAACTGCCATGACGATGGCCGCGACGCGCGTCTTGTAACCCAGCAGCAGCGCAAGACCGCCCACCACCTGTACCAGAATGATCAGCGGCGCGACGAGGCCCGGCAGACCGTGTGCCGTCAGGCCGTTGTAATATTGCTCATAGCCGACCGGATTGCTCATGAAGGAATTGAGCAGCATGACCACCTGCACCAGAAAAATCTGGGCAAGCAGCACGCGCCCCAACACTGCCAGATATTTATTCATCGATAGACCCTTGCTTGTTTCATCAAAAAGATGCTGCATAATGCACGTAAGTGCTTATGGCTGCAAGCCTGCAGCAGGAGACCCACGGATGCCTGACACCACAACAAATCCCATTCCGAACCGTCTTGCCGCTCTCGCGCTGACATCCTTGCTGATCGCTGCTTGCCTCGCGCTGGCAGCCTGTTCACCGCCCGACTCGACGCCGAAAATCGCCGAAGAAGAGCGCGAAGTGCTGGACAGCGCAAAGCAGGCCGCCGAGGCCATCGAACAAACTGCGGCCGACCGGCAGCAGGATATCGACGCGGCAAACGATTGAAGCTCGCCGTAGCGCCGTCCTTCACCGTTGCGCAGGTTGATTGGTCGCAAGAAAAAGACCGTTTGAGCGTGATACGCAGCGAGGTGTTCATCGCGGAACAGCACGTGCCGCCCTCGCTGGAATGGGACGGTCTGGATGAGTCTGCCACCCACCTGCTGGCGCTCGACGCCGGCGGTCACGCGATCGGCTGCGCCAGAATCCTCAATCACGAATGCATCGGCCGCATGGCTGTGCTGAAGGCATGGCGCGGGCGCGGTGTCGGCAGCGCGCTGCTGAATGCGGCCGTCGATCTTTGCCGCCGCCACGGACACGGCCCGATCCGGCTCTCGGCGCAAGTGCATGCCATTCCGTTCTACGCTGCAGCCGGCTTCGAGGTCTGCAGCGAAGAATACCCGGATGCCGGCATACCGCACCGCGACATGCAACTGTCCTGATACCGACTGAACTCACATCTGCGCCTGCACCCGGACAAGCGTCTAAGCGCTTGATTTTTCGATTCACCAGGGCGCCACGGGCATTTGTTGATTACCGTCCGCTTGGGTAAAATAGCGCCTTTCCCCACTCGTTAATCAAAGGAATTCCATGTCCAAGATCGTTTTCAAGGCTGGTGAAGCCACCGTTTTCTCTGAAGGCAAGGACGTTACCGCCGCCATGCCGGAAATCCTCATCGGCGCCGTCGACGGCCCGGTCGGCACCGCATTCGCCAACATGATGGCGCAAAGCAAGGGCCACACCGCCATGTTCGTCGTCCGCGACATCAACCAGCTGGTCCGCCCGGCCGCCATGATGGTGCCCAAGGTCACCCTGAAGGATTCCATCAACATCGAACTGTTCGGCGGCGTGGTTCAGGCTGCGACGGCAGACGCCATTGTCGACTGCGTGATCGAAGGCATCATCCCCAAGGATCAGGTCAACGACCTCTGCATCGTTTCCCTGGTCTGGATCGATCCGGGCTGTGCCGCGCTGGCGAAGGAAGGCAAGCTGGACAAGGCCGACATGTACAAGAACAACTACGAAGCCACCAAGCTGGCGATCAAGCGCGCGCTGAACGACGAACCGTCGATCGACGAGCTGATCAAGAACCGCCGCACCATCAAGCATTGCATGTGGGACGAAAGCTGGGGCGATATCTAAGCCGACCCGGCAACGAAAAAAGCAGCTTCGGCTGCTTTTTTCATGCCCGTCGTCAGGATGCCGGCAAGCCGCCAACAGCATCCATGCAAAGGCCGATGAAGGCCGCTGTCCGGACCATAGGCATTTGATGGTAATCTTGGCTATAAATGCCTGAACGCCGGTTTGCACACTGTGGGAATCGAACCTATGCAAAACACACCCTTTGAATGGCCTACGCCCCCGTTCTTCGAATTTCTGCCGCTGAGCGACAAGGATAAAGCGGAGACCGAGAAATGCCTGATTTACATGCGCAACGGCGAGAAACTTCTCGGCGAACTGCTCGAATTCCAGCCGGACGCCTCCAGCATCATCTTCCTGTCTTCCCGCGAGGATGCCAAACAGAGCATCGCCTTCGAGGATATCAAAAGCATGCGGCTGGTTCGCTCCATACAGGTGCGCAAGCAGAAGACGCCGCTGGAATCGCGCGCCGAGGAAATCTTCGGCGCGTCGGAACGTCAGCCCTACCACATCGAATTCCACGACAAGGAAGTGCAGGAAGGCGAGACCTTCGGTTTCTACAATACCGTGAACGGCATCTATCTGTTCACGCCGGCAGCGGATGAGCGCATCGTGCGCCATTTCATCCCGCATGCGGCAATCGCGCATGTACAGCTCGGCTTGCGTATCGGCGAGATGCTGATCGACGAACATCTGGCCAGCCCGGAAAAGGTAGACGAAGCGCTGAGCAACCAGCGCGAACTGCGCGGCAAACGCATCGGCGACTATCTGTCGGAACACAAGATCATCTCGCGCGAGCAGCTGAACGAGGCGGTCAAGATGCAGGAAGCGCAACCGGTGCTGAAGCTCGGGGAAGCCTTGCAGCAACTCGGTCTGATCGACCAGTCCCAGCTGGAAAAGGCGCTGCTCGAGCAGAAGCAGAACCGCAGCATGCAGCTCGGGCAGATCCTGCTGAAGATGCAGGTGATCGACGAGCAGACCCTGAAAGGCGCGCTGGCGAAGAAGCTCGGCATCCCCTACGTCAATCTCGATAAATTCAATTTCGATCCCGAGGCGACCGCGCTGGCTGATCGCGGCATGGCGCACCGGCACGGCTTCATGCCGCTCTGCCTGCACGATGGCGCGCTGATCGTCGCGCTGGAGAACCCGCTAGACCGCAAGACGCTCGATTACCTGCGTTTCGCCCTGCAGCGCAAGATCATCCCGGCCATGGCTTCGAGGGAGGATATCGATCGGGCGATTGAGCGGACTTATCGGAGCAAGACCGAGGCGCTGGCCTTCGACATCCAGTTCGCCAAGGACGACCGCAGCGAATACAGCTTCCACCACGACCCGCGCGAAGGCATCGATGCCGGCGAACTGACCGAGAAGCTGTTCGACGAAGGCATCGAGCTGGAGATTCCGGAAAAACCCGTGGCGGAATCGGACAACACGCTGGTACAGCTGGTCAACACCATGATTCTGGACGCGCAGCGCGATGGCGTCTCCGACATCCACATCGAGACCTATTCCGGCAAGCAGAACACCCGCATCCGCTTCCGTAAGGACGGCACGCTGGTGCCTTACCTGGAAATCCCCTCGAGCGCACGCGACGCCATGATTTCGCGCATCAAGATCATGGCGCAGCTCGATATCGCCGAGCGGCGCAAGCCGCAGGACGGCAAGATCAATTTCCAGCTGTTCGAGCCGGCCAAGATCGAACTGCGGGTCGCCACCATCCCCACCAGCAACAGCATGGAAGACATCGTCATGCGCCTGCTGGCCTCCAGTAAACCGCTTTCGATGGAAAAGCTGGGGCTCGCCAGCAACACGCTGCATGAACTACAGAAAGTCATGCAGCGCCCCTACGGCCTGATTCTGGTCGTCGGCCCCACCGGCTCCGGCAAGACGACGACACTGCATTCGCTGCTCGGCTACATCAATTCGCCCGGCCGCAAGATCTGGACGGCGGAAGACCCGGTCGAAATCACCCAGCCCGGGCTGCGTCAGGTACAGGTCAACGCCAAGATCGGCTGGACTTTCGCCGCGGCGATGCGCAGCTTTCTGCGCGCCGACCCGGACGTCATCATGGTCGGCGAGATGCGCGATCAGGAAACCACGCGCATCGCCATCGAGGCCTCTCTGACCGGCCATCTGGTGTTGTCCACGCTGCATACCAACAGCGCAGCCGAAAGCATCGTCCGCCTGCTGGACATGGGCATGGACCCGTTCAATTTTGCCGACGCGCTGCAGGCCATCCTCGCGCAGCGGCTGGCAAAGGCGTTGTGTCCCGATTGCAGGGAAGCCTATGTGCCGGAAGCCGACGAGATGCAGGCGCTGGTCGAGGAATACGTCAGCGGCAGTCAGCTGGATGCCGAAGCCGTCCTGCAGGACTGGCGCTTCCGCTTTGCCTCCGGCGACCAGTTCCGGCTCCATCGCGCTCGCGGCTGCAAGGCCTGCGGCGACTCCGGCTACCGCGGCCGCATCGGCCTGCATGAACTGCTGCTGGTGACGCCGACCATCAAGCACCTGATCCAGACCCGCGCACCGGTCAGCGATATCCTCAACGCGGCGCAGGCGTTCGGCATGCGCACCATCAAACAGGACGGTATCGTCAAGGTCCTGGAAGGTGCGACCGACATCGGTCAGGTACGGGCCGTGTCGATCTAAGTCCTCCGCATGGCTGGAGCCATCGACCCGGCAACGCGCGCGAGCCGATAGAGAGCGGCATGGCAGACCCGACGAAGGCATATCACAGACAGAAATAGATGGACCTGTTCGAACCACCGGCAGAAAAAGCCAAACACCAGATCGGTTCTGCCGCATGGCTGTTGCGCGGCTTCGCCTTCGAATACGAGCAGCTCCTGATGGCAGCGCTGCGAGAAATCTTCATTACCGCACCACCGCGTGAGATGGTGACGCCCGGCGGTCGGCCGATGTCGGTGCTGACGAGTTGCTGCGGCCGGCTGGGCTGGATATCGGATAAAAAAGGTTACCGCTACGAAACCAGGGATCCGGTCAGCGGCCAGCCGTGGTCGGCGATGCCCGAAGTGTTTGCAGCACTGGCGCGTGATGCTGCCGGCACGGCAGGCTTCGATGAGTTCGAACCTGACGCCTGCCTGATCAACCAGTACCGCGCCGGCGCCAAGATGGGCCTGCATCAGGACAAGGGCGAGCGCGATTTCAGCCAGCCGATCGTCTCGGTCTCGCTCGGCCTGCCGGCCACCTTTTTGTTCGGCGGCCTGCAGCGCAGCGACAAGGCGCTACGCATGGAATTGCGGCATGGCGACGTAGTGGTGTGGGGTGGAGTCGATCGACTGCGCTTTCACGGCGTACTGCCACTGACGGCTGGTCACCATCCGCTGACGGGCGACTGCCGCATCAACCTGACCTTGCGCAAGGCCGGCTGATCACTCGTACACTCGTTCGCACATTGACTCGATTATGGCAACTGCCGCAACAGCTTGCGCACGGGCGTCGGCAGTGCGGCGCCGATCGCGTCCTCGCGATTCAACATGATGCTGGCATCCTGCTGCAACAACGGCAGCCTGCCGGTGACCCGCAAGGGTTGCGGCGTGATGTGCAGGCGGAAGTGCGTGAACGTGTGGCTCAAGAGCGGCAACGCCGGCAACACTACAGTCTCTATGCCGTAACGTTCGCGTGCGGTAGCCTGCGCATCGCTGCCGGCGTCGATTTCCGGCAGGCTCCAGAGTCCGCCCCAGATACCGCTGGGCGGCCTTTTCTCCAGCAGTATCTCATCGCCCTGCAGCAACAGCAGCATGGTCACGCTTTTTTCCGGCAAGGCCTTGCGCGGCCTGGCCGCCGGCAACACTGAAACCTTGCCCTGCCCCAGAGCGCCGCATCGGTCGCGCAGCGGACATTCGCCGCAGCGCGGCTTGCTGCGCGTGCAGACCGTGGCGCCCAGATCCATCAGCCCTTGTATGTAGGCACTCACATCCGCCTGCGGCATCAAGCGCTCGGCCAAATGCCACATCTCTTTCTCCACTTTCGGCAGGCCGGGCCAGCCTTCGATCAGGAAATGGCGGGCGAACACGCGCTTGACGTTGCCGTCGAGGATGGGCTGCGCCTGGCCGAAGGCGAAACTGCAGATGGCGGCTGCCGTGGAGCGGCCGATGCCAGGCAGGGCGACGACCTCTTCCATGTCTTCGGGAAATCTGCCGCCGTGCCGCTTGACCATGAGTTGCGCGGCACGATGCAGATTGCGCGCTCGCGAGTAATAGCCAAGCCCGCTCCAGTGCTGCAGCACCTCATCCTGCGTGGCGGCAGCGAGGCGGGCGATATCGGGGAAGCGCTGCATGAAGCGCCGGTAATAGCCGATGACAGCCGATACCTGCGTCTGCTGCAACATGATCTCGGACACCCAGATGGCATAAGGGTCGCGCGTGTTCTGCCAGGGCAGGTCATGGCGACCGTGCTGTCTTTGCCATTGGATGATAGAAGCGGAGAATCCGGACATGGTCAGTGTTGCTTTGCACGCGCCAACCGAACCGCTTGATTGCCTGCGGCAAAACGGTTTAGGCTACTGTCCTGCAGCAAGGCCCTAGCGCCCGTCTGCCCATTGTTCATCATTGTCGAGGTCATCCCATGAAAGCCCTGCTCTCTGCCGTACTGCTGACGCTTCTGCTCAGCGCCTGCCATCATCACCATCATCGCCACGGCGTACCGCCGGGCCACGACCCGCACGGTCCGGGCAACAGCGAGAACGCCCCGGGCCACAACAAACGCTAGTCAACGCTCGGCCACAAAAACGCCACTGCCGGCACCGATCTCGCTCGGTCCACGGCAATGGCGTGCCAGCCCTGCTGCCCCGCTCTAAAAGCCGAGCAGCTTGTCCAGTTTCTGTTTGACCTCGTCTTCCTTACTCGCCGGTTTTTCTGCCGGCTTTTCTTGGGCCGGCGCAGTCGCGGGGTCAGCCGTCTTCTTGGTAGGCGCCGGCTCGGACTTCTTCTTCAGCAACCCTTCCAGACCGCCGACTGCATCGCCTTCTAACAGTTTCTGCACCGCCTCGCCCTTTTCGCCGCCGACCTTGTCGATCACCTTCTTCTTGGCGATGGCAGTGGCAACGCCGGCGAAATCCAGCGCATATTTAGGCTTGGCGAACGTACCGGTGACCTTGACCGGAATGGTGACGCCGCTCAGCTCATCGAGGCCGGCACCGCCCTGACCGGCCAGCGACTTGACGATGGTCGGCTTGGCCAGATAGTCGATGGTCTCGTTGCCGATATCGACCTGACCGTTGCCGGCGATACGGAACAGCGGCGCCTTCATGTCGAGGTCATCGTTGCGGGCGATGCCATCCTTGATATTGAAAGTCGCCGTCATCTCGCTGAAGTCGGTCTTCTGCGTTTTGTCGCCCTCGACGCTGGCCTCGCCCTTGAGCGAGCTCAACTTGTCCTTGTAGCCTCGAATAGTGCCGGCGATGTCGATGCCCTTGACGGCGCCGTCGGTCAGCTTCAGACCGGCAGTGCCGTTAAGCGACTTTTTTAGCGTGTTCACCGTCGCGCCGCTGGTCGTGACGTCCAGATTCAGGTTGCCCTTGCCGCTCAGCATGTCATTGTTGATAGCGTCCACCAGCAGCGGGCCGATGGCGATGCCGGTCATGTTCTGCTTGAACGCAATCTGCGGCGTGGCGCGTGCATCGACCTGCAGGGAGCCGTTCATCGCGCCTTCGTACAGATTGGCGGAGAACGGTGCCAACTGCGCAACACCGTCGTCAGCCTTGAGCTTGATGCGCACATTGGTCGACTTGACGTTGGCCAGGTTGAGCCAGCCGATGCGCAATTCGCCATCGGCGTTGATCGATTTCAGCGCCGACAGGTCGATCGGCGTATCGGTCGCCGGCTTGCCGGCTGCCTCCGCCGGTTTTGTCTCGGACTTGGCGATGTAACGGTCCGCATCCAGCTTGTCTATATCGACATCGAAATGGTAGATCGGCTTCTCAAAACGGCTGATGCCGAAACTGCCCTTGATCTGCGACTCGTCCAGCTTGACCGCGAACGGACTGACGTTGAGCCGTTCGCCATCAGCCTTGATGCCCATGTTGAGGCCGCTCAGGCGGTACTTGTCGTAAATGATGGTGGCGATGCTGACCTTGCCTTCCAGCAACAGGCTCTTCAATGCCGACAGATCGGCCGGCTTGCTGTCGCCGCCTTGGGCGGTCTTTTCAGTCTTGGCCGCCGGCTGGCCGAGCAGCTTGTTGAGGTCCAGCGTATCCGCATTCAGGTTGAACTTGATATTGGGCTGCTTGAAGCCGGCCACGGCAACATCGCCGTTGAGCCTGGTGGTGTCGATGGCCAGGTTGAAATCGCTCTTCACCTGCTCCTGCTTGACGTCGGCGTGCAGTTTGAGCGCGAAATCGCCCTTCATGGCGCCGCCCGGTAGCGCCGGGTCTTTCACGTCGAGATTGCCGGCGAGTTTTGGCAGATCGAATACCAGTTGTTCGAGATTGCCGCTGAAGGGCGAGGAGAATTTTCCCTGCACGGTGCGCGCGCCTTGTTTGGCGTTAATGTCACCGCTGATGCCACTGCTTTGCAACGCCTTGGGCGAGCCCTTGACGTCGGCCAGCACCAGATTGGCCTTGACGCTGTCGCTGCCTTTTTCCTGAGTCAGGCTCAAACGGGCTGCCTTGCCGCTGACTTCGTCCTCCTGCACGACCAAGGCGGGCGCGGCGAGATCGACTGCAACCTTGGCGCCGTCAAAATCGCCGGTCATGGCCAATTTCAAACCGTCGACCAGAAACTCCATGGTCTCCGGCTTGGCATCGACGTCGCCGCTCAGCTTGACAACCACACCCTTGCCGCCGGCGAGGTCGCCCTGCACGCTGGCGTCCAGCCCCTTGGCAACGAAATGCTTCTGTTCCGGGTCGGCCATGAAATTGCCCTGGATCTTGGCGGCAATGTTGAGTTCCGGCTGTTTGGCCGACAGCTCGAAATCGGTGCTGACGTCGAACGGCTCGGCCAGCGCGACATGCCCGGTTTCCAGGTTGAACTTGCTCAGCTTGATCTCGTTGCCGGCTTGCAGGTCGGTATAGGTGATGGCGGAATCGGTGACGATGACGCCGTCGACGTCGAACTTGATCTGTTCGGATTCGCTCTCGTCCTCGCTCAAGAGGTCGTCGTAATTGGTCGTGCCATCTTCATAGCGGACGATGTTGGCGCGCGCTCCGTCGACGTAGATAGTGTCGACGATCAGCTCCTTTTTCAGCAGCGGCAACAGCGCCAGCGAGACCTTGAGGCCATCGACCGCGGCGAATTCCTTGTCGCTCTTGTGTTCGGAAATGGAGATGCGGCCAAGGTTGGCGCCTATCTTGGGCCAGAAGGCAAGCTTGATATCGCCTTCGATATTGAGGGTGCGCTGCTTCTTCTCCTGTACCAGCTTGACGATCATGGGCTTGTAATCGTTGGGATTGAAGGTGGCGGCGACGATGCCGACCACGACCAGTGCCAGAACGATCAACCCGCCCAGCGCGTATGCAGCGTATTTGAGTAATTTATTCATGTTCGACTCGATTCATTATTCAAATTTTCAGGACTTCGAGCACCTCGGTGCCGAGAAAATACAGCGCGACAAAAAACGCGGCGAAATAAAGGATGGTGACCAGAATCCAGCCGAATGCGATCAGGGTCATCAATCCGTCGCTTTCCATGTCCGCCAGACAGAAGAACAGTATCGCCAGACCGGGCAGGGTATTGTTGAACGGCAGGATACCGAACGGTATCGCCATCAGCGCACCAGCCATCATCAGAATCATACCGCCGATTCTCTGCCCTTGTCTGCCTTCGACCAGCCCGTACAGCCTGGGTTTGGTAAATTTATGACAAAAACTCACGATCTTCAAACAGCCCTGGCCGATCAGACGCCAGGTTTCCTGACTCAAGGCCAGCTCGCGCATCGCACGCGGCAATGCCGGCGACACGCGGCCGCGCCACATCTGCCAGCCGAGGAAACTGAAGGTCAGTCCGGCCAGGACGGTCATCGGACCGAGCGGCACCGGCTGAAACAGCGGGATGATCAGCATCAGGGAAATCAGGGCGTAGGCCGCGCCATGCAGGCTGTCGAGCGCCTCGCCCAGCGTCAGCGGTTTCTGTCCGGCCTGCTGCTCGAAATGGGACAGGCTCGCTAGCAGACGCTCGTAATCGTTCATGCCGGCATCAGGCGTTCCAGAAATAGGCCAGCACGATGCAGCCGAAGACGATGCGGTAATAGGCGAACAGGCGGAAATCGTGATGTGCGACGTAGCGGATGAAAGTCTTCACCGCCAGCAATGCCGCAAAGAAGGCGGTGACGAAGCCGACGGCGAACACCGGCACGTCGCCCAAGTTCAAGAGATCGCGGTTCTTCAGCAGGTCATAGGTGGTCGCGGCGAACATGATGGGAATGGCGACGAAGAAGGAAAATTCGGTCGCCGCCTTGCGCGAGAGGCCGAAGACGACGCCGCCGAGGATGGTGGCGCCGGAACGAGAAACGCCGGGAATCAGGGCCAGCGATTGCGCGCAGCCAATCTTCAGCGCCTGCTTGAAGCTCATGTCATCGACGGTTTCCGCCGTCGGCGCAGGTGCAAATTTCTCCACGATCAAAATGACGAAACCGCCGACGACCAGCGCCACGGCTACGGTGAAAGGCGAGAACAGATAGGCCTTGATCTGGCTGTGGAAGGCGAAGCCGAGTAGCGCCGCCGGCATGAAGCCGACCGCAAGGTTGAAGATGAAGCGCTGCGCCGCGCGGTCACTGAAAGCACTCCCTGCGACATGTTGCAGTCGTGCGCGATATTCCCAGCAGATCGCCAGAATCGCGCCGAGCTGGATGAATATCTTGAACACCTTGCTCTTCTCGTCGTTGAACGCGAGCAGGTCGCCGACGATGATCAAGTGGCCGGTACTGCTGACCGGCAGAAACTCGGTCGCTCCCTCGACCACCCCCAGAATGAAGGCCTTCAACAACAACATCAAATCCATACGCTGGCGTTCTTTCCCATTACTCCGAATCCGTTAAAAACGCTCGCCCGGCCGCAGGTAGCGCCACTGCCCGACCGGCAGCTTGCCCAGCGTGACGCTGCCGATGCGCACACGCTTGAGGCCGACGACATGCAGGCCCACCAGTTCACACATGCGGCGGATCTGGCGTTTCCGGCCTTCGCGCAACACGAAGCGCAGCTGGTCTTCGTTCTGCCATGACACCTTGGCCGGCTTGAGCTTGACGCCATCGAGCTCCAGCCCGTGGTTCAGCAGTTTCAGCCCGGCTGCCGACAACTCGCCCTCGACCCGGACCAGATACTCTTTCTCGATGGTCGAATCCTCGCCGATCAACTGACGCGCGACGCGGCCGTCCTGAGTCAGCACCAGAATACCGGTCGAATCGATGTCGAGCCGGCCGGCCGGCGCCAGACCCTTGAGGAAGCCGCGCTGGAAAGTCTTCTGTACCGGGTCGTCCGCCCAGTGATTATCGGGATGCACCAGCACCACCGCAGGCTCGTAACCATCCTCGGCCTGCCCTGAAACATAGCCCACCGGCTTGTGCAGCAGGATGGTGACGATCTCCGACTGATGCTTTTCCGCCGCCTTGCTGATCTCGATGCGGGCATCCGGCGCGACGCGCGTACCCAGCACGTCGACCACCTTGCCGTCGACTTTCACCCAGCCGTTGACGATCCACTCATCGGCCTCGCGCCGCGAGCACAATCCCAGTTCCGCCATGCGCTTCGACAGACGCGGCAAGTCCGGGTTGGAAGCCGCCGGCTTGGGCGCGAACATCGGGTTGCTGGCGCGATCCTTGTTGAAGTCACCCGGCTCGAAACCGTCACGCAGCTTGCCGCCGCGCCGCGGCGTGTCGCGGCCCTGCACTTGGGTTTTCGAAGGATTGCGCTTGAACTCATCACGCTTGAACTCGCCACGCTGTACTGGCCGTTCAGCTGGCGCGCGACTGTCTGGTGTCTCGGGCGAGCGCGGCTTGCCGTCATGTCGATGATTGCGTTGGCGCTCCGGCTTGGCAGCGACTGGCGACTTGACTTGCTCTGGCGCTTCGGCCCGCGGCTTCTCTGCCTTGGGCGGAGGACTGGTGCGCACCCGCTTGGCAGGGTCGGTTCGACGCACCGGTTTGTGCGCCGGATCGCCGGGTTTGGCTTTGGAAGATGGGAGTTTGAGTGTGGTCAAAATCTGCTTTCAGTAAGTGGTCATTCTAGCAAACTATCGGGCGCCATCATGGTGTTGATGGTGACGGATGACTATCGGAATTATCGTAAAAACCTCAACTCAAGCCACAGAGTTCACCGAGAAAATCTATGCGGTTGGCCAGGTGCTTTCGAAAAACGAACAACGCGCTCAAGACTACACGATTAGTTTTGCACTGACGTGCCCTTGAACTCTGTGTCCAATGTGATCGAGCTGTCTTTTGCAGAAATGAAACAGCCAGCACGCTGGCTGGCTGTTTGTTCTGGCAATGGATTCCGTCTATCAAACCTTCTGATAGACCTCGGCACCCTTCCTGACGAACTCGATGGCCTTTTCCTGCATGCCCTTCTGCAGCGCTTCCGCTTCGTCCACGCCCAGCTTGTCGGCGTAGTCGCGCACGTCCTGCGTGATCTTCATGGAGCAGAAATGCGGGCCGCACATGGAGCAGAAGTGCGCCTGCTTGGCGCCTTCCTGCGGCAGGGTCTCATCGTGGAACTCCTTGGCTTTTTCCGGATCGAGGCCGAGGTTGAACTGGTCTTCCCAACGGAACTCGAAACGTGCCTTGGACAAGGCGTTATCGCGTATCTGCGCGCCCGGATGGCCCTTGGCGAGGTCGGCGGCATGCGCGGCAATCTTGTAGGTGATGATGCCGACGCGCACGTCTTCCTTGTCCGGCAGGCCCAGGTGTTCCTTCGGGGTCACGTAGCACAGCATGGCGCAACCGTACCAGCCGATCATGGCGGCGCCGATGCCCGAGGTGATGTGGTCGTAGCCAGGGGCAATGTCGGTGGTCAAAGGTCCGAGCGTGTAGAACGGGGCTTCACCGCAGTGCTCCAGCTGCAGGTCCATGTTCTCCTTGATCATGTGCATCGGCACATGGCCCGGGCCTTCGATCATGCACTGCACGTCATGCTTCCAGGCGATCTGGGTCAGTTCGCCCAGCGTCTTCAACTCGGCGAATTGTGCCTCGTCGTTGGCGTCGTAGATGGAGCCCGGACGCAGACCATCACCCAAGCTGAAGCTGACGTCGTACTGCTTCATGATCTCGCAGATGTCCTCGAAATGCTCGTAGAGGAAAGATTCCTTGTGATGCGCCAGGCACCACTTGGCCATGATGGAACCGCCGCGCGAAACGATACCGGTCATGCGCTTTGCGGTCATCGGGATGTAGGCGAGGCGCACGCCGGCGTGGATGGTGAAGTAGTCCACGCCCTGCTCGGCCTGCTCGATCAGGGTGTCGCGGAATATCTCCCAGGTCAGGTCCTCGGCCTTGCCGTCGACCTTTTCCAGCGCCTGATAGATGGGTACGGTGCCGATCGGCACCGGCGAATTGCGGATAATCCACTCGCGTGTTTCGTGGATGTTCTTGCCGGTGGACAGATCCATCACAGTGTCGCCGCCCCAACGGGTGCCCCAGACCATCTTCTCGACTTCCTCGCTGATGGAGGAACCGAGCGCGGAGTTGCCGATGTTGGCGTTGATCTTCACCAGGAAGTTGCGGCCGATGATCATCGGCTCGGATTCCGGGTGGTTGATGTTGGCTGGGATGATAGCGCGACCGCGAGCGACTTCGTCGCGCACGAATTCCGGCGTGATGAGCTTGGGGATGGCGGCGCCGAAATTCTGGCCCGGATGCTGCGTCTGCAGCAGTTCGCTCATGTTTTCGCGGCGCTGGTTCTCGCGGATGGCGATGAACTCCATCTCCGGCGTGATGATGCCGCGGCGCGCATAGTGCATCTGCGAAACGTTCATGCCGGGCTTGGCACGCAGCGGCTTGCGGTGCAGGTTGAAACGCATTTCGGACAGCTCCGGGTCGGTCAGGCGCTGCTGGCCGAAGGTTGAAGTCGGGCCGTCAAGTTGTTCGGTATCGTTGCGCTCTGCAATCCAGCCTGCGCGCAATGCCGGCAAGCCGTTGCGGATGTCGATCTTCACTTCCGGGTCGGTATAGGGGCCGGAAGTGTCATACACCACCACTGGCGGGTTCTTTTCGGCACCGAAAGCGGACGGTGTATCGGACAGACTGATCTCGCGGAACGGTACGCGGATATCGGGGCGCGAGCCCTCGATGTAGATCTTGCGGGACTTGGCGAACGGCTGCGTGGCGCCGGCATCGACCTGCGCAGTCTCGTTGAGGAATTGGGTGAGGTTTTTGTCGCTTGCGTTCACGTCGTGTGCTCCAGTTTGGTCTACGTATGGAACACAGTGAATCTGCATTCCCTACAAGTTTTGGTAATAGGGAAGCGGTAGAACTGCTTCCCTACGGCGGCATTACCCGCATCAGGTTCAAAGGGTGTTTCTCACTGCAAAAACGGCGTTTTGCAGACCCCCAGCAATGGGCCGAAGTTACGCGAAAGTGGGCTGAAATGCAAGCAAAAGCTGCGTTCCGGCCACCGGCAAAACCCTTCAAAAGTCATGGATTTAAAGGCGGGCATGGGAAAGCCAAGCGAGCCACAGAGGCCACAGGCAACACAGAGGAAAAGCAAATGCATGCCCGCGTCGAAGCAACCGTGCGGCCGGTGCCATGCACCCGTTCAACGATGGGTTTTCTCTGTGAACTCTTTGTCCTCTATGGCAGAAACTTTTAGCCGTCCGCTTATCCAAGCGTCTCCCCGCTGATCGGCCCGCCGCTGATGATTGGCGACAGAAAATAATGCAGGCCGGCCCGGGGGTAGGTTTGTCGCAGATCCTGCAACAGCGCCTGCAAGGCCTGCATCTCGCCGTGCACCATGAACTGCAGCCGTTTCTGCCGACCCAGCACCTGCTCGCCGACGCTCATGGCCGAGGCGCCGGAGCCGTGGCCGTAGACCTGCATGCTGGTGAAGCCCTGCACATGAGGCTGCTCCAGCAGCCAGTCGACCAGCGCCTCTTCCAGTGCCGGCGGCACGTTCAATGTCAACAGTGCGGATTCCATGTCATGACCTCCCGAAACGACGATAAAGGATGGGCAGCAGGATCAGCGTCAGCAACGTCGAGGTCACCAGACCGCCGATGACGACAATGGCCAACGGCCGCTGGATCTCCGAACCGGGCCCGGTGGCGAACACCAGCGGCACCAGACCAAAGGCGGCGATGCAGGCGGTCATCAGCACCGGCCGCAGCCGTCTCTTTGCACCTTCAATGACCACGTCCGCCATTGCCATGCCGCCAGCTGCCAATTGGTTGAAATAGGTCACCATGACCACGCCGTTGAGAACGGCGATGCCCAGCAGCGCGATGAAACCGACCGAGGCAGGTACCGACAGATATTCGCCCGACAGCCAGAGGGCAAACACGCCGCCGATCATGGCAAACGGGATGTTGGACAGGATCAGCACCGACTGGCCGGCCGAGCCGAAAGTGGCGAACAAGAGCAGGAAGATGAGGCCAAGCGCCACCGGCACCACCATCGTGAGCCGAGCGGCAGCACGCTGCTGGTTCTCGAACTGGCCGCCCCACTCGATGGCATAGCCTGCAGGAAGTTGCACCTCGCTGGCTATTTTGGCTTTCGCTTCTTCCACATAACCGACCAGATCGCGGTCGCGCACGTTGGCGGTCACCACCACCATGCGCGCGCCGCGCTGCCGATCGACCTTGACCGGCCCCTCCACGCGCTGCAGCCTCGCCACCGTCGACAAAGGCACATTGCTGCCGTCCGGCAGCGTCAGCAGCAGATTGGCAAACTCCGCCGGCGATGTGCGCAAGGCCTGGTCACCTCGTATCATCAAGGGCGTACGGCGCTGGCCCTCCTGCACCACGTCCAGCACCCGGCCCTCCAGTTGCATGCGCAATATCGCCTCGACCTCCGCGATGCTGAAACCGAGGCGGCCGGCCGCCATGCGGTCGATCTCCACCTGCAGGTACTGGATGCCGCTGTTCTGCGGCGTGTAGACGTCCTCGCTGCCTTCGATGCCCTGCAGCACCGTCACCATCTGTTCCGCCTTTGCCGCCAGCACATCGAGGTCAGGCCCGAACAGCTTGATGGCGAGATCGCCGCGCACGCCGAGGATCATCTCGTTGACGCGCATGTCGATCGGCTGCGTGAAGCTGAAAGCGATGCCCGGCAGCTGTTCCATCACTTCGCGCAGATGGTCGATCAGGCCTTCCTTGGCCTGCACGCGCCACTCGGATTGCGGCTTCAGCACAAGAAAATTGTCGGTCTGGTTGAGCCCCATCGGGTCCAGCCCCAGTTCATCCGAGCCGACGCGGGAATAGATGCCCTGTACCTCCGGTACCTTTTCCATGATCGCGCGCTGGATCATGAGGTCGGTCTCGACGCTCTGCTGCAGGTTGACCGAGGGCAGCTTCTCGACGCCGATGATGATGTCGCCTTCGTCCATGGTCGGCATGAAGGTCTTGCCGATCTGCAGATAGACCAGAACCGTCAGCGCCAGCGCCGCCAGTGCACAGCCGATGACGATGCGGCTGTGCGCCAGCGCCCAGTGCAGCGCGGGCAGATAAGCCGCCTGCGCCTTGCGCACCAGCCACGGCTCCTCGTGCGAAACCTTATTCAGCAGGAACGATGCCAGCACCGGAATCACCGTCAATGACAGCAGCAGGGAACCACCCAGCGCGAAGACGATGGTCAGCGCCACCGGCGAGAACAGCTTGCCTTCCAACCCCTGCAGGGTCAAAAGCGGCAGGAAGACGATGATGATGATGATGATGCCGGAGGCCATGGGCACGCTGACTTCACGCACGGCGCGGTAGATCAGGTGCAGGCGCGGCAGGTTCTCGACACGTTTGCTGTCGGCCAGATGGGAAACGATGTTCTCGACCACCACCACCGCCGCATCGACCAGCATGCCGATGGCGATCGCCAGTCCGCCGAGGCTCATCAAGTTGGCGGAAATGCCGAACTGGCGCATCAGGATGAAGGTGATCAGCGCGGCCAACGGCAGCACCAGTGCCACCGTCAGCGCCGCGCGCAGGTTGCCGAGAAACAGCACGAGCAGGATCAGCACCAGTACGATGGCCTCGATCAGCGCCTTCGACACCGTGTTGACCGCGCGCTCGACCAGGCTGCCACGGTCGTAGAAGACATTGACCGAGACACCCTCCGGCAGCGTCGGCGCCATCGCTGCCAACTTGTCCTTGACGCCGCGCACCAGCTGCTGGGCATTGGCACCGCGCAAACCGAGCACCAGCCCTTGCACCGCCTCGCCCCTGCCGTTGCTGGTGACGGCGCCGTAACGGGTCAGCTCGCCGACCTTCACTTCTGCCACATCCATGATGCGCAGCGGCGCGCCATCGGCGCTGCGGATGACCGTATTGGCCACATCCTCCAGCGTCACGAAGCGGCCTTCGGAGCGCACCAGCAGCGCCTCCTCGCCATCGTCCAGCCGCCCGGCACCGTCGTTGCTGTTGTTCTGCGTCAGCGCCGTCTGCAAATCCTGCAGGGTCACGGATCTGGCGTACATGCGGGCGTTGTCCGGAATCACCTCGAAGGTGCGCACCAGGCCACCTAGCGCATTGACGTCAGCCACGCCCGGCACAGTACGCAGCTGCGGCCGGATGACCCAATCGAGCAGGCTGCGCTTTTCCTGCAGACTGAGCGCATCACTCTCGATGGTGAACATGAACATCTCGCCCAGCGGCGTGGTCATCGGCGCCATGCCGCCCGAGATGCCGGCCGGCAGGTTGTCCCAGACGCCGGTCAGGCGTTCGGCGACCTGTTGCCGCGCCCAGTAGATGTCGGTGCCTTCGGCGAAATCGACCGTGATGTCGGTCATCGCGTATTTGGCAACCGAGCGGAGCATGGTCTGCCGCGGCAGGCCCAGCATCTCCACCTCGATCAGCGAGGTGATGCGGCTTTCCACTTCCTCCGGCGTCATGCCCGGCGCCTTGATGATGATCTTGACCTGGGTGGTGGACACATCGGGAAACGCGTCGATCGGCAGGGCGCGGAAGGAGAGGATGCCAAGGCCCAGCAACAGGGCCGTCATCACCAGCATCAAGAGCCGCTGGGTCAGCGCGAACTGTATCAGTCGGGCCAGCATCATTCGTCTCCCACGCCCAGCCACTTGCCCTTGAGCGCGACCGTGCCGGCGACGGCGACCTGCTCATTACCGGTCAGCTCGGCCCGGATCGACACCTGACCGGATTTCTCGCCGAGCACCTCGACCGCGGTCGCGACGAATCCCTGCGCGTTCTGCACGAAAATGTAGTGGGCGCTGCCGCTTCTGACGACAGCCGCCTTAGGCAATACGAAAGCCCGACGGCCGCTCGCCGCCGAATCCGGCGGCACGATCTCGACTTCCACATACTGCCCCGGTATCAGCTTTTCCGCGCCCGCCGTCACTTCGGCGCGCAATTGCAGCGTCTGATCGTTGCGGTTGACGCTGCGGATGATGCTGACCAGCCTGCCTTCGATACCGGCCTGTGGCAGCTTCACCGCCAGCCCCGGCTGCAGCGTATCCAGCATTGCCAGCGGGGAGCGTATCTCCACCCAGAGCGGGCTGAGCTTCGCGACCCGATAGAGCGGCATCGACATCTCCACGCGCTGGCCGACCTTGGCCATCTGCTCCAGCACCTGGCCGTCCATCGGCGCCGTCAGCGTCAGACCACTGCTCATGCGTCCGCTTTTCTGTAGCTGGGCAATGGCGGCATCGCTCATGCCGGCGAGCTGCAAGGCCTGCCGGTGCTGAGACAGCACGGCCGAGGCTTCGGCATGCTGGCTCTGGGTCGCCAGAAAGCGCCGCTGGGCGATGATGCCCTCCTGATACAGCTCCTTGTCGCGCTTGAGCATGTCGACGGCCAGCTGATGCCGGGTCAACGCCTGCAGGTATTCGCTTTGCAGGCCGACCATCTCCGGGCTGCTGATCTGCGCCAGCGGCTGACCCTTCTTCACCGCTTGCCCGGCCGAAGCATGGAGTTCGGTCACGAGGCCGGATTGCGGTGCCGTCACCACGCGCTCCTGCGTGACCGGGATCACCACTTCGCCGGCCAGTCGCTGACTGGCCAGACTGGCGCTGGCGCCAAGTGGCGCCACCTTGATATTCAGCATCTGCTGCTGGGCCGGGGTGATGGCGATCTGTGCGCTTGCCGGGTCAGACCCTGGGTTCGGCTCCGGCTCCGCCGCCAGCACCGGTTGCGCCAGCAGGATGGTGAGGAAAAGAGCGAGGCAAATGCTTTTGTTCTTGTTCATGGCAATACTCCTACAGCCTGGTTATAGCGGGCAATGTCCCATTGCAGTTGTATCTGTCGTGCGCTCAGTGCGCGGCCGGCCTCATAGGCCTGCGCCCGCACCCGCAACAGCGCGACCAGATCGGTCTCGCCGAGCTGGAAGGCCTTTTCGGCCAGTCGCAGGCTTTCGCGGGCGATCGCCTCATTCTCGCTGGCGATCTGCAGTTCCGCGCGCGTCGTCGCCAGATTGTGTTCCGCCTCGTGCATGGCACTCTCCAGCAGATAGCGCAGGCGCTCGCGTTCGGCCACCGCCTGCGCCACCTGCATGTCCGCCGCGGCCAGCTGCGGCGCAGTATGGCTCTCGCTGCTCAATGGGATACGCAGACTGAGACCGACACTGTCGTTGTAGGCGTTATCGAAGGCGCCGCGCTGGCTGCGCGTGTTGACCACCAACTGCAGGTTGTCGCGGCTCTCCACCGTGCTCAGGTTACGCTCCTGTTCCGTCAGCTTCACCCGCGCCTCGGCCTCCTGCCAGAATGCATGCGCCTCGCTGTAGGTCGTCAGCGACGACTGCGTTTCTTCCAGCCGGGCCGGAATCCGCTGCAAGCCGGTCAATATGGTGTAACGGTGACGGGCGTGATTCAGCTCGGCATCGGCGCGCACGAACTCGGTCCGCGCCTGCAGCGCCTCCTGCTGCGCAAGCATGAGGTCGGTCCGGGCCAACTCGCCGGCCTGATGGCGACGTTCGACATCGTGCTGCAACGCCTGCGCCGTCTCGTATCGCTGCCGCGCCAGTTCGAGCTGGCTCTCGGTCATCTTCAGTTCCCAAATGGCATCGCGCAGCTGACCGGCCACTTCCAGCAACAGGCGTCCGCGGCTGGCCTGCAGATCCTGTTCGGCGTTCTCGGCTACCGCCGTGCGCGCGGCGCGCTGACCCGGTCGCCAGAGCGGAATCTCCACATCGGCCTGCCATTCGCGCTCGCCGCGACCGCTGCCTGCTGCATCGTTCTGATGACTCAGGGCGAGTGCCGGCGCTTTCGGCAACAGGCTGCCGGAAGACAGGCGCCGCGCGGACACACCGCGGTCACGCGCCTGCAACTGGAACTGCTGCGGATTGCGCTTGAACGTGAGTTCCAGCGCCTCCTGCAGGCTCAAGGCCGGATCGGTCGCCAGCGGGTCCTGATGTTCCGGTTCGGCGGCTGTTGCCGGCGACAGCAAGGCGATGGATAAAAAGAGCCCAACCACAGGTTGGATAAAACAACGGGCGATCATTTGAATCTCCTGATTTCGTGCTTATGGCCAGAACAACACTGGCCCTGGCCCCGGTCCCGGCTCCTAATGGAATCGAGACCCGGCGCGCGGGATGAAATCAGAAGGCTGGTGGGGCGTGTGGCTGAGGACTTCGGTGACGACTGGCCGGAATCATCCGGTGACGATAGGTTGAAACCCCGACAAACACGGCCAACAGGGTGACTGTCATGGCGGCGAAGAAGGCAGGTAGCAGGTTCAGCCAATCCGTCAGGTCGATCTTGCCGAGGATACCCTGGGCGACCGTGACGATTTGATGCGGCCCATGTGGATTTTCCAGCACAGGATTTGTATCATGGGCATGATGTGCAGGGGAGGCAGCCGTGTGCAGATGCATGACGCTGGCGTGCTCGATGCCGTTCTTCTCCATGTGTGCATGGACAAACGGTGCCAGTATCTGCAGACTGACGAGCCAGAGCACGATCAGCCATGCTGGAAGTTTCAGATGTTTGGAATGCATGTTCCGTATAGTTTCATCATCAGATTTGATGTTACTACTTTCGGCCAACAGTATCTAACTTTAAGAACACAGGACAAAGACCCATCATGCTATATGCTCTTTTCAACATCGGTGCCATCATCGCCATCATCCTGCACATGACCGGCCATCTGGAACGCTGGGGCATGGAATGGATCCTGGTGGTGTTCGCCATCGCCGTGTTCCCCGCCGTCATCTACCTCTGACCTTCAACGTTCCACCGCCGGCCTGTCGTCCGGCAGGTGGTAATCCTGCTCCCGGTAGAGGATGGACGGCAGCAGTACGTGGGCCAGCGCCCGCCTTTCCATCGCGCCTGCATCCGCCGGCGGCGCCTGTGGTTTCAATTCCTTGGCTATCCTGTCATAAACGGCATGCGTCGGTGCCTTGCCCGGTCGCAATACCACCGCCTTTTCGCCCTCCATCCACGCATAGTTCTGCTCGTACTGCATCATGGCGCGCCCTGGCAGACCTTCCGGCTCGGCACTGAGGTCGCGCCCCGGCATCGGATGCTCGGCATCCAGCCCCATCAACGAGACCACGGTCGGCGGCAGGTCGATCTGGCTGGCGACGGATTTGATGACGCGCGGTTTTATATCAGCACCCAGGATCAGGCCGGGGATGTGGAAGTGCTTGACCGGCACCAGGTCGTCGCCGCGCACGCGGATATCGTGGTCGGCCACCACCAGAAACACGGTGTCTTTCCAGTAAGGGCTGGCCTGAGCCTGCCGGAAGAACTGGCCCATGGCGTAATCGGCGTACTTCACGGCGTTGTTCTCGGTCGCCTTCGGCTCTTCATGCAGCTCGATGCGGCCGTCCGGAAACTCGAACGGTGAATGGTTGGTGGAAGTGAACACCAGCGTGAAGAACGGCTGCCCGTTCTCATGGTGCTGCATCAGCTGTTCGTGCGTCTTGTTGAACAGGTCCTCATCGGAAACGCCCCAGCTACCGGTGAACTCGGGGTCGGCGTAGTCGTTCTTGTCCACCACCTGATCGAAACCGTTGTTGATGAAGAAGTTGCGCATGTTGTCGAAATGCCCTTCCCCGCCATAGATGAATTCGTTCAGATAGCCTTTGCTCTTGAACAGGCTGGCCAGCGTGAAGAAATGGTCCTGCGACAGCGACAGCTTGACCACGCTCTGTGCCGGCGTCGGCGGGAAGCCGGTCACCACCGACTCGATACCGCGCACCGAACGGGTGCCGGTGGCATAGAGGTTCTCGAACCACCAGCCCTGCATCTTCAGTTTTTCCAGCTCCGGCGTCACCGGCCTGCCGCCCAACGATTCGACAAAAGTGGCGCCCAGGCTCTCTTGCAGGATGATGACCAGATTCAGCGGCTTGTCGCGGCGCACCGTCGCCGTCTGGCGTGTGAAAGTGGGCAGGTTCGCATCGCCGATCAGGGGCCGATGGTCCTGCAACAGGGCGCGCATCTCGCGCAGCTGCTGCATGGCCTCCTCCTCGCTCATCTCGCCGTAGATCTCGCTCGACTTGGCCTCGTGCTTGAGATTGTAGATGGCGTGCAGCACGCTCCAGGTCGAGTTCATGATCAACGTGTTGACCATGGTGTCGGACGTCAGCGCAAACATGGACGGATTGGCGGGACGGTGGTCAGTGGTCGAACGCACCGAGAACACGACCAGCAGCACGACCAATGGCAAGGCCAGCCAATGCTTCCAGTTACTTGCCGGACGCGGCTGGACGAGCCACGGCCGCATGCAGCGCACACCTGCCCAGACCGTCAGCACCAGCATGCCCAGCGCGCCGAACACGTGCACGCGAAAACCGTTCCACAGCATGGGCACGACTTCGTCCGGATACTTCAGGTATTCGACGAACAGACGGTTGGGACGGGTGTCATATTCACCGATGAATCCGGGCGTCGTCGCTTCCATGAACACCAGTAGCGTGACGCAGGCAACGACCCAGAAGAACGTGAGGCGGCGCCACCAGGCCCAGGTAGCGCGATGAAAGAACAGCGGCGCCAGCAACAGCGGGATGATGACCAGCAACCCCAGCTGGATGAGGTCGACGCGCAGGCCCTGCAGCAACATCTCCGGCCAGATGCCGGTCGCGGCGACCCGCTCGGATTGCCACAGCATGAGCCCGGCACGCGACAAAGACAGGATGGGTAAGGCAATCAGGTAGAGCGCCAACAGCGGTGCGTAAAAACCCAATGATTCCAGTCGTTTCCAGAACTTCGCTAGCATGTGATCCTGTCAGTATTGAACGGTGAATTTCTTGGCGTTTCAGATGAATGGCAAATATACGAAACCAATCTGAAACCAGGCTTAATTTTTCCGGCCGGGCAGCATGCGCAACAGCGTGTTGTCGCGGCGGACATGGTGATGGTAGAGCCCTGCCAGCGCATGCAAGCCGATCAGAAAATAGCCGACTTTGCCCGCCGTCTTGTGCGTTTCCTTGATCGTGTCCGCCAACTCCTTGTTCTCCGCCATCAGCGCCGGCAACTCCAGCCCGTAGAACGGCACCGGCTTGCCGGCCGCACTCAACATGAGCCAGCCGGCGACCGGCATGGCGATCATCAGCACGTAGAGCAGCAGATGCACGAATTGCGCCGCCCTGTGCATCAACCAGTGCGGAGCGGGTTCGATGGCTGGCACCGGATCCTGCAAACGCACGAACAAGCGCAGGACGACGGTCAGCAGCACGGTGAGGCCCAGCATGTAATGCAGGGTTTTCATCAGCTCCCGAGTCTCGGTGCCCTTCTCGAACAGTTCGCGCGCCTCGATGAATCCGTAGACGCCGATCAGCAGCAGCAAGGTGAACCAGTGCAGAAAGATGAGCGGGCGGCTATAGCGGGTGGCGGGGATCGTTGTCATGTTGTTTTCTCCTCATTGGTGATTTGATGGGTATAGGCCAGCATCAGCAATATTACCAAGCTGGCGAGCCAGGCAGCCCACAATGTATGAAACAGGAAATGCGCGCCGCGCATCTGCTGCACCCAACCTAACGCCAAGCCCAAACTCAAACCAGCACTAAATACGCCGACAGCAACTCTGGGTTTATGTGGCAGCCAGAACACGCACAAGGCCGCCAGCCATAAACCCACTGTCGCATGACCAGCAGGAAAACAATGTCCCGCCTTCATCCCCTCGGGTACATGGTCGAGTAGACGCAGGAAAGGTTCCGTGCCGCCGTAGCGATCGACCGTCCACGGGCAATGCAGTACGGAGAACTGCTTGACGCCACGGACGATAGTCGGCACCAGCAGCGATGCTGCAGCGACGAAGCGCAAGCGGCTTCTGACGAAGGGCGTAATCCTCTGCCAGGGACGGAGGAAATCCCATACCACCACCAGCAACAGCAGATAGCCGCTCTTGATGATGACGTTCTTCACATAGCCGTGCATCAAGTCCTTGGCGAACCAGCTGTCCAGCCATGGAAAAACCTTCTGTTCCTCGTCGTAGTAGTAATCCTCGATCCAGAGATCGATATCGGTGTATTGACCCAAAAGCAGCAGCAACACGGCGGTCGCCGCCAGCCCCAGCACGGCACGCCGGAACCAGGGCGCACCCAGGCTTGCCTTCATCCTGACCGACATCGTTCAGTTCGCGACCGGCGCTTGCTCAGGCATCGCGGCCAACACCGGCAATTCCTTCAAGCCGCCGTCCCTGAAGGCACGGGCCGCAGTCTGGTAGTAGGCGATAGCTTCCTTGACCAGTTGCGGGTCGGCACTGGCCGGCTCCGCTTCGTAGGTCACCGGATCGATACGATAAGCTTCCACCACTTGTCGCGGCGACAGCACGATCAGCTGGTCGTTCTTGTAATAGCCGAGCGACTGATAATTACTGACAAAGGCGCGCGGCGCGACATGGTCGTCAGTGAACATGTTGTGGCCGAAAAAGTGCTCCGAGCCGGCCGCACCCAGCAGGTCGAGCAGGGTAGGCGCCACGTCGATCTGGCTGACCAGACGCTGATGGTGGCCTGGCTTCAGCAAGGCCGGTGCGTAGAACACCATGGGGATATGGTATTTGCCGACCGGCAGGCGGGTCTTGCCGGCGACCGAGGCACAGTGGTCGGCGACGATGACGAAGAGCGTATCGTCGAACCATGGCTTGGTCCTCGCCTCGTCGATGAAGCGGCCGATCGCGTAATCGGTATATTTCACCGCGGCCCGGCGATTGCCCTGTGGCAGGTCGATGCGCCCTTCAGGGAAAGTGTAAGGGCGATGATTGCTGGTCGTCATGATCTGCATGAAGAAGGGCCGGCCACCGCCAGCAGTCGCATCCAGCGATCGCATGGCATTGTCGAACAGGCTCTCGTCGGCCACCCCCCAGACATTCTCCATGACGATGGATTTTTCATCGAAATCGGTACGGTCTGTCACCTTGAAATCGTTGCCCTGGAAGTAGGCGTTCATGTTGTCGAAATAGCCGTAACCGCCATAGACGAACTCGGTGGCAAAGCCCTGGATCTCCAAGTATTCGCCCAGCGTGCCCAGATGGTCGCTGTTCGGCCGGCGCACGATGGCCTGACCAGGTATCGGCGGCGTACCGAGCGACAAGGCCTCCAGCCCTCGCACCGTGCGGGTTCCGGTGGCGAACAGGCGGTCGAACATGAGACCTTCCTGCATCAAACGGTCCAGATTCGGCGTCAGGTGCTCGCTATTGCCATACGCGCCAAGATAGCTGGCTGAAAGGCTTTCCACGGTGATCATGACCACGTTTTTCGGCCGCTTGTGGAACGGCCCCAGCGTCGCCGGGGCAAGCTCATCACGGACGCGGATGATGCGCATGTCGTCCTTGCGCTTTACGCCAAGCGCCGCCAGCACCTCTGAAGCCTCGCGTTCGGGCATCGTCGCGTAGAAACGGTCATAATCGAGCTCGTTGCGTCGCATGGCGGCTGCCAGATTGAACAAGCCGTTGGCACCCAGCTCCCGGGCATAGGCATTGCCCGTCAACGCGGTCTGGTCGAGATTGGCGACAACGCTGCTGAGCCAAGGCAGACAGATCACCAGTGCGATCAGTACAGCTCGCCTTCTCCAGCTATGTGGCGCATCCTTAAACCGCAAGTAACGACTGCTGAGCCAGATGATCAGGCTTGTCAGCGCGGCAATGGCGGCCAGGATCCACGGCACCGGATAGGATTCGCGTATATTGCCGATAACCTCAGTGGTGTAGATCAGATAATCCAGCGCGATAAAATTGAAACGCGTCGTGAATTCCTCCCAGAACAGATACTCCGACACCAAGCCGAACAGCAGGGCCGCAACCACCACCCATGCCACTGCCCAGCGCAGTGCGTGAATCGCCCTGCTTGCCCGCAGACGATTGCCTAGCAAGGCCGATGCCAGCAGGAACACGCTGACCAGGTAAGCCAGCGTCCATACATCGAACCAGCTACCGAGCATAAACACCTTGAGCGACTCGGCCACGGTCATTTCCTCCGGCCCGACTTCGAACCACAACACCAGCCTCAGCAGCAGCCAAGCGGCCAACGCCATCATCACCAGGAACACCGGGAACGATACCTTCGTCGCCCTGGAACCGGACTTGCGTTCCGGTGACTTCTTCATTGCACTCAACCTCACCTTGCTTCCCTTATGCTATTGACCGGTCTGCCGCTATGCAGACTTACTTCCGCCGATGCGCGCGATTTTTTCGGGCGCGCAATGACTGCCAGCATCTTTTTCGATTCCGGACTCAGGCGCGTCTCCTGCCGGTAGGCCAGGAAAAAACGCAGACGATCGGTGCGGCTGCAGCCGCTGGTGTGCCGATGCAATATGCCGAGGTCCTTCATCGCCGCCTGCTTGCCGCTCCATCGCCGGCGCGCCTTTTCCAGGTCGATGAACCGGGTGACGAAGCTGCCATCCGACTGCTGCTTGATGAAGATGTGCTTGGGATAGGGGCAACTGTGCTGGAAGCGATGCGCATGCATCCGGCGCATGGCAGCGGCCACGCTGTCGAACAGCCGCTGCCGTGTCGCGCGATCCATGTCAGCCGTGATCAGGCTCTGCGCATCGCCCAGCGGACGGTAACCCTCCAGCGCCTGCAGCATCAGCAATGCCTGCTGCCTGTCCTGCTGCTGGTGCTGCCCGTAGAACAGCAGGCCGGCGGTCGGGATGTCGTATCGGTTGAACAGCTGGATATTGCGATATTCGCGTTCGAAGGTCGGACGCAGGCGGAAGAAATGCCGCCAGCTGCGGTAGACATGGTTTTCCTGACGCTTGATGAAAACCGGCGCCTGACTGGCGTCATCCAGGGTCAACACGGTCTTGCAGACGCCGCTCCAGCCGCCGCGACGATAGTTGGGCTCCTCGAACCAGTCGTTCTGCTGCAATCGCCAGAGTGCGGCAAAACTGTCGGCATGATTCTGCCGCAACGTCCGGCGCCAGGCTTCGCTGATGTACTCCATCGCCATCATGCGCATCACCGCTCTTGCTTGCGCAACACATAGGTGCGCCACATGTGGTAGTACTTGAGGAAGTCCAGCCGCGCCTCGATTGTGAAGCCGCTGGCGGCAAATTCCGCCTCGATGGTGGAAGCCGGAGTCAGGAAGCGGTTCTGGTAAGGGTGCGTCTTGCGATGCTCGTCCTGCGCGCGGCGGCGCATGGCCTTGTAATTACCGTCCACCCAGAGCGAGACGATGACCGTGTCGCGCGTGACGCGATGAAATTCCTTCAGAAGTTGCAGGCGTTGTTCCGGTTTGCCCAGATGGTGGACGAAGCGGATGCAGAAGACGCTGTCAACGTAATTGTCCGGCACCGGCAGCTCAAAGGCGGAAGCCTGAAAGCTGCGTATCCGCCGCGTGATGTGCTGTGGCCGATTGGCCATGCCGGCGTCAATCATGGTCTGGTTGTAGTCGCTGGCATAGATGACGCGCTCCGGGTCTTCAGCCAGCACATCCCAGAAACGGCCGGTACCGCAAGGGGTATCCAGCACGGATTTCGGGTTGCCTGCCAGTCGCAGCGCCTTGCGTGCGATCTGATGATCTCGCCAGTTCGAGAGTCGACGCCAGAACTCGTACTCGTGTTTCTCGAAATATTCCTGCGCATGTTCGGCGTCGTACTTGCCGGCAAATGCCAGCTCACTGTTACTTTGTTGTTGCATCGGATGGTTTCCTGTCGCCTTGCTTGAATCGATGAACGGCCTTGTCCCCTTAGCGGGCAGACTCCGTTACAGTTTCTTTCTTGCCTGCTCCATGCCAGCCTCGATCTCCTTGCGGCGGCCGGCATCGGCGTCTTCTCGGCCCGGACGAGCCGGTGCCGCCAGCGCCTTCTCGTAGTACTGCAGGGCCTTTTCGTACTCGCCGCGTTCACTGAGAAAATCGGCATAGAAGTAGTTGGGGTCGATGCCGTCCGGATTGATCTCCAGCGCCTTTTCCAGATAGGCGCGCGCCTTCTGCTTGTCGCCGAAACCGAGCGGCCAGCCCGGCACCTTGTAATGCAGCGAACCCAGGGTGGTATAGGCGGAACCCTGCAGGGCCTGCGGATTGGCTTTTTCTACTGCCAGCAGCAGATCGCGTGCCTTCTCGGCCTGCTTCAGCGCGCCCAGCCCACCCTTGGCCTTGGCATAGCCGCTGAGGATGATGGCCTCCCAGATCATGGCTTCCGGTGCGTTCTGGCCGGATTGCACATGGCGCTCGCTGACCTGGTGCGCACGTTCGGCCAGTGTCTTGAACGCTTCCTCCTGCGCCTTTTCCGGCGTGTGGTAATTGGCCTTGGCCCAGTCGTGCTGCAATTGCACGATATCGGCCGGCAAGGGCTCTGCAGCAAAGGCTGCGGAGCCCATCGTCAGCAACGAGAAGCTGCAGATCAATGTCAGTACGGTGAGTAGTTTCCTCATGGTGGTATCTCCTCCGGTTTAGTTGGGGATGGTTTACTTGAGGGTGGCTCGGGACCGGCTGGCATAGGGCCGGGCGATCTCGGTCTGCTTTTTCAGACCCATGCTGACCAGGCTGGGCAAAAAGCCATTGAGCCAGGCAAACAGGGATTCCGGCTGACCGATGTAGCTGTCGCGATTGCCGCGCAACATGGCCTGCAGGATCTTTTCGGCGACGTATTCCGGCTCATCCAGATTGGTGCCGGTGGCCTTGAACATCTCGGTAGCCACATCGTCGTTGATCGGTGTTTTCACGGCACGTGGCGCGACATAGGTAACGGCGATGTCATGGCCCGACAGTTCGCGACGCAGGGCCTGCGAAAAACCGCGCATGGCGAACTTGGTCGCGCTGTAACTGGCGTAATGCGGAAAACCGATGGAACCGAAGATGGAGCCGATGTTGACGATCTGGCCGCTGTCGCGCGCGATGAAATCCGGCAACAGCGCCCGCGTCAGCTGCAGCGGCACGGTCAGGTTGACCTGAACCATCTGCGCGATGCGTTCGGGGCTTTGTTCGGCGAATCGGACGAAATCGAGGATGCCGGCGTTGTTGACCAGCACATCGACGCCGCCCATCTTGACCCGTGCCGCATCGGCAACGCCCTGTGCCGCATGGGCGTGGTTGAAGTCGGCGACGATGACGCTGGCCTTGCCGCCGCGCGCGGCGATGACGTCGGCGAGCGCGTTGAGCTTGTGCGCATCGAAGCAGACCAGCGCCAGTTCAGCGCCCTGCGAGGCGAGTTTCAGGGCCAGATGACGGCCGATGCCGCCGGTGGCGCCGGTCAACAGGACACGCTTGCCGGCCAGCTTCATGCCGCCTCCAGCATTTCAGCGGGAAGGAAGCGCGCTGCCAGGTCCCGGAAGATATCGCCGTAAAGCTTGTAGAACATCTTCGCGCTGTCGATCAAACACTGCTGGTCGGCCGGGTCATCGACACGGTTCACCAGCGTCTCGTAGAACGCGGTATGGCTGACGTCCAGCGCACCGTGCGAAGACAGGTAAGTGAACGCTTGCTTGCCAAGCCCCAGGCCTTGCTGGATGGCGGCACCGGCCTGCGTCGCCATAGCCGTGCTGGTACCTTCCAGCACCAGCACCATGCCCAGGAAACCGACCGGATTGACGCGGTACACCATGTCATAGGCGTAGGCCACCATCAGCTCGGTCGCCTGTCCCGGCTTGCCGCGACGCACTGCTTCGGCATCGGCACCGCAGGCGGCGATATCGTTCAATATCCATTCCTGGTGGCCCAGCTCCTCCTCGATATACTCGGCCATGCCTTCGCGCAACCATTCATAGCGCTCTGGCAGGCGTCCGCCGCAGGCCATCAGCAACGGGGTGGTGTGCTTGACGTGGTGATAGGCCTCGGTCAGAAAGGCGATATAGGCTTGCAGGCTGACCTGCCCGGCGACGCCGGCACGCAGCAGTGGCAGGTTGAGCAGTGTTTCGCGTTCCTGTGCGGTGGCAGCCAGCAGTTTTTCATACACAGACATTCTCGGTTTCCTCATACAAAGTGTTGATTCTTGGCGCATAGGCTTGCCAGATCACATCGCGGCGCAGCCTGAAATTAGGGGTCAGCTGTTGGTTCTGGGTACTGAACGGGGCGTCGGCACAAAGCCAGCGGCCGACGCGCGCATAATCCGGCAGGCCGGCGTTGACCTGACTGACGACCGCATCGATGTCCGCTTCGCTGGCGCCGGCAGCCGGCACAATCAGCGCGGTGTTCCACGGGCGTGCCTCGCCGAACAGCGCGGCCTGCGCGATCTTCGGCGATTGCGCGAGCTGGCTCTCGACCCATTCGGGCGAAACGTTGCGGCCGAAGGAGGTGATGAACACATTGCGCTTACGTCCGCTGATGAAGAGGTAGCCGGCATCGTCCTGATAACCGATGTCACCGGTCGGCCAGAAGTGGTCGTCCCCGGCAAGCGGCTCGGCCTCGGCAGCGCCGGTGTAACCCAGCATGGTGCTGCCGGCGACCAGTATCTCGCCGTCCCCAGCGAATCGCAGCCGCACGTGCGGCAAGGGTTTGCCGACACTGCCCGGCAAGTGCGCCTGCGGCGCGTTGACGGCGACGACGGACGCGCACTCGGACAGGCCGTAACCTTCGAACACCGGCAATCCGACACGGTCGGCGCGCTCCAGCAATCCCGCCGATACCGCAGCACCGCCGACGGCGACGAAACGCAGGCGAGCCGGCAGTTCGGCACCGGCCTCCGCCATCATCACCAGCGCCTTGAGCAATTCCGGCGTCAGCACCAACGTGCTTGCCTGCGCCTGCCGCATGGCTTGCAGCATCTTCTGCGGATCCAGACCGCTGGCACCGCTGAGACCGACTTCCTGACAGGGGCGGATCACCGTGCGGGCACCAGCCAGCAAGGGCACGTAAAGACCGGCGATGTTTTCCAGCAGGGTGGAGAGCGGCAAAACGCTGAGATGCACGTCGTCGGCGTTCGCCCGGGTGGCCGTCAGCAGGCTGGCGGCCACCTTTTCGAGCGCCGGCAGGCCGAGGCAAACACCCTTGGGATTGCCGGTGGTGCCCGAGGTATAGGTAATCTTGGCGGTCGCCGCCGGTAGCCGTCTCGCCGGCACATCGAGCGCGAAGCGGGTCAGCCAGCGGCCGGCGACCTCGTACTGCTGCGACGGCCCGATGCGAAATCCGGCGCCACGCAGCAACTGCTCCACGACCACTGGCTGATCGGTGATCAGTTGGTTGATGCCGGCATCGCGCACGGCATGTGCGATCTGCTCAGATGAAAAAAAGGCGGGCAATGGCACGAGGGGGAGTTCGCTGTCCATTGCCGCCAGGTCGGTGACCGCCCAGGCCGGGCAGTTATCTGCCATGAGGCCGAGGACGGCGGTATCGGTGACGAAGAAATGCCGCTGCATGCGCTCTATCTCGAACGCCAGCTGCGCGTAGCTCAGCGTCGCCACTGCACCCTGCAGGGCGACGCGGTCCGGCTGGCGCGCGGCATGCTGTCGAACTGCCTGCAAAAGCTGCATCATGCGGCGGCCCCGAACGATGGCAGGCGCTTGACCGCCATCACCTGAGGTTTCTCGTCGTAGTAACGGCCCCAGGCGGCACGCTCGTTTTCCGGCAGATGCGCGAGGCTGGCCTGCCCAAGCGGCAACAGATGCATGTTGAGCTTGCTCAGCGCGTTGCGCAGGCTGGGGATACCGGTAAACACGCCCCAGGCCGTGCCGGTGCCGTGCAGATAGAGGCTGATGCTGGCCAGCAGGCTGCGGATGGTTTCCGGATGGGCGACGGCCAGATTGCCGATCTCGACGATGTCCCGACGCTGCACCGGCTGGTTGTTTTGTTGTGAGATCGCATGTTCCACCGGTTGGGGCAGATAGCGTTCCAGAAACAACGGCGTGTTTTCGGCATGGCGCAGGCCACACACCGCAAGCAGCTCGCCGGCTGCGTTGCGCAGGCTCATCAGATGCGGCATGAACTCGCGCACATCGGCATCATAGGCGCGGGCGAAGATGCGATGGACGAACTGCTCCAGCTCCGCCCGGTCTGCGGCCTCGGGGCCGACGATGGCGGTATGCACGTTTTCCGCCGAATGCAAATGCACCTGGGCGGTGATGCGCCTGCGGCTGACCGCCGGCACACCGTCCGCGACCAGCGCCTGTACGGGCAAGGCGCCGTCGAGTTCGGACCGTTGAGGCTCCGTGGCAGACAGGACGGGCATGATTTCGGGCAACATATGCGGCGACTCCGGGTTTGAATACCCATAAGGTGCGCAAGCGCCGTGCCAACGCCTGTCCCGGAACCTGAAAAATCAGGCGCATATCAATTTTTTATTATTAAAATCATATAATTATATGATTGACTGAAGCCAACCAAGAACGAACTACTTGCGAAAGCCGGCCGTCGATGAGCGCTAAAGCAGGATGTGTCGTACGATTTTTGCGGGCAAAACCCTGCAAAAATTGTAGGGTTCTACCAAATTTGCAGGGTCTGTCGCGGTTGGCGCCGCCGACTATCAATCACAAAGCGGCGGCGCCGTCAGCCAGTTGCCGCCGGCATCGATCCAGGCGACGGCGCTGACCCGCGCATCGACCGCACAGGCATCGACGTAACCGATGGCACCGGCCGTATCAGCGACATAGCGCAGCATGGCCTCCTGCGAATCCACCACATGTGGCGGCGAGATGCCGTGGAAGTATTGTTCGTTCCAGTATTCCGCCTGCGCTTCCGGCAGACTGCCCAACACCCGCAGCGAAAAGCGTTGGCGCAGGTCATGCAGGGTGGGCAGATTGGCCGGTCGCATGCGCTTGCCGTTCGGCCAGTAGAGTTTTTTGCGCAGGAAGATCAGGCTGAGTTCGGTGGCCCCCAACCGCTTCACGGCCAGTTCCGGCGGCACGATGACGGCGAGCACCGGCGTCTCTGCCGCCTGCAGGGCAGGGCCGGGCAAGAGGCTGAGTCCGAGCAGCAACAGGATTAGACGCAAACCGCAGGCTCCCCTCATCTGACTAGTTACCCGCATCAGAACAGAATCGCGAATGAGGCCTGGAAACCCTTGGGCGAATCTTCGCGCTGCTCATCGCCCCCCATGTATTCCAGCTTGAAGATGCGGTCGGGCTGCGGCCGCCAGGCAGCGCCGATCAACCAGCGCTCGACCGAGGCCTCGACCGGCCGGCGGAAGCTCTCGAGCCGGGCGACGGCGAACCACTGCTGGCCGAGCGGCGCCACGCCCTGCAGATAAGCGCCGTGGCCGCCGTTCCGACCGTCGCTGCGGAAGCGCTGAAACGCTTCGCCGCTCCATTCCCAGCCGTGCTGCTTGTGCTGAAAATCGAGACCCAGCATCTGGTAGCGGCGGCGGCCGTCCTCGCGTTCGGCAAACTCCAGCAGCGAGAGGCCGAGGTCGGTCTTGCCGCTCAGCGTGAAGCGGGCGCCGAAGGTGTCGCGGAACTCGATCTCGTTGCGCTCGAGGTCCTGATCCTTCAGCACTTCGCCGAACAGCATGTATTCGAAAGCCTGTTGCCGGTAGGGCACGGCCCCGTACAACATGACGCCGTTCAGCGCCATCGGGAACAGCCGGCTGGTGGCCAGCGGCCGCGAGGAGGTCCAGACTAGCGGCGAGGCGTGAATCAGGTTCCAGCGGCCGGCAGGCGTCAGATAGCGGCCGGCGCGCAGATTGAGTTTTTCGTTGAGGTTGTAATCGACATAGAGGCGCTCGACATCGAGATAGGATCGCTGTTCGGAGAAGTCCTCGCCCTCGCGCCAGGTCACCGGATGCTCCAACTCCAGCTCGGAGAAAAACTTGAATCGGCTATCGCCTTCCCAGGTCACGATCAGGCTCAGCTCGTTGATGCCGACCTCGGTTTTCTCGTGGCGCGGCACGATGATGCCAGCGCTGCCGTAGCCGCCGAGCTTGAAGCCATCCCAGAAACCCGCCTGCGACTCGCTCGATGTGCCTGACTCCGCCGCCTGCAACGGCAGCGCGAACAGGCAGGCCGCCAGCCAGACGGCGCAGACGTATCTCCCGGCTTTCGCGCATCGCACTGATTTCATGAGCATCATATTTTCACCATGTTCTTGCCATGTGTTGGCCGACATTCTAATCTTGTTCATCCCAATAAATCCGGATTCGATGCAATTGCCATGCCACGCATCCTCGCCCAGCTGAACCCTGCATGCAACTGAGCAGACTACCCATCCGCCATCTGCTGCTGGGAGCCTTTCTGCTCACCAGCCTGCTGCCGACCACGCTGATCACCGGGCTGGCCTTTTACGAGGCGCGCACCGCGCTCAAGACCGAGATCCAGCACGACCTCGAGACCCGCGCCATCGCCAGTGCCGACGATATCGACCGCATGATGTTCGAGCGCCTGCAGAACATCGCCTCCTGGCACAAGCTGGAAGTGATGCAGGACGCCCGTATCGGCGACATCGACAAACGCCTGTCACGCTTTCTGGCCGAACTGAAGACCAGTTACCGCCAGGTCTATCGCGGCCTCCACGTCACCGACCTGCAGGGTCGCATCATAGCCTCCAGCGATGCCGCCAGACTCGGTTCCGGACTGAAACTGCGGCCGCAATGGCTTGAGATCACCATCGCCGGTGGCCACGTCCATTTCACGCGCCCGCAGCAGGGCGTCATGCAGATGAGCAGCGTCATTCACGACACGATCGAAGCGCAGCCCATCGGCATCCTGGTGGCTGAATTCAGCTGGTCCGAGATCGAGGATGTCCTCGCCGGCGCGGTCTCCGGCCGCACCTCGGCTGCGTTGCTCGACGAGCAGGGCGAGACCATCGCCGCCACCCGGCTCTGGCAGAACGCGGTCAAGGCCCGTATCTCGGCCAGCGCGACGACCCAGGGCTTCCAGGGAATGACCAACAACGGCTGGAAGGTCACCTTTTCACAGCACCGTGACGAGGCGCTGGAACCGATCCGCCGCATGGGGCTGATCTTCATCGGCCTCTTGGTCATCACCCTCCTGCTCGCCAGTTTCATCGCCATTCCGGTGGCGCGCACCATCAGCGGGCCGCTGCTGAAACTGACCGATTTCGCCAACCGCTTCATCCGCTCGCCGAGCAACCTGCGGCCGCCGGCCGGGGGGCCGGCCGAGATCGACGCCATGTCCGGCGCCTTCGCGCAGATGATCGAGGATCTGGAGCGTTCGCGCGAGCATCTGACGCGTGCCGCCAAACTGGCCGTGGTCGGAGAGATGGCCGCCGCCATGAGCCACGAGGTAAGGACGCCGCTCGGCATCCTGCGCTCATCGGCCCAGGTACTGCTGCGCGAACCCGGCCTCAGCCAGGAAGGGCGCGAAGTCTGCGGCTTCATCATCTCGGAGACGGAACGCCTGAACAAACTGGTATCGACCCTGATCGACTCCGCGCGGCCGCGTCAGCCGGAGTTCGCCCCCACCGACATCGCCGAGCTGACGCGGCAGGCGGTCGCCATGCTGCGCCCGCAGGCGCAGAAAAAGTCCATAGCCCTCGACTGCGAGGCGGAACAGCCGGCGATGGCGGAATGCGACCGCGAGCAGATCATGCAGGTGCTGCTCAACCTGTTGCTGAACGGCATCCAGATCCTGCCCGAGGGAGGCAAGATTAGCGTCAGCGTCGAACGGCTGCCACAGGGCGTGGAAGTGCGCGTCGCCGACAACGGCCCGGGCATCCCGACCGACCAGCGCGAGCAAGTGTTCGACCCGTTCTACACCAAGCGCAGCGGCGGCCTCGGCCTCGGTCTCGCCATCGCCCGCCAGATCGCCGCCGCCCACCACGGCGAGATCACGGTTGGCGTCAGCGCCATGCAGGGTGCAGAATTCCGCCTGCGACTACCGAACCTGAAGGAAGCAACTTGACCGAACTGAAGCGCATCCTCGCTGTCGACGACGAACCCAGCATGCGCCGCCTGCTGGAGATCAGCCTCAAGCAGGCGGGCTATCAGCCGGTGCTGGCCGGCGACGGCCGCGAGGCACTGGGGCTGTTGCGCCAGGGCGGCATCGACCTCGTCGTCAGCGACCTGCACATGCCGGGCATGGGCGGCCTCAAACTGCTCGAGGCCATGCGCGAGGACGGGCTGGAGACGCCGGTCATCATCGTCACCGCGCAAGGGGAGATCGCCACCGCCGTCGCTGCCATGAAACTGGGGGCTTCCGACTACATCCTGCGGCCGTTCGACCTCGAAACACTGGAGATCGCCATCGACCGCGCACTGTCTGTCAGCCGGCTCAAGATCGAGAACCAGTTCCTGCGCGAGGAAGTCACGCCGGGCGGACAGCAGCTGATCGGCGAAAGCACCGCCATGCAGAAGGTCAAGCAGGCCATCGCCCAGGTCGCACCGGAAAAGGCGACGACGCTCATCGTCGGCGAAACCGGCACCGGCAAGGAACTGGTGGCGCAATCCATCCACCAGCGCTCGCCGCGCAGCAAATCGCTGTTCGTCGCCGTCAACTGTGCCGCCATCCCGGCCGAGATGCTGGAATCCGAGCTGTTCGGGCATGAGCGCGGCGCCTTCACCGGCGCGGTCAAGGAGCGGATCGGCAAGTTCGAACTGGCCGACGGCGGCACGCTGTTCCTCGACGAAGTGACCGAGATGCCGCTAGCGTTGCAGGCCAAACTGCTGCGCGCCCTGCAGGAAAGCGTCATCGAGCGGCTCGGCAGCAACCGGCCGATCGCCGTCGACATCCGCGTACTGGCCGCCACCAACCGCGACCCGCTGCAGGCGGTGGCAGAAGGCAAACTGCGCGAAGACCTCTACTACCGGCTCAATGTCTTCAGGATCGATCTGCCGCCGCTGCGCGAAAGGCGCGACGACATCGCGCTGCTGACGCGACACTTCCTGCAGCCGCGCCATCTCGAGCTCGACGGCGATGCGTTGCAGGCCCTGCAGCAATACCGCTGGCCCGGCAACGTGCGCGAGCTGGTCAACGTGCTCGAGCGCGCCGCCATCATGTGCGGCGGCGGCAGCATCGGCCTGCGGCATCTGCCGGCCGACCTCCTGCAACAGACGGGGAGCGATACGCCGCCCATCCCGCCGGCCGACGCGGACGCCACGCTGCCGAAACTGCCGGAGGCCGTCAGCGCGCTGGAGAAATCCCTGATCGAAGCCGCGCTGCGCCAAACACAGGGCAACAAAAGCAAGGCCGCCCGCCTGCTCGGTATCAGTGAGCGCTCGCTCTGGTACAAACTCGGCACCTACGGCAACGCGGATGAGGCGTCAACGGACGCGAACACGTAAACCCGAACCTGCCGGCAACCTGCTGCCTCCGCAGCGGCCGGCCACCCAGGGCATGGCGCCATGCCCCAAGCACCTCCTGACCCGGGCAGCAGCATCACGCTGCGCTGCGCAGTCAAAAGCGGCCAACATGCAGGTTAAATCTGTCATGGGCTTGGGCTATAATCGAACGATTATTTTTTCGGCCCGAAAAATCACCATGCAAACCGACCAAATCCACCTCGACTCCCGCGAGCAGGCCCGCTTCAACATGATCGAACAGCAGATCCGCCCCTGGGAGGTGCTCGACACCAAGGTGCTGGACCTCCTGAAAGCCGTGCCGCGCGAGGATTTCGTGCCGCCGCAATACACCGGTCTGGCGTTTGCCGACATCGAGATTCCCATCGGCGAAGGTCAGTCCATGCTCTCGCCCAAACTGGAAGGCCGCATCCTGCAGTCGCTGGAAATCAAGCCGACCGACAAGGTGCTGGAGATCGGCACCGGCAGCGGCTACCTCACCGCGCTGCTGGCGAAATCGGCAAAATCCGTGGTCAGCGTCGAACAGAGCCCGGCCCTGAGCGCCGCCGCCAGCGAGCGCCTGAACCGTGCCGGCATCGACAATGTGACGCTGGAAGTGGGCAACGGCGCCGACGGCTGGCCGACCCAAGCGCCCTACGATGTCATCGTTTTCACCGGCTCATTGCCGCTTTGTCCGGAAAATGCGAAACAAAGTCTCACCACCGGCGGTCGTATGTTCGTTGTCACGGGCGACGCACCGGCGATGCAGGCGACCATGATCCGTCGCATCGGCGCCGACAGTTTCCGGCAAGACGTCATTTTCGAAACCTGCATGCCGCCCCTGAACAACGCTCCGCAACCCGAACGTTTTCAATTTTAAGGTTTTCATGGCTGCCAAGAATCTGTCTCTGCCCGCACTGACGTTACTCATCATATTCGCCGGCATGCCGGCACAGGCAGAGGAAGCAGCCGCGCAAGACCTGATCGCCATCTACCAGAGCGCGCTGAGCCAGGACCCGGCCTGGGCCTCCTCGCGCAGCGCCAATCTGGCCGCGCAAGAAAAACTGGAACAGGGCAAGGCGCTCTACCGGCCGACGGTCACCCTCAACAGCGACTTCAGCGAATCCCGCACCAACCTCGACCGCGAAGCCAGCGGCAGCAGCATCGACGCGCGCGGCAACCCGATCGGCGGCAGCGGCCGCCAGCGTTTCGACAGCTGGAACTACAGCCTGAGCGTCACCCAGCCGCTGTTCCGCCGCGACAACATGGTGCAGTACCAGCAATCCAAACTGATCGTCTCCCAGGCCGACCGCCAGCTGATGCTGGACCGGCAGAACCTCATGCTGCGCGTGACCCAAGCCTATTTCGACGTGTTGCTGGCGCAGGACAGCATCGAGCTGATCAACGCGCAGAAATCCGCCATCCGGAACCAGCTGGAACAAGCCAAGGCCAATTTCGAGGTCGGTACCGCCACCATCACCGACGTCAACGAGGCGCAGGCACGCTTCGACCTGACCTCGGCGCAGGAGATCGCCGCGATCAACCAGTTGGAGATCAAGAAGCGCGCGCTGCAATCCATCATCGGCAAGATGCCGCAGAACCTCGCCACCGTGCGCGAGGACCTCGACCCGCAGATCCCGCAGCCGACCGACATGCAGGCCTGGGTCGAGCTGGCCGAACAGAACAGCCTGGCGCTGGCGATCCAGCAGCACAACTTCCAGATCGCCAGCCGCGAGGTCGAACGCATGCGCGCCGGCCACATGCCGACGCTGGACGCCATCGCCCGCTACAGCGACAGCGGCAACAACGGCAGCGCCAGCGGCTTCGCCACCGATCTGGAGGATTTCACCGTCGGCCTGCAGCTGGCCATCCCCATCTATCAGGGCGGCGCCGTCAGCTCGCGCGTGCGCGAAGCCGCGGCCAACCTGCAGAAGGCGCAGGAAGACATGGAACTCGCCAGACGACAGGCCGACCTCGACACGCGTCAGGCCTATCTGGATGTCAGCAGCAGCGTGGCGCAGATCCGCGCCTACGAACAGGCACTGGTGTCGAGCCAGAGCCAGCTCGACTCCACCATGCTGGGCTACGAGGTCGGCGTGCGCACCAGTGTCGACGTGCTCAACGCGCAACAGCAGTTCTACACCGCCAAGCGCGATCTCCTGCAGGCCCGCTACAACTACCTGATCAGCTCGGTGCGGCTCAAGTACGCCAGCGGCTTGTTGACCGAGACTGACCTCGCCGAAGTCAACCAGCAGCTGATCGCGAAGAATTGATAGCAAAGAATTGTTGGTAAAAAACCGAACGGACCAAAGCCGATGCAAAACCGCCTGATCTGCCAAACTGACAGCAGCCAACTGGTCATCATCGACATGCAGGAAAGGCTGGCGGGCGCCATGCCGGCCGAAGACATGCAGCAGGTCATGAAGAACAGCGCGATATTGCTGCAGGCCGCCGCCCAACTCGAAGTGCCTGTCATCCATACCGAACAGTACCCCAAGGGACTGGGACCGACCTGCACCGCACTGCTGGCGCTACTGCCGGCGCCGGCAGTGAGCAAGACGGCCTTCTCCTGCTGCGACGAGCCGAACTTTCAGTGCAAGCTGGCAGGCGACCGGCCACAGGTGATACTGGCCGGCATGGAGGCCCACATCTGCGTGCTGCAGACCGCGCTGGCGTTGCAGGAACACGGCCGGCAGGTGTTCATCGTCGAGGATGCCGTGCTGTCGCGCAACCCGCTCAACAAGGCCAATGCGCTCGCCCGTTTGCGTCAGGCCGGCATCATTGTGAGCAACACCGAATCCGTGCTGTTCGAGTGGCTGGGCAAGGCCGAAGGCGATACTTTCAAGACGCTGAGCAAGCTGATCCGGTGAGCCGGCCGACAGGCAGGCCCTTCTCCAAGTCGACTTATTCCCCGCAACGCACTGCGCCAGAACGGCGCCGCTACCTTATTTCATCTTGATTCAACTGCTCGGTCACCAGCGCGGCAATGCGCTGTGTCGCCCCGGTGGCACTGGCGCTGAAGACCTGCGCCGCCTGTGCCATGCGCCCGCGCATTTCCGCATCGCCCAGCAACTGCTGCACCGCCGACGCCAGTGCCGGCACGTCAGCAACGCGCAAGGCCGCGCCGTGGGCGATGGCCTGCTCGCTCGCCTGCTCGAAATTGAAGGTATGCGGACCGATCAGCACCGGCTTGCCCATGGCGCAGGCCTCGATCAGGTTCTGGCCGCCCAGCGGCAGCAGGCTACCGCCGATAAAGGCCAGATCGCAGGCCGCATAATAAGTGAACATCTCGCCCATGCTGTCGCCCAGCAGCACCTCGATATCAGCCGGCAAGGCCGCACTCAGCGCTGACTTGCGCGCGAAGCGCAGCCCGCGCTTTTGCAGCAGGGCAGCGACTTCGTCGAAGCGCTGCGGGTGCCTCGGCACGATGACCGTCAACAAGCCCGGCACCTGCAGTTGCCGCACGGCGTTGAGAATCAAGACCTCCTCACCGTCGCGCGTGCTGGCCGCGAGGAACACCGGACGTGCCCCGAAGCGGCTCCGCAGGGCAACACCTGCGCTACTTGCATCAGCCGGCGGTTGCACGTCGAACTTGAGGTTGCCGCAGACCGTCACCCGCTCGGCACCGAGCTGGCGGAAACGCGCGGCATCCTGTTCGGTCTGCGCTGCGATCGCCGTCAGCCCCTGCAAACCCTGTCTCGTCAGATTCGGCACCTTGCCGTAACCGCGCGCCGAGCGCTCCGACAGGCGCGCGTTGACCAAGAGCAGGGGAATGCCACGCGCCCGGCAGCCGGCGATCAGGTTGAACCAGAGTTCGGTTTCCATCAGCAGGCCAATGGCGGGGCGGAAATGATCGAGAAAACGCGCCACCGCGTCCGGCGTGTCGTAAGGCAGATAGACGCGATCGACGCGATCGACGCGATCGCCGAACAGCTGCTCGCCAGCTTCGCGGCCGGTCGGGGTAGCATGGGTCAGCAAGATACTATGCTGCGGATATTGCGCCAGCAACGCCTGCACCAGCGGCGCGGCGGCCCGGGTCTCGCCGAGCGAGACGCAATGCAGCCAGATGACCGGCTGTTGCGGATGAATGGAGTAGAAACCGTAACGCTCCGTCAGATGCTGCCGGTATTCCGGCTGGCGCAGGCTGCGCCACAGCAATTTGAACGGCGTCAGCGGCAACAACATATAGAGCAGCAGCGAATAGAGCAGTCGAGGCATGGGTGGATTTTCTCACACATCATCCGCACCGAAAAAAGTCCAGAAAATTATTTTTCGTCTGGTGAGCGAGGGCTCACCCCGAGCCAACGCAAGGCCGGCACGGCGATTGCCGGACACGCACATTTCAGGTGCATGGTCTGATACAAATTTCCGGTTGACGAACCCTATGGAATGACATAACTTTACATCCAATCACAATATATTGTGGTTGCAGCCTGTTTTACTCGAAAGGCTGCACCGTAGTCACCAACAAGAAAATCTAGCAAAATCAGGAAGGATGCGTTCCCATGCTCAAGGCCGTGAAAATGTCTCAAGAGACCGAAAAAGAAGTTCCCATGCAATCCGTCTCCCTCGATATCTGGGACAAGAAGTACCGGCTTAAGACCAAGCAGGGCGAATGTCTGGACGCGTCCATGGACGACACCTACCGTCGCGTGGCGCGTGCGCTGGCTGACGCCGAGGAAACCGAGGAAAAGCGCGAGCTGTGGTTCGAGAAGTTCCTCTGGGCCCTGCGTCGCGGCGCCATCCCCGCCGGCCGCATCACTTCCAACGCCGGCGCACAGGAACACAAGCCCGCCACCTCCACCATCAACTGCACCGTGTCCGGCACGGTTGAAGACAGCATGGACGGCATCCTGGAAAAAGTACATGAAGCCGGCCTGACGCTGAAAGCCGGTTGCGGCATCGGTTACGAATTCTCCACGCTGCGTCCGAAGGGCGCCTTTGTCGCCGGCGCCGGCGCCTATACTTCCGGCCCGCTGTCCTTCATGGATATCTACGACAAGATGTGCTTCACCGTGTCCT